>Ga0302177_10002138_pt1 | contig 14005 bp, 9 predicted proteins | sample I_Palsa_E1_2_FD_198780 | JGI IMG/M metagenome (GOLD analysis project Ga0302177, IMG submission 198780) | Peat permafrost microbial communities from Stordalen Mire near Abisko, Sweden - I_Palsa_E1_2 | ecosystem: Environmental > Terrestrial > Soil > Palsa > Peat permafrost | place: Sweden: Abisko... | reverse complement strand
GCGGGAACCCCGGTGGGATCAGACTCGTGATAGGCCGACGGTGCCACGCGCTTGCCAGCAGCGAAATCGGTCGGTCCTGGGCCGAAAACGATGTAGGCACACACGCTCGCCGCCACTGCGACGGCGGCGACAATGGCCCACGCGACTCGACGCTTGGCGTTGCCTCTTTCTCGCGTCTGCATGGTGGCGTCCCTCTGCAAAGCCGGTTACGCGTCGCCGCCGTTTGCGAACGGCAGCACACGGATGCGCTTGCCGCTTGCGGCAAATATGGCATTGGCGACCGCCGGGCCGACGGGCGCGACGCCGGGCTCTCCTACGCCCGTTGGCGGCAGCGTCGACGGCATGATGTGCACCTCAACTTTTGGCATTTCGTTCATGCGCAAAACTCGGTAATTATTGAAGTTGCTCTGTTCGATCCGGCCGTCCTTCAGCGTGATTGCCCCGTAGCGCACAGCTCCCAGCCCAAATCCGATGCCGCCCTCCATTTGGGCAGTGATGATGTCCGGATTGATCGGGGTGCCGCAGTCGACCGCACACACGACCCGATCGATCTTGACGCGTCCGCTGGCATCGACGCTGACTTCGGCAACCTGGGCAACGTAGGTCTTGAACGCCTCTGCCACCGCGATGCCGCGGCCCTTGCCATGCGGCAGGGGGACGCTGCTCCAGCCCGCCTTTTCAGCCGCGAGCTCGAGGACGGCTTTCATGCGCGGTTCATGCTCGAGAAGCCTGCGGCGGAATTCGAAGGGATCGGCACGGGCGGCGTGCGCCACCTCATCGATGAACGCTTCCACCGCAAAGGTCGTGTGCGAACTGCCGACGACGCGCCACCAGAGCACGGGGACTCCCGTTTGGGTGGTCGACAGGTCGACGGCGATGTTGGGTATCGCATAGGCAATGGTGGCGGCGCCTTCGACAGAAGTCGCATCGATGCCGTCTTTGATCATCGCAGCAAAAGCGGTGCCGGCCATGATCGACTGGCCGACAATGACGTGCTTCCACCCGGTGAGCTCGTTCTTGTCGCTCAGGCCTGCCGTGAGTTTGTGAAAATACATGGGTCGGTACAGGCCGCCGTGGATGTCATCCTCGCGGGTCCACTGCAGCTTGATGGGCGTGCCGTCCGCACCGAATGCCTTGGCGATCGATACCGCTTCGACGATGTAATCCGATCCGGGATTGGCGCGCCGCCCGAAGCTGCCTCCGGCAAAGAGCGTGTGGATGCTCACCTTTTGGGGATCCAGGCCTGCAATTTTTGCGGCGTTCGCCTGATCGATGGTCTGGAACTGATCGCCGGCCCAGATCTCGCAACTGTCGGCGGACAGCTTGACGACGGCATCCAGCGGCTCCATGGGGGCATGCGCGAGGTACGGGAACTCGTAGCTTGCGGAAACCGTGTGAGCGGCGCTGCGAATCGCTTGCGCGGCATCGCCCTCCTTGCGTGCGGGCATTCCAGGCTGCTCTGCGAGTTGTCGATACTCACTCATCAAATCCGCAGAGCTGCGCTTCTCGGCGTGGGTATCGTCCCATTCCACTCGCAGTACATCTCGTCCCTGTTTGGCGGCCCAGAAACTCTTCGCGATCACTGCGACGCCGCGCGGGACCTGCACGACTTTAACGACGCCGGGAATTGCGCCAGCCGCGGTGGCATCGAAGGACTTCACTGTCGCGCCGAACTGCGATGGGCGCTTAAGGAGCGCCACGAGCATGCCTGGCATTACGACGTCGAGCGTGAATTGCGCGCTCCCGTCGACTTTTGCCGCGACGTCAACACGGGGCGGCCGGCGGCCGATGAGCTTAAAGTCTTTCGGGTCCTTGAGGGCCACCGTTTCAGGTACAGGCAATGACATGGCCGTCTTCACGAGCGATCCGAAGGTAGCCTCGCGTTTGCTGGCCGCGTGGTAGACGACGCCCTTCGCTACGGTCAGTTCTGCAACCGGCACATGCCAGCCTTTGGCGGCGGCACTCAGGAGCATCGCGCGCGCCTTGCCACCGGCCTCACGAAGTTGCGTCCAGGAATTGGCCATCGCTGAACTGCCGCCGGTGCCTTGTATGTTGCCCAGGGCAAGGTTGCCGTAGCGCTTGGCATCCGCAGGTGCGCTCTCGACGCGCACTCGAGACCAATCGGCGTCCAGTTCCTCGGCGACGATCGTGGCGATACCGGTGTAGGCGCCCTGGCCCATTTCCAGGTGCTTCGCAATCACGGTCACGCTGTCATCGGCGGCGATCCGCAAAAAGGCATTGGGCGCAAACACCGTACCGGGCGAGGAGGCCATCGCGGCCGCCGCACGCCGCGCAGGACCCGCCCACTCGAATCCGATGGTGAGCGCCAGCGCCGAAACGCCGCCGGCACGTTTGAGAAACACACGCCGAGTCGGTTGCCCTGGGGCAGGGCTGTCACTGATCATGCGGATTCCTTGATAGATTGCGCCGCCACATGGATTGCGGCGCGAATCCGCGCATACGTGGCACAGCGGCAAATGTTGCCGCTCATGGCGCCGTCGATGTCGGCATCCGTGGGCGCCACATTCTTTTCAAGGAGTGCGGTTGCGGACATGACCTGACCGGATTGGCAGTAGCCGCATTGCGGTACTTGAAGCTCAATCCAGGCCGCTTGCACGGCCTTGGCTGCGGCACTGTGCAGGCCCTCAATCGTTGTGACTTGTCGGCCCGCCACCGCCGACAACTGCAGCACACACGAACGAATTGCCTGACCGTCCAAGTGCACCGTACACGCACCGCACAACGCCATTCCGCAGCCAAACTTGGTTCCCGGCAGCCCGGCGATCTCGCGCACGGCCCATAAGAGGGGCATATTCGGGTCGGCATCTAATGTCGTGGGTTTGCCGTTGAGTACAAACGATGTCGACATGCATAACTCCGTAAATGCTCGGATCAACGAGCTCCCATAGGCTAAGCGCAAAAGCCCATCGTCGCACCACTATTTGTGCGTCAACTTAAGCGGCAGGGTCGCACCGGATCTGCCGACCGTCACAGGCCGCGCAAATCGAAAAGCCGCTGCCTTCTTTCGATGCCGCAAGCCGCGCGGCGTGCTTTCAACCTACCGCGTTGCAATTGCGCTCTATTCGAGAAGAAGTCGGTGCGGCGCAACCCAGAGAAACTACCGCGTTGGACGTTTACAAGCTTTGCGCTGTAAAGTGCATAAGACAACAATCCGGAACGGGGCAATAGGTGGCTAATTCACTCAGGAGTACAAAGTGCCGGCGCGACTCGCGCACCAGTTGCCGGTGGCGCGAATATTCCCGCCTCGGATGGCTGCCGTTCTAGCGATGCAACAAATGAACGATCAAGGAAGCTGCCACTGCCAAGGCCCCGAGTGCCGCCACGAGTACCGCAGCCGCGGCGCAGTCCTTGGCAATGCGAATTTGTGGGTGATGATCAGGATGCAAGTGGTTGGCAAGACACTCGAGCGCCGTGTTGAAGAGCTCGGCGGCAATGACCGCGGAACTTGTGAGCGCAACGAGCGCCCACCACAATGGCTCCGGATGTGCTGCAATCAAAACGATGATCATTACTGCCAGGGCGGCAGCCTGAAGTTTCAGACTGTGTTCGGTTCGAAAGCCTTCCACTAGGCCCGTCAATGCGAAGCGCAGTCGGCTCAGGAGCGGTTGATTTTTCTGAACGTGCATTGGTCATTAAAAAGCACGGGTATTGCATCTGCACAGTCAACAGTCGCTTCCTACAGTACGGGACGGCAATGCTAAAATCCATTCTCTTTATAGGTGTTCTAATCGGCTTTGCGAGTCTTGTGGCGAGCGGCAGTTGCCACGCTCAGGACAAAGAGGAGTTCACTGCAAAGGACGTGCTGGAGGATGCGAAACTGTATGTTACGGCGCCGCTTCGCTGGGACGCCAATGACTGGGTTTACTTCGGCGGCGCGCTCGCGGCTGTCGGCGCCGCGCATGCATTTGACAGCGATGTGCGTAGCCACTTCGCTGTAGGCGAACGCGCAATACTCAACGGTCAGGACAAGGACAGCGTGCGCGATGCCATCCCGGCGGCCGCGGTCGTTGCGGTTACGTGGGCTGGGGCAGCACTGATGGGCGAGCGTGCGGGTGAGGTTGAAGCGTACACCATGCTTGAGGCTGCAGGGTTCAGCCTGCTCACCGCGGAGGGCTTAAGAGTAGCCGCCGGCCGCGAGAGACCCGACGAGACCACGCACGACAACGAATGGCGCGAGGGAGGAACGTCCTTTCCGTCATTGCACGCCACGGCCGCGTTTGCGGTAGGAACCGTGCTGGCCGAATCCGGAAGCGACGACTATCGCTGGATTCGGCGCATCCTCGGCTACGGAATGGCAAGCGCCACGGCTTACGCGCGCTTGCACGCCAACGCGCATTGGTTGTCCGACACCGTTGCGGGCGGGGTGATCGGTATAACAACTGCCGGCTTCGCACTGAACCGCAGAGACCAACGTGCGCGTCGCTGGAATCTGTCGGTCGCCCCCATGGAGGGCGGCGGCACCCAGCTCAGCTGGAGCATGAACCTCAATTAGCGATGTCGTTCGGCGGCTTGATGGGCGTGCGGCTTTAGGCCCCGTGCTGATGGCGAAAGAGCGCTACTTGCAAAAGCCTCTCAGATCGACAAAATGTCAGCATTCAACCGACGGGCTGACCTGAGTGAACTGCGTGCTTGAGCGCTCGCGTGCTCACCGCAAGCGGCATTCGGCGCTGAACTTAAACCGCTAAAAGACTATACAATTTAGAAAAGCTGTCAAAAGCGACCTGCTCCGAAGTTGTCCTGCCGTAGTGAGCCGGCTCGTCGAATCGATCAATCTGCATGAAGACAAGCGCACGCGTGGTGGTAGTTGGCGGCGGCATCATGGGCGCAAGCCTGCTCTATCACTTGGGACTGGAAGGTTGTACCGATACCGTTCTGGTGGAGAAGAGCGAGCTGACTTCCGGCTCCACGTGGCATGCCGCCGGCCAATGTCCCAGTATCACCGGCAGCTACAATCTTGCGAAAATTCACGCCTACAGCAATCAGCTGTATCCGCGGCTGGAGGCGTTGACCGGACAATACGTGAGCTGGCACCCGTGTGGCGGGTTGCGCCTTGCAACCAACGTGCACGAACTGGCGTGGCTCAAATACATGTACGGTTATTCAAAGAGCGTCGGATTCGGCATGGAAATTGTCGGCCTCGACACCATTAAGCGCCTGAATCCGTTCCTCACGACCGACAACGTACTGGCCGCCGCGTGGACCACGGACGACGGTCATGGCGATCCGTCGGGCCTGTGCAATGCACTCGCCAAAGCGGCGCGTGACCTGGGTGCGACGGTGCAACGCCACAGCCGTGTCGTCGATATTCGCCAGCGTCGCGGCGGGGAGTGGGAGGTCATCACCGAGCACGGCACGATCGTCGCCGAGATGGTTGTCAACGCGGCCGGTTGCTACGCGCGCGAGGTGGCGCGGATGGTAGGAACTGATGCGCCGATCACCAACATGCAGCACCACTACGTAGTCACTCACCCTATTCAAGCCTTCCTGGATCGCGGCGAAGAGATTCCGGTTATGCGCGATCCGTATACGTCTGGCTATTTCCGTCAGGAACAGAAGTCCGGACTGATCGGTATCTATGAGGGTACGGGTCTACAGGAAGCGTGGGCACCTCGAGGCTACCCGGGGTGGGACGTGTCGAACGAGCTGTTTCCGGACGACTTGGATCGCATCGCGCCGTGGCTTGAACGAGCGCTCGAGCGCATGCCCATTTTCGCTGAGGTGGGCATTCGGCGCGTGATCAACGGGGCGATACCTCACACGCCCGACGGCGCTCCATTGCTCGGTCCCGCCGGAGGGTTGAGAAATTTCTGGATGTGCTGCGGCACCTCATTCGGCATCGCGCAAGGTGGCGGATGCGGCAAGTATCTCGCGCAGTGGATGATGCACGGCGACGCCGAGATCAACATGACGGAATTCGATCCGCGGCGTTTCGGCAAGTTTGCCGACGAAACCTACGTGCGGGACAAGGTGTTCCAGGACTACCGTCTGACGTTCACTACGCGCAGACCCGGTGAGGAGGAAATGGCCGCGCGACCCGCGAGGAAAGGCCCGCTGTATGAAAGGCTCAGGGCACAGGGTTGCGTATACACCGAGACCTTCGGCTGGGAACGTCCGAAGTGGTTCTCCCTCGATGGCCGCAGCGAGGACTACTCCTACGCGCGCAACAACCTTTTCGAGGTCGTCCGTAATGAAGTCGCGGCCGTGCGCGAACGTGTGGGAATTCTCGATCTGACGGGGTTCTCAAAGTTCGACATCATTGGCGCACAGGCGGAGTCATTTCTGAATCGCATCTGCGCCAACCAGGTTCCCCGCAAGGTCGGCGGCATCGCGCTGATGCACATGTTGTCGCCGGCCGGACGCATTCTCGGTGAGATGACGGTGAGCCGCCTGGCTGACGATCGCTTTTACGCGTTGTCGGCAGCCGCCGCAGAGCTGCGCGATCAGGATTTGCTCGAACAAAGCGTGCATCCAGGCGAAGCCGTGCGGATCGAGAATGTGACGGAAGCTTATGGCGTACTGGTGCTGAGCGGGCCGCGCTCCCGAGAACTCCTCAACGGTCTGACCGAGGCGGAGCTCGGCAATGAGCAGTTTCGCTGGCTCACGGCCCGCGAGATCAGCGTCGCAGGAATTCAAGTCCGCGCGCTGCGTGTCAGTTATGTCGGCGAGCTCGGGTGGGAGTTGCATGCGCCGATGGTCTCGATGGAGGCGCTGTACAATGCCATTTGGTCGCAAGGCCGCGCATTCGGTATTGCCAATTATGGGCTGTATGCGGTCAACAGCATGCGGCTTGAGAAAGGCTACAAGGCCTGGTCGACCGAGCTTACGAATGAACTCAATATGAGAGAAGCGGACATGCTGCGCTTCATCAACTTCAACAAGGAGGATTTTACCGGCAAGGCGGCCACACTGGCCCAGGTGCCGCGCCCATTTAAGATCGTGTATGCCGAACTTAAGGCCACGGATGCGGATGCGCGCGGTGGCGAGCCTGCGCTGCATCGGGAGCGCTGCATTGGCGTCACGACATCCGGCGCCTTTGGCCACCGCGTCAAGAAAAGCCTTTTATTCGCTTGTGTCGAGCCGCAATTCGCAACTCCCGGCAGCACTTTCGACGTGCTCGTGCAAGGTGAGCGGCGAGAAGCCACGGTGCTCGCACTTCCGGCCTACGATCCGGAGAATCTGCGGTTGAGGACCTAAGATGGCCATAGATCTGCCCGCTCGCGCGCGGGTCGTCATCGTGGGCGGCGGCGTCATCGGCTGCTCCGTCGCCTACCACCTGAGCAAAATGGGCTGGAGCGACATCGTTCTCGTCGAGCGCAAACAGCTGACGAGCGGCACGACCTGGCATGCGGCGGGCCTCATCGGCCAGTTGCGTCAGAGCATCAACATGACAAAGCTGGCGCGCTATACGAGTGACCTGTATCGCGGCCTGGAGGCCGAGACGGGCCAAGCCACCGGCTATCGCCAGTGTGGCTCCGTATCCGTCGCGACCACTGCCGGTCGTATGGAAGAGCTGCAACGCAACGCCTCGATGGCCAAGGTCTTCGGTCTGACGGTCAATGTGGTCGGACCCGACGAGATTCGCTCGCTTTATCCCCTGGCAAGTCTGGATGATGTCATCGGTGGCATCCACATCCCGAGCGACGGCTATGCCAATGCGGTCGATATCACGCAGGCACTTGCCAAAGGCGCGCGCAGCCACGGGGCACAGTTATTTCAGGATATCAAGGTCACCTCAATTCTTAACGACGGGCAGCGTGTGACCGGCGTACTAACGTCCGCGGGACGCATCGATGCGACCTACGTCGTTCTTTGCGCGGGCATGTGGACGCGAGACCTTGCCGCGAGCATCGGCGTGACGGTGCCATTGCACGCCTGTGAGCACTACTACGTACTCTTTCAGGATGTTCCGGGCCTGGCTGCCGACATTCCAGTGTTGCGTGACTACGACCACTGCAGCTACTTCAAATACGACGCCGGCAGGTTACTTGTCGGGGCCTTTGAGCCGCACGCGCGCCCTTGGGGCGCGGACGGGATTCCGGAGGATTTCTCCTTTGGCGAGATCGCTGGTGACTTCGCTCAATTTGAGCCGGTGTTGCTTGATGCCATGCGTCGTGTGCCTGCACTGGCAGAAGCGGGTATTCAGAAGTTCTTCTGCGGTCCGGAAAGTTTTACGCCGGACGTGCGCTATCAACTCGGCGAGTCGGCTGAACTTGCCAACTGCTTCGTGGCGGCGGGACTCAACTCCATCGGTCTGCAGTCTGCCGGCGGCATAGGCAAAGTCATTTCCGAATGGATCCGCGACGGACACCCGCCGGCCGATCTTTGGGAGGTCGACGTACGGCGCAATCTGCCGTTCCAGGTCAATCGTAAATATCTGCGCACACGCGTCGCGGAAACACTGGGGCTCCTGTACGCCACGCATTGGCCATTCCGCCAATACGAGTCGGCACGCGGGGTTCGTAAATCGGCATTGCATGACCGCTTGAGTGCGGCTGGCGCGTGCTTTGGAGAAGCCTTCGGCTGGGAACGCGCCAACTGGTACGCGCCACAGGGCGTGGAGCCGAAATACGAGTATAGCTACGGTCGCCAGAATTGGTTTGCACACAGCGCACGCGAGCACCGCGCGGTACGTTCGGCAGTGGGCTTGTTTGATCAGTCATCATTTTCAAAATTTCGCCTCGAGGGTCGCGACGCGAGCCGCGTGCTTAACCGAGTGTGTGCCAACGACGTAGACGTTACGCCCGGCAAAATTGTCTACACACAGTGGTTGAACGAGAGAGGCGGCATCGAGGCCGACCTCACGGTGACGCGTCTTAGCGATACGGCGTATTTGATCGTTGGCGGTGCCGAAACCGAAACCAAGGACTACAACTGGCTGCATCGCCAAATCGGTCCTGGCGCGCATTGCGTCTTGACCAATGTCACGTCCGGCATGGGCGTGATGTCGTTGATGGGGCCTCGGGCGCGAGAACTCCTGCAGTCACTCACACCGAACGATGTCTCGGATGCGGCCTTTCCATTCGCCACCAGCCAGGTCATCGAATTGGGCTACGCCCTAGTGCGCGCCTCGCGAATCACCTACGTCGGCGAATTGGGATGGGAACTCTACGTCCCCACGGAATTCATGCTCGACGTGTACGACACTCTGACAAGCGCGGGCGTGAACTACGGCCTGGTGCACGCCGGCTATCACGCATTAAATTCGCTGCGCATTGAGAAAGCCTATCGACACTGGGGCCACGATATCACCGACGAGGACACGCCGCTCGAGGCCGGGCTTGGTTTCGCGGTGAAGTATGACAAGCCGGGTGGATTTATGGGGCGCGAGGCACTCCTGCACCAACGGCAAGAAGGAATGCGCAAACGCCTCGTACAATTCAAGCTCAGGTCCCCCGAGCCCTTGCTGTACCACAACGAGCCCATATGGCGGGGCGAGTCAATCGTGGGCTGTATTCGCTCGGCAATGTACGGTCACTCGCTGGGTGCGGCCATTGGACTCGGCTACGTTACTGTGCCGCCGGGCGGCATGCACTCGGTCGGGGCCGACGACTACGACATCGAGGTCGCCGGCGTTCGCTACGCGGCAATCGCGTCGCTACGCCCCATGTACGATCCGCATAATGAGAGCATCAAGCGATGAGCACTGCGAGCGCTGTGCAACCGGAGAATGACACGATGAAAAGCCCGAACGTTATCGCGCCCTTAGCCGCGCGCACCGTGCGCGGCTATAGCCTGGATCGCGCGTTCTATTGCGATGATGCTGTCTTTGCCGCGGACATGGAGCAAGTGATTGGTCGCAAGTGGATTGTCGCGGGTCACATCGACCGCGTGCCGCGCAAAGGCGATTATTTTCTGTTCAGGATCGGTAATGAATCGATCATCGTGGTCCGCAGCGGCGAAGCGACGATCAATGCGTTCTACAACGTGTGTCGGCATCGCGGCTCGCTGGTCTGCGCCGAGTCGAGCGGCAGAGTCGCGCGCTTGACGTGCGGCTACCACGCATGGACCTATGGGCTGGATGGTGCGCTCATTGCGGCTCCGCTGATGCCGGCGGACTTCTCCAAAAAAGACTTCGGACTGCACCGCTGTCACGTCCGGGTGTTCTACGGTTTCATTTTCATCAATCTGTCCGATGAGGAACCGGTCGACTTCGATGCCTCGTTCGCCGATCTTGCACCCTATCTCGATTTCCATGGTTTCGCGGACGCAAAGATTGCCTACACCCAGTCCTATCCTACGACGGCGAATTGGAAGCTCGTTGTCGAGAACTTCGTCGAGTGCTATCACTGCGCGTCGGCGCATCCGGAATTCTGCTCAATGCACCCGCCGGAGGCGCTCTTGGCGTTTGGTGCAGGGCCCAGTTCCGGCCCCACCGATGCCGTGGAAAAGTATCTGCCCACCGTGAAAGCTTGGGAGGAGCGCGCGGCCGCGCTCGGCCGTCCGATCGGCACGGTCGATGATGATCCGCAGTCCTCCCATCTGCGGCTGCTCTTGCAACGGACGATTCGCGCCGGGTTCGAAACTGAAACGCAGAATGGCCGGCCCGCTTCGACGCTGATGGGCAAGCGTCGAGAATTTGACCAAGGCCGGATGTACTTGTCGTTCAGCCCCTTCACGCAGCTGGTCGCGACCAATGATTTCGCCGTGCTTTTTCTATTCACGCCGCGTACCACCATGCACACCGATGTGGATTTGTACTGGCTCGTCGACGGTAAGACAACGGATGTCGATGTCAAAAGAATGATATGGGGCTGGGATGAGACGACGAAGCAAGACAAGAGGATCACCGAGAATAACCAGGCCGGCATTCTGTCAAAGCATTACCAGCCTGGGCGTTATTCAGAACAGGAACGGCGCGTAGTGACGTTTCAGCAATGGTACCTGGCGCAGTTTGGGTACCCGCTTGCCTGAGCATTCGCTGCCCAGCTTGGCGCTGCTGCGGGTTTCGTCAAGCGCACGCGTGGTCCTCGACGGGAGATTCCTATCTAGCGTATCGTAGCCACGAACAAGAGCCCGCTGCGCCCATGGGTGCACAGGATCATGAGACGATTGTGGGGGATAGTCGGCGCAGTCCTCTTTCCGGCGATGACGCTTTCCGGCGACTCCGTTGCACCCGAGTGCGTGGAGGCGCTCGAGCAGCTCGCGACCGTAAAGACGCAACTGCCGGTGTACAAGTTCACAGGCGGTGGCCAACATTACATTCAGGACGCGGACCGGCCGGCCGAGATCGATCGGCTGCAAAAAATCGTCGATCAGAATTGCAGTGTAAATCCGCAGGCTAGAAGCAACGAGGAGTCCGCCGCCCAGCATTTGCACCTCATTCGTTCACCGGACTGCGCGGCCGAGCGGGATAAGCTCACTCTCATGGGGAAGCCCAGTTCCCACGATTCGCCGGACAGCATTGCGCAGCAGCGCCAGCGCGTCATTGAGAGGTGTTCAGTCGAGACGCCCGTGAATGTCTGGCTCCTGCAGATGTGGGTTCGTCCCCGCTGAACTGATTCCGAGTGTCCCGCTCCCTCCGCCAGCGAAGATCCAATGGGCTGTTTTCTGAACAAATCTAGTTAAAAAAGAGGATGCGGCGGCGCATTCTTCGACTGTACACTGGGGAAAATGAAAGACTGGCGCAATGTTCGTGAAACCCGCGCAACCAGCGGCGCCGCTCCCGCGTATCGGGGAGGTGAGCAGACACATCACGATGGGATTAACCGTGCGTTAGCCACACACTGCTTGCGCGGCGCCTGAGCCGAACGTGATATGAATTCGACTGCCGAAACACAAACGCTTCCGGAGGCCGTCCCGCCGCACAGACTGGATCCTTTGCCCCCGGCATACGGCGAGAGAATCAATGTCGCCACCGCCATGGCCGCGGTCTGCGACGCTCTCCTTTTTCTCACCGCAACAGCCGCGGGAGTTCGTCTCGGTACAGCGCAGATTCTCAGTTTTGCGGTCGCGACCGCGATCAATTACGAGCTGAATATTCGCGGCGCCGTGCAAGCAGCGGGACGGACGCGGGATTGGCGCCTCTACGGTCACTTGCTGGTCGTGAGCCTACTGGCTTTGTTCCTGCGCGGCGGCGTACTTTCGCTGCTTACTAGGACCTGGGGTTGGCCGCTGCCGCTTGCGATTTGCGTCGCGATCGCTACTACATTGGCCGTCACGTTACCGGGCAACGCATTTTCTCTATCGACTTTGTCCGCGTGGAAATTGGCGGGTGCCGCGCGCTGGCGGCTGTTGGCGGTCGGCCTCCTTGTCTACGCCGTGGTATTGCGCTTGGTATACCTCGGCCAGGTAGAGCTGCTGCCGGAAGAAGCGTACTACTGGAACTACTCGCAGCACCTCGATATCGGGTATCTCGACCACCCGCCCATGATCGCCTGGTTGATCAGGCTCAGCGCGGCAACATTCGGAGCTTCAGAAATCGGAGTGCGCGCAGGTGCGCTGCTGTGCTCGGCTGCCACGGGCTTCTTCATTTATCGGCTGACGCGCAACCTCTTTGACGAATCGGCCGCTCTGGTCGCTCTGCTGCTCTCGCAGGTCCTGCCGTTCTTTTTTGCGGCAGGCATGGTCATGACGCCAGATACGCTTTTGGTCGCAGCATGGGCTGCCGAGCTGTATTTTCTTGAGCGCGCGCTGGTCGGTGGCCGCACGACTGCCTGGTGGGGAGCTGGTTTGTGGTTGGGCATTGGCTTGCTCTCGAAGTACTCGATCGGTCTGCTTGCGCCGGCCGCACTTTTGTTCGTCGTACTGGATCCGCAGTCGCGGCGATGGCTGCGGCGTTGGCAGCCGTACGCGGCTGCGCTATTGGTGTTGACGATCTTCGCACCGGTCATTGCCTGGAACGCGCAAAACGAGTGGGTATCGTTCGCGTTTCAGACCACTCGGCGTTTGACCGAGCAGCATCATTTCGCACTTTATAAGTTGATTGGCGCCGCAATTGTACTGCTCACGCCGACGGGGCTGCTTGCCGCGGCGGCCCCGCTGCTCGGTCGGCCGTTGGGCAGCGGCGGCCCCGTCGATACGCCGCGCAGGTGGCGATTCGTGCAGGTTATGGCTGTCGCGCCGCTTTCGGTATTCGTCGCGGTGAGCTTGCGGTACGACGTGAAGTTTGATTGGACCGCCGAGCTTTGGCTCGCCACCCTGCCCGCAATGGCGTATGCGATGACGGACCTCGGAGTAGGGCGGCCCCATAGTCTTGCAGCGAAGATCCGAAATGCGTGGACACCGACCATCCTCGCGTTGTTGGTTCTGTATGCGGCGGGCTTGTATTTTCTGGTCGTCGGACTGCCAGGGATTGGCTACAGCGCGCGCATGGAGGTAATGCCCATTGGCTGGCGGGACTTTGGACAGCAAGTCAACACGATTGCACGAGACATCGGACATGCGGCGGGTGCTGAGCCTCTCATTGTCGGCATGGACCGCTACGCGATCGCAAGCGAAGTCGCCTTCTATGCAACCGGCGACGCCAGCGCCGTGCCGGAAACCTCGGGCGCGCACCTTTTCGAGCGGACCGCCCTGATGTACGCGCGGTGGGTTCCGACTGGGTTGCAGGTAGGCCGAACGCTGCTGCTCGTCGCATGGGAGGAGCAGGATCTGGTTAACCAGTGCGTCGAGTCGCGCGCTGAACACTTAGGGCCACTTCAATCAGGCGCGCTGATGCGCGATGGCCTGGTAGTCCGTCGCTATTACTACCGGGTAGCCTTTGGTTATCGAAGCTCCCCGACCTGCCAATGACAGCAGGACTCGGCTACCTGGGTACAACGACTGCCTGTCGCATGACCGCTGCCATGACCGCCGGCGGCAGTCCGCTAAGGGCGCGCTGACGCCACAGCCCGCCTACTGAATGACGGTGCGCCTTGGGATAGCCGTAAGCGCTCCATCTCCCACACCCTGCCCCGAGAGTAGATAGGCTGATGTGATGCCGCAAGTTTCATACGGAGGACAGCGGCATGACGAAGAACGAAGAGCGCGAAGCCAAGCGCGCACA
>Ga0302177_10002132_pt1 | contig 14030 bp, 9 predicted proteins | sample I_Palsa_E1_2_FD_198780 | JGI IMG/M metagenome (GOLD analysis project Ga0302177, IMG submission 198780) | Peat permafrost microbial communities from Stordalen Mire near Abisko, Sweden - I_Palsa_E1_2 | ecosystem: Environmental > Terrestrial > Soil > Palsa > Peat permafrost | place: Sweden: Abisko... | reverse complement strand
TGCTACCGGCCAGACTGCCAGTGTGAAGTATGATCCCTCCAACCCGAGTAACTCAATCCTCCTCGCTGACGATTGGTCCGGATTGCACTGAGGCCGCTTTTTGGCCGAAGCGCTCACTCCATGCTCATTTGCAAATGCTCGCGTAACCTTCGACTCCGAAATCCTGCTGGAAATTATGAGAGCTCGCGAGCAGTGATACACTTTTCATGCTTCAGGAGGAGATCTTGACTCGCACCCAGCACTACCTGGCCGTAGTCTTCATCGCATTTGCGATGTCAGCCGCACCTCTGCCTGCCCAGCAGAAAAGTACTCAACCGGTCGATCCCAGCCTTTATGCCGGCATGCGCTGGCGTTTGATCGGTCCCTACCGAGCGGGCCGTGTCTCCGCTGTGGCGGGGATCCCGGGAGATGCCGCCGTCTATTACATGGGTACTCCTGGTGGCGGTGTTTGGAAGACAACCGACGCTGGCCGTGTCTGGAAACCGATTTTTGACGACCAGCATGTCGCCTCGATCGGCGCGGTCGCAATCGCTCCGTCGAATCCCAATGTCGTGTATGTCGGAACCGGTGAGCAGACCGACGGCAATGGAATGTACAAATCCAGCGACGCTGGCGCAACGTGGACGCGCATCGGCTTGCCGGACGTTCGCTACATCAATTCGATTATCGTTGACCCGCGCGATCCCAACATCCTCATTGTCGGTGCACTGGGTCATCCCATTCTAGGCGTGGCGGCATCGAGCCCTTGGCGCGGCATTTTCAAATCTACGGATGGCGGAAAGACTTGGACGAAAACACTCTACCGAGACGATTTCGCCGGGGCCGCAGATACCATCGCTGATCCTAACAATCCCCGCGTGCTCTACACCGCACTGTGGAAGCCCTATGATTTCTTCCAGGGCCCTCCCGACGATTCGAAAAAGCCCAACTCGTGGATCTATAAATCGCTCGACGAAGGCGCCACATGGAACGAGCTGCCCGCGACTGGCTTTCCTACAGACCAACCGTTGGGCCGTATTGGTCTCTCAGTCGCTCCCGGAACTCGTGGCCAGCGCGTGTTTGCCATAGCCGAGCCCGGCCTGTTCCGCTCGGACGATGGCGGCCAGACCTGGCGCAAAATTACGACCGATTCACGCGTCATGGGGAACCTCTACTTCAGTCGTGTTTTTGTGGACCCTAACAACGCGGACACCGTTTACGTGATGCAGACTACGGTCTATCGCTCCACCGACGGCGGCAAAAACTTCACAGCCTATAAAGGCGCGCCGGGTGGCGACGATTACCACGTGCTATGGATTGACCCGCAAAATTCCCAACGCATGATTCTCGGCGTCGATCAAGGCGCCACCATCAGCGTCGACGGCGGCAAAACCTGGAGCAGTTGGTTCAACCAGCCCACCGGACAGTTCTATCACGTGATTACCGACAACCAATTTCCCTACTATTCTTACGCGCCGCAACAAGACAGCGGAACCGTTGCGGTTCCGAATCGCAGCGACTACGGTGAAATCAGTTTTCGAGATTGGTTCTCCATCGGCGGATTTGAATTCTGTTTCATCGCTCCCGATCCCACTAATCCCAACATCGTTTATTCCGGCGGATGGTACGGCAGCGTCGTGCGCTTCGACAAAATCACCGGCCAGATCACGCACGTTTTCGTGCGCGGCTCGAAGTATCGAACCACGCAGATGGCTCCGCTCGTCTTCTCGCCCCAGGATACAAAGACGCTTTACCTCGGCACGCAGTACGTGATGAAAACCACAAACGCTGGTGATACCTGGGAAGAAATCAGCCCCGATCTTACGGTTCCTCCCGGCGCTCCGGCGAGCGGCGAAAAATCGCCTGCTGGCGCCTCCGGTCACGCGCCTGTAACTGACGAAAATATTTCTCCTGGTACCCGGAAAGACTCCGACGAAATGGATGCCGCCGACGCGGACGCCGACGAAAAAGAATTCGAACTGCAGCGCCCGAATCGCCCCGCCGCTCTCACTGCTCTCGCACCCTCGACGGCCCAGACAGGAGTGATTTGGGCGGGCACGAGCAACGGTCTAATCCAACGCACGCAGGACGGCAGCGCGACTTGGCAGAACGTGACGCCCGCCGACTTGCCCGCCAAAAGCACCGTCGTAGCCATCGAAGCTTCACACTACGACGCGGATACGGCCTACGTCGTCACGCAAGTTTCTCGGGATAAGCATCCATATGTGTATCGCACTCACGACGCGGGCAAATCCTGGCAAAAGATCACCGAAGGTCTCGAGGATTCCTGGCTAGCTCGTGTCGTTCGCGAAGATCCCGTGCGCAACGGACTGCTGTATGCCGGCACCGAAAACGCGCTCTACGTTTCGTTCGACGACGGAGACCATTGGCAATCGTTGCAGCTGAATTTTCCCGCGTCCGACGTGCGCGATATCGCCGTGCATGGCGACGATCTCGTAGCTGCCACCTACGGCCGCGCCATCTGGATTCTCGATGACCTCTCGCCGCTGCGCCAAGCCGGTCCGGAAATAACCAGTGCGAACGCATATTTGCTGCGGCCATCCAATACGGTTCGCGTTCGCTGGGATAACGACCAGGAAACTCCGCTGCCTCCGGAAACGCCCGCGGGAAAAAATCCGCCCGACGGCGCAATCTTCGATTACTACCTGAAGTCCTTTCCCTCCGGCGTCCTTACGCTCGAAATCCATGACGCAAAGGGAAAATTCGTGCGCCGATTTACAAGTCTAACTCCCACGCCCGACACCACTCCCAAGAATGTTCCCGAATATTGGTTCGGCCCTCTCGCAGCGCTTTCGAAAAACGTTGGGCACAACCGCTTCGTCTGGGATCTGCGTTACGAGTCTCCCAAGACGCTCCCGTTCAGCTACTACGGAAACATCCTCGACTACGTCGAGTACACCCTTTCCGATCACGCGATCCCCGAAGACACTCCGCGCGAACAAACCCTGGGTCCGCTCGCCGTGCCGGGCCAGTATGAAGCTGTGCTCATCGCCAATGGAGTGTTGATGAAGCAGCCGTTCACGATCTCGCTCGATCCGCGCGTTCATGTCTCACAGGGCGATCTTGTCAAGCAACTAGAGGCGGGGAATAGAATCACCGCCGGTCTCGCCGCAAGCTATAAAGCCTATCTCGTCATCGCACCGCTACGCGAGGCCGTTGTCGCCCGCCAGAAAAGCCTCGCCGATCTTGTGAAACAACATCAGCCCTCGACAAACGCATCTGCGCCGAAACAAAACCCTCCGGGGAAAGGAATCACGGACGAATCGCAAAAAACGGCGTCGCAGACGAATGCCTCCGATGCCGCTACCCAAAGTCCACATGCTAAGGATGTCGCCGGCGAGCCGCGGCAAAATGCCCAGGCGAAAGACGCCGCTGCAGCGCCTGTGCAGACTCCCGAAGGAAAGGAGCTCGCCGACGCGCTGGAGGATCTCGACAAGAAGATAGCGGCGATTCAGGAGGGCACGCCTAAAGCCCCAGGGATTGGCCCCATCCACCGCGATCTCGCTCGCGTCTCTTTCATGATTCAAAGCGGCGATGCAGCTCCCTCGCAAACTGCCGAATCAGCCTTGGACGATTCCTGCGCCAGCCTAAACAAAAATACCGCCGCGTGGCGCGACCTGGCAGCGCAAGGATTCGCTCCCGTAAACTCGCTCCTCGCCAAGTACAACCTCGCGCCGTTGCCTGCTCCCGCGAGCGTACCCGTTCCCGCGGACGCCTGCCGGGAATAACCTCGCGCCGTTGCCTGCTCCCGCGAGCGTACCTGTTCCCGCGGACGCCTGCCGCGAATAACCTCACTGCCACGCGCTGTGACTCGCGGTTATGTGAAAACCAAAATGTCTCTCACGTTTGGATCGAAAAGCTAAATTCCAAATTTGAACCAGCGGCCACGCGAGTTACGATTAGTTAAGATGGAATTGCAAACTGCTCGCCCGCCTTCGTGGAAAATTCTTCTAGCATTTGCCATCATTTACTTCGTCTGGGGATCGACGTTTCTGGCGATTCGAGTAGGAGTCCGCGAAGTACCGCCGTTTCTGTTTGCAGCCATGCGCTTCACGTTGGCGGGAATAATTTTGTACGCTTGGATTCGGCTAAGCGGCACTCCCGCTCCTAGCCGGCGAGAATGGGTGGCCGCAACCTTTCTCGGCACACTGATTTTCCTGGTCGACTACGGTTGCCTCTTCTGGGCCGAGCAGCGCGTGCCGTCAGGGATTGCCGCGGTCGTGCTGGCGACGATCCCGGTATTTATTACGCTGCTGGAAATCATCTTCCTACGCACGCAACGGCTCACCTTGCGTCTTGCCCTAGCCTTGCTGGTCGGACTTTGCGGTGTTGCCGTCCTGATGAATCACTCCTTTTCTTTAGGAGAGTTGCCCGTCAATCGCGCAGGGGCTCTCGCTCTGCTGATCGCCGCATTCACTTGGTCTGTAGCCACCATTCTGACGCGCCGCCTCCCTCTTCCGGCGTCGAAGCCGATGAGCGCGGCCGCTCAGATGCTGTCTGGAGGAATTCAATTATTCGCGCTCGCGGCACTCACGGGTGAATTCTCTGGATTTCACGTGCAGGCAGTTTCCCGGACCGTATGGTTCTGTCTTATTTATTTAATCATTGCGGGTTCCATCGCGGGATTTACCGCCTACGTCTGGCTGCTGCACCATGAATCGCCGACGAAAGTCGGCACGTACGCCTATGTCAATCCAGTTGTGGCAGTCGCGCTGGGGTACTTGATCGGCAATGAAGCCGTGGGACAGCGCACGTTGCTGGGAACGTTTCTAATTCTGATCAGTGTGATTGCGATCACCACTATGCCGAAGAAACGGGACTTGCCCGCCCGTGAAAACGAAGACCTTCCCTCAACACTAGTCTCCGAAGCGGATGATCCGGAAGGCCGAGCAGCAGTCTAGCCGTGCGCTCGACCTCTGCTGCTGCGGCTCGCCACGATGTCGCTGAGAGCCTTGCTCATTGCCGTTCGAAGGAAACCTCGCCAGATGGGTCGCGATCCTTCAAAGCCTTCACGTTTCCGTTTTCCATCACGAACTCAAAAATTTCGTCGGCGAATCGCGCAGTCCTGAACTGAAGACCTTTAATTGAAATAAGCGGTTGCGGGGGAGCGCCTGGGAATGAGAGCGAGAGACCAGCGCCAGGTTGATAGAGCACTTGAAACTTGGTCTTGTCCGGCGTCAGGTAGGTACCGGCTAGCTTCTTCAGAAGACTAGGCTCCAGGGTCGGAGGTTTTCGCGTGAAAGTCACCTCTGCCTCATCCATGGAAATCACTCCGCTGTCAATGTCTCCTTGGGGATTTGTCCTGAAGTTGATCGAGAACCTGCCATAAAGCTCGTCATCGGGCGTGTCGAACCGGTCGTAGTGGAAATTGCTCAACGGAAACTGGAATTCGTGAAACCCAAATTGAAGTTGATTGTCTTTGAGCGCGATCTTAATGATGCCGTACGCCGGATTCTCATACTCGCCGACATAGTCACCCAGGGCGTGGGAAGGCTTGGTGTTAGGCACGCGATCCTCGCCGGCTTTGGCGCGCGCAGCGGTTCCAGCTTTCTTATCCGCCAGCCGTTGGGTCAAGCGACGCTGGCTCCAAGGCGTTTGGTCCATCCCGAGCAGCCGCTCGTACACGTTGTAGCTGACCACGTTGTAAAGAGGAGCGCTGTGGTCGCCGATCACCAGTACGATCACCCCAATGTGGTCGTTGGGCATGAAAGAAATCTGGGAGTGGAAGCCGGGGAGATCGCCGCCGTGAAAGGTGAGCAGATGTCCCCGATAAGAAGCGGTCTCTCGTGCCATGCCGTAGGCCCCATTGAACAATTCCCAGAATCCTTGCGATTCTCCAGTAGCGTTGGGTAGCGCGATGGCCGGTTGCAACGTAGCCTTCAGAACATCGGCCGGCAATATCTGTTTCCCATTGTATTTCCCATCGTTCATCAAAGCGATCAGCCAGTGCGACAACTCGTCGATGTTGGAGATAATCCCGCCGGCCGGTGCCACGCCTTCGGTATCTTCGTAATAAGGTCCTTTGTAGAGTTCGAACGAGTCGCGTTTTTCCTCGAACGGCACCCCGTGATCGGGGCTTTTCAGCATTTCGGATATCGTGTAGGTGGTGGTGTTCATATCCAGCGGCGAGAGTATGCGTTCGCGTACGAAGTCCTCCCAGCGCTTTCCGGATTTCAGCTCGATGATCTCTCCAACTCCCGAAAACATCAGGTTGTTGTAGAGGAAAGTCTGCCTCATGGGCTGCTCCGGCTCCAGGTACTTGAGCTTTTCAAACAACTGCTTCCTGGTGAAGTCGGATTTGAACCAGATGAGGTCGTGTCGCGTCACGCCGGTCCGGTGTGACAGCATGTCGTGCAGAGTGACGTTGTTGTTCAGCTCGTCGTTGTAGAACTGGATGGTAGGCACCGATTGCCGCACCGGCTTATCCCAGGTAAGCTTTCCCTCCTCCACCAGCATCCCCGCGGAAACAGCCGTGAATAGTTTGCTGTTAGACGCGATCTGGACCAGCGTGGTCGGCGTGAACGGCAGCTTTTTCTCATAGTCGCGATAGCCGTACCCCTTGGCGAAGACCAGCTTGTCGTTCACAACGATCCCCACGCCGATCCCCGGTGTATTCCAGTCCTTCAGCGTTTGCTCCATGTAGGAGTCAAACCCTTGCAGCTTGCCGTCAACACCCGCGTCCTGCGCAAAGGCAGCCGGCCCAAAAGCCATAAGGAGCAGCATGAGTGCAGCGATACGGACGCAATTGGTCATACGAACCGAGCGAGTTGTTGTATCGAAAGACATGGGGATCTCCTTCCACGCCAAAACCTTTTTATTTAACTCGAAAACGGCAGCCATTCTACATCCATTTTGCCCGCCCGACGACCTCTCTACACGTACGACCTCTCGCATTCCGTCCCGCATCGTGCTAGCGTACCGCGTGTTTAATCAGAAACCATTTCTGATCGCAGCGAAACCGCGGCTTTCTCATGACTGAACATCGCAAACATCACGACCGCCTGGAAGAGTTGCGCAAGCTTAACGCCGAAGCCGAAGCGGGTGGCGGAGCAGAGCGCCGCGAACGCGAGCACAAACAGGGCAAACTTAGCGCGCGCGAACGCGTCGACTTGCTGCTCGATGAAGGCTCCTTCGAAGAGCTCGACAAGTTCGTGCGCCATCATTCCCACGATTTCGGCATGGAAACGCAGCGCCCGCCCGGGGATGGTTTCATCACCGGCTACGGCCGCATCGAAGGCCGCCTCGTGTACGTCTTCGCCCAAGATTTCACGGTCTTCGGCGGTTCGCTCTCGGAAGCAAACGCCTCAAAGATCACGAAAATTATGGATCTGGCGATGCGCGCTGGTGCGCCTGTGATTGGCTTGAATGACTCCGGTGGCGCCCGTATTCAAGAAGGAGTGATGTCGCTGGCGGGTTACGCCGATATTTTTCTCCGCAACACGCTTGCGAGCGGAGTAATTCCACAGATCAGCGCGATTATGGGACCGTGCGCGGGCGGCGCGGTTTATTCGCCGGCCATCACCGATTTTATTTTTATGACGCGCGACACTTCCTACATGTTCGTCACAGGCCCGGACGTCATCAAAACCGTAACGCACGAGGAAGTGACCAAGCAGGAGCTTGGCGGCGCGATGACGCACAACGAAAAAAGCGGCGTTGCCCATTTTGTTTCGCGAGACGACGCCGAATGCCTCGCCATGATTCGCGAACTCTTCAGCTACTTGCCGTCGAATAATCTCGACGACCCACCTCGCCGCGCTTCGAGTGATCCCTGGGACCGCGCGCACGCGGCGTTGAACGCGCTCGTTCCCGAAGACCCGCAGAAGCCTTACGACATCAAAAATGTGATCCACGCAATCGCGGACGATGCCGAATTCTTCGAAGTCCATGAGCATTTCGCTAAAAATATAGTCGTCGGCTTCGCTCGACTTGATGGGAACACGGTCGGCATCGTCGCCAACCAGCCGGCCTTCCTTGCCGGAGTTCTGGATATCAGCGCGTCGGTGAAGGCAGCGCGTTTTGTTCGCTTCTGCGATGCTTTCAACATTCCGCTCATCACCTTTGAAGACGTCCCGGGGTTTCTACCCGGCACGCAGCAGGAGTTCGGCGGGATCATAAAACACGGCGCGAAACTGCTTTTCGCCTTCGCCGAAGCCACCGTGCCAAAAATTACCGTGATCACTCGCAAGGCTTACGGTGGCGCGTATTGCGTGATGGCCTCCAAACACATTCGCACGGACATCAATTACGCGTGGCCCACCGCGGAAATCGCCGTGATGGGTCCCGAAGGCGCCGTGAATATCGTGTACCGGCGCGAGATCGACCGCGCTCCCGAAGCGGACCGCGACAAAATCCGCCGAGAGAGAATCGAGGACTTCCGCGAACGTTTCGCGAACCCCTACGTGGCCGCCGAACGCGGCTATATCGACGCCATTATCGAGCCTGCGCAGACCCGCGCCAAACTGATCACCGCCCTGCGCTCGCTAGAAAACAAACGGGATACCAACCCCCGCAAAAAGCACGGCAATATTCCTCTGTGACCTGCAATTGCCCACTTCGAACGTGACATGGCCCAAAACTGGCTTTTTCCGCGGAATTCCTGTAGCATGCCGTGGTTTTGCCTCATCGCAATTATTCGAATAGATATCGGAGAATGCTATGCCTAAGAATGCTCCAAAGACGAAGACTTTGATTGAATCGCTCGACACGCTGATCGAAAAGCATCACCTGTTGAAGCATCCCTTCTACCAGGCTTGGACCGCGGGCAAGCTTTCGAAAGAATCGCTCGCGCTTTACGCCGAGCAGTACTACCAGCATGTGCTCGCGTTCCCGGAAAACCTGAAACAGCTCGCGGCCCGCACGAATGGCGACGCCACGCTCCACGCGCTAGTGAACGAAAATCTGGCTGAAGAGCTTGATCCGCGATCCCCACATCCAATGTTGTGGCGGCAATTCGCGCAATCGCTCGGCGTAAGCGAGGCTTCTATCGAAGATGCGCGACCGCTGCCGGGGATTGCCGCGTTGCTGGATACCTATGACGAAGTAGCGGCGCAAGGCACGAAAGCGCAGGCTGTGGCGGCGTTCTACGCGTATGAAGCCCAGGTTCCCGAGATCGCCACGCAGAAAATTTCCGGCTTGCGTCGCTTTTACGCAATCTCTGAGCCGCGCTCCCTCGCGTATTTCGCCGTACACGAGGAAGCTGACGTCCGCCATCGGGCCGCTTGGCGCGAATGGCTCGCAAAACAAAAAGATGCCGACACCGTCGCGGTGCTATGCGCTGCTGAGCGCGGTTTGAAAGCCCTCTGGGGCGCGCTGGACGCCGTTTATCCGCAAGGCTGCGCATCCAGGAATTAATCGAGTCGCTTCGAAAATTCGGAAAATCTCACAGTTACAATCAGCGGATTTATCGCCGGGGATTTGTTCGTCCTCGAATTCCACGCCTTAGCTTTTTCTCTTAGAGACCTTCACTCCTGCGGGCCCGCCGATGAATGCTTCAGAAGCATATTTCAGAAACAATCCGTGCTCGACGACCCCTACGACGTGATCGAGGTGATGCGCGATCTCCTTCGGATCCTCCATGGGCCCAAACGCGCAATCGAGAATGTAATGCCCGCCATCGGTGACGTACGGTTTCTTATCAGCGCCGAGCCGCATAGTGGGCTTTCCTTCAAGTTGAATTAATTTCCTTTCGGTCGCTTCCCATCCGTACGGAACCACTTCCACCGGAAGAGTGACGAGCGAGCCGAGCCGCTCAACAATTTTCGTTTCGTCCGCAATGACGGCCATGCGTTTACTTGCAGCGGCCACTATCTTTTCGCGTAACAAAGCGCCGCCATGTCCTTTGATAAGGTACAGCGGCCCGAGCATCACTTCATCCGTTCCGTCGATGGTCAGATCAATCTCCGTGTGCTCAGCGAATGTGGTCAGCGGGATATTTAACCCGCGCGCATGGGCCGCAGTTCCCTCAGACGTCGGAATGCCGACGATGCGCAGATTCTCTTCCGCGATGCGGCGTCCAAGAGCCGCGACTAGAAAAGCAGCCGTCGAGCCCGTGCCTAGTCCAACGACCATGCCGCTTTCAACAAGTTTCGCGGCAGCTTCGGCCGCCGCCTTCTTCCATTGATCTTGCTGCGATAGAGTCATCGGCGCACTCTTCATCTCGGTGGTTCCAACGACGGACATCATAGCCGTACGATGAGCCCTTGCCAACCTCAAGAAGTGTCGCGAGCAGAGTGCCCAAACAATTCGCCAGCCCCGGGCCGGCGATTTTCGGCGCGGAGACGTGCGACGACCAAAATGCTAGAATCCCGGTTGCCATTGCGAAGTCGAAATGTTTAAGAAAATCTTAATTGCCAATCGCGGTGAGATTGCCGTGCGCATTCTGCGCGCTTGCAGAGAACTTGGCGTGTGCGCGGTCGCGGTCTATAGCGACGCGGACCGCGCTTCTCTACACGTGCGGCTTGCCGATGAAGCTTATCCGATTGGTCCTTCTCCCTCTCGCGAAAGCTATCTCGTGATTGAGAAAATTATTGGCATCGCGCGGTCCGCCGGATGTGACGCCATTCATCCTGGTTATGGATTCCTGGCGGAAAATCCAGCTCTTGCTCGCGCCTGCGCGGAAGCAGGCGTCACATTTATTGGACCGTCACCGGAGGCAATGGAGAAGCTCGGCTCGAAAACTGCGGCGCGGCAATTGGCTCGCGAAGCGGGCGTGTCCATGGTTTCCGGCACGCTTGAGCCCATCGAAAGAATGGAAGACGCGCGCAAGGAAGCGCTCAAGATCGGCTTTCCTGTTGTGCTCAAAGCCGTTGCGGGCGGCGGTGGCAAAGGCATGCGCCTAATCGAACGAGAGTCTGAATTTGCCGGCGGGTGGCGCGACGCGTCTTCGGAAGCGCAAAACGCCTTCGGCGACGGGCGGCTCTACCTGGAGAAATATCTTTTGCGGCCCCGGCACATTGAATTCCAGATTCTCGGCGATCGCCATGGCCACATCGTGCATCTAGGCGAGCGCGAATGTTCCGTGCAGCGCCGGTATCAGAAAGTAATCGAAGAAGCGCCTTCGCCGGTTATGACGCCGGAATTGCGCCGCGCGATGGGCGATGCCGCCGTGAAGCTCGCTAGAGCAGGCGGGTATACGAACGCGGGAACCATAGAGTTTTTGGTGGATGCGGACCAACGCTTTTATTTCCTCGAAATGAATACGCGGCTCCAGGTCGAGCATCCGGTGACGGAACTGGTTACTTCGCTGGACATCGTTAAACTGCAGATTCGAATTGCTTGCGGCGAACCTCTTCCGTTCGCGCAAGAGGACATCGTGCTGCGCGGCCATGCCATCGAATGCCGGGTTTATGCCGAGGATCCCGACAATAATTTCTTCCCATCGCCCGGAAAAATTATCGAGTGGCGCGCGCCCGCGGGTCCCGGGATACGGCTGGATGACGGTGTGTATAGCGGCTGGACCGTGCCGAACGAATACGACCCGATGCTGGGAAAACTAATTGCGTGGGGTGCCAACCGCGCAGAAGCTATCGCCCGCCTGCAGCGAGCGCTCGGCGAGTTTTATGCGAGCGGCATCAAGACGAACGCGGGACTTTTTCGGCGGATTCTGGAGACACGCGATTTTCAATCGGCCGATATATACACGCGCTGGCTCGACGATTTTCTTTCCAAATCGCAGCGCAGCAAACTCCCCGTTTTTGACCATACCGAGTCTATTTCCAGCGAACGAGACGCGGCAACCATCGCCGCCTTTTTCTGGCACCTGGCGCGTAGTGCGGATTCCCCGGGAAAAACGCTGGCGCCCGCCTCCCCCAAATCGCGCTGGAAGCTTGAAGGAAGATTGGACCAACTGAACAGCGAGTTTGAGCGGTAAGAGATGGAGCCTAGAGATTACTTTGAAATGTGAAATTGAACTCGACGGGAAAGTGCGCAGCGTGGAACTGATCCACACTGGTAAAGGCGCACGTTGGATTATTGATGGACGCGTGCTCGACGTAGACGCTGTGGAAGTTTCCTCCGGCATCTACTCACTTTTGATCGGAGGGAAATCTTTTGAAGCGCGCGTGGAACCCCAGAGCGATTCGGACCTCCGCGTCACCGTTGCGGGCCACGAGTTTCAGGTTGCGATTCGCAACCCCCGCAGATGGAACCGCGATCGCGCGGCGGGAGCTGAAGCCGAAGGAAGGCAGCAGGTAACAGCGCCGATGCCGGGCAAAATCGTGCTCGTGCTGGTGAAAATCGGCGACGCGGTGGACGCTGGACAGGGAATCGTCGTGGTAGAGGCAATGAAAATGCAAAATGAAATACGCTCCCCGAAGTCCGGCACGGTGGAGCGTTTACTTGTAGTGGCCGGCCAGACGGTGAATGCCGGCGAAGTGGTCGCAATCGTCGGCTAAAACTCGTAACACGACCTCCCCCCATTAGCTGCCGGCGTTTACCTTTAGGTTCGCCTTGTCTTCACGGACCCTTCCCAAGTTTGCCGAAGGCTGCCAACATGAATTGTCAACGAAAGCCGGGTTCGAAAGCCCGGAAGGCGCATGGGGGAAGGGAATGTTTCACGTCATTCTTATCTGGATGGTCGGCTGGTTAGTGCTGGGCATAGTGGCTGTCGCTTGGACTATGCTGTGCGGCGCAACAGCTCACTGGGCTGAGAAAGAAGGGCTCGCATTCTGGCAAACCTTTGCGCTTTGTCTTCTCTTGACTCCGCTGGCAGGAGCGTTGTTGGTACTCGCTTTCAGACCTCCGCGAACCGGCCGCTCCTTGGCAGAAACGGCAGGCCGCGGCTAGACCGCCTCTAGGATTCACACTTCCAAGTCACACCTATTCTGCAGCAAGCCTGAATTTGCTCCACTGAATCCCAATTCGGTTTGAATCATTCCTGAGTAAACTCTAATTCGAAGCGGGAAGTTTGCCGGCGGATTCGAGGATTTGTCGCGCAAGATAATTGGTAACGTGCGCTTCGTCGCGCGCTTCGATCATGTAAGCGGAGCGGAGAAGCTGCTCTTTGCGATTGCGCATCATGTCCCGAATGGACTGTTGGACCTGGGGGTCAGAAAGCACGCGCTGCCCGGCAGGCTCTTTAGCGATCATTTTCAAAATGCGGTAACCGCCTTGAATGGCAATCGGCTGGGTCACTTCGCCTGGCTTCATCGCCAGCACGATCTTCTTCAACGCTGGGTCAGAGCGATTGAGCGCCGACTCCGGAACAAATCCCAGGTCGCCGCCCGTTGTTGCGGTTGAGTCCTCGGAGTAATCCATCGCCAGCTGACTGAAATCGGCGCCGGAGGCGACCTTTTGTTCGAGGATTCCCACCTTGCGCTTAGCTTCGACATCGGTGGTAGCTTTGTCGTTTTTGCGATTGCGAGTGGAGGGGTCCGGATGCGGCGTGACCACGATTTGCGCGATGTGGTATTGCGGTTCGGCCACGTTGAACTGCGCTCGGTTTTTATTGTAAAAGTCGGTGACGTCCTGGTCGGTAATGGAAATCTTCGCGATCACTTCGCGATTTAGCAGCTTCTGCACGGAAAGTTGGCGCCGAATGTCGCTCTTCAGATCGTCAACTGTCAGTCCCGTATCCCGCAGTTTTTTCTGGAATTCTTCTTCGGTATAAGGACTTTTCGATTCCGTGAATTTGTCTTCGACTTCGGCGTCGCTGGCAATTAAATTCATTTTGCTCGCGCGCTCGAGAAGGATTTCATTGTTGATCAATTCATCCAGGATGCTGAGCTTGAGCGACAGCGCTTCTTCTTGGGAAGGCGCCGGAGCCTCGGCGTTTACGCGCGTGCGAAAGTATTTTTCCACCTGGGCCCGCGGAATTTCTTTGCCGTTTACGGTGGCCCAAACGTCCGGTCCAGGCGTGGCTTCTTTCTTGCACGAAGCCGCAAACACACACGCCGCAGCCGTCACAAGGATTAAGATTCGCCGTTTCAAACGGAACTCCTTCGCAGGAGGCTTCAAGCAGCCTTTTTCACCAGGCCTGAACGAATGCAAGAAGTGCAGACGCGAATATGCTTGTGCACGCCTTTGATGAC
>Ga0302177_10002130_pt1 | contig 14037 bp, 15 predicted proteins | sample I_Palsa_E1_2_FD_198780 | JGI IMG/M metagenome (GOLD analysis project Ga0302177, IMG submission 198780) | Peat permafrost microbial communities from Stordalen Mire near Abisko, Sweden - I_Palsa_E1_2 | ecosystem: Environmental > Terrestrial > Soil > Palsa > Peat permafrost | place: Sweden... | reverse complement strand
TCCTGGGATTCTTGCTGGGGACGGAGGGACATGCCGCCGCCGCCGAGGACGTCACAAGGCGAGTCAGGGTCGATCCCACCGCCTCTCGCGGCGAAGCTGCCTGTGCCCAGGTTTTTCTGGCGTCCTTGGCCCAATTCCGGGCGAACCACGAGATGTCGATCGAGATGGCTGAAGAGGCACTCGTCATGCTCGACGATCTGAGCGACGACGAGCCGATGCCTGCGGTCGTGAACCTGGGTGACATCGACTCACTCAGGACAATGGCGCTCATCTCCGGAGGTCGCTCGCACTTCCTCGCGGGGCACCTTGGAGAGGCGCGGACCTGGCTCAAGTCGGGACTGGCAAGCACCGGCGCGGCCTATTCGATCTGGAGGGTCAGCGGCCTGGGCTCTTTGGCCCTGGTCGAGGCCTGGTCCGGCAACATCGAGCGCGCCGAAACCCTGGGCGATGAGGCGCTCGCGGTCGCCCAAGCAGTCGGGATGCTCGGTCACCCCTCGACGGCCGACGCGTACCTCGCTATCACTCTGGCAGCGCTGGAGAGGGGCGAACCGCGCCGAGCCGCCATTTCGCTCCATGAAGGAACGGTTCGCTCTGAGGCAAATCGGCGGTCACAATTGTCATGGGTCGCTCGGCTCGAACTGGCACTGCTGCGGGCGGCCGAGGGCGAGCTCCAGCAGTCTGCTGCGGTTCTGACCAGCCCGCAGCATCCGGCAGGACCACCACCACCCATCGTCGACGAGCGCCTACGGGCTCTCGAAGTCCACCTTCTCCGTCTCCGTGGCCACCTCGCGGAGGCCTCGAGGGTTTCCGAACGTGGCTACTTAGACTCGGGGATCCTTCGATTCGAGCGGGTCGCAGTATCCCTTTCTGTCGGACAACCCGACCTCGCCCGCAAGCTGATGGATTCCGTTCCATCGGACATACAGCCGGACAATCCCGCAGCAGACCTCAGGGCCGAGCTCCAACTGGCCTGGATGTCGGCCGTGGAGGGCTCAGCTGACACCTCCCAGGTCCATCTCCTCCATGCCTTGGAGCTGGGCAGCCGCCACTCGCTGGTCGAGATATTTGTCCAGGCCGGAGCCGTCATCATGCAGCTCGTGGCTGGGCTTCAAAGCAACCGGACTGCATTTCGAGAGGCGATCCTGCGGCGCTCTCGCGAACTGAGTTCCCCCTCGCCCGGTGATGACCTGGTCGACCCGCTGACTGACAGGGAGCTCGAGATCTTGTCCTACCTGCCGAGTCGGTTCACGAACTTGGAGATGGCTCAACGCTGCTACGTCTCGGTGAACACCATCAAGACCCACATGACCCACATCTACCGGAAGCTCGATGTCGCCAACCGGAACGGTGCGATTCGTCGGGCCCAAGAGGTAGGGCTGCTCTGAGGGGATGCCAGCGGCCACTTTGGACAGCAAGTCACCCCTAGTGGGTGATGCCGGTCGATGCCGCATCTGGTTTCATCACGAGGTCAGCATTCGTCGTGCCCGATGCTCCCTGATCCAGCCATTTCCAGAGAGCCGCTCCTCGCCACGGCCTGATCGATGGACCACCACAGGAGGCTCAACAGATGCTCGCCTACACGTACCCGCTCGCCGATCTGTTCGGCACCATGCTGGGCTTCTTCGTTCTCGTCATCTGGCTTTGGTTGCTCATCATCGTCTTCTCCGACATCTTCCGCAGTCGCGACCTGAGTGGCGTGGCCAAAATGTTCTGGGTGCTCTTCGTGATCATCCTGCCGTTCCTTGGGATCTTTGTGTATCTGATCGCCCGGGGTGGCAAAATGCACGAACGCGCAGCAGCCCAGGCGGCACAGCAACAGGAGGCCTTCGACGCCTACGTAAAGCAAGCGGCGGGAACAGCCACCGACTCGACCGAGCAATTGGCCAAACTCGCCGACCTCAAGGGACAAGGCGTGATCACCGAAGCCGAGTTCGAAGCACAAAAGGCGAAGATCCTGGCTTGAGTTGATCAGCCGAGAGCCTCGAAGCGACTAAGTGAGCCAGGACCCGCCGCCGTGATCTTGGACCTGCTGCTCATTGGCTTGGTCATCACGCTCGAGCCCATCCCGCTTACAGCTTTTATCCTCATCCTGCTGTCCAAGGGTGGAACTCGTAAGGGCGCAGCCTTCATCTTTGGCTGGCTACTCTCCCTTGCGATCGTGGTCGCCCTGACCGTCCTGGTCACTGGAAACAAACCGCCGAAGCCGAACACCGCGCCTTCGCTTGCGGCACTGGCGGTAAAGATCGCCATTGGCGTGGCACTGGTGCTCATCGCGGTGCGGCAGCGCCGCAGAATGGGCAAGCCGAGGCCGCCGAAGAAACCACCGAAGTGGCAAACCGGTCTCGACAACATGTCGCCCTTGTACGCCATAGGCCTGGCGCCGCTCACCCAGCCTTGGGGACTTGTCGCGGCGGGAGTTGCCGTCATCACCGAAGCCAAGCTCACCTCATGGGAGAGCTATATAGCCCTGTTCTTGTTCTGCGTTGTCGCCACAGGGGTCTATATCGCCCTGGAGATCTACGCCGGCTTTCGACCGGAACGGGCCCAAGCATTCCTCGGAAACATCCGTGCATGGATCGACGGCCACAAGGATCAGGTGATCATCGTGGTCTCATTGGTGCTCGGGCTCTGGCTGGTGGGCAAGAGCATCTACTTGATCGTGACCTGAACCACACACGGAGGCATTGAAACTTTCATGACCGCACTTCAAGAAGTCCCGACACTTGGTCCAATCGCTCGCTATGAGCAAGAGGTAATCGATCGGATAACCGATTTCGACGATCCCCGTCAGGAATGGCGGCGCCTCTTCTCTGAGCTGTTGGGGACTTTCTTCCTGGTCTTGGTCGCCGCCGGCGGCGGCATGATGGGCCACGCCTTTCCCAACACGATCAGCCGCACCGCCGCCGTGGTGGCCCCGGCGCTCATGGTCATGGCGATCATCTTGTTCATGGGCAAGATCTCCGGGGCACACCTGAACCCTGCCGTGTCCATCGCCTTTGCTCTGCGCCGAGACTTCCCGTGGTGGCGGGTGCCCGGCTACATCGTGATGCAACTCGCCGGAGCCACACTCGCTGCCCTCTTCCTGCGCTCTGTGATCAATGTGTCGGCCATGTACGGGTCCAACTACCCGGCTCATGGCTACTCGAACTCGGCGGCGTTCTGGATGGAACTGATCTTGACCATGGGTCTGGTCAGCGTGATCTTGGGTACGGCGTCGGGAGCGCAGAACATCGGCATCATCGGCGCCTTTGGCGTGGGTGGCTACATCGCCCTGGCGGGATTGTGGGGAAGCCCGATCTCAGGGGCGTCCATGAACCCGGCCCGCACGTTCGGACCCGACCTGGTGTCGGGCACCTTCACTGGTTACTGGGTCTATATCGCCGGCCCTCTCGCCGGAGCCGCTCTTGCGGTTGTGATTGCCTTCGTTCTGCGGGGTCGGGGCGGAGGGAAGACCGGATCAGGGGCGGCGCAGGGTGACATCTTCACTGAGGTCTACAAGGAAGGGCAGTCTTAACTGAGGGACATCCCACTCACGACCACCTCAGGAGTACCGATGGGCGACGTTCGATCATGACCGCACACTCTGGGTCGAGGAATCGATGCCTCTCCAATTCGACTGTCTTTAGGCAGGATGAATCATCCCTGTCGGGTGACGAGGTCTTCATGAATCACTGGCAGGCTGGGTTGAGACCCCAACAGGAGGTTCACCGTGGCACAAGGCCAAGACCCGCTCCCGAGCTGGCGTAACACCCCCACGAAAGAGTCGGTTTTGCAGTTCGTTGCCGCCGTGAGCGATCCGAAATCCGACGAAGAGGTGCCAGAGGTCGATCGAGTTGCTGTATTCGACAACGACGGAACGCTATGGGCCGAGATGCCCATGTATGCCCAGCTGGCATTTGCCCTTGATCGCGCAGCCGAGCTTGGCCACCCGTCCACGCCCGAGGAGCTGAAAGCCGGTGGGCTCGGAGCGGTGCTCGAGTTGGTGAAGTTGACCCACAGCAACGTCACCACCGACGAATTTGAGGCAGCGTGTCGGAAGTGGATGAACTCGGCCACCCACCCGCGCACCGGTGGATCGTACCTGTCCTCGGTCTATCAACCCATGCTCGAACTGCTCGGTTTCCTTGACGACACTGGGTTTTCCTGCTGGATCTTCTCTGGCGGAGGAGCTGACTTCATGCGGACGTGGTCGAAGGAGGTCTACGGCCTTCCACCACACCGCGTCATCGGCAGCATCGGGGCGACCGAGTTCAAGCTCCGCGAGAACGGACCTGAATTGCTCAAAGGAGCCGATCTGCAGATCCTCAACGACGGCGCACAGAAACCCGTCTCAATCCACACCCACGTCGGACAGCGTCCTATCTTTGCCGCTGGGAACACCGACGGTGATCTGCCGATGTTGCAGTGGACCGCCGCGAGCCCATACCGGACCTTGGAGCTCGCCATTCATCACACCGACGACGAACGAGAGTATGCCTACGATTCGGATCCTCTCTTGGGGAGCGGGACGGGACAACTCCTGGCAACGGCGACGGAGTGTCACTGGACAATCGTCGACATGGCGGCCGACTGGTTGAACATCTTCCCGCCACATGGTTGAGACCGCCGCTTGGCCCTGGCCCGATGACCTCGACGCCATGGTCGCTGCGCCGGGGTTCCATGCCGTCCTCTTCGAAGACGATCGAGTCAGAGTTCTCGATGGACGCGTTCCACCCGGTGCGACGGTGCCTGTGCACACCCACCGCTGGGGAGGAGTTCTATATATCCTCGGGTCCAGCGATTTCGTCCGGTGTGATCCCGACGGGAATGTGCTTGCCGACACCAGGGCATCGAAAACTACGCCAATAGCGGGGACAGCGGTCTGGGGCATGCCGCTCACGCCGCACACTTTCCACAATGTCGGCAGCGAGGAATTCCGCACGCTCACTGTGGAGATGAAGGGTGAGGGCGGGACCACTCCAATGGATCCACGTAACCGCTGATGGATCAATATCTCGTGCCTGAGTCCTCTGAGCCAATGCAGTCACCGACCGCGCTGAATCGGGATGCGACAGTTCCCCAAGTACCGACGCCGCGAGAGGCGTCAGGATCTCAGGGCTCTCCATTGAAGGCGGGTTCGCGGATCGTCGACCTTGTTGCAGGGACTGCCAAGGTCGGGATCGGCGCAGCGACCCTCGCCGCTGTCGAGATTACGAGCAGATCGATAGGGATCGCGAGAGCCGTCGCACCCGCGTCCATTGCTGAGGGCCCTCTTGACGCAGTTGAGCGACACCTTGGACGGCGTCAGGGCGAGGCCCACAGGAGCGAACGGGAGAATCGTGACAACGTGGCCGAAGCCGCGGAGTCCGTGCTCAATCGGGTCGTCGTTGGGGTTGTCGACATGCTGGACATGGAGCAGTTGATCGATCATGTGCCGATCAACAAGGTGGTGGCCAGAGTCGACCTCCCAGGAGTAATCGATGAGATCGACCTCGTGGGGGTGATCCGTGAATCCACGACCGGACTGGGTGCGGAGACGCTCGACGCTTCGCGTGCCGGCCTCATGGCCATGGATCTGTGGAGTGCCCGACTGGTCGACAGGATCCTGCGGCGTAAGGAGCCGCGTGACTTGGGGGTCCCACGGAACGGCATTCCTCGAACTGAGGCTGCGACACCTGGGGTCATCTCGTGAGTCGGCATCTCGAGATCCGCAGTGAGCGAGCGCAGCAGCTCCAGGGCCTACGGGCAGGCGTCGTTTCTCGGGCGGTGGCCAGCGGGACCGATGTTGTTCTCGTCCTGTGTGTCTATGTCGTTGGAGTGATCATGGCGAGCATTGCATGGGATCTCTTTTTCTCGAAGTCGATCTCGGTTGTGGATCCCCCGCATTGGTTGAACGAGCTGTTGGTGTGGATCCTTCTCGTGCTGTACTTGACAGCCGGTTGGTCCACCGGACGCACGCTTGGGAAGCAGGTGATGGGCTTACGGGTGATCAGTTCCGATGGGAGCCCTCTTCGGTTCTGGCGAGCGCTTTTTCGAGCGGTCCTTTGCGCTTCATTCTTCCCGGCACTTCTGCTGGCCTTGGTGAACCGCCGAAATCGAGGACTCGAAGACGTAGCTTTTCGGACTGTCGTCACCTACGACTGGCTCCCAACGAGCTACGAACCGCTGGCTGAGCCGTCCAGAGACACCCAACTCATGATTGGAACTCGCAGTTCGTCAGTTCCGATTTTGCGCTCCTGACGTGGCTCACCCCGCTGAATTCGACGAGCCGAAATACTGCTTCTGAACTGGTTCCTTGGAGCGGAGACGAGATTCGAACCCGCGACCTGACCTTGGCAAGGTGGCGGATTTACGTGCACGATCATTTCGAAGTTGCGCGTGAACGCCCCTCAACTCATGTGGCGTCGATAGTGCGGAACTGCCCCGCCGGCATCCCCGCCAGCCCTGGCCAGATGAGGTCCGTCAGATAGCGCACCACTGCGGCCCGGCTCATTGTCCGTTGTTCGAGCCACCGATCGGCCGCGGCTCGGACCAAGCCGACAATTCCGAATCCCCAGAGTTCGGCCGCCCCTGAGTCCTGCCCGGCCTCGCGCATAAACTCGCCGATCACAGCTGTCGCGTGCATGCCCACGATGGTGGCGTAATCGTCCAGATCCCGGTGTTGCAGCACGAAGCGGTACAACTCGGGGCGAGATTCGATACTGGCAAGGTAGGCGTCGATTCCCGCCGCCAACTTCGACCGAGGCGACTGTGCGGCGTCGATGGCAGCCGTTGTCTCGGCCACCACCGTTTCGGCCACCGCGCGCCCCACCTCGACGAACAGTTCCGCCTTGTCCCTAAAGTACCGATAGAAGATCGGCTTGGCGATGTGCGAAGCCTTCGCGATGTCGTCAATGCCAACCCCAGCCCCCTGTTCACTCACCACGGCCATGACCGCCGCGAGTAGCTCCTGGCGGCGAGCTTCTCGATGCTCCCTCCATCGTTCGCTCCGACCATCGTGTCTTTGGATCCTCGAAGAGCGGCTGCTCATGTTTTGATCTTAACCGTAACGGTAAGTAACATATAATCCAACCTCGGAGCGATTGATGCCTGTTTTTCCAAAGCTTCAAAAAGCAGACAGAGGCGGTGACTCGGTGACCAACGCCCCTGGTCAGAGATCAGAACCCACCTCGGCATCCGACATCGCACGCAGTCTTCTCGCCCGCATGACCACTCCGTTATTGCCTGACGACTATCTGCACATGGTGAACCCTCTGTGGTCCGCTCGCGAGCTCCGCGGCAAGGTTCTCGAGGTCATTCCCGAGACAGGCGACACAGCCACTCTGGTCATCAGGCCGGGATGGGGCTGGAACATCAAGTACCAACCCGGGCAGTACGTCGGAATCGGTGTCCACATCGACGGGAAGTGGCACTGGCGCTCCTATTCGGTCAGTTCGACGCCTGACGGGAGCAGCCGGAGGCAGCGGGACAGGCAGTTGACGGTCACGGTCAAGGCGATGCCCGAAGGGTTCCTCTCCGAACACCTGGTGCGCGGTCTGGACGCCGGCACCATCGTCCGCTTGGCGCTCCCCCAGGGTGAGTTCGTGCTTCCTGATCCCCCGCCGGCCAAGATCCTCTTCTGGACGGGCGGCAGCGGGATCACGCCGGTGATGTCGATGCTGCGCACGTTGCATCGTCGCGACACCATGCCCGATATCGTCCACATTCACTCGTCCCCGACCATGGACTCCTCCATCTTCCGGGAGGAGCGCATTGCGTTGGCGGCCCGACACCGCGGGCTGCACATGATCGAGAACTTCGACGATCGCCACGGCATCCTCGACGCAGGACGGCTCAACGAGGTCTGCCCCGACTGGATGTCGCGAGAGGCCTGGGTCTGCGGTCCTGCGCCGATGTTGGCCGCCGCCGAGACCCATTGGGCGAAGGCGCGGCTTGCCAAGAAGCTGCACTTGGAGCGATTCTCCGCCGTCCTCGGCACGTCGGCCGAAGGAGGACGAATCACGTTCGCCGCCTCCGGCAAGGCGGCCGATGCAGACGGCGCCACGACGTTGCTCGAAGCAGGAGAAGCCGCCGGGATCCAAATGCCCTTCGGATGCCGGATGGGCATCTGCCATACCTGCATCGTCCCCCTGCGGAAGGGCATGGTCAAAGACCTGCGGAACGGCACGGAATATCAGGAGAACGCCGGCGTACAGACGTGTGTCACGGCTGCCGCTGGTGATTGCGTACTCGAGATCTAAGGAGATCCGATGGCCATTTCAGACGTAGCGACATTCGCCCATCTCAGCGACGCCGACGTGGAGGCGCTCGGGCGGGAGTTCGATGCCATTCGTCAGGAGATCGAAGAGTCCAGGGGCAGCAGCGACGCGGCCTACATCGCCCGCATCATCAGGATCCAGCGCCAGCTGATGGTGGCGGGCCGGCTGACGCTGTTCGCCAGCTCCTTTCCGCCGGCCTGGGTGGCGGGCACCGCCCTGTTGTCGGCCGGGAAGATCATCGAGAACATGGAGATCGGCCACAACGTCATGCACGGCCAGTGGGACTGGATGAACGACCCCGAAATCCATTCGGGGACATGGGAGTGGGACAACACCTGTCCAGCAGACCAGTGGAAGCACTCGCACAACTTCGTGCATCACACCTTCACCAACGTGCTGGAGAAGGACCTCGACGTTGGGTACGGCATCCTCCGGGTGACCAGTGACCAGAAGTGGCATCCGGCCAACCTCGGGCAACCCGTCTACTACGCCCTTCTGGCCCTGCTCTTCGAGTGGGGTGTAGCCCTCCATGACCTGGACATCGTGGCCGTACGCAAGCGGGAGAAGGACTCCAGCGACCTCCGGCGGCAGCTCAAGGGCATCTGGCGCAAGGTCCGACGCCAGGTTGGCAAGGACTATCTGATCTTCCCCTTGCTGACAGGTCCCAACTTCCTGTCCACGCTCTCGGCCAACGTGACGGCCAACCTCGTGCGCAACCTCTGGTCCAACCTGATCATCTTCTGTGGCCACTTCCCCGACGGGGCGGAGAAGTTCACAGAGGAGGAGCTCGACGACGAGAGCAAGGCTGAGTGGTACCTCCGCCAGCTCCTCGGTTCGGCCAACTTCGAGGGCAGTCGGTTCCTGCACATCATGGCGGGCAGCCTGGGTTACCAGATCGAACACCACCTCTTTCCCGACCTGCCCAGCAACCGCTACCCCGAGATCGCCGAGCGCGTACGAGAACTGTGCGAAAAATACGACATCCCGTACACCACGGGTCCGCTCTACCGACAGTATGGACAGACGTTGCGCACGCTCATGCGACTCAGCCTTCCGACGAGATCGGTCACACCCGAGCTCGGCTCGCCCCGCCGCCGCCGGCCCAGTTCAGATGAGCTGCGTCGCCACATCGGCCCCAAGGCTCCGCAAGCGGCAGTGGCCTAACCTCGATGAGAAAGACGATTGAGAATCAGGCTGAAGTGAGAGGTAGATAGCCAGGAGTCCATGAAGCTCCCGACGGTATCGCCCACCCCAGATTTCAGCGGAAGACGGGATGCGACCGCGAGCCTCAACACGGTAAAAGGTCGTGGTTTTCTTCCATCCACTAGCACAGCGTTCTGGTCGCCGCAGATTAACGTGGACGAATTGGTCACTCAGCGCAGATCTTCGTTGTCTCCATCAGGAAGACCCCGGCTGAGTCCTTCATGACGGACAAGGAACGTGTCGTGACGGAGGTCCGCCACTCCTGCACGATCCCCCAACCGACCGCGGGCAATAACGCGCGATCGGCGGGCGCTGGTCGGGCGCAACGGCACGTGTCGGCAACCCGATCCCTAGGTCAGAGTCCAAATAAGCCAGCCGGCGAGGGCCCACGGGATGACAACGACGGCGGCAGCGAGAATCAGAGCGGAGCCATAGTGCGGATTCAGCGAAGCGTGCATCGATTTCCAACCCCGGAATGGCAACTCAGCGATCATCTGGTTCGATCAGCCCAAACGTGCTGCGAGTACGCACATGTCGTCATCAAGCGAACTGTCAGTCAGCCTCCAGGCCATAAGTGCGTCGCAAATCTCTTGGGGTTCGAACTCACGCAGCGAATCAGCCTCGTCCCTGAGTGCGGCCATACCCTCAGTGAGATCTTGATTACGCGATTCGATGAGCCCATCGCTGTAGAACACAATCGTCGTTCCGAACCGGAGGAGCTTCTCGGCTGATTCGTATGTGTAATCGACATCTGCCCCGAGGAGCGGACCAGGCGATGAGATCAGAAACTCCGTCTCTCCTTTCCGGCAACGGAGAAGTGGAGGGTGTCCGGCGGTACAGCGATTCAAAATTCCGGTTCGCGGATCCCACACTGCAACGATCATTGAGGCCAGCTCGTTCGGCTGAAGGCGACACAGCATTCGATTCACTCGACCCACTATTTCGTCCGCAATCGGAGCTTCGTGCGCATACGCGCGAGCGGCGTTTCTGAGCTGACCCATGACTGCCGCTGAGTGGATCCCGTGACCAGCAACATCCCCGACGATCATCACGACGGAATGGTCGATGAGGAAACAATCGAACCAGTCCCCACCGAGTTGGGACCCACTCGCTGGCGTGTACGCGGCACCTACCTTGAGCCCAGGGAAGTGTGGCAGTTCGTCCGGAATGAACGCACGCTGGATCGCCACGGCCTCCGCTCGCTCGCCCGCCCATTGGCGGTCGCGTTGCCGTTGGGTCGTCACGTCCCGAAAGGCCACGATGACCGAATCTTCAAATTTAGAAGCTTGCAGGTGGAACAACCCCGAGAAGTGAACCCCGTTGATCCGAGCTTTGTAGTTGAAGTCGCTGTTTTCGTAAGGGTCACCTGACTGAAGGACCTTCAAAAATGTGTCCAACAATCCCGTTTCGACCGCCTCGGGATAGGCGTCGGTGAAGTGTCGACCCGCCAGAGTCGCCATGCTTCTCCCGCTTACATCGAGGGCCCGCTTGTTAGCGTAGTCGATGATGAAATTGGGCAAGTAGGTTGAGACCTCGCGCACAGGACGTAGCACTAACACGCTGTCGAGCGAGCTGTCGAACACCTCATACCGGCGAGTTTGTTCGATCTCAAGTAATTCCATTTCGGCGCCCTTCTGTTCTGGAACACCGGGACATCGAAAGAGACAAAAGTGGAGGAGGAAATCCCACCGGGACCCAAGCCGGTGCTGCAACGAGACGAACAATGTATGAGCTCACGGATCTACAACGATTCTCCGACCGGTGAGTTCGGCGATACAAAGCCGGAAGTAAGTCCGGCGGTCACCGTCCGCCCACGGTTCGATGTCGAGCGTCGAGACCTTTTCGATCTCATCCGTGGCGAGAATGGCCGGGAACGTGCCAGTAGCGAGCAGCCTCCACCCCTCGTTCATGGCATCGTCGATTCGATCGACCTCGAAGCTCACCAGGGTGCACGGAGCGATCGCGGCGACCTCTGAAACCTCAGCACCGCGGAAGACGACGTTGTCGTCGAGCATCTTGAAGTTGACCGGGAGGGCAACTGGCTCTCCCCGGAACGAAAGACCACCCGGCCCACACCGCCCTGACTGAGGAGCTCGTGACATTCGTCATTTTCGATGTTGACCAGGTGCCTGTTCGGGGCTCCATTCGCGGATCCGTGAGCGCGTCCCTGATCTCCGCCAAGGAGTTCCGGGACGGATATCTCAAGAGCCAGAGCGATCCGCTGCAGGCCGGATGGCGTGAGCTCGGCTATCGACGCGTGCTCGACGTAGTCGAGGTAACCAACCGCCATGCCGGCGCGCTCGGCTACCTGGTCGATGCTCAAGTTGAGCTGCCGCTGGCGGTCAATGATCCGGCAGTCCACATCTCCGGCGTCGCTGACAGAACCTCTGATCTGCGTCATTGTCGATCCGATCGGCAGATACAAGAGGTCGGGGCTCGAGTTCGATGGCTTAGTGATCGCGGCTCAGGTGGCACGGGTGACCACCACCTTGAGGGCTCCTGTCTCGGCCGCGTTCGAGAACACGTCGTAGGCGGTCATGAATTCTTCGAAGGTGAAGTGGTTGGTGACGAAACGGCCCGCATCGAGTTGACCGGTGGCCATGAGACGACTCAACGTTGGCGTCGAGTAGGTGTCAACCAAGCCCGTTGTGATGGTGATATCCCGCGTCCACAGGGTCTCAAGATGGAGCACGGCTGGCTTGCCGTGGACACCGATATTGGCGACGTGTCCGCCGGGCCGTACCAGCTCAGTGGCGAGCTCGAAGGTCGTCGGCAACCCCACAGCTTCGATGGCAACATCCGCGCCTAAGCCATCTGTGAGATCGCGGATGATCGATCCGGCATCCTCGCGACCGTTGTTCACGATCACGTCCGCCCCGAACTGCTTGGCTGCCTCGAGCCTGGCGTCAGAGAGATCGACGGCGATGATGTGGCTGGGGCTGAACAGGGTGGCCCCGGCAATAGCGGCAAGACCGATTGGCCCTGCTCCGACCACGGCCACGACATCACCGGGAGCAACGGCGCCGTTGAGGACACCCACCTCATAGGCTGTGGGCAGGATGTCGGCCAACATGAGAAACTCCTCGTCCCTGACGCCGGAGGGCACCGCGTAGACCGAGGTGTCAGCGAAAGGTACCCGGACCTTTTCGGCCTGGGTTCCATCGATGTCGTGACCGAGGATCCAGCCACCGCCATCGAGGCACTGCCCGTATCGATCCTCGCGACAGAAACGACATCTTCCACACGCTGAAATACACGAGACCAGCACCTTGTCACCGACCTTCACGCTTCGAACGGCGGCGCCAACAGCTTCAACCGTCCCGACGGCTTCATGACCGAGAATGCGGCCCGGCGTGACCTCGGGGAGATCTCCCTTGAGAATGTGCAGGTCACTCCCGCAGATGGTTGTGGCCTCGACGACCACGATGGCATCGGTGGGTTCGATCAGCTCGGGGTCGGGTACTTCATCCCAGCTCTTCTGATTGGGTCCGTGGTAGACGAGAGCTTTCATCGCATGATTCCTTTGTTTGACTGATCGATTTGAGCTTTGCGGGCCCGGAGATTGACTTCGGTGACGAGCTCAGCTGCTCAGGGCGTGATGTTGGGAGCAGGGACGACGGCCACCGTCCTCCCACGCCTTGCATGTTCGGAGAGTCCACTGAAGTGCCTTCGCCACCAGGCGCCGTCAAGGGCATATCGGTCCAGACCCAGATACCCTGCGTTGCGCCAGGCCAAGATCAGTGGCACCTCCAAGATCGCGTACGCGGGGTTGACCCCGGCAGATCCGGTGAACATGTAGATCACGTTGAGGAGCAGTCCCCCCAAAGCGGCCACACCCGTGAACAGCCCGATCACGAGTCCAATGCCAATGGCCAACTCACCAAGCGCGATGAGCTTGGCGATCCACGAAGCGTTCGGAACCACGAAGTTGTGGAGAAATCCGGCCCACCAGCCATAACTGGCTCCGCCTTTGCCCGTCGCCGATCCGAGCACTCCGGCCGTGGCAAAACCCTTGACGCCGGCGCCGCTGCCGAACCAGAAGCCGGCCTTCTCACTACCCCAGATCTTCTGATAACCGGCATTGAGCCACCAGTAGCCCAGCACGAGGCGGACGGCCAGCCAGATCAGGCTTGCGGCTCGGGATCGGAAGAACCAGTCAGTGAGGCGCAGATTGTGGTTGTTGGCCTCGACGTTGCCAGCAAACCAAGAATCTGGGTGCTTCTCGTGTTCATCGCTTGCCATGTCGGCGGTGGGCCGAGTCAGGACGGACGCCTTGGGTCCCACAGGGACCGCCGTTCTCCTCCCGGGAGCGGGAGGGCTCTGCTCAAGGTGAGCTGCAACCCACAATGCGCTCTACGATGCAACAAACGCAGCAACAACGACCATGGAGCGGCTCGACCGGCGCTGACACGATCAGGCGGTCGTCCGAAAGGCTCAGCGTGAACCTTTTCAGTCTTCGTTGCGAAAGGTCAGCGAATAACCGCGCCCGGGACGATTGACCAGCTCGCACGGTATCTCCAGGCGAGCGAGGATCTTCCTCACCCGCGAGACATAGTTACGGACTTCCTCGGGGAACAAGGCAGAGTCGGACCAGGCA
>Ga0302177_10002129_pt1 | contig 14038 bp, 7 predicted proteins | sample I_Palsa_E1_2_FD_198780 | JGI IMG/M metagenome (GOLD analysis project Ga0302177, IMG submission 198780) | Peat permafrost microbial communities from Stordalen Mire near Abisko, Sweden - I_Palsa_E1_2 | ecosystem: Environmental > Terrestrial > Soil > Palsa > Peat permafrost | place: Sweden: Abisko... | reverse complement strand
TGGGAAACAGGAGTACGTGACATTTGTTCTTACGGTTATATCACCGTAAGAACATGACGATAGCAACCTGTTTCCCGGACGATCCGAGACCGGCGTTTGTTGAGTTCTCGCTGCTGGAGTCCTGGCTGGCATCCTCCAGCGCTCTCCAACTCCCTCTCCACCAGATCGAGTCCCAGCAGCAGGCCAAAGGCCGCGAGGTCCAACGCCTTCTCCTCCAAGCCCATTTGCAGCATCGCGGAACCGGAGATGTGGGGCCTGCGGTACAAATCCAACAGGCAGGCGGCGCGGTGATCTACTCTCACCGCCGTCTGAGCACCCGTTCCCTTACCACCGTCTTTGGAACTGTAGAGCTCGTCCGTATGGGCTACTCGCGGCCCCGCGCGCCAGGCATCTTTCCACTCGACAAGGCTCTGGCCTTGCCCGCACGCTCGTTTTCCTACGAACTCCAGCGCCGCCTGGTCAAGGCCGCCGTACAGAACCCGTTTCTGGAATCGGTGCGGAACATTGCCGAGTTGACCGGCGTTTCCGTCTCCAAACGCAGTCTGGAGGAGATCCTACCGGATGCGGCTCGGGACTTTGACGCTTTCTACCAACAGCGCTCGGTTGCCACTGCCGCCGGCTCGATCCTGGTGGCAGCAGTCGACGGTAAGGGCATTCCCATGCTCAAGCCTTGCGGCGCACCACCCACCGCACGGCTGACCAAAGGGCAGAAGGCCCATAAGAAACGAATGGCCACGGTCGCTACCGTCTTCACTCGCGCCCCTTGGGTGCGGACCCGCAACAAGTCATCGAAAGCCTTTTTCCCCCCTCCCGCTCGGTATCGGGTGTGGTGCCTTCTCCCCCACGTCCGGAGAACAAGCGAGTGTGGGCGAGTTTGCTCAAGGGCAAGACTGCCGTTATCGAGGAGGTAGCTGAAGAGATGGACCGCCGCGATCCCTCGCGATCAACGACCCGCCTGGCCTTGACTGATGGGGAGCGCGCTCTCCAGATTCGAGTGGACCAAAAACTCACTGTCACCTTGATCCTGGATCTGATGCACGCGCTGGAGAAACTTTGGAAGGCCGCCTATGTCTTCCATGCAGAGGGAAGCCTGCCAGCCGATCTTTGGGTCCTCGACCGAACTCTGCGGATTCTCTTCGGCGAGGTCGGCCAAGTCGTCAAAGGCATCCGTCAGAGCATCACGAAACGTGGCCTGTCCGGCCCTAAACGGAAAACGCTGAACGCCGTCGCCAACTACCTCTATCGCAACCGCTCCCGAATGCGCTATAACGAATACCTCGCCAACGGTTGGCCGATTGCCAGTGGCCCGGTCGAAGGAGCTTGCAAGAACCTGATTAAAGATCGCATGGAACGTTCCGGCATGCGCTGGACCGAGCAAATGGCGGAGGCCATTGTACAACTCCGAGCCATCTATGTCTCGGGTGATTTTGATCGCTACTGGCAATTCCACATCGATCAGGACCAGCGCCGCCTATACCCGGTCGCCGTACCCGTCGTTCCAAAGTAGCCACACCCAAATGAAATGATGCCGAATCAATGCGCATAGGGCCAAATTTCTCAGCTTTTGGGCGCAATGTCACGCTGGCTGGCTGTCTCGAATGTGTAGATAACGAGCGTTAACACGGTAGTATGAACAGAGAAGGAAACAGCAGTCCCAGCAGCCAGGGGAACTGACCTTACGAGTATTTGCCGAAACTTTCTACTCGCTATTCAAGATAGACCTGGATCAAAACCAATTGGCGGCTGAGCTACCTGCTTTATTCGGTTGTCGTTGCTCCGTGCTGGCTTATGTCGTTCCCAAACTGAACAAGACGAGAAAGGGCGCCGAACAGCTGCCGCCACCTGGGGCTTGATCGGATTCGGGCTCTTACTGCTTTATCTGCTGGGGCAGCCGAAAGTCGTATTCAGTTCTTGGTGCTCTTCGCATTCGGAGCCCTCGGAGCCGCACTCGGCTATCTTACGGGCGTCTGGTTAGCGCCGTCCAGTATTTCGGAGGAAAATCGATTCCTGAAGGCACAGAGCGTAATCGCGACCCTGTTCGCAGGGGCGTTCGGTACGAAACTTCTATCGCTCTAGGATGACTTAACCAAGGGCGACAAAAGATAAGCTTACCTTTCAAACAGCATACTACTTGCCGCTGCTCTGCGGTGTTGTTGGTTACTTCGTGGCACTCGCCGCGTTCTACACATTGCGAACTATTCAGGAAGGACAAGGTCGAATCACAGCGCCAAAGGCCCAGTTTGTACCCTGGGTGAATGGCAATGGAAAGACCCAAGAGAATGGAGTCGCCCCCGGTACTACGGTTCAGTTCTCTGGTGCTGCCGACTTTCAAGATGACCTTTCGGTTTTGTGGAATCTAAGGCCCAAAAGCGATCAGGTGGGCGTTACGCCTCCGCCTGCAGGAACTCTGAGCGCAACCGGGGTCCTGATGGCTCCGAACGCTGCCTGGATAGCCAGTAATACGCGCGAATTTCTCAGACTGGGTTGTTGTCGCTACGAGCATTCGCGATCGGTCCATTTGTGCCGAGTACGAAGTTGCATTTCTAGCCAGGAGTTTTGGCCTCTCGATCATTCCTTCGCTTTCGATATGCCGGCGTTAGGTAAACCCTACCCTGCCCTGCCGTGCTTCCTACGGCACGACGTCCTTCTATGACGCGTCAAATTTGCTATTCTGACCCCATGCAGATCACCGTCGAGCTGCCTCAAGATATCCCAGCATCCCGATCCTGGCCGCGAGGCGCTTGAGGCCCTTGCCATTGAGGGCTATCGGTCGCGTAAATTGACACAGTTCGATGTTGGCCAGTTACTAAGGCTTTCCCGTATCCAGGCGGAAAATTTCCTGGCCCGCCACGTCGATCTCTACGACTACTCAACGGAAGAACTGGAGGCCGAGGCGGACCTGTTGCACCAGTTGCATCGCTGATTGTGGATGCTGGCCGTCTCGAATACCTCTCCACTCCGCTACTTGATTGTCGTGGGCCACGCCGAGCTGCTGGCCGGGCTCTTTGGCGAACTCCTGATTCCACCGAGCGTTGCAGCAGAGTTGGCTGACGAAGGCGCGCCGCGCTCGGTCCGTCAATGGATTGGCCAGCCCCCGGCATGGCTGCGAATTCACCATTCAACTGACCCCGGAACAGAAGGCGGACGTATTGATCATGGACGAGAGGAGAGGGCGCGCCATAGCGCAGCGTCGTGGTCTTCCGCTAACTGGCGCGCTCGGTGTTTTGGGTGACGCGTATCGGCGAGCGTTGATCGATTATCCACTCGATGTACTGACGGATATCCGCCAACAGGGTTTTCGCATCAGCGATGCCCTCGTGGCAAGATTTGAAGCTCTCCTCATCAGCCGATACGCTCGCTGACACCCTGCCCCAATCAGCGTGCGGCTTCCGGCGCCAAGTGCCGCCACATCACCGCGAATTTGGCGCGAATGATCGCCTTTTCGTCCGCTGTCACGATGCGCAGAGCAAACACCGCAGCGGCATACACCAATACGAAAATCGTGCCGCCGGCGGCCAATACCCAAAACGGTTTCAACGGTCCGATCAGCGCGCGCGCCAGGGCTGACGCGCCGCCCGCCAGGGCTGCCGCCACCGCCACCTTGCCCACGTCTTTCAGCAGCTTGATATCGCTCCAGCGCGCGCCCAGAATGCTGCAGATGCGCGCCAGCGTGACGGCCCGCTCGGCGGCGCTGACCATCACCACCACCGAAATTGCCCCGATCAGCCCGAAATGCCGGATGGCGAACCACAGTGCTACCACCAGCATCGAGCACAACACCAGCCTCAGCCGCAGCAGGAAAAAGCGCTCCTTGATATAAGCCCGGAACAGCGGATCGTATAGGAACACCGCCATGGGCAGCAGGGTCACATTGATCGCGAAAATATCCGCGCTGCCCGCATAGCCGGCGGTGAACAGCAAGGTAATAAACTCCCGCCGGAAGACCAGAAAGAAAAAATAACCCGGGAAGTACACCGCCGCCAGTTTGCGCATCGCACGGGCGGTGAGCCGCAGGATTTCAGCGGTCTCACCGCGTTGCTGGAGCACGGTGACGCGCAGAATCATCACCGCGCTGGTGGCCTCCTGCAGCAGATTCACGAAGGGTAACTGCACCGTGCCGATGGCATAGAGAGCATAGGTAACCGGGCCGAACCATCGCGAGACCAGGTAGTTGTGCAGGTCGGTCTCCACGCTGACCAGCAGCGCGCCGAAACCGATCGGCAGGGCGTAGGAGAGCTGCCGCCTCATCCCGGCGAGATCGAAGCAGCGCCAGAAACCCGGGAAGCGGGATTGCAGATACCACGCCAGGATGACCGCTTGCAGCACGCCCTGGAGCACCGCGGCATAGATCAGCGCGCGCACGGTTCCGAACCACAGGACGGCCACCAGGTAAAAAACCGTACGAGTCAATTGCACGCACACGATGGCGACGCTGGCCAGCTTGATTTCCTGGTTGGCGATGGGCACGATTTCGAGGAACGAAGAGACGATCCAAAGCAGCATCACCAGTCCGACCAGGTGTCCGTAGGCGGTCAGCCCGGTCTGGTTGAACAGGGATTCCAGCAGCCAGGGACAGAAGAACAATGCCAGCCCCGCCAGCGTTCCCATCATCAGGTTGAAGAGCACCACGTTGACGATGGTTTCGCGCTGCCGGTCCGGCTCGCGCGGCAGAAAGTAGTAGGCGCTCATCCCGAAGCCCAGCGGCAGGACCACGACCGAAGTCTGGATGATCAGAAAGAGCTGTTTATAGAGGCCGAATTCGGCCTGGTTCAAACGCCGCACCAGAACCATCGGCAGCGCCAGAGTAAACGCGAAGGAGAGAGTCTTGGCGAACATCAGCCAGGACACGTGAGAAGTTAAAGAGCCGCTCTTCTCGATAGAAGTGGACAAATTAGCAGAATAACATGCGGCGCAACCCGGGCGATCACAGGTGTGTCACGTATGACTTTTTTCATCCGCGTTTATCTGCGTTCATCCGCGGCCAATAGCTGGTCGTGATTTTTCGCGTTGGGCCGGGAGAAAAGCATATCTGGCCGCGGATGAAACTAAGCATGCTGCGATCCGTCGACTTAAGTCGCGTTGCGGGAATCCCCACTTTTGCGTCGCGCACCCGGGCGTAAACGGAGTAACCGGTATTGGAATAGACCGGCCGGTACTGCCCGGCGAGCATGTCTTCGAGATCGCCATAGAGCGCGGGGCGACTGCGCGCCAGTTCGGCCAGGTGCGCCCGGTAGTTACTGTCGATTACGATAAAGTCCGCCCGCTTGCCGCTGTAGTAGCCCAGGTTCGCGTCGTCCAGGACACGGTCGAATCCGAGGCCAAAGCCCAATTCGGCGCTCCCCATGACTAACTGGCCGGGCCGCATGTCCCGTTGGAGCACGGCGATCACAGGGCGGTAGATGCTGGCATATCTTCCCTGGGAGATGAGCGCGGCGGCATAGGCGGACTGGAGCAGGATGAGGGCTGCCAGAGCCCCAAGCCATACCGGGCGCCACGCAGGCCGCGGCTGGGTGTGCCATTTGTAGGATGCCGCCGCGGCCACCGCCAGAAGCCATCCCAGATGGATCAGGTACCAGGGCTGCTTGGCGCCCTCCAGGAACACCAGCACAAGTAAGACGATTGCGATCAGACCGCTGATAATTCTGGCGGCGGGCATCCGTCTGACGGCGCGCGGCCACCAAAGGCCCAGTACCGCGGCCATGTAAACGATGAGCACCACGATGCGCAGCTTTCCCACCCGATGCGCTTCCGGCAGGATCCCGTAAGCGGGAAGAAACCGGCCCGTAATCTCCCGCCGGAGCGCGAGCAGAGGATACTTCAGGGGCCAAAGCCTTCCCGCGGAGTTGCCGCTGAACTGCGCCCAGAAGGACTCGGGGTCCTGCAGAATATACGCCGACCAGGCGGCACCGCCGATCAGATACGGCAGCGCGATGGGGACCATCTGCGGCCAGCGGAGCCTGTTGCGATCATAGTAAAACTGCAGCAGGAGGAGGCTGGGTACCGCGATCAGGCCGCCTTGGGGATGCGTCAGTCCGCTGGCCACGGCGCACGCGTGTCCGCTAAAGAGCGCCCAGTGGAGATGGTCCTCGCGCAAAGAAAGATATACCGCTAGCGCCGCCGCGCCGAATGCCGCGCTGAGCATGTCGGAGCGTCCCGTGGAAGCCAGAATCAGGATGTTCGAGTCGATGGCCATCAGCAAGAGAGCGATCAGCGCGATGCTTCTGTCGCCCGTCACCTTACGGATGACGGTAAACCAGCAGAGCAGGGCCGCCAGGCCGGCCATCGCCGAAAGCATCCGGGTGGAAACCAGACTTGTGCCGAACAGCCGGTACCAGGGCGCCAGGACGATCGCGTGCAGCGGCATTTCCCAGTAAGTGTATCGCTCGATACCTTTGAGGTAAATGCCCGCGCTTTCGATTACGGGCGAGCCCATGCCGCCGTTCGCGATCAGGCTCAGCGCCGGGCTGGTATACCAACCCTCATCGCAGATCGGCGCTCTGGTCAGGCTCAAGCCGATGGCCAGCGCCGCGTAGAGCGCCAGCGCGGCCAGGCAGAGGGCGAGATAGCTGCGGCCCTGCGGCAGCTCCGGAGCGCTCATGGATTTATCGTAGCGAAGGCCGGCGGCAGCGCCCGCAGGCTCTCCTCATTGCGAGGCCCCTCAGTCAGAAGCACGAATCCGTCGGCGCCGCCCACGCGCGAGTGCACTTCCACGGAGCGAAAGAAGTCCCGGATCTCGCTCCATCTGACTCGTCCCGTGTCACCCTCTACCCATTTCCATTCCGGCAGCGGTGTATCCGCCAAAAGGCGAGTGGAGAGCCACACCTGGTTCCCCTCCGACCACCTGGCCAGGGCCCGCGCGGCGAAGTCCTGGCGCCATTGGAAAACGCGCGTGCTGCCAATCTCAATGACATCGTAGACCCAAAAATCGGGCTGTGCCTGGCTGTCGAACAGCCGCAAAGCCGGGACGCGATAGAGAGGATCCCAGAAGCTGATCACGGCCACCATGTCCCCGCGCCGCGCCCGCGCATCCAGGCTCTGCTTGCGCTCCAAAAAAGCGCGATACGCCTCCGTCTGGCGGCCGCCCGCCTTGGCGTAGATATTGCCTGCGCAAAGCACGGCGATCAAAAAAACGGCCATCAACCAGCGCAAGGTGCGATCAGCCCCGCCGCCTGCCGGAAGAGCATACGCCGCCGCTAAAAAAAAGAACGGATAGGCGGGCATGTACCGCTCCGTCGCGCCCGGCTCGAACAGGATTACAGCCAAAACCAGGACGGATACGGCGGCCACCGCCAGCAGGAGCAGGATCCTGTGTTCATCCGGCCGCCTCCGGAGTACCCATACAATAGCCCCGGCATACAAGTAGAACAGGAGCACTTTGATGGTGCCCGCGGCGAACAGGATCTGAACCAAACCGACGCGTGTATACGGATCGTGGAACGCATAGCGCTTCAAGAGCAGCGTGTCGTCGCCCAGGTTCAGGAACGACCGCGGAATACCGCTTACGGCGCGCTTTAACTTATCCGTCTGTACGAATTCATTTTGCGCGGAGCCGATCCAGCTCTTCAGACTTGCAAACGACCGGATCTGCCGCTTTTGGATGACGATGCCGTAAGTGACTGCGATCGAGAGCCCGCAGAAGGCCGCGATCAGGCCGGCCAGCTTCAGTCGCTCACGCCGCGCCGCGTACTTTGATTCAAACACCGCATAAAGGATAGCCGCCGGAATAGAGAATATGAAAGGGAACCACAGCACCACCGCGGCGCCCAGGCTGAGGCCCGCGAAAGCCGCCGCCATGAAAAGCCCTTTTGGCTGGCGAGCCGCGGCCAGCTGAGTGAGCCATAGAGCGACTATCACGCAGGCCAGCCCAGGCACGTAGGGCGATCCGGAGCGGCTGAAATCCAGCAGCGCGTTCGTGCATAGAAAGGCAGCCGATGCGACCCAGGCAGCCAGGGCGTTGGTATGCTTTTTCAGGAATAACCACAAGAAAAAGACGGCCACCAGGGTCGAGACTATGTTGATCGCAATCATGAGCCAGGCCAGCGCCTGGCGGGCGTCGCCGCCCCTTACCGTCTGAATCGTGCGGCCGGCGCCGTCAAAAAGCAAGTTAATGAGCGGGCGCCATGCGGGATGGCCGAAATCCCAGAATGGATCCTGGCTGGAAGGTAGCAGGTGGGCGCGATGGTTCATGATCTCAGTCATGTAACGCCCCGTGTCGGCAAGATAGGCCGGCTCGGTGAAGAGCAGTATAAGCGCGCAGACTAAGATTGCCACTGCTATCTGCGGCACTAAGTGCGGCAGCCGGTGGCTACGGTCCGGTTCGCGCAACGGCTGTGGGCTCACGGCGTGGCCAGCGCTTGCATCGGTGTCGTCGCCAGGACCTTGTTGGAAGCGTCGCGATATTTCACCGTGTAATACAGGATGCGCTGCGAAACGGCCGGGATGGCGATGGTGCACGTGGAGGAGCACGGCGTTCCGGACGGATTCTCTCCGGCAAACTGAAAGGGCACGGCGCCGATGGCTGCCGCATTGGCTATGCAGGCCTCCTTCCGCGTGGTACAGTTCCCGTTGAATTCCTGATAACCGAACTCTACGATGGCGTTAGCCGCGCCTAACCCGGCCGGTGCGGTTAACTGCAGCGGCAGCGGTACAAAGGCGCTGCGGTTTACCCCGTCTGGGGCGGGCCAGGGGGGCAGCTTGGCCATGTACAACTCCCGCCGCGCCGAATCCAGATAGTTAGCCTGGAACAAGATCCATGAATTGTCCGGAAGCGGCCTGGCATTGGCGAATCCGCTGGTGAGCTTCAGCTTGCCGCTCATGGGCTTGACCAGGATCCGCTGGAACTGTCCGGACGGATCCGCCTGAAGCGTGGAGAACTGCACCAGGCCCTGTCCTAGCGCCGGCATGTTATCCACGCAGATGTCGTTAGCCGGACTGGTTTGTCCCGTGGCGCCCGAGCCATAGCAGTAGGGGAGCGCCACCGATGGCGCATTGACGTATAGCTCTCCCACCACACTGCCCGCCCGGCACTCGCCGTTCACCCGCGGTACGCAGTACGCATAAGAGTCAGCGGAGTTGTCGGCCAGAGACGATGAAGGGCCGCTGACGTCGATGAGCGGATGAGATCCCGAGCTGGCCGCCGTGGGTAATAGTTTGCGATTCAGGTGCCCGATATCATCGGGGTCTGTCACTGGATAAGTGGTCTTCCAGAGCTGGCCGCTTACCAGCGTCCACAGGTCCGGCGGCGCGGGAGGGCCGGCAAACTTACCCACCAGGGGCCGTACATCGAACGCCGCTTGTCCCTCGGAGGGGCTGGCCGATTCTCCGCTGACGGAACAGTGCGATTGAAAAACGTTGATGGCCGCCGCCGCATAGGCTCCCGCGAAGGACGGGTTAGCCGACACATAGGATACCGGAGCTGTAAACAATTGCGGGAAGTTCTCCGCATGCCTGACCCGGTAAGTGCCCCGCCCCCAAGGGGCATACGGGTATTGATTGCTTTCCACGGCGATCCAGGGCCGCTGCACCGCATGGGCATCGAAGTATTCCGGATCGATGAAAGGGTGCAGTCCGTGCGGATCGTGCATATAATCCCAGAAGACCACACCCCCCCATCCGATCGAATAAAACTGAGGATACTGCGGATCGTAAGGATTTAGATTAATGGCGCCCGACAAGGCAAACAAATACTTAGCCGTGTTCCCCGGGATGTCCTTGAAAGGCACCAGCCAATGGCCGGCATTGCGCTCGAAAACCCATTGTCCATCGGCGCCTTTCCGGATCAGCACCAGTATCTCGTTGGAGGGGCCGACAAAGTTACAGGAAGTCGGGCTGGTACTAAGACACCAGATGTCGCCCACTTGCGCGGTGCTCAGCTCTCCGGGGGTCTGGCCTTGTGGCGGCACCAGCTTCCAATAATACGGCTCATAGGATCCGTTGTTCGCGTCGATCTGCAGCATGGTACAGTTGTTGCCCGTGATATTCGCGGGATTGCTCCACTGCGCGCAATCCGAGCCGGGGCCGGGAATCGCGGAGTGAGTGGTGACCATGACCGCGGTGTTTCCCGGGGATGCGGAGCCGGCCGTCATGGTGTTGGCCGCATAGCCGAAGTAGCCGCTATGGCCGAAATCCTGGGCCGAGTGGTTGACGCTCCAACGGGCGGCTCCGTGACTCCAGCTGTTCATCGCCGCGATGATATTGGGGCCGCCCGGCTGGCCGGCATGAGCGGGGTTCCCATCTCCCGGGCTGAAGACCGCGAAGCACCCCAGCGTATTTTGCACGTGATAGCAGTAGATCAGCAGGTTGCCTTGCTGGACCGGGCCTGTGTAGCAGGTCATGGTTTGATCGAACGATGGCTCAAAAGCCGACAGCAGGGTCTTGAGATCTTTGCCGCGCGAGGTCGGAGTAAGATTGGTGATTACGGCATTGGAGAATGTGACCGAGTAGTTATCGCCTCCGCTCGGCTGGCCCGCGCCGATGGAGTCCGAGTCCGAAAACGGCCTGCTGGAGTCATAGGCGCCCTTATAGGTGATCTGTAGGATGACGGACGTATTACCGGACGGCGCGATGCAGTACCAGGTGGGTACGGACTTAGTATCGTCGAAGGTCTGGAAGGCTTCCGGTACCATCAGCGGGCATGGAGAATCGCGCCACGGGTTCAGTCCGTCGGGATCCCCGTTGGCCTTGGCCGGGCCGATCATGTTGGACGTTCCGGTGACCGGATCGATCCACACCACCGCCCCTGCTCCTCCCCCGGACGGGATCATGCACACATAGCCATTACTTACTTTGGCGTTCGAGCACAAGCTATTGTAGCCTTCATCCACCCATTCACCCGAGTGTCCCGAGACATAAGAGAAATTGGCCGATTGAATGAAAATGGAGCTGGCGGCGTCCGGCGCGTGCCGCCGGATCATTACCGCGAAGTCCGGCGCGCAGTAGAAGTTGAAGGAGCCCGGAGCGCTGGTGAGGTTGAGGAGTTGTCCAAAGCCGTTCGCAATGGTGGCTTCGACGGAGCGATTGGCGGCCGGGGGTGCCGCGCAGGCGTCGGCCGCGGACACGTTCGAGAACCGTATACGCCCCTGGCCGCCGGTGGTCCAATAATCGCTGAAGGAGTCGCCGGTTTTCTGGTTGACCGCGGCCGCGTAGACCGAGACAGTGCCATGGTGAGTGGAGGCCTCTTGACGATTGATGCGGGGCGTGCTGTCGAACAGCCACGGATCGATGCCCATGGCGCCTGGCTGGTAGACGCCCGCGGTGACTACACCGTTCCTCGAATTGAAGGTCAAGGTCTGAATCTTACTGGCACAGCTGGCGCCGGCGTTCATACTGATACAAACGTCCACCGTGCGGAGGTTCGCGTCGCGCGAGTCTCCATGGCCCGTCAAAGCCACTTGAAATTGATTGAGTGAGAAGCCGAATGCGCTGGAAGTCCCGCCCCATCCGAAAGACTGATTGCTGGGCCGCAGCACCAGCCATCCAGTGGAATTGCCCACCGAGGCGGGAGATCCGCCGGCGATCGGGTGACAAGGATTCGACCACGGTCCATTGCTATCGCACGGATCTTGTCCTTGATTGTAAGCGGTGCCAAACGCCACGTTGGGGCTGGCCACGTATCCCATGCCGGGATAAGTGACCCGCTGTAAGCGCACGCCGGTTTGCGGCTCGATAAACTGCTCGTTCACTACGGTGCCAGGCGATGAAGGAGTAATCCACGCGCCAGGTGCCGCCGGGTCGGAAGGCCAGGGGTCGGTGTAGCCTATACCAAGCGGGATATTGGCGGTCGTGAAGTTGAACAGAGCCGTATCGGCGCCGCACACGATCTTACCGGTGTAAGTGGTGTTGGTCTCCAGGGCGCGTGAATAATATCGGCCGTCGGCGCCCAGGGCGGCGGCACGCTTACCGATTACGAAGGTGCGCAGCGGACCGCTGACGATGTTGCCGGGCCGGCTGTCCTGATCCGCACCCGGAAAAAGAACTGCGTCCACGTCATGGATGAACGGCGTTTGGGGATTACCCTGGGCGTCCACTGTCTCACTGACGGCGAGCGAACACGCGGATGTATTGGGAGCCGTATAAGTGACCACTGCTTGCGTGGCGGTGGTACCGGCTACGCGCACGCCGGTGATACCCGCGAAACAGCGGTCGGCAAGACTGAAATAAACGAATGTAATGAAAAATACCAGGGCTGGTGCGGACCGGAGCATTGCGAAACTCCGATTATGACATGCCGGCCGGCGCGCGGGCGGGCATGTCATAATCAAGTTTCTCGATGGATGCGCGCATCGCGGAACCGCCGGCCGCCAGCAGACTACATCCCGCCGTGATGCTGGCGGTCCTGATCGTCTATGTGGCCAGTTGCGCCGGCAGTATCCGCACGACTCTCCCCTGGTGCGACGAAGGATGGTTTGCCGACCCCGCCTTTAACCTGCTGGCCCGCGGCGTCATGGCCAACTCGACGCTCGATCCGACTTTCGGGTTCGGCACGGCGCGGGTCACCGGCATAGACCGCCACACTTATTGGATCATGCCGTTATACATTCTGGCGCAATCCGCCTGGTACCGGCTCATCGGGTTTGACTTGTTCTCCATGCGGACGCTGTCACTCGTTTGGGGTCTGGCCGCCTTGGCGGGGTGGTACTTTGCGCTGTGCGCCCTTTTGCGCGATCGGACTATTGCCACGGCCGCAGTGGCTTTCCTCGCTCTGGATTTTCACTTCATTTGGGCTTCCACCACCGGACGCATGGACATGATGGCTCTCGCCTTGGGATTCGCGGCCCTGGCAGTCTATCTGCGCTGGCGCGAGGAGCATTTCATGCGGGCTCTTCTGGCCAGCAACTGTTTCATGGCCGCGGCCCTGTTCACGCATCCGTACGCCATCCTCATATTCCTGGACCTCGCGATCCTGTCGCTGCTGTTCGATGCCCGCCGCCTGCTGAAGATTCGCTCGCTCGCGGCGGCCGGTGCGCCCTACCTGGCCGGGATGGCGGCCTGGGGACTGTACATCATGCGGGATCCCTCCAGCTTCCGGGCGCAGTTCGGCGGCAACGCCGCCGCGCGTTACGATGGCCTGTTGCTCTTCAAGGCGCCCTGGACCGTCATCCGCCGCGAAGTAACCAGCCGGTATCTCGGTTACTATGGCGCGGCCTCGTACTCCACCGGATTGAGCCGATTGAAACTGCTTATTCTGTTCACTTATCTGACGGCGATTATCGGGATACTGCTCGTCCCGAAACTCCGCCGGAATCCGGGCTACCGATTTCTGCTGTTCATGACGGCTTCGCACTGTTTCCTGCTGATGGCTTTTGACGGCAAGAAAGTCTGGACTTACCTGCTCTATATTGTGCCGATGTTTGCCACTCTTCTGGCTATATTCGCCGTAAACTGCTGGCGCGAGAGGCTCCTGCCCAGGGGCCTGCTGGTGGCTGTCTGCGTGGTATTCGTTATCGTACAAAGCGCCACCACCTGGTCGCGCGTGTTACATGACGATTACGATCGCCGCTATCTTCCCGTCACCACATTCCTGGCGGCGCATGCCGGAAAGAACAAGCTGATCATGGGTCCCTCGGAGCTGGCCTTCCAGTTAGGCTTCGGCAATAACCTGCTGGACGATACCCGCTTGGGATGCATTAGCGGCAAGCAGGCGGATTACATCGTGATCGATAAGCTGGGCTATGCGGCCGCAATTACTTATCTCGAAGGCGACGATCCCAAATGCTATCTCTATATCCGTAAGGAGCTCGCCGAACGCTATCGGGCCGTATACGACGCGGGAGGTTACACGGTCTATGCGCGCCAGAGCTAGACTATGCCGCGGGTTAACGGACCACTTCCGCCAGGAAATGATGACTGTCCATGCGCATCGAACGGCAGGCGGCTCCGAGGAGCTGGGAAGTACGCTCATTGTTGTACTCCTGCGCCAAAGGGCCGTACACATAGAAGCTCTGGTGAGCGGCTAGAAAATCTGCATCGTAGGCCAGTTTGTAGGGGATATGGCACCAATCGCGCAAGGCCCGTAATAGCTGCCCCAGCGTTTCGCAGC
>Ga0302177_10002128_pt1 | contig 14038 bp, 8 predicted proteins | sample I_Palsa_E1_2_FD_198780 | JGI IMG/M metagenome (GOLD analysis project Ga0302177, IMG submission 198780) | Peat permafrost microbial communities from Stordalen Mire near Abisko, Sweden - I_Palsa_E1_2 | ecosystem: Environmental > Terrestrial > Soil > Palsa > Peat permafrost | place: Sweden: Abisko... | reverse complement strand
GATGCGGGGGCAGCCAGCCGTCCAGTTCGGGAACTACCGGGGGCACGCCCCCAGGTACGTCGATTGTCACGATAACGGCCAGCAGCGGCAATTCTCCTGCGCAGATTGTGAAAACGGCAACTGTGACGCTGGTGGTGCAGTAACGCGCGGTTGTGGTCGGACTATGGTGGTGTATCTACCTCAATCTCTCTCATGTCAGAGTAACGTTTAAAAACCAGTCGTTTCCTCACAGCCCACTTTTGCTCCTCCCTAGTGTTGGAGATCCATTTTACTTATCACCCGTAAAGTCTGATTTTCGGTAACTTGCTCAGCGTGGCTCGGCATCCGGCTCGATCTGAACCCTGCGCTTCAGTTGCTTTTCATCAGGGACGGCTACGTCAAACGTAAAACATTGCATGGTCGGGGGGCCGAGTAAGATGCTGCCATGGGCATCAGTTTTTCGGAACTTTCCGTTTCCGCAGAACCGGCTTATCTAAAGTCTTGATCCCAACCTGCCGCAAAGTCGGGCTTTTTAGCAGATTCTCCAAGTTAAGAGAGCCAAGGGCCTCCCCAAGTTACTGAAAAACCCGTGCGGACACGCCGTGGAGCCGAAAGCATTTTAGACGTGCTGTGCACGGAATAGGAATCAAGCTGTTCCTAAGGTTAGTGAGAGCGAAGCGCATCGACCGGATCAGCGGCAGCGGCGCGCGCCGCCGGCAACGCAGAGGCCAACAGGGATAGTAGCAACATGGTCAGGGCGGCTACTGAGTAGACAAGCGGATCGGTCGCGCTTACATCAAACAAGAATGCATTCACCAGCCGTGAGATCGCGAAAGAGCCGGCCACGCCGAGTCCGCATCCAAGGAGGGCGATTTTTGCTGCGGAATGCAAGACGAGCCGCGCAATGCTGCCGCGCTGTGCGCCGAGCGCGACCCGAATCGCAATTTCCTGGGCGCGCAGTGAAACAGAGAAGGAGACAACTGCGTAAATGCCGGTGAACGCTAACAGCAGCGCACCCAGGGCAAAGCTGGTGATGAGGGTGGTGTTAAAACGCCGCGGCGCCTCTGTATCTGCCAGCACGTCGCTCAGTGGCTGCACCTGCTGCAAAGCGAGCAAAGGATCAACGGCCGCGACGGTCGACCGCAACACCTGAGCCATTTGTTCAGGCGGAAGCGCTGAACGGAGAGTGACATATCCTCGCGTCAGCCGGGTCAGCTGTCCCCCCGTATCGTAGCCGTTGAGCGTTGCCGACTGGAGCGCTGGGATGTACCACTGTTCTTTATCCAGCTCATCACGGCCGCCGACCTTGGTGTCTGAGACCACACCAACGACCGTCGCCCACGGCATTGGTTTGTGAGGATTGCCTGCATGCATGCGTTTGCCGATTGCCCTTTGCCCGGGCCAGCACTCTTTCGCCATCGACTCATTCACGATCACGACCAGGGGTGTATCCTCGCGATCGTCCATGGTGAAGGTCCGCCCATCCAGCAAAGGAATGTCCATGGTTCGAAAGTAATCGCCATAAGTCGACGTGAACAAGGCAAACTTCAGCTTCCACGCAGAAGCAGGCTCACCTTCGATGGTGTACGAGGATGCTCCGTAGAATTCCGTCGGCAGCGTACTTGTGATGCTGGCAGCTACAATCCCCGGCTTGCCAGAGAGACGCTCAACCACTGATCGGTTAAAGGCATCGACGGCATCGTTGGTAGAGTACTGCTTCGCCGGCAGCTTGTATGCGGCGACCAGCACATGAGCCGGACGGAAGCCGGGATCGACCGCGTGCATCTTCTGGAAGCTGCGCAGAAAAGCTCCTGAGACCGTGAGCAGAACCAGGGCGATGGCAATCTCCGAAACGACCAGGGCGGACCGGAGGCCGGCGTGGCTGGACGCTCCAATCTCCGTCCGGGCTCCTTCCTTCAAGCTGTCTGTCAGGTTCGTCTTTAAGGCCGCGAATGCAGGAGCCAGGCTGCACAGCACGCCCGTTAACAGTGAAAGCAAAAAACCAAAGGCAATCACGCCTCCGTCCATGGCGATCGAGTTCAGGCGCGGCATGGAGTCAGGCAGCAGATGGAGAGCAGTGCGGATGGCGATCGCCGCAAACGCGAGGCCAAGCAGGCCGCCGGCAAAGCTCAGCAGCACGCCTTCCAGGACGGACTCGCGGAGGATTGCACTGGAACGAGCGCCCAACGCCAGGCGAACCGCAAAATTGCGCCGCATGCGAATGGCCCGCACCAACAGCAGGCCAGCGACATTGACGCAGGCAATCAGCAGCACCACGCTCACTGCCACAAACAATGTCCGCAGCAATGGGCGCACCTCAGAGACAGCTTCCTCGCGCACTAGCTTGACATCACCCCGTATGCGCAGCGCGGACTTACTGGCAGGAAAATTGCGCATGACTTGGCGTGCTACCCGATCGGCGTCCTGCGCCGCCTGCGGCAGGCTCACGCCAGGCTTGAGGCGGGCCACGATGTGGTAACCCCACAAGCCCGATTCGGGGTCCAGTTCTTGGGGTGTCAGGCTCAAAGGCACCCAGAGCTGCGATTGGTCGAGGGTACCGGTCTGCAGCGGAAACTCGAAGGCGCGCGGCATGACACCAATGATGGAGTAGGGTTTGCGATCGAGTACGATTGTGCTGCCCAGCACCTGTGGGTCGCGATGATAGCGGTTAAGCCACAAGGCATAGCTGATGACCGCAAGCGGTTCATCCGCACTTTCTTCCTGCTGGTTAAACACTCGCCCCAAAATCGGTTGAACGCCGAGCGTTGGAAACACACTCGCGGCCAACCGTCCGGCGGGGATTTCCGCGGGATCTCCGCCAAACGCAGTGTCGCCGGAGAGTTCAAAGTGGGCCGGGGCGTGGGCACCTATGGAGGAAAACGCGCTCGCCGCTTTGGCGTAGGTTGCAATCTCAACTGCGGTGACGCCGAGGCCGGGGTTATTTCCCAGGTGATCTCCCAGCAGCACGAGCCGGTCTGCATCCTTGAACGGCAAGGGTCGCAGCAGAATGCCCTCTACAAGGGAAAAGATCGCAGTCGTAGCCCCAAGGCCAAGAGCAAGCGTGAGAATCACCGTCAGACTGAAGGCCGGCGTCTGGCGCAGGCGACGAACTGCGAATCCAAGATCACGTGGAAGCGCAAACATATGTCCTTTCGGCAAGCAATTGACACGCCGTTTCCAGAGAACAGTAAGCACCGTGATTTCAAGCGAAGTGATTCGAAATCCATGGAGCCGATGTCCATTTGCGTGCTTGAATGTCCGGATGTGGACAGATCCGTACGCAAAATACTGGTGAGTTCCAGAATCACCGCAGCTTCGCGGCCTCGGCTTTAGCCTGCTGAAAGATGGGAATATCGGGATCAGCATCCTTCCAGAGTGTCAGGAAATCCTTGTAGGCAACCCGCGCTTGCACGGTATCGCCCTGCAGCGCATGGGCGCGGGCCATTCCGAGAAGCGCCAGCGCGCCCGTCTCGCATGGGCCTACCACGCCGCGATGATCGAGAATTTTCTGAAATTCGGCCGCGGCCGCGGCGCCTTGCTTTAAAGCCAGATACGCTTGGCCGCGGACGTATACCGGATAGATACAACCCCTCAAAGAAGCGTATGTAAATTGATAAGGCGTGGCGGCCTGCAGCAGCTCAATGCTCCGCTCCGGATTCTTGCGGGCGACTTCGATCTGTCCTTGAACCGTCGGCAGAACGAACGCTTGCACCAGCGTGTCTCGCGGGAAGCGGTGCACAAGACTATCTAGAAGGGACTCAGCATGCGCGGTATCTCCCACCCAGGCTAGCACCAGAGCTCCCATCTCCTCGACGTCCCCGCCCGGATTCGGCTGGCTGATCCCTGCGAGAGCGGTCCGCCGGGCTTGCGAAGGATCTCCGAAGGCGGCATCGCGCAATGCTCCTTCCATGCGCCCGGACAACGCGACTTCTTTGTTGCCCGCACGCTCAGCAGATTCCACTGCCCGCTGATTGAGCTCCCGCGACTTTCGAAGACGCCCGGAATAACCCTCCACCGCCGATTCCATAGGGAGGATAAGGTAGAGACTCTCGGGTTTCTTGTCATACCACGCGGCTTGCTCGGCCATGCCCTGCTCATCCCCAACGACAAAGGCTAGCGAGTAGAGAAGGAAGTGCAGTCGCTCCGTATCGAGTCTTCGATCGAAGGCGTCCTGGATAGTTGTCCGGGACTCTGAAAATCGATTCAGCACCATGAGATGCCAGGCCAAGTTGGTGTATCCAACCACATCGTCGGGGGTCTGACGGACAGACTCGCGATCAAGCCCGATTGCCTGCTCAGTTTGTCCCAAATGACCGTAGACGTTTGCTAGATTGCCGAGCGCCACAGAGTCTCGGGGGTAACTGCCGAGCCACTCGCGGAATACACGGGCTGCCTCTTCCAGATCTCCAGTCACCTGAAAGTAGTACATCGATTCGATGTTGAATTTTTCTCGTTCGCTTGCGTGTTGGCGTAATGAATATGCTTTCGTCAACAATTCACTGGCGCGCTCCCGCTGGCTATGATTGCCATACATTTTTCCCAGGGCGAGGTAGCCGCTGGCAAAATCGGGGTCGAGTTCAACAGCATGCTCGAAAAATGGCACAGCTGCCTCCGTCCCTTCTTCATGCAGAGCGTTGATTCCCAAACTCTCAGCCTTCAAAGCTTCCAGGGAAGAAGTCGTGGCCTGCGAGAGCGGGACGTCAAACTTCTTCACGTTTACTAGTGATTCGCCAAGCTCGCGCCGCAGTTTGCTCGCTGCGTCGCCTAGCGCGTCGAGAACCTTTTCCTTGTTTAGGGCGGTAACTTGCTCCTGCGAAAGAGTATCTCCGTTCACGCAGTTCACTGCCTTCAGGCCGACGATGTACTCGCTGCCGAGATTAGCGATGGAGCCTGCGATCCATGCCTTACTGTCCGCGCGTTGGCAAATTTCCTGGGTGATTTCCGGTGTAAGGCGCGTGTTTGCCGGACGCGTCATGAGTCTCAGTGTCTGACTCACCCTGTCATCCGACAACACGTTCAGAAAAGGGGATTGTCTGAGCGAAGACGCAAGACCTTGCTTCAAGGTGTCATCGAAAGTAGCGTCGCCAGTAGAATTGACGAAATCGGAGAGAACGATGGTGTCTTTATCGGTAAGCTTGGGCGCCCGGTGGAAATAGAAGTACGCGAACGCCGACAATGCCAGGATCGTAGCCACTGTCGGAACAACGAACTTCCAAGGCTTTCTGCGAGGCGTGCCGGCAAGTGCGTTGGTCGCTGTGGGCAGCTTCGCCGAGTCTGTGTCCCGCTTTTGGCGTTGCAGGTCGGTCCGCATCTCTGTCGCGCTTTGGTAGCGAAGGTCCCGGTCCTTCTCCAAAGCCTTCTCGATGATTTGCTCAAATTCCACGGGCACATCGGGGTTTAGCCGCACCGCGGGCACCGGTGCGCGATTCAGGAGCGCTTCGAAGGTCGTCGCCGTGCTGTCCCCACGGAAGGGCAACTGTCCTGTGGCCATCTCGTAGAGGACGGCTCCAAAGGAGAAAAGATCGGTGCGGGCGTCCAACTCCTTCGCACGCGCCTGCTCCGGCGACATGTACGCGACGGTGCCAAGCGTAGAGCCGGGACTGGTAAGGTGCTGTTCGTCGGTTGTTTTTGCAGAGGTAATCTGGTTCGAGGACCCGGCTCCAGGCGTCATCTTGGCCAGCCCGAAATCCAATATTTTAGCGTGTCCGCGCCTGGTCAAGAAGATGTTAGCGGGCTTGATATCACGGTGGACGATGCCAACGGCGTGCGCGGCTTCGAGTGCCTCCGCGATGTCAATGGCAAAGGGGAAAAGCGCTTCCATCTCCATGGGCCGTCCAGCCAACCGGTGCTTGAGCGTGACCCCGTCCAGAAACTCCATGGCGATGAACGCTTCGCCATGTTGGTCGTCAATCTCATAAATAGTGCAGATGTTTGGGTGATTCAGGGCAGACGCAGCTTTGGCTTCGCGCTGGAAGCGACTCAGCGCTTGCGGATCCTTGGCCAATTCAGATGGCAGGAACTTGAGAGCGACGAGGCGGCCAAGCTTCACATCCTCGGCCTTGTAGACCACGCCCATCCCGCCACCGCCGAGCCTTTCGATGATGCGGTAGTGCGAGATCATCTGGTCGATCATAGTAGGATGTCCGGCGGGTTAAGCTTAACTTAGATTGGGCCCCATTTGGCGGTACCCGATTAATGAAGATCGACGGTTACACGCCGAAGCGCGTCACCGCCTTTTCATTCCAGCTTACGCCGCTTCCCGCAGCGGCCTTGAGCGTCGTCATACCATGTTCCAGGCGCAGAGGTTCCTCCAGGATGGGATTCCACCAATCAGCGTATTCAAGGTAGTGCGCCATGGGCGATCTGCACATCAATTGCGCGCTGATTTCTGGCCACAGATGATTTGAAAGAGGAATACTGTGCGCTTCCGCGAGGGCTGCAGCGCTGAGCCAGCCACTTACCCCGCCGATCTTCATGATATCCAGCATGACGTAATCCGAGGCCCGGACCTCGATGGCTTGCTTCAATTCGTTCGCCCCCCACCAGTTCTCGCCACATTGGATCGGTGTATGAATTTCGCGTGCCACGAATGCGTGGCCGTTGTAGTCATGCGCCAGAACCGGTTCTTCCGCCCAGGTGAGCGCTTCCCCTTCCATTGCGCGCAGCCTTTGCACAGCCTCGACGGGAGTCAGACTCTGGTTGTAATCGACCATGATCGCCATCTCGTCGCCCACTGCCTTTCTCATCGCACGCACAACTTCGAGGTCCTCACGTAGCGTTGCATAACCGATTTTTGCCTTGACCCCTTTGAACTCGCGCTTAGCCCACTCCTCCGCGCCCTGCGCCGAACCGGAAATCCCGTCGAATCCCACAGCGCCATATGCAGGAATGGGTTTCTCGATTCCACCCAGAAGGCGAACCAGCGAGACGGAGTGTCTTCGGGCCAGCGCATCCCATAGCGCCATATCAATGGCGGCGAGTGCGATGGCAACCAGACCCTGAGTTCCGAGCAGCCGAAACCGCCGTGCAAGCCTTTGCGCGATCTCCGCAGGAGCAAGAGGCTCGCCTACGATCAGTGATTCAAGGTTCTTGATCAGCTCGGCGGTCGGTTTCAAAGCGGCCACCGTGTAAGTGAAAACCATGCTGTGGCCAACAATGCCGTCGTCTGTGAGGACGTCGGTCAAGACGAGAGGAGAGTCCGTGATAATCCCGCTGGCTGTCCGATGAGGTTGAACCATTGGCACCTTAACAGTCCTGACCCTAAGTTCCCGAATATTCACGAGAGAAGGATTCATGAATGCCACTCCTATCGAACCGCGTCGAACGCCTTCTGGATAAACGCGACGATCCGCCGCCGGGCATCGAAGCCGTGCCACGGCTCGGGGACGGGATAGCCGTAAATCGCCGATGCCAGCGGACCATGATTGTCGCGAGGATAAGTCACCAACTCGACCGGCACCCCTGCCTGACGCAGTGCGCGATACATCTCCTTCGACTGCCCCAGGGGATCCGTCGTGTCGCCCTCACCCTGCAGTAGCATAAACGGTGTACTTGCCTTCCCCGCTGCGGCCAGGGGGCTTTGCCGCCATGCGTCTTCTGGATGCTCCCAGGGTTTGCCGAAATACCATCGGTCGTACCACGATGAATCTTCCGTGCCGTATTCGCTATGCTGGTCGATCACCGGCGCGCCGCTGATGATGGCTTTGAAGCGGGTCGTCTTTCCCTCGACAAAGGCCGCCATTTCGCCACCGTAACTGTACCCCATCAGCGCCATGCGATTGCTGTCTATCGGCTCGGTTTTAATCACGTAGTCAACCCCGGCCATAATGTCGCGATAGTCTCCGCCTCCAAGATCGTTCTTGTTGGCAGCGGCAAAGGCGGCGCCATAACCGGAACTTCCCCGCGGATTGGTTCGCAATACCGCCCAGCCGTGCCCCAGCAGAAAATCAATCCAGGGCTGGTGTGCATCGGAATACGCCCCCAGCGGACCTCCGTGGACCTCAACAATCAACGGCACATGCTTCGTCGCCGCCTCGGGCGGAAGATACAAGCGGCCCTCAATGGTGAATCCATCGCTCTTCCACTGCACCTGCTTGGGGGCCACGCTCAGGATGTGCTCGGGTGTGAGCGGCGGTGTCTTCACCGGCACGGGAGAAGACTTCACGTCCGGCGCGTAGTAAAGCTGAGGCGGATTCCCTCCCCCGCTGCCTAGAAAGAGCCAGCCATTTCGCAGTGCGTTGGTGTTGACATCGGCTACATGAGCGGGTGGCAGCACCACAAACTCGGGCTCGGCCGTGCCCGGTGTGTAGCGTGCGACTTTTCCGCTGAAACCGAGCTGAACCAACTGAACGGCAGTCCCATCGGCAAGCGGTATCGGAGCATCGTCTCTCATCGATCCCTTCCAACCATCGCTAAGATTGTGAGTCGCCCGCGTGCCCAGGTCGTAGGAGTAGAGGTCTGCATAGCCCGGAGGCGCATCCTGCTTCGCTTGCGCCAGGTAGAGAATCGAGTTTTGCCCGGGTGTCCAAGCGGCTGCTTCGATGGTCGGCGGCAAATCTGCCAGCGGCTGGGGGTGGCTCTGATCGGCAAGACTGACCAGCCAGCTGCTCATCGCAGGCGCCAGGTCGCCGGCGCCATTCGGACCCTCGGAGATGGCCAGCAACTTCGAGCTGTCGCTGCTCCAGTAAGCATCGTGCACGTCGGGAGCCACAGACAGCGGCACCAACTTGCCCGTCGCCACGTTGAGCAGGTACAAGCGGGTGCCATGAGGATTATGGTTCACCCACTCGGCATCCGCCTTCGCTTCCTTTTGTGCTTTCTCGCCTGGAGTTTCCGGGTCCTGGGCAAGGATGGCGATGGTGTTGCCGTCGGGAGAAACCCGGTAGCCGGTTACGTCGATATCTATCTCGCCTGGCTTGGCCTCGCTCGGAGTATCCATCGATTTCGGGGATTCCGGATGGGCTTCTTCGGTCTTCAGTGGTAACGCATCGGGAAGTTTTGCCTGGTCGACCACCGGCGTGATCTTGAGGGAAAAGGCCTTTGCTTCTCCGCCCGTCATGGGCAAGCGATAGAGCGAAACATGGGCATCACGCTTGGCCAGGAACAATATGCTTTGCCCATCGGGCATCCATTCACCGGCGTATTCGCCCCGTTTATCCGCCTCCGGGGAGTAGGTGAGCTGGCGCGGATCTTCTCCATTTACCCCGGTGAGCCACAAGTGGCTCTTGCCTCCGTCTGCCGTGGCATCTGTCACCCGGATCAGGATTCGCTTGCAGTCGGGGGCGAGACGGGGATCGCTCATGGTCCTGAATCGTCGCAACTGCTCGTTGCTGGGAAAGCTGGGTGGAGTCGCCGCCTGCAACGCACTGAGTGGAAGAACGGGAAACATTAACCAGAGCGATAGGAGAACGGCGGGGAAAAAGCTCAGCATCTAAAGAGATTACCCATCAAAATCCAAAACAACTCGTGAAATTTTTCCCCGAGTAGTATCCGGACGGGTGGCGACTCCGATGGACGGAGTTAAGGGCGGTTACTCCGCGACTACTGCAGATCGCTCCACTGCGCTCCTTCGGAGCTCCGGTCGGGATGACAAGGGGAGGGCGGTTACTTTCCGGTAAGGTGGCGACTTGGATGGACAAAGTCAAGAGCGGCTATTCCGCAGCAACTGCTCCATTACGCTTCGCACTGTCGAAAATCAAGCTGCAATCGCAGGCCTTTGAGCGGGTGGCCCAGGTCTCGCTTTTGAGACCTGGGTTCCTCCTGAGAAATCGGTCCTACCGGAACACGAGCTCCGAAGGAGCGCAGGGATCTGCAGTAGTCGCGGAGTAACCGCTGTAAACTCCGTCGTGACCCGGCCTTCGCTGGACTGCCCTTCTGCTCCGGTGCTATCGTTCCTTCTGCGTTAAAAGGCGGCAAATGCCGTTCGCGCCGGAGGTTTTTTGCATGGCAACCATCCCCGTAGACTCACGTGTCAATTCCAAAACCGCGGAATTTTTCTCGCGGCAACACCGCATGCTGATCGATGGACGCTTCGTCCTCGCTGCATCCGGAAAAACCTTCCCGGTCTACAATCCGGCCACCGGAGAAGTGGTCGCCCAAGTACCGGAAGCCGAAGCAGAAGATGTAAACCGCGCCGTCGCTGCTGCTCGCCGCGCCTTCGATGAAGGGCCCTGGAGCAAGATGTCGACATCCCAACGCGGGCAGCTGATCTGGAAAGTAGCCGACCTGCTCGAAGCGAACCTGGAAGAATTCGCGGAGATTGAATCGATCGACAACGGTAAGCCGTTTTCTGTCGCCCGGGTCGCCGATCTCCCGTTGGCCGTCGACATGTTCCGTTACATGGCAGGTTGGGCAACCAAGATTTCAGGTAAGACACTCAACTTCTCTACCCCCGGCGCATTCCATTCCTACACCCTGCGTGAGCCCATCGGTGTCGTGGCGCAGATCATCCCCTGGAATTTCCCTTTGCTCATGGCAGTGTGGAAGCTTGCCCCAGCGCTCGCGACCGGCTGTTGCGTGGTGCTCAAGGTGGCCGAGCAAACACCCATGACCGCACTGCGGCTAGCTGAATTGTTCGATCAGGCAGGGTTCCCTCCCGGCGTGGTCAACATCCTGACCGGGTTCGGCGAAGGCGCGGGCGCACCCCTGGCCGCGCACCCCGGGGTCGACAAAATCGCGTTCACCGGCTCGACCGAGGTAGGCAAGCTGATCGTGAAGGCCTCGGCCGGCAACCTGAAAAAAGTAAGCCTCGAGCTCGGCGGCAAGAGCCCGGCCATCATTTTTCCTGATGCCGATCTCGAACGCGCCATCCCAGGAACGGCCAGCGCTATCTTCTTCAACCAGGGACAATGCTGCTGCGCCGGCTCACGGCTGTTCGTCCACGAAAGCGTCTATGACAAGGTGCTGCAAGGGGTAAGCGACATTGCCGGAGGAATCCACATGGGCGCCGGCATCGACCCCAACACCCAGATGGGACCGCTGGTGAGCGAAGAGCAGTTCGATAAAGTCACCGGCTATATCAACTCCGGCGTGACCGAGGGTGCGAAGATAGCTGCCGGCGGCAAGAGGTTCGGCGACCGTGGCTATTTCGTGCAGCCCACCGTCTTGACCAATACCAAACCGAACATGAAAGTGGTCCAGGAAGAGATTTTTGGACCGGTGGTCTGTGCCGAGTCTTTCTCTGACGCCGACCTCGATCGCGTGGCCCGGGAGGCAAACAACACCACCTTCGGCCTGGCCGCTAGCGTCTGGACCCGCGATCTGAGCACCGCGCACAAGATGGCGCGGCGCATCAAAGCGGGCACGGTGTGGCTCAATTGCCACAACGTCTTCGACGCTTCCCTTCCTTTTGGCGGATATAAAGAGTCCGGCTGGGGTCGTGAAATGGGTGAAGAAGTGCTCAACAACTACACGGAAATAAAGGCTGTTACTGCGGCGCTGTAATCCAAAACGGTACCCGGGGCTGGAGCATCTCCAACCCCGGGTACAACACCTCGGTCAAAACCTTCATCTCTGCGAGCACGATGCCAAAACAAGAACATCCAGACAGCGATCTCCACAAGGGAGCAGTCGAAGAAGAAACCACCACGCCCGCCGCCCAGGGCGGCGAACCGCATCTGCAGGGCCAGTTAGGCCACCGCGACGAAGATGAAATGATCAAAGATGCGGATACGGATTTTCCCGAGCCAGGTTCGAGCCCGGAGCACAGCGGGGAGCAGAAGAAGCGTTAGAGCAGTTTCGCAATGACTGTGGTCTGGTAAAGATCGCGAGGAGTGGTTTTCCTTGTGAGAAAACCACGACAAGACCCGTCGCTTCGGTCTAGACCAATTGCGAAACTGCCTAGCCGATTTTGGTCAGTTGACCCTGGTTGAGCTTTTTCCAGTTCCGCCCGTTATCTTCGCTGAACTCGGTACTGAAGTTCATTACCTTGTCGGAAATGAACTCATCGTTGGTGAGGAACATGATGGTCTTGTCCTGGTTCTGCACTTCGGTGCCGAAGCTCCAGACATTTCCCTTCACCTGCATCGGGATTTCCCGTGGTGACGCGTCTTTGTCCACGCCGAAGAACTTGTAGGTTTTGGCGGATTCGTCGTAGGTGTACACAGACAAGCTGTTACTGACGCCGGTGGGGCCGTTCATCAGGTGGTCGCACAGGATAAAACCGTGGTGGGGCGACCAACTGCATGTCATTTCAGAGGTTACCGACGCGGCTTCGCTGTAGGGAGTGGTCATTACCTGGGTCTGCGATTCCCAGGTACCTACCCAGACGTCCATTTTAGTCAATTCGGGGGCAAACTTTGGAACCACTAGATGGTCGCTGGCAAGTGCCAAGGTACTCGCCGCCACAACAGACAGATAAATACCTCGAAGGAAATTCTTACGCATCCCGTCACCTTGCTCAGATCGACTAAACGAGCTGATGATACAACCTTTAGGGGATGGTTGAACAACGAATGTTGCACCTAATTAGTACCCAGTTTCCGTAAAAGCACAGTTCCCAGGTAACTTCGTGTCAAATTTACCTGAGGTCAACGGTCGGCTCTATCCCCTCCACCATTCGTCGAATGGTGGAGGGGATAGACAAGCTGCCGGCGACTACTGATGTTTCTGCATGATCTGTTCCAGCACCTGGCGTGAGGGGCGAACCCGCGACTCGGGGAGAGTGGCCAGGGGCTCCTTCACCAGGTTCAGCATGTCGGTGAAGCTTGGTTTGGTGGTGTCGACGTAGAAGACACCGGTGAGTACTTCACCCTCGTGGTGCGCCCGCATCAGAGCGGTTACCGCGCCAATGCGGTCCGTCGGATCGTAGTCCTCGTGGAGCTTGCGCAGCCTCATGTGCGATCCGTCGTGCATGGTTACGTCGTAGGTCGTTCCGGGATCATAATCGACCGAAATTTCTTCAAAAGAGGGGACGAAACCGACCTCGTTGACCGCCTCTTCATGCTCCTGGACATACTTGTAGCTCTTGGTCGAGCCTTCATGGTCGTTAAAGGTGACGCAGGGCGAGATGACGTCGAGCATAACCGTGCCGCGATGGGCGATGGCCGCCTTGAGCATCGCCAGCAGCTGCTTCTTATCGCCGGAAAATGACCGGCCCACGAAGGTCGCGCCCAGCTCGACCGCCATCACGCAGGTGTCGATCGGCGGCAGATCATTAATGACGCCGGTTTTGAGGGTGGATCCGAGGTCGGCGGTGGCCGAGAATTGTCCCTTGGTCAGGCCGTAAACGCCATTATCTTCAATGATGTAGATCAGAGGCAGGTTGCGCCGCATGAGATGGGCAAACTGGCCGAAACCGATCGATGCCGTGTCCCCATCGCCGCTTACCCCCAGACCCATCATGGTGTGGTTGGCCATCAGGGCGCCGGTGGCGACAGAAGGCATACGGCCATGGACGCTATTAAAGCTGTGGGCGCGATTCATGAAGTAGGCCGGCGTTTTCGAGGAGCAGCCAATCCCGGAGAGCTTCATCACCCGCTCGGGCGCGACCCCCATCTCGTACATGGCGTCGACTATGCGTTCGGAGATGGCGTTGTGTCCGCAGCCGGCGCAGAGCGTGGTCTTTCCGCCGCGGTAGTCCAAAACCTGCAGCCCCAGGCGGTTCTTCCTGGGTCCGGGAGCTACGGGCGGGTTCAGAGTGGTGGCCATTAAATTCCTTCCTGAAGGACCAGCTTGTCGGTCACGGTGCGGGCGTCGAGGGGCAGGCCGTCAAAGTGGCGAATGCTTCTCAACTTGGTGATGTCTTCGGCGGGCAGGTCGAGCTTAAGCAAGCTGAGCATCTGCCCATCCCTGTTCTGCTCGATGATGTAAACCCTGGAGTGCGCGGCCACAAACGCTTGCACTTCCGGGGAAAACGGAAAGGCGCGCAAACGCAGGTAGTCGGTTTCCAGGCCATATTCCTTTTTCAGCTGATCGCGGCTCTCACGCACCGCAAAATCGGAGCTGCCGAAGGCGATGAGCCCGATCTTGGATTTACCGGTTTGGACGACTTCGGGCGCAGGGACCAGGGTACGGGCGGTTTGGAACTTCCTGTCCAGACGCTCCATCAGATTCTGATAAT
>Ga0302177_10002125_pt1 | contig 14051 bp, 5 predicted proteins | sample I_Palsa_E1_2_FD_198780 | JGI IMG/M metagenome (GOLD analysis project Ga0302177, IMG submission 198780) | Peat permafrost microbial communities from Stordalen Mire near Abisko, Sweden - I_Palsa_E1_2 | ecosystem: Environmental > Terrestrial > Soil > Palsa > Peat permafrost | place: Sweden: Abisko... | reverse complement strand
ACTATGCGGTCGGAATTTTCCTCACCTCGCTGATTTTTGCTTTCACGATGGGCAGCTCGGGAAACGACTCCTCAAGTTTCTTGAACAACGTGCACGCTGCCGACGCTTCCAATATCGGCTGGGCCTTGCTCGCCGGCGTAATCTTCAACCTCGCAAACTTGCTTTTGGTCGCCGGCATCGACATGGCGGGACTGGCCACCGCTTTCCCCGTTGCCATCGGCATCGCCCTAGTGGTCGGTGTGGCCCTGAGTTACGTTCAGCAGCAAAAGGGCGATGTCAGGATGCTGGCGGCCGGCGTACTGTGCGCCGTCATCGCGGTAATTCTCGACGGAAAAGCTTATGGCGAGGTAAGCAAGGGCAAAGAAGTCTCGCGAAAGAGCATCGTCACCTGCGTCGTTTCCGGTGTGCTGATGGGCCTGTGGGCTCCCTTTTCCACCCGCGCTCTCACGCACGGCAACACCCTCGGACCCTACAGCATCGCCGTGTTCCTTACCGGCGGCGCACTGCTCTCCTGCTTTGTCTGGAATGTTTACTTCATGAAGAAACCGCTCGTCGGCGCGCCCGTAAGCTTTGGCGGGTTTTTTCACGGTCCGACTAGCGGCCATTTGCTCGGCCTGATTGGCGGGGCGATATGGACCACCGGAACCGTCTTCAATCTGGTGGCCGCAAACTTCACCGGCGTCGCAATTTCCTACGCCATCGGCCAGTCAGCTCCGATGGTCGCTGCACTATGGGGCATCTTCGTGTGGAAGGAATTCGCCGGCGCGAACAAGAGGGCCAAAGCCTTCCTCGCGCTAATGTTCATTTTCTATATCCTGGCAATCTTGCTCATCGCCCGCGCCAACACCGCGAGCTGAGAATGAATGTTCGCCCTTGCATGTTAGACCAGTGCCCGCCTGAAGCCACCGCATGACTCTTCAATCTTCGCCGCAACGGCGAGCAGGGCCTCTTCTTCCCACGGCCGGCCAACAATCTGCACGCCGATAGGCAATCCTTCCGGCGAGCGTCCAACCGGGACGACCGCCGCCGGGTTCCCCAGCAGATTGAACCACTGCGAATAGCTCATCGCTTTCAAATACTCCACTTTGCGCCCTTGCACCGTCCATTCGCGCTCGCCGTGCCGAAACGCGGGCACAGCGCAGACCGGGCAAAGGAGGATGGAAAACTCCTCCATCTTTGCCAGCAGGTTCCCACGCAACACGTCGCGAGCGAGAAGCGTGTTCAGAAGTTCCTGCGCGGTGAGCGGCGGTGCTTCGGCAACTTCGGCGCGAAACGCGCGAAGTATCGGGCTCAGCTCCGCTTCGCGGCCTTCGATTGTCGGAGCAAAGGCCATCTGACCGGCGCGCCCAAACAAGTTCCACCAGAGTTGCCACGCCCGATCGAGGTTGTGCGGCCGCCACTCCGTCACGTGAAACCCTTGGGCGCGCAAAGCTTCGGCAGCAGTGCGCACTGCTGCGGCGGTTTCAGGAGTGACGGGAGTCACGCCGTCATCCACGAAATACGCGACGCCAAGCTTGCGAATTTCCCGTTCGCTCCAACGCCGCAGATGGACAGGAGCAGAAGCGGGATCGCCAGGATCAGGCCCAGCCATCACCTCAAACAGTTTTTGCACATCCCGTATCGTGCGCGCCATGGGACCAACGACTCCGAGCTGCGCAAACGGACCCGCCGACCCAGGGAAATGCCCGGTGGAGGGAATGCGGCCGGGGGTGGGCTTCAGCCCGCAAATTCCAGTGTAGTGCGCGGGTATGCGAATCGATCCGCCACCGTCGCTGCCCACGCCTCCGGCGGAGCAACCCGCAGCGATGGCCGCCGCTTCGCCGCCACTCGATCCGCCTGGCGTGCGCGAGGGATCCCAGGGATTGTTCGTCCGCCCATACAACAGGTTGTCCGTTTCGTACGCCATCAGAAATTCCGGCACGTTGGTGTTTCCCAGAATGATGGCGCCCGCCGCGCGCAACCTTTTCACCAGCGGCGCATCTTCCGAAGGGACATTCCCCTTTCGCAGAACGCTGCCGCATTCGCAAAGCAGCTCTGCAACGTCGATGGAACTCTTAATGGAAATCGGCACGCCGTGAAGAGGCCCGATAGACTCTGTTTTAGCGCTCGAGCTCAGCGCGGACTCTGCCAATATGGCCTGATCGCGCGCGCGGTCGCAATCGACCGTGACGAATGCGTTGAGTTTTGGATTCAGCTCGCGGATGCGCGACAGGTGCGCGTCAGTCAATTCGACAGGCGAAACCTTCCTAGCGCGGACGCCTTCGGCCATGTCAATGAGCGAGCTATAAACAATATCGTCCACTTCGACCTCTCGATGATTTCGTGAGCCGCCGAGTCTAACACGCGAGCGACGCAAACAAGCTGCGGCAGGAACCGCGATTGACAGGCCTCCAACTTAGGGTGAGAATTTCGCATTCAACAGGAACCTGAATCCTTGCAAGTTTCAAACATCTATTTCACCGCGCAATCGTGGCTCACGCGATGAGGCGGCTTATTTCTATCCTGCTTTCCGTTTTGTTCGCGACGGCCGCGTATCTCTTCGTATGGCCTGCGGCGAACGTGCCGTATTTTGCAGCAGTAATAGTTCACCTACTGGCGGGCATAGCACTTCTGATCTTTTTGCTGTTCGCTCTGCGCGGAATCTTACGTCGTGGTTCGACGACATCCCGGATCGGCTGGATCTTAATTGCGATCGGAGGCGTTCTCGGAGCCGTGCTAATCAAAACCGGCACGCGCCGCGATGAATGGCTGCCGTTGTACACGCATATCGGAGCGTGCGTGGCTGGCGGCGCATTGCTGGCATCCTCGTGGGCGGGCACGCGCGGTTTCTTTGCGAGAAGCCCGTCGGCGGGAATGGTCCGCAGCGCGAGTCTCCTTCTCGCGGCGGGGTTACTTGTTCTTGGTGCGCGCTGGATAAGAACTACTTCCTGGGAACAGGGGCACCGAATCGAAAACCCAACGATCGCGCCGGCTTCCATGGACAGCGAAGGCGACGGGCCGGGTGGGCCTTTTTTTCCGAGTTCGGCGCAGACTGCGCACGGCGGGCAAATTCCTGCGAATTATTTCACCGAGTCCGATTCCTGCCAGCGATGCCACGCGGACATTTACAAGGAATGGCAAGGCTCCGCGCATCATTTTTCTTCCTTCAACAATGCTTGGTACCGCAAAAGCATCGAGTACATGCAGGACACCGTGGGCGTAAAACCATCGAAGTGGTGCGCAGGATGCCACGACCCTGCATTGCTTTACAGCGGTATGTTTAACCGACCGATTCGCGAAGTTGAAAATACTCCCGCTGGCCAAGCCGGACTCGGCTGCATGATGTGCCATTCGATTGCAAGAGTGAAAAGCACGATGGGGCAGGGAGATTTTCAGCTCGAGTATCCAGCGTTGCATCGCATGGCAGCCAGCACAAATCCGCTGGTCCGACGGCTGCACGATTTTCTGACCGAGTTGAATCCTGAGCCGCACCGTCGCGTTTTCCTGAAACCGTTCATGCGCACGCAAACGGCGGAGTTTTGCTCGACGTGCCACAAGGTGCATCTCGACGTCCCGGTAAATCACTACCGCTGGGTACGCGGCTTCAATGAATACGATAACTGGCAAGCGAGCGGCGTTTCCGGGGAAGGTGCGCGGTCGTTTTATTATCCCGTCAAATCGCAGTCGTGCGCGGAATGCCACATGCCGATGACGCAGTCTGGGGACGACGGGAACATCGCCGGCAGCGTGCATTCGCACCGCTTTGTTGCCGCGAATACGGCGCTGCCCTATGTGAACGGTGACGCCGGGCAGTTCAAAGAAACTGAACAATTTCTCGAAGACAAAGAAGTGAGCGTTGATATTTTCGCCATCTCGCCGGAAACGGCCGCAGCAGCGCCTCAACCGACGAACTGGACCAATACCGGCGTTTCAGCGAACCCGCCTGCCCCCGCAATTGCGACCACGTTTGCAGTGGGAGAAGAAGCGGAGGCTTCGGTGCCGGCAAATGCTTCGCAAGAATCCGCGACATCGGTGGCGTTGCTAACTGCTCCGCTGAATCGCAATACCGCGTCGGTGCGGCGCGGAAAAACTTACCGTCTGGACGCAGTGGTTCGCACACGCAAACTCGGACATTTCTTCCCCGGCGGCACGGTGGACGCGTTCGATTGCTGGGTTGAGCTAAAAGCGGTTGACGACGAAGGCCGCACAGTTTTCTGGAGTGGACGCACCGAAGATGATGGAAAGGGCCCGGTGGACCCTGGGGCGCATTTTTACCGTTCGCTGCAAATCGACGGGCACGGCAACCCGATTAACAAGCGGAATGCGTGGGCGACGCGCGCTGTGGTTTACGTACATTTGATTCCACCGGGCGCGGCGGATACGGTCCATTACCGGCTGCAAATTCCATCCAATGCCGGCGCGAAAATACACATTTCGGCCAAAGTGAATTACCGCAAGTTTTCCTGGTGGAATACGCAGTTTTCTTTTGCCGGCACTCGCGATCCGGAGGAACCAAGCGCTGAGCCATCGCCGAATTTTGACGACGCTCATTATATTTTCACCGGCGATCCGGGAAAAATGCCGGGCGGAGGCAAAGGGATACCCTCGCTGCCGATTATCTCCATGGCAGAAAATGCTGTGGATTTGAGCGTGTTGCCGGCGAGCGCAGCGGAGCCTGCACCGAAGATCGTGCTGAATCGCGATGATTGGACGCGTTGGAATGATTATGGCATCGGACTGTTTCTGCAAGGCGACTTGACCGGAGCGACCGGCGCCTTCGAGAAAATCACGCAAGTCGCTCCCGACAATCCGGACGGGTGGGTAAATGTGGGACGCGTTCGAGTACAGGAAGGAAACTTGGCATGTGCTCGCGAAGCGCTCGAGCATGCACTATCGCTGAATCCGGATCTTGCGCGCGCTCATTTTTTCTACGCGAAAGTGCTGCGTCAAGAGGGGCGCTACGACGAGGCGGCAACGCATCTTCGCGAGATACTCGCACAATATCCGCGCGATAGGGTGGTCCACGACGATCTGGGCCGAATCTATTTCCTGCAGCGGCGATACTCCGATGCGGTGAAGGAATTCAAGGCGACGCTGGTAATCGATCCCGAGGATCTGGAAGCGAATTACAATTTGATGCTATGCAATACGGGCCTCGGGCGGCCGGACGTTGCGAGCGAATTTCAAAAGCGCTATTTGCGGTTCAAGGCTGACGAGTCTGCGCAAACGCTGACAGGCCCATATTTACGCACGCACGCGGACGATAACGTGGAGCGCCAACCGATACACGAGCATGTTTCCGCATTAGAAGCAAAACAAAAGTCCAGCGCAGCGAAGTATGACGGCGCCTCAGGCCTCCCGAAGGATTCGGATTGACAAGCAAATGGCCGCGGCGCAAGTGGATCATTGGGGCGTGTGCTGCGAGCGCATTCGTGATTTTACTTGCAGCCACCGAGATAACTGCGGTGGGCGGCGCCGCGCAGAAAAGAGAAACATCCTCTGCTAGCGAAGGTGCAACGCAATTTGAAGACGTGACGCGCGCCGCGGGAATTCATTTCGTCCACAATAACGGCGCATTCGGCAAAAAGTGGCTGCCCGAAACGATGGGCCCAGGCGTAGCGTTTCTGGATTACGACAACGACGGCTGGCAGGACATTCTCTTTGTAAATGGCACTGCATGGCCAGGGCACCCCGGCCGGCATTCCACTCTCGCTCTTTATCACAACAACCACGATGGAACTTTCACTGATGTAACGCGGAAGGCCGGACTTGCGGTGGAAATGTACGGTATGGGAGTTGCGATCGGTGATTTCGACAACGACGGCTACGACGATATTTTCGTCACGGCGCTGGGGCAGAATCACCTGTTCCACAACAATGGCGATGGGACGTTCACGGATGTGACGAAGAAGGCCGGGCTGTGGGGGCCGAACGAATTCAGCACCAGCGCTGCTTGGGTGGATTACGACCGCGACGGCCATCTGGATTTAGTGGTCGCGAATTACGTGCAGTGGTCGCCGGAGAACGATATTTACTGCGCCCTGGACGGAAAAACAAAGTCCTATTGCACGCCGGAGCCTTACAAGGGGACTTCGGTGCGTCTCTGGCACAATCGCGGGGACGGAACCTTTGAAGATGCGACGCAAAAAGCCGGGCTGTACGATCCAACTTCAAAAAGCCTTGGTGTTGCGGTGCTCGACGCGAATCAGGACGGATGGCCGGACATTCTGGTAAGCAACGACACGCAGCCTAACAAACTTTACATAAATAACGGGAACGGAACGTTTTCGGAAAAGGGTGTTTCAGCGGGGATTGCTTACAGCGAGGATGGAATCGCTCGCGCCGGAATGGGTGTGGACACGGGAGATTACGACCGCTCCGGATACCCGAGCGTGCTGATCACAAATTTTTCAAATCAGATGCTCGCGCTCTACCATAACGAGCGCAACGGGCTGTTCGTTGACGAAGCGCCGCAATCGGACGTGGGCCACGCGAGCTTGTTGACGCTGGGGTTTGGCTGCTTCTTTTTCGACTACGATCTGGACGGCTGGCTGGATATTTACATTGCGAACGGACACATCGAAGACGCGATCGAGCGAGTGCAGCCGCGCGTTCGCTATGCGGAACCCCCGCACCTTTTTCATAATCTCGGCGACGGAAAGTTCAAAGAGGTGACATCGTCCGCGGGAGTGTCTTTCGCCGCACCTCGCGTAGCACGAGGCGCTGCCTATGGCGATATCGACAACGATGGCGCGCCCGATCTGCTGGTCGCGACTAATGGCGGCCCGGCTGCTCTGTTCCGTAACACAGGCACCAAGAATCACAGTTTGCGAGTCAAGTTAATCGGAACGAAATCGAATCGCGACGGCATTGGTGCCGTGGTGCGTATGAGCGCCGGAAGCGACACGCAATCGCAGATGTTGCGCAGCGGATCGAGCTATTTGTCTTCGAGCGAGCTGATTTTGACGTTCGGGCTAGGCTCGCATACACAGGCTGACTCGATCGAAATCCGCTGGCCGAGCGGGCAATCGGATCACTTAACGAATGTGGCGGCGGATCAGGTGGTCACCATAAAAGAGAAACAAGGCGCAATTGCGGCAATGCCGCTCGCGAAACGTTAGAATGGTGCGGCAACTTCCTCTGAGGATTGCATGGCGCTATTGAAACCCCGGGTGTGGGTAGTCCGCGCAATTTTTCTTGTGCTTGCGCTGGCTGGCGCGCTTATCGGCATTCTCGCCGACGCGGGGCAACAGACCAAGCGCCCTCGCGCACCGAAATCTGCTGACGCAACCCCTTCCGATCCGGAAGACGCCCGAGCAGCTTCCCACGCACTAATCGTACGCGAAAACAATTTCGGCGTGGCGCTGATGAACCGGCAACAGTTCGAGCAAGCGCTGGGAAAGTTTCAGCGCGCTTGCATTCTGGAGCCGCAATCCGATATTGGCTGTGTGAACGCGGGAATCGCGCTACTGAATATGCAGCGCTTTGATGAAACGAGGAAAATCCTGGCGAAATCTGCGGAGCGCGACCCTCGGAATCCGCGCGTTTGGTTCAACCTGGGACTCCTTGAAAAAGCCGTGGACAAATCGGACGCTGCCATCGAGGATTTTGCAAAGGCAGCTCAGTTAGATCCGTCCGACGCCGACACACAATACTTTATAGGCTTGGTCTATTCGCAGGAACGCCAATATGACGAGGCGATTGCCGCATTCAAGCACGCTACAGAATTGAATCCGTTTCAAGTTTCGGCGGAATTCGGTCTGGCGCAAGCGCTGCAGCGGAAGGACGACACGGCGCACGCCAAAGAGCATTTCGACCGTTTTCAGCATTTGGTTTCAGAGAAGCTCGGCAAGCCGGTGAGTTTTATTTATGGCGAGCAGGGAAAATATTCGCTCGCGGAATCGATGGCGCCTGCGCCAGAACCTGTGCCAGCCGCTGTTTCCGTGCATTTTGTGAACGTCACTTCTCTTTCCGGGTTGCCGACGCGGGTGGGAGCTACCCAGATGGAACCGGGGACGCCTTCGGGTTTACCGAAACGGCGCGGAGACGTGGTTCGCGAAGAGGCTGCGCCCGAATCACTGGCGCATTTCCTGGGCAGCGGGGCTTGCCTCATCGACTACGACGGCGATGGGCGGCCGGATATTTTCCTTGTCGACGGAGACGGCAACGGAAATGCAGCGCTGTACAAAAACGAAGGCGGCGGGAGATTTGTAAACGTCACGAGAGAAGCGAAGCTGGAAATTCACGGCGAGGGCATGGGCTGCGCCGTCGGTGATTATGACAACGACGGAAGGCCTGATCTCGCGGTCAGCATGAATGGCGGCGTTTTGCTATTTCATAATGAAGGCAAAGGCACGTTCAAGGACGTCACCAAAGAATCTGGAATTGAAATGGATGGGCTCGCCATGGGCGTGACGTTCATCGATTACGACCACGATGGCGACCTGGACTTGTACGTCACTCGCTTCAATGATTTCCCGCTGACGAATTCCGCAGAGCCGTTTTCGTTTCCGATGGATGCGGTGCCCGCCGGAAATGTTTTGTGGCGAAATAATGGTAATGGCACGTTCACGAATTGGACGGCGGAAACGGGACTGGCCGGAACAGCGCCTTCGATTGGCGCGATCGGAAGCGATCTGAACAACGATCGGGCAATCGATTTCGTGGTCACCGGGTGGCAGAAGGCGCCGGTCGCATTCCTGAATCCGCGTGAGGGACTTTTTCGAGCCGCGACTCCGTGGGCCAGCGAAATGCCCGCTCCGACCGCCGGCGTCACGGTTCTTGATTTCGACAAAGATGGCTGGATGGACTTGGCATTTACACATTGGGGAACGCCGGGATTGAGTTTGTGGCGTAACGTCCAAGGAAAATCATTTGAGCGTGTGCCGCTGCCGGATTTGGGATGGATGCGCGGCTGGGGCGTGGCCGCGCTGGATTACGACGACGACGGATGGATGGACTTGGTCGCAGTAGGCGAGAATTTTTCGGGCGAAGGCCACATTGTTTTGCTGCGAAATGAAGGCGAGAAAGGATTTCGTGACGTAACTTCCGAAGTGGGGCTGGACAAAATTGTGCTGCACAACCCGCGCGGAGTGATTGCGTTTGACTTCGACGGCGACGGCTCTGCAGATTTGCTAATCACTCAGAATCATTTGCCGCCCGTGCTGCTGAAGAACGAAGGTGGCAATCGGTACAACTGGCTGCGAATGGAATTCAAAGGCACGAATGACAACAAGACTGGGATTGGCACAAAGGTTGAGATGAGCGCCGGTGCGCTGCAACAGAAATGGGAGATCACCGGAGCGTCGGGTTATTTGGGGCAAGGTTCGACTGATATTTTGGCCGGGCTTGGGCCGGAGCGCGGCGCGGATGTGGTTCGGTTGCTTTGGCCCACCGGCGTTCTGCAAGATGAAATGGAAATTCCTGCGCTGAAGACACACAAGGTCACTGAGATTGACCGGCGTGGCAGTTCGTGCCCGATCGTGTTCGTTTGGAACGGACAGAAATTCGAATTTCTTGGGGACATGCTTGGTCCGGGAATCGTCGGCCATTGGATCGCACCGAATCAGCGCAACACGCCCGACCCGGAGGAATATTTCAAAGTTGCAGGCTCGCAGGTCCAAGCGAAAGACGGCGTTATTCAGTTTCGCATGGTCGAGCCGATGGAAGAGCTGGACTATCTCGATCAGGCGCGGCTTATCGCGATAGATCATCCTTCGGACGTTGAGGTCTATCCCAACGAGCGTTTCATGACCAATCCGCCCTTTCCGAAATTTAAAGTGATTGCGAGTTTTGAAGCGCATCCGCCGCTAGGCGCGTGGGACGATGCCAAGCACAACCTGCTGCCGTTGCCTGTTGAGCGAGACCATAAATATGTGACGAGCTTTGGCGACGCGCCCTACGCGGGCTTTGCCGCGATGCACACGATCGAGCTTGATCTTGGGCCGTGGGATCCATCGCGGCCTTTGCGACTTCTGATGGACGGCTTTACCGATTATTTCAGCGCTAGCTCGATGTACGCGGCGTGGCAGGCAGGCATTCAGCCCGTGCCGCCCTACGTTGAGATGCTTGACGATTCGGCGAATTGGGTCCGCGTGGTGGACGACATGGGATTTCCGGCGGGGCTTTCGCGCACGATGGTAGCGGATCTGACTGGAAAGCTGCCGCCGGGCACGCGATTCATTCGGATCACCACGAACTTGAAAATTTACTGGGACCGCATTCGCGTGGACAATTCCGCGGAGGATACTCCGTTCAAGACTACGGAAGTCCCACTAGCCAAAGCGTATTTGCAGTTTCTCGGCTATCCGCGCGTGGTGGAAGGAAATCCGCGCAACGATTTGAGCTACATCTACGAGGACGTCAGCGAAACCGGGCCGTACACGCGGCAGACTGGGAATTACACGCGGTACGGCGACGTCACAGATTTGCTTCGCGCGCCGGACGACGAATATGTGATTTTTGGTTCCGGCGACGAGGTGGTAGTCGATTTCGACTCCACTCATTTGCCTGACCTGCCCGACGGCTGGGCGCGCGACTATTTCTTTTATGCCAACGGATTCGCGAAGGACATGGATTTTTACGCCGCGCACGGCGATACCGTCTCTCCGCTTCCCTTTCACACGCTGGTCCCTTATCCATATCCCGAAGGCGTCGGCTACCCCGAGGACGAGCGCCACCTGAAATATATGCTGGAGTACAACACGCGCGGAGTTGCCGGCCCAGCGGGTGACAACTTCCGTTTCGCATATCCCGAAAAGCAGCCGTGAGTTCAAGGAACGATCCTTCGGCGGAGAATCTGAGATTGCGCCCGCACTGAAGTCCGCCTCGCTTGATTGCACGCGTGTGGCGTGATAATTTTGTATCTTCATTCGGATTTGTAGCAAACCACTCACGATGTTGCCGTCGAAGCCAAACGAACACATTTCGAATATTTCGCAGGGCGAGGAAGGCGCCTCCGCTGCCGGTGCGCGCGAACGTGTGTTTTGGCGGGTGGAAGGGAGCCTGCTGAATCTGACGGCGGTGCGGCCAGTGGGCTTTTTTGCGTGGAACTCGCAGAGCTTTTTGCAGCGGTGGACGCGCCGGGGAGGGATGGCTTTTCTCGCGATTGCGCGGCCGTTTCTTTACTGCACGAATCGCGTGATTGCGACGCGGCTGCTGCACAGCGTTTTGCGCGGAGTGAGCCGCGACCGGCTGGACCTGTTGGGCGAGGAGTTCTTCGAATATTTCCTGAAGCCGCGGCTGAAAAAGGAAGGCGTTGAACGACTCGCGAAAACGCTCGCTTCCGGCGCGCCGGTAGTTCTAGTAAGCCAAGGGCTGGACCACATCATGCGGCCGCTCGCAAAACATCTCGGCGTGCGGCAAATCGTTTGCAACCGTCTGGATTTCCGCGATGGCATGGCCACGGGACGGCTGCTCGATCCGGTGATTCGCCCGCGCGGAGCATTCGCGAAAATTACCGGAAGGCAGCCTGACGGCAGGGTTTCGCGCAAAGCGCTGATCCGCATTCTCGGCTTCACGAAGCATCCGGGCGCGCTGGATGAAGCAATCCAAACAGACGAGCGCGCTGCGCCGAAAGTCCATTTGCCTGTTGTCCATTTTGATTCCGCCGATGGCCGAGGGCCTTTTTCTGTACGCGAGACGCTGCGCGGAAAGAATATTTTGCTGATCGGCGCGACGGGATTTATCGGCAAAGTTTGGCTTTCAAATTTGCTGACGGACTTGCCGGACATCGGCCGAATTTACCTGCTGGTTCGCCACAATCGAACGGTAACGGCGCTGCAGCGATTCCAGCGCGCGCTCGAGGAATCGCCTGTCTTCGAGCCCCTGGCCGACCGATACGGCAGCGGCTTTGCAGAATTTTTGCGCGAGCGGATCGAAGTGGTGGATGGCGACGTCAGCAAACCAGACCTGGGGTTTGCGCCGGAAGTACGCCAGCGGCTTGCGAGGTCGGTGGATGTAATCGTCAACAGCTCGGGACTGACCGACTTCAATCCGGATTTGCGCGACGCGCTGGCGATGAACGTCCGCTCGACGATTCACGTGCTGAATTTCCTGCGCGAATGCGATCATGCATCCCTGCTGCATCTCTCCACGTGTTACGTGATCGGTCGGCGCGACGGCCGAATCCTGGAAGAACTTCAGAAGAATTACACGCCGGTCGGGCTACGCGATTATGACGCGGAAAGAGAATTGCAGTCGCTGGAAGCGCTGGTCCGCGAGACGGAAAAGCGCGCCGAATCCGAGGAAGTGGCGGCCGAGCTTCGCCGTGCGGCGCTCAAAAAAGAGCACGCTGCCAAAGACCTTCATGGCGCCGCGCTGGAAAATCAAATTCGCAAGAACCGCGTCCGCTGGCTTCGCGATACATTGACCGATGCGGGCTCGCAGCGCGCGAATGAACTGGGATGGCCGAACACTTATACCTTTACGAAAAGCATGTCGGAATCGCTGATTCGAAACTTTCTGGACCAGAATCCCAGCGCTGCAATTGCGGTGGTGCGGCCGGCCATTGTTGAATCCTCCATCGAAAAACCTTTTCAAGGTTGGAATGAAGGCATCAATACGTCCGCTTCGCTTTCTTATCTGCTCGGTACTTTTTTCCGCCAGCTACCGACGACGGAGAGCAAATCTCTCGACCTGATTCCGGTGGACCTGGTGTGCCGCGGCATGACGCTGATCGCTGCGGCTCTACTCGCGCGCCGAAACGCCCGCGTCTATCAACTGGCGACTTCCATCGCGAATCCGTGCGACATGCGGCGTTCGATCGAATTGACCGGCTTGGGCCACCGAAAGTTTTATCGCGCGCAGACGGACCTGAATCACCGGCTGCGCTTGAAATTCGACGCTATTCCAGTATCAAAAGCGCGGTATGACAAGATTTCGGCTCCGGCGCAGAAAGCAATCGTGCAAGCGATCAATCGCGCGGCTGAACCGTTTGCTTCGCGCCCGCCGCTAGCGCGGCAGGAGCGAGATTTGGAGAAAGTGGTCAAGCTAGTTTCGCTCTTCGAGCCGTTTATTTTGCATAACGATCACAATTTTGAAGCGATCAACGTTGAACAGCTTAGTGCTGCTCTGCCGTCCAACGAGAAGGCGGACTTCGGCTATGACGCGCGTGCGCTCGACTGGTGGGACTACTGGATCAACGTGCACATTCCGGCTCTGCGAAAGTGGTGCTATCCTCTCATCGAAGGACGCCAACTGGAACCTCGTCCTCGGCGCTCCGTGCAACTCGCCGGACAAGCTGAGGCGAATACCGCGGAAGCGGCGAGTTCGGCTTCCACTGCAGCGTCCTGACATACAACGTGGCCATCCTCCTGACCGGATCCACCGGCTATATCGGCGCGCATATCGCGTCGAACCTGCTTGCGGATCATTCCGAGCCGCTGAACCTGCTGGTGCGCGCGCGCAGCGAGCAAGAAGCGCGGGAACGTCTCTGGCGCTCGCTGCAATTGCATTTGGAATTCGCGCGCTTCGAAGAATATTTGAATTCGCGCGTCAATATATTCCGCGGCGATCTGACGGATGCGCACTTCGGCCTTGCTGACGACGATTACACGCGCTTGGTCCGCACCACCGATTCGATCATTCATTGCGCTGCGTCGCTGAATCGCAAATCCGAGAAGAGCTGCCTGAACGTAAATCTGCGCGGCACGCTGGAAGTGATTCAGCTCGCTGCGCGCGCACGCGACCATCATGGGCTTCGGCGATTCAGCCACGTGAGCACGGTGGCCGTTGCAGGGCAACGCTCGGACGAAGTGGTCCAGGAAGACATGTCGATCGATTGGAACCGCTCGGACTACGACCCGTACGCGCGCACGAAGAAATTCTGCGAACACATGGTCCGCCAGTTGCTACCCGACGTTCAGCGAACGATTTTCCGGCCCAGCATTGTGCTGGGAGATAGCCGCCGTCCGGAGACGAATCAATTCGACATGGTCCGCGCGTTCGTTTTCTTGGCAGGGCTCCCGGCTCTTCCCTTCCGGTCTACAGCGCGCATCGATATCGTGCCGGTGGACTTCGTCGCCGATGCGGTTGCCACCTTGCACCAGAAAGAGCGGCCAGCGCATGAGATC
>Ga0302177_10002119_pt1 | contig 14077 bp, 10 predicted proteins | sample I_Palsa_E1_2_FD_198780 | JGI IMG/M metagenome (GOLD analysis project Ga0302177, IMG submission 198780) | Peat permafrost microbial communities from Stordalen Mire near Abisko, Sweden - I_Palsa_E1_2 | ecosystem: Environmental > Terrestrial > Soil > Palsa > Peat permafrost | place: Sweden... | reverse complement strand
CGCCGCGATGTGCAGGTCGCGCGCCGCCGCCAGCACGCCGTTCGCCAGCGTATCGCAACGCAGGATGCCGCCGAAGATATTGATCAGCACAGCCTTCACGTGCGGGTCCGAGAGCAAGATGCGGAACGCGTTCTTCACCTGTTCGGCGCTGGCGCCGCCGCCCACATCCAGAAAATTCGCGGGGCTTCCGCCGGCATACTTGATGATGTCCATGGTGGCCATCGCCAGCCCCGCGCCGTTCACCATGCAGCCCACCGTGCCGTCCAGCTTGATGTAGTTGATGCCGAAACGCGAGGCTTCCACTTCGAGGGGGTCCTCTTCGTTGAGGTCGCGCAGGTCTACCAATTCCTTGTGGCGGTAAAGCGCGCTGTCGTCGAAATTGATCTTGGCGTCGAGCGCGTACACTTTGCCGTCTTTGGTCAGGATGAACGGATTGATTTCGGCCAGCGAGCAATCCTTGGCCACATAGGCCTTCGCGAGTGCGCCCATGGCCGCCGCGGCTGCATTCACGCTGGCCGCCGGCACGCCTATGCCGAATGCCAGTTTGCGCGCCTGAAAAGGCTGCAGGCCGATGCCCGGATCGAACGCCTCTTTCAGAATCAGCTCCGGCGTTTTCGCGGCCACCTCTTCAATCTCCATGCCGCCCGCCGCCGATGCCATGAAAACCGGCTGGCCCTGCCCGCGGTCGAGCACGATGCCCAGATACAATTCCCGCTCGATCGGCAATGTCTCTTCGATCAGGAGGCGCTGCACAATGCGGCCCTCCGGACCGGTCTGATGCGTCACCAGCTTCATGCCCAGCATCTTGCGCGCGATTTCCGCCGCTTCCGCCGCATCCCGCGCGATCTTCACGCCGCCGCCCTTGCCGCGTCCGCCGGCATGGATCTGCGCCTTCACCACCACGCTGCCGCCGATACTCTTGGCCGCTACCTCGGCCTCGTCCGCCGTGAACGCCACTTCGCCGCGAGGCACAGGAACATTGTATTGGCCCAGGAGTCCCTTGGCCTGATACTCGTGAATTTTCATGGGCTTGTGATAACGTTTATGATTACGGGGACTTGAAACCTCACTATAGCATGTCGCTCCTGCCCTACCTGCATCGCGTGGCCGACCGCCAGAACCTGTCCAGCGCAGAGGCTCTGGAGGCCATGCACATCATCCTCAGCGGCCACGCCACGCCCCCCCAAATCGCGGGATTTCTGGTGGCTCTGCGCATGAAAGGCGAGACTGTCGATGAGCTCGTCGGGTTCGCGCGCGCGCTACGGCAGATGGCCGAGCCGATCAATCCCGGGCTCGCCGGCGAGCCGCTGCTGGATACTTGCGGAACGGGCGGCGACGGCCTCGCCACGTTCAACATTTCGACTGTGGTGGCGTTCGTCGTGGCGGGCGCCGGCGTCCGCGTCGCCAAACATGGTAACCGGTCCATTTCGAGCCAGTGCGGCAGCGCCGACTTGCTGGAGGCGATGGGCGTTCGCATTCCCATGTCCCCCGCCGAATGCGGGCGCGCTATCCGCGAGATCGGCATTGGTTTCCTGTTCGCGCCGGCCATTCACACCGCCACCAGACATGCGCACCCGGTGCGCGTCGATCTGAAGATGCGCACGGTGTTCAATCTGCTCGGACCGCTGACGAACCCGGCAGGCGCCAGTGCGCAGCTCGCCGGTGCGCCCAGCGCGCATTTCGCGGAGCTGATCGCCGGCGCACTGGCGGCCCTGGGACTGGAGCGCGGGTTTGTGGTGCACGGCTCCGACGGCCTGGACGAAATCACCACCACCGGACCGACGCTGGCGTTCGAGATTCGGCATGGAGAGGTTACCCGGCGGACGCTGACGCCGGACGATTTCGGCGTTGCGATAGCGCGGCCAGAGGATTTGAAGGGCGGCGACCGCCAGACGAATTGCGCGATTGCGCGTGAGATTCTGGATGGCACGCCTGGTCCGCGGCGCGACATCGTGCTGGTGAACGCTGCGGCAGCTTTGGTCGCCATTGGCAGGGCGCGCGATTTTGGGGAAGGGGTGGCGCTCGCTGCGGCCGCCATCGATTCCGGCGCGGCCCGCGAAAAGGCCGAAGCGTTGGCCCGTTTTACGGCGTAGCGCACGCACTTATGCCTGCCGTGTTCACAATCGTGTGAACACCCGCGCCTAGATCACCCCGGAGTGCCGCTTCAAAATCTGCGGTAAATTCTGCGAGAACGCCGAGCGCGCCATCACCATGTCGCAGCCTGCTTCCTGCGCGGCCTGCTTCAGCTCGCCCTGCACGTGCGAAAGAAATCCGATCAGACTGATGCCCTTATACTCCGCGTTGCCCTTCAGCTTGGCGATTAATTCCAGGGGTTGCGCGTCCTCGAAATTCAGGTCGAAGATGATCACGCTGGGTTTGGCCTTGGCTTTAATGAGCAGTTCGTGCGGGTCCTTGACCAGTTCCACCGCCATGCCGGCGCGTTTGGCTGCATCGGTGATTTTCACCGAAAAGAACAAATCGCTGAGGACTGCAAGAACCTTCTTATGTTGCTGCGGCATAAAAATGTGCTAGTTTTTGATCTCGAAATCAAACAGAGGCGGGACACTCAATCGTAACCGCTTTGACCGCCGCGCGCAACCGGCCGGCTGTGGGAGGAAAGGGCTTGGTGCTCAATCGCACACGCACGACGAAGACTCTGCCGCCGGCCCCCGCGCCGCTACACCGCCACCGGCGCCTCGGCGATCTGTCGCAACACGTAGGGCAGGATGCCGCCGTACCGGAAGTATTCGATCTCTTGCGGCGTATCCACCCGTACCAACACGGCAAAGGTTTTCTCGCCGCCGGCATCGCCAACCGCGCGCACATGGGCACGCCGCGACGCGCCGCTCAGCGCTTCCTTCACACCCTCGACGCTGAACGACTCGCGCCCGGTCAGCTTCAGGCTGGCCGCACTTTCGCCATCCAGGAATTGCAGCGGCAGCACCCCCATGCCAACCAGATTCGTCCGGTGGATGCGCTCGAAACTCTCGGCGATCACAGCTTTCACACCGAGCAACAGCACGCCCTTGGCGGCCCAATCGCGCGATGAGCCGGAACCGTACTCCTTGCCCGCCACGATCAACAGCGGCACGCCTTCCCGCTGGTACCTGACCGACGCATCGTAAATGTACATCTGTTCGCCATCCGGCAAATGCCGGGTCCAGCCACCCTCGGTCCCCGGCGCAAGCTGGTTGCGCAACCGCACGTTGGCCAGCGTTCCGCGCACCATCACTTCGTGGTTGCCGCGCCGCGCCCCGTAGGAGTTGAAATCCTTCGGCTGCACGCCCTGCTCGATCAGATAGCGCCCCGCCGGAGTATCTTTGCCAATGGAGCCAGCGGGAGAAATATGATCGGTCGTGATGGAATCGCCCAGCAGCGCCAGCATCCGCATGGCGCGCAAATCCTGCACGGACGTTTCGGGATCCACCATGTGGTCGAAATACGGCGGGCGCTTGATGTAGGTGGACTTAGGATCCCACACATAGATATCCCCGGTCGGCACCTTCATGGTCTGCCAGTTGGTATCGCCCTCGAAGGCCTTCGCGTATTCCTGCTGGAACATGTCGCGGTGGATGGACGCGCGCACCGTGGTCCGCACCTCTTCATCGCTGGGCCAGATGTCGCGCAGGTATACCGGCGCGCCCGCCGAATCCTCGCCTAGCGGCTCCGTGGTCAGATCGATGTCGATACGTCCGGCCAGCGCGTATGCCACCACCAGCGGCGGCGACGCCAGGTAATTCGCCTTCACCAGCGCATTGATGCGGCCTTCGAAATTGCGGTTGCCGCTGAGCACCGCCGCCACTGTCAGGTTTTCACGCTGCACCGCTTCGGCCACCGGCTCGGGCAGCGGCCCGCTATTGCCGATGCAGGTGGTGCAGCCGTAGCCCACCAAGTGGAAATTCAGCGCTTCGAGATACGGCGTCAAGCCCGCCTCGCGGTAATAATCCGACACCACCTTTGAGCCAGGCGCGAGACTGGTCTTTACCCACGGCTTAGGCTTCAGCCCGCGCTCCACAGCTTTCTTGGCGAGCAGCCCGGCAGCCAGCATCACAGAAGGGTTGGAAGTGTTGGTGCAACTGGTGATCGCCGCAATCACCACCGAGCCGTTATCCAGCTTGGCGCCGCCATTCATGGAAATCGTCACCGGCTTGTGCGCGCCGCCGAACGCATCGTTGAAATTCTTCTTCACGTCGGGCAGGTCGACGCGGTCCTGCGGGCGCTTGGGGCCGGCCATCGACGGCGTGACCGTGGCCAGATCCAGGTCCACTGTTTCCGCATACAGCGGATCGGGCGTGTCGTCGGTGCGGAACAGTCCCTGTTCCTTGGTGTAGGCCTCCACCAGTTCGATCAGGCTGGCATCGCGATTGGTGAAGCGCAGATATGCCAGCGTCTCCGCGTCGACCGGGAAGAAGCCGGCTGTCGCGCCGTATTCCGGGGCCATGTTGCCCACCGTGGCGCGGTCCGCCAGGCTCAGCGCACTGAGACCCTGGCCGTAGAACTCGACGATCTTGCCCACCACGCCCTTCTTGCGCAGGATCTGGGTGATGGTGAGGACCAGATCCGTGGCGGTCGAGCCTTCGTGCATGCGGCCGTGCAGCTTGAATCCGACCACCGGCGGCAGCAGCATCGAGACCGGCTGGCCGAGCATGCAGGCTTCGGCTTCGATGCCGCCCACGCCCCAACCTAGCACGCCCAGCCCGTTCACCATGGTGGTGTGGGAATCCGTGCCCACCAGCGTGTCCGGATACGCTTCCCAACCGTGCGCAGTCTGGAGGCGAAACACCACCGAAGCCAGGTATTCCAGATTCACCTGGTGCACGATGCCCGTATCCGGCGGCACCACGCGGAAATTCTGAAACGCGGTCTGGCCCCAACGCAACAGGATGTAGCGTTCGCGGTTGCGCTGGAATTCGAGCAGCGCGTTGATCCCAAACGAGTCCGCGCTGCCAAAGCTATCCACTTGCACGGAATGGTCGATCACCAGGTCGGCGGGCAGCAGCGGATTGGCGCGCTTCGGGTCGGCTCCCATCAAGGCCAGCGCGTCGCGCATGGCGGCGAGATCGACGACGCAGGGCACGCCCGTGAAATCCTGCAACAGCACGCGCGCTGGCATGAAGCTGATTTCTTTGGCTGCGGCGGACGCGCTCGCGCCGCGCGCGACGTATTCGATATCGGCGGTGGTGACGCGGCGGCCATCTTCCTGGCGGAGCAGGTTTTCCAGCAGAATTTTGGTGGCGAAGGGCAGCCGGGCTACGTTGCCGACGCCTTGTTCTTCCAGGCTGCGTAGGCGGAAGATGCGGTAACCGGTAGGGCCAACCCGCAGGCTGGACGCGGCTCCGAATGAATTGGTGGGCATGCTTAAATTATAGCGGGGTCGAGTGCTAGCGATTTTCGAGTGGGGCAGGCTCTCAGCCTGCAGCGGCCTCATAGGCCGCCCAGCGCGCCAGCGCGGAGCCAGTCACACATCCAGCCGCCAAATCTTCCCCACCCTTTCAATCACTTGCAGCCCTCACCCCCAAATCCCCCCAAACCCAGGCCCCACAATAGAATCGACAGGCAAGGATCTCCGGTCTCCTATCGCCGATCCCAAGCGCCCGTCCCGTTACACCATGTAACGGAATGTTACGCAAAGGACCCCTTATCATGGCCACCAAAGCCCAAACCAACGCCAATCGTGAAAACGCGAAGAAAAGCACCGGGCCCCGCACCCCGCAAGGCAAAACCATCTCCAGCCGCAACAGCCTGGTCCATGGCATGACCTCCGGCAAGTTCCTCCCCCCAGATGCCGATCCCCAGGAATTTTTCCAACTCCTCGACCAGTTCCGCAACCGCTTCCAACCCTTCGACGAAGTCGAAGATGCCCTGGTCGAACGCCTGGTCGCCGCCGAATTCAAAATGCGCTCCGTCCGCTACCTGGATGCCGGCCTGTTCCACTATCAGGCCGAAACCAACCCCATGCCGGAGCAGTTCAACAAAGCGGGCCGCTCCAACCCCCTGGCCTGGGCCTTCCATGGCGACTCCGCGTACTACAACTCCTTCTCCAAGCTCATGCGCTACGAGGGCTTCCTGCAGCGTGAGTTCTCCCGCGCCCTCCGCGACCTGTCCATGCTACAGGCTGACCGCCGCGCCCGCCTCGCCGAAGCCGAACCTGCTGCGCAAACTGAGCCATGTCAAGCGGATAGCCCAGCGCAGAACCCAAAATCTGAAGAAACCGGTCGCGGTAGGGATAGCGGTCGCCCGCTACCCCCCGCACAGATCCGTACGAGCGGATTTCCCGCATACGGCTCCTACCTTGGATGGATGGCGTCAAAGCGAACATTCGGATATGGGTGCAAGATGCGGACGCTGGGAATCCACCGGCGCACCAGTCGCTCCATGCGCTCCCAGTCGATACGGCTTCGCTGGCTCCGCCGGCGCAACGCCTGCCGCCAGTACCGGCTAACCGCATCACGGAACGCTAGTAGTCGTTTCCCGTTTCCGGGAACCGCGTGATAGTTGAAGTAGCCTTGCACGACCGACCGCAGCCACTTCCCCGTCTCCGGAACCGCATCGTGCCTGCGTTGCCGCAACTTCTGCCGGATTTCCTGCAGTTTCGCGCGCATCCGCTTGCCTATCGTCTTCCGCCTCACGGTGAAGTGCCCGGTTGTCCGGGTCCGCCCACACCTATGGGTGAATCCCAGAAAATCGAACGTCTCAGGCTTCCCTCCCCCTCTCCGCTTCCGGTTGCTGTCTGCGAACCGCCCGAACTCAATCATTCGGGTCTTCTCCGGGTGGAGTTCCAGTCCGACCTTCCGCAGTTGCTCTTGCAGTTCCCTGCGCAAGCTTTCCGCTTCATCCCGGTTTCGAACCCCAGGACCGCATCATCGGCATACCGCACCATGATCACGTCCCCGCGTGCCCGCCTCCGCCAGGCCACCACCCAGAGATCCAGCGCGTAATGCAAGTAGACGTTGGCTAGCAGCGGCGAGATCGACGATCCCTGTGGCGTGCCCACCTCCGTCGCCTTCCATTCCCCTTCCTCCATCACTCCCGCCTTCAGCCATTTGCGGATCAGGCGTAGGATGCGAGGATCGGCGATGCGCTGCTCCACATACTGGACCAGTTGTTCGTGATTGATATTATCGAAAAATCCACGAATGTCCAGATCCAATATCCAGTTCACCTTCTTCCTCTCGATTCCCACCGACAACGCATCCAGCGCTTGATGCTGGCTGCGCCTTGGCCGGAACCCGTAGGAGAATCCCTGAAAGTCCTCCTCGTAAATCTGATTCAGAATGCGCGTCACGGCTTGCTGGACGATTTTGTCCTCCAGTACCGCCACGCCCAACGGGCGCTGCCGCCCGTCGCCTTTCAAGATATACACCCGCCTGGAGGGTTGCGCGCGATACGCCCCCCGAGGCACTCGGTCGTGTAGGTCCCGTAACCGGTCCTCCACTCCCTGCTCATACATTTTCCAGGTCACCTGATCCACGCCTGCCGCCGCGCTCCGTTTGATGTTGTAGAAGCATTCTCGCAACAGGTCGATGCTCAGATGATGCAGTAGTGCAGTGAACTTTTCTTGCTTCCTTTCCTTTGCCGCTCGACGCACGCCCTCCAGCCCCTGGGACATGCTTAGGTCGCCCTGTGTCGGTCGCATGTGTGGCTTTCGGACGTTCTCCTTGGTCTCAGGCCTTCCCTCCAGGCTCTCCGCGGTTGGTTGCCCTTCCTTGTTCGAACCCTTCATCGGTACTACGCCCAAGTCCGACTCCTGGCCCGCGTGCCCGTGGGTCTTCTGGCCTTGGCCTTCTCCCACCGGACTGCGCCGCAGATGCGGACCAGGTATCCCGGTTCTCGTACATGATGTTTCCGGACGTGCGCGGGGTCTCCGACTGCGCAGGGTCGCGCGAGGACTTCGTATTGGCGCCCCCGTTCGTGTGGTCTTCGCCGTTCGTTATCGGATCGACACCCTGGACTTTTTCTTTCACAGCTCCATACCCGGCCTGTCCGTGCCCCTGTCTACGCTTCGCCCCCAGCCTCTCGACTGACGGTGCAAGACTCGGGGTCAGGATGGGTCACTACTCCTTTCCCGTAAGACTCTTTCATTCTCTACACCATGCCGGTTTATCCCGGCGCACAACGAACCCAATTCCCCGAGCCGGGCGCCCTCCCAAACGTAGGTATCGCGCCCGATCCACCCCGGAGTCTTTCAGTGGGCGCAGCGCGCCTTTTTTCATACCCCGTTCGTAGCCGCAGGCCATGAGCCATTCACACGTTCACCGGCGGTGGCAAAGGCACATGGAGTTTGAGTGTTACGCGCAACCGCCGTTTGACGTTCTCTATCGACGACGAGCGCGAAATCTGCGGCCTGAATTTAGAGGATTACCACTAGCAAAGGGGAGTACCGAACTATCTCCATGAAGAACCCGCCGTACCCCGGCGATTTCATCCGGACGGAGATCATTGAACCGGTTGGCCTGTCCGCCGCCGCCGCGCTTCGGGTTTCGCGCCCTGCCCTGTCCAGCTTGCTGAACAGCAAGGCTGACCTGTCCGGGGAGATGGCTCAACGCATCGAGAAGGCTTTCGGCGTGAAGATCGAAACGCTCATGCGTATGCAACCGGCTTTCGATATTGCTAAGACCCGCAGCCGGGAGAGGAAATCCGTGTCTAGCGCGCCGTGTGCGGCTAGTGTGGCTGCGTGGGCGTCGTAGGCGGCGGCACAGTCGGCGGCGGATTGGGACGCTTATCGCAGGCCGCGCCAACCGGTACCGGGCAAACCCCCTGCGTGGGGACCGATCCCGGCAGAGGCGTCCGATAGACGATCTCGTAAAGGGCTTGCTCCGCCCTTTGCAACAGGGCCCGAATCGCCCCATTCTTATCCACCGGCGCCGCGGCCAGCGGCTGGTCCCGATACACGCGCAGCGATTCGCCCGCGTTCAAGATGCGCTCCGGGCCGGGTTTCAGCAGGTGTTGCACTCCCACCTGCCCTTCCTCCACGCTCACCAGCGTGGTGTCGTCCTCGTCTTCATCGGCGACGTCGAAAACCGTTCCCCGCACGGAAATCACCGCCGTCGGGGTGCGCACCCGGTTGTAGTTGGGCTGGCCCCCTCCCAACTTCTGAATGTGCACCTTCACGCGTCCCAGCAGCACGTCCAGCAGGTCTCTCCATGAGCCGGCATTCTCCCGGAAAACCACGCGCGCGTTGGGGAATACTTCGAAGGTACTGCCGTCGGAAACCTGAAAGACCGCGAAACCGTCTGGTCCCGTTATGACGATCTGGTGCGGCTGTATCGAATCGCCTATGTTCAGTACCCAGGGGGAGTCGTCGCGCAACACGGAAACCCGCCCGTTTAGGGTGATTACCTTGGCCGAGCCGTCTTCGCCGTGCATCGGGACAGCATAGATGCACACCGCCGCCCACAGCAGCCAGTGCGCCGTCCCGAAAAATCTACGAGAAAACATGATACAGCCTTCGTACTATGGGCACCATCCTTTATGACGTCAGTCACGTCCCTGGTGAATGGTACGTTTTGAACCCATAGTCTAGCACCAAAGATGCAAAGCAAGTCGCGCGCCGCATGAAAAGCGCTTCACAAATTCCATCGATTCAACTCTTTGGATAGGCAGGCGGCTCGGAATAGGTTAAAATAGGACTCGGCAGTGTGTCATAAAGCAACAGTCTCGGCTTGGCGCTGTCTCTTGGGAGCGTCCCTGGCGGTCTCCATTCTGGCAGCGCAAACGGCTCCGGTGGAGTGGCGCCGCGTCGGCAATCCGTCCATGCTGGTGGGCTTGGCTTCGCAGGCTACCGGCCCGGCCCTGGCCGTCTGGTATTCGCCTGACGGCGCTCGTCTCTATGTCCGGACCCGCGCCGGCCATCTATTTGAAACGACCGATTTCGAGAGCTGGACTCCGGCCCAGGGAGCCTCCGAACCCGGCGAAGCACCCGCGCCCGCGGTGGATCGCTTGCCCGAAGCAGGCGCGAGGCTGGCGCTGGCCGTAGCCGCTCCAGGCCGCATCTACGCCCTCGGGACGCAGCTTTATAGCTCCGACGATGGGGGCCGCTCCTGGGCGAACCTCACGGCCTTCCACAATCAGTCGATCATTGGCCCGGGCCAGCGCAGCGTGGCCGTATCTCCCGCCGACCTGGACGAACTGGCGGTGGCCAACGACTTCGGCGTTTGGCGCTCGATGGATGGCGGCCTGTCGTGGTCGGGGTTGAATCTGAAATTGCCGAATCTGCCGGTCAGCCGTATCTTAGCCACCCCTGGCGGTACATCTGGCGCTCGCATCGGTACTCGCATTCTGGTGCGGGACCAGGGCGCCATGGAGTTGGCGCCCGGCGCGGAAGCCTGGCAGCCGGCTTCCGGCACGCAGGCTAAGGGTGAAGACGCGACCGAAGACACGGCTGACGAAACGGCCTTGCGCCGCACATCCCAAACGCTGGGAACCAGAATTACAGCCTTTGCGTCGGCCGGTCAAACGGTTTATGCCGGCGCTGCGGATGGCCGCATTTGGGTTTCGCTCGACGCCGAAGCCAGCTGGACGGCCTCGCCGCGGCAAAACCTGAACGGACCCATAGAGCGCATTTTTGTCGATGCCGGCGAGCCGCGTGTGGCTTTGGCGGCAGTCGGCGGCTCCGGCGCACACGTGTTGCGCACCACCAACAGCGGCGCGTTCTGGGACGATCTAACTTCCAACCTGCCGGATACTCCGGCTCACAGTGTAACTGCCGTGCGTAGCGCCGGCGCGGTCTACGTGGCCACCGATAAAGGCGTCTTCTTTGCGGCTGCCGATCTGGAGAATGCAGGCCCGGCTGCGGTCACCTGGACACCCATCTCCGGGCATCTTCCAGCGGCTCCGGTTGTTGACGTGAAGCTGGATGCCGCGGGCGATCAGCTCTATGCCGCTTTGGATGGCTACGGAGTTTACGCTACGGCCGCCCCGCACCGCCTGCGTACTTTACGTCTGGTGAACGCCGCGGACTTCAGCACCCGCGCCGCCGCGCCGGGGTCGCTCATCAGTGTAGTGGGTGGGCGCGTCAGCGCCGCCAATGCCGGCGCTATGAGCTTTCCCGTGCTGGCTGCTTCCGATGCCGAGTCGCAGATTCAGGTACCGTTTGAAACCTCGGCCGCCAATCTCTCGCTGGCCTTGGACACCGCCGCCGGACGCTTCACGCTGGGCCTGCCCGTGCAAGCTGTGTCGCCGGCGATCTTCGTGAATCGCGATGGCTCGCCCATGATCCTGGATGGCGATACCGGCCTCATGCTGGACGCCCGCAACGCCGCGCATTCCGGATCGCGCCTGCAAATCCTGGCCACTGGACTAGGCAAAGTGCGGCCAGACTGGCCCACCGGAATGGCCGCGCCGCTGGAGAACCCGCCGGCGGTGGCCGCCACGGTCAAGGCCTACCTGGATCGCGTCCCGGTTCAAGTTACTAGCGCCGCGCTGGCGCCGGGCTACGTCGGATTCTATCTGATCGAAGTGCAATTGCCCGCCCTGGTCAATGCCGGGCCGTCCGAGTTGTACATAGCCGCCGACGGGCAGGAAAGCAACCGGGTCCAAGTTACTTTGGAACCCTAGGTCTGCCCTGTGCGTGTGGGGCAGGCGTCCACGCCTGCAGCGGGTCTCCAGACCCGCAGCTCTCTTGCTTCCGCCACGTCGCGGTACAATAACCCAAACGGCCCGACCGCCGCAAAAGGAGGTTCCATGGAACGCCGCCATTTTCTACGCGCCGCGGGTGCTCTCGCGCTGCTCCGTCCCGATTCCGCCAATCGTGCCCGTGCCGCCACCATCGGCAACAATCGCGCCGCCGACGATCTGGCGCGCGACGAGGATTTCTGGCGCGAAATTCAATCCGCCTTCACCCTCGACCGGAACATCATCAACCTGAACAACGGCGGCGTCAGCCCCTCGCCGCGCGTGGTCCAGGAGTCCATGCGCCGCTCCCTGGAGTTCAGCAACATCGCGCCGGCGCGCACTATGTGGGTGGTGCTGGAGCCGGAGGTGGAAACCGTACGCCAAAAATTGGCCGCGGATTTCGGCTGCGATCCGGAGGAGATGGCCATCACCCGCAACGCGTCGGAAGCGCTCGAGAACGTGCAACAGGGACTCGATCTGAAAGCCGGCGACGAAGTCCTCACCACCGACCAGGACTATCCGCGCATGATCACCACCTGGAAGCAGCGCGAGCGCCGCGATGGCATCGTGCTGAAGACCATCTCGTTCCCCACACCCCCGCCTTCGCTCGAGGATCTGGCGGAGCGCTTTGAGCGCGCCATCACGCCGCGCACGCGCGTCATCCACTTCTGCCACATCACCAATCTCACCGGCCAGATCTTCCCCGTGCAGCGAATCTGCCAAATGGCGCGCAGCCGGGGCATCGAAGCCATTGTGGACGGCGCGCATGCCTACGCTCAGTTTCCTTTCAAGCACGCCGACCTGGATTGCGATTACTACGGCACCAGCCTGCACAAATGGCTGCTGGCGCCGCATGGTACGGGCTTCCTCTACGTGCGCAAATCCAAGATCGCCAAACTGTGGCCCCTGATGGCCGCGCCGGCGGATATGACCGACAACATTCGCAAGTTCGAGGAAATCGGCACGCATCCGGCGGCCAACCACAACGCCATCTCCGATGCGCTGGAGTTTCACACGGCCATCGGCGTGGAGCGCAAGGCAGCCCGGCTGCGTTACCTGCGTTCGCTCTGGACCGACCGCCTCACCCGCCTGCCGCACGTATCCACGCCTACCAGTTCCGACCCGCGCCTGAGCTGCGGCATTGGGCTGCTATCGGTGGAGGGCAAGGAGCCCGGTCCCCTGGCCGACCAGCTGTGGGACAAGTACCGCATCCTTACTGTGGGCATCGTGCATCCGCAGTTCAAAGGTCTGCGCATCACGCCCAATGTCTATACCACGCTGCCGGAGATTGACACGTTCTGCGGCGCGGTGGAGAAGTTGCTCGCCTAAGGCGCGGTTAAGGCTTGTGGGGCAGGCGTCCACGCCTGCAGCGGGTCTCCAGACCCGCTTTTGGCGCCGGTCAAATACGAAAACCGGTTCGCGTCGGGTGATGGAGGACCCGCGCAGACCCAAATCGGTTAAGCGCCCCTTCACGGGCACCACTGGAGCATGTTCCACCGCAGTATGCCACACTGGAAACTAGCGCATGAGTTTCCTGGACAATCTCGAAAGTAACCTGAAGAACCTGGAATCGCGGGAAGAACGCGGCGAGCAGAAGAGCCGCGACGCCAAATCGCGGGATTCCGAACGCGCACGGGCCCAGGCGTCCGCGGTCTACGCGGAGCAGCTTAGGAAGAGCCCGTACGCGGTGGAATTGGTGCGGCAGGCCACCCGGCTGGGCCATGCTATGCGCACCAAAATCCATCTGGCTTGGCTCGGCACCACGTTGCGCCTGGAAGCGCGCACATCGAAGCTGGAACTGCGGCCTACGCCCGAGGGCGTCGTCGCCGTTTTTATCGAAAACAACGCCGACGTTCGCAGTTCTGCCGTCGATCTGGCGGGTGATCCGGAGAGTCTCGCGCGTGCGTGGCTGGCCTCGTTGCCCCCGATTCCAGCGGCTACCGAGGAAGCGGATTTGGAGTGAGGCGGGCGGCCTTGGCGAGTCTTAGGCGGAGCGAAATCGAGGACTTGTGTCAATGAGAGCTATTGTTGTGCTGCTGAGTCTGGCTTGTTGCACACTCAGAGCAGCTACTACAACACCCAGTTTTTTCGCGCGCCGCGATTATCCATCGGCGAGAGGATTTGTTGTGGTAGCGGATGTGAATGGCGACGGCATTCCGGATGTGGTCTCGTTATCTGCCACGACGATTACAACCCTGCTCGGAAATGGCGATGGTACGTTTAGCCCGGGACCCTCAAGTACGCCTGGAGGCAATTTAATTTCCGCGGTGCCTGTCGATCTCAGCGGGAACGGAAAGATCGACTTGTTAATTTCCGGCTACGAGCACGGGTTAGGTGTCTGCTTCGGCAACGGCGATGGTACGTTTCAAGCAGCGACTTATTACTCAACGGGTACTGACACACTTCAGGGGTACGTCGTTGTTGGGGACTTCAATGGCGACGGTATACCTGACGCGGCTATACC
>Ga0302177_10002117_pt1 | contig 14094 bp, 9 predicted proteins | sample I_Palsa_E1_2_FD_198780 | JGI IMG/M metagenome (GOLD analysis project Ga0302177, IMG submission 198780) | Peat permafrost microbial communities from Stordalen Mire near Abisko, Sweden - I_Palsa_E1_2 | ecosystem: Environmental > Terrestrial > Soil > Palsa > Peat permafrost | place: Sweden: Abisko... | reverse complement strand
TCATTTGACCGTATGGTAATACATAACCTAAGAAAGCTGTAGCCATCATTAAAACAACTATAATTGTACCAATTATTCATGTTAATGTTCTAGGTGATTTGTATGATCCATAGTATAAACCTCTACCAACGTGTAGGTATAATAAGAAGAAGAATGCTGAAGCTGTATTAGCGTGTAAATAACGTATTAATCAACCATTGTTAACATCTCTCATTATATGTTCTACTGAGTTAAAAGCTTCTAATACACTAGGTGTATAATGCATAGCTAATGTTACTCCAGTAACTATTTGTATACCTAAACATAAACCTAATAATGAACCAAAATTTCATAAATAGCTAATGTTAGCTGGAGTAGGGGCATCTATTAAATATGAATTTAATATACTTAATAAAGGATTTTTTTTTAATATTCTCATCTTTTTTTTTATTTTTATTTTTTGTTTAATTTACATTTTTTATTTTTTTTATAATAATTAAATACTAATTGTATCTAAATACTATTTTTTTTACATCTATTTAAAATTTATATATAATATCTATATATTTAGTATTATACCATACCTATATTGTGTTATTTAACAATATATATCATTGTTATATATATATTTTTTCCCTAAACCAACCTCCTTATTAATATATAATTTTTTAAAATAAAACCCACTAACCACATCCTCCTAATTAAAATAAATATGTAATTTATTAATTATATTTTTATTTTAATAAGTACACTAAAATTTAATCTCTTAATCTACCTTTACATAATATATATTTATTTATATATATTATTATGAGATATTTAAGGATAATTTATTTTATTTATTAAATACTACCTGGTACAAATAAAACAATAGCTAATAAATTAGACATATGTAATCATTCGTTAGGCATAAACATAAATAAAAGTATAACTAATGTTAATATTGAAATAGTTATAGATAAAGAACTAGATAAAGCAAATTTAGAATCAAAATATACTTTATTAACTACTTTGTTGTTTTTTAAAACAAGAGCTGGTATTTTTAAATCTTTAAGTATATTTAAATATGAATAAGAATGTCCATCAAAGAACATTGTTTTTACAATAAATAAATAATATACAGCACTTATTACACTAGTTAATACTCCTACAAGAGTTAAGAAAACAAATCCTTCTTGTAAAGCAGCTGAGAATACCATCTGTTTTGCAAAGAATCCCATTAAAGGTGGTATACCTGCAAATGAGAATAAAGTAATAGCTAAACTTAAAGCTAATATACTATTAATATGGAAATATCCTTTAAGCTGACTTATAAGTTGTATAGGTGAATTTTTTCTATCTATAAGATTATTATGATTTGTATTTTTATCATTATATGCATATAAACTATAACCTATAGCTACTAATAAAATAAATGCATTTAAATTAGATAAACTATATTGTACTAAATAGAAAATAAATGCTTGTATAGATTCAACACTATTAATAGTCATTGCTAATAACATGAAACCTAAATGTGAGATTGTACTATATGCAAATAATCTTTTAATTCTAAATTGAGTTAATCCTAAAACAGTACCAATTATTAAAGAGAATAAAGAACTTACTAATAAACTAGTAGTTCAAGTATATTCAGTTGTAATATATACACTATTAGTATAATGAACTAAATGTAATAATAAAGTTAATATTGATATTTTTGCTATTATAGCTACAAAAGTAGTAACTATAGTAGGTATACCATCATAAACATCAGGTGATCAGAAATGGAATGGAGCTGCTGATACTTTAAATAATAAACCTATAGTTAATAATAATAAACTATAAGGTATATAAGTAGTTATTTGTTGCTCATTAAGTATTCCTGCTAAATTATTTATAACATAGAAACTATCTAAATAAGTAACACCTAAATTAGCATATATTAATCCAATACCTAATAAAATAAAACAAGATGCTAATCCTCCTAATAAGAAATAAGTTAAACCAGCTGAAGTAGCTGACTCAGAATTTCTATACATAGAACATAATAAATATAGACCATAACTTTGTAATTCTATAGATAAAAAAATAGAAACTAAATCACTACTTGATATTAAGAATATACTACCTGTAATTATAAATAATAACATTAATGTATATTCTATTATAGTATATTGTTCTCCTTTTTTTAAAATTATATTAGATACAGCTATATTTTTTACAAATTGTAATTTTGTAAATACTAATTTGTTAAAACTCATGTAATCATTAGATAATAATTTTCTAGGATAAAATCCTGTCATATTCAATATTAATAAACTTATAACAAATATTAATATATGAAATGTTTGTGTTATAGAAGATGTATAAAATAAACCACCAAATAACCCAATACCATTATCTAAATATGTTATAAATAAATTATTATAAGATAAAAAGATACAATAGAATAATATAATTATTCCTACTCTTGAATAAAGAATAGCTGTATCACGTCTAAATGACAAAGCATTAGATAATAATAAACAGAATATTGAGGTTAAAAGCATACCCAATTTTAAGATATATTTAAATTAATCATGTTTAATAATAAATTATTATTATTATTGTTTTTTAGTTGATAAATTACTATTTAATAATACAAATAATGTAAATATTATTAAAATTAATAAGTTATTATCGTTATATGAGAAATATACTAATGTTATATAGAACATTAATCCTATTAATACGTATAAAGCATATGTAGTAATAACACCTGTACTTAGTTTACCTAAATTAGTACTTAAAGATACTAATCCTTTTTCTAAACCATGAGGTCCTAATATTTCAACAGAACCTTTATCAAGACTTTGAGTAGTTTGACCTCCTAATTTTAAAACACCTTCTACAATATATTTATTATAGAATAATTCTATGTAGAATCTTTGGTTAAAGAAACTGAAGATATTATAACCAAATTTTGAATATTTAAAATTAATAAGTAATTTAGGTAAGAATTCTGATAATAATACAGAGATTATACTTAATGATACAGTAAATACAAAAGGTAATAATTTAAAGAATGTAGGTACAGCAAATTCTGTATCTAACATAATTTCATGACTAGGATGAATAAATAAACTATTATCTACAAAGAAACCAGTACCTAAACCTATAAATATATCTTTAGTTATATAACCAAAGAATATAGAGAATATTGATAATACTATTAAAGGTATAGTTAAGAATAAATCACCTTCATGAGCTATTCTCATACTAGATATAGGACCATTAGGGTTACCTAAGAATGTTAAATATAATACTTTAGCTGAATAAAGTGTTGTAAACATAGCACCTATAGTAGCTACAAAGTAAATAATAGTACCTGATAAGTAGAATTGTCCATAAGAAGACTCAAGAATAAAATCTTTAGAATAGAATCCTGTCATAAATGGTACAGCTACTAAACTTAATGAAGCTATTAACATAACTGAGTAAGTTAAAGGTAAGAATTCTCTTAAACCTCCATATTTTCTAAAATCTTGGTTATCTGCTACTGCGTGTATAACTGAACCAGCACCTAAGAATAATAATGCTTTATAGAAAGCGTGATTTACTAAATGGAATAATGCTAAGTTATAACTTGATAATCCTATAGCTATTACCATCATACCTAATTGACTCATAGTTGAATAAGCAATAACTTTTTTAATATCTTGTTGGAATAAACCTATTAAAGAACTAAATACTGTAGTTATAGCACCTAATCATAAACATAATACTAATACAGTTGAACTATATTCTATTAATGGTGATGATCTCATTAATAAGTAAACACCGGCTGTAACCATAGTTGCAGCGTGAATTAAAGCAGATACAGGTGTAGGACCTTCCATAGCTTGAGGTAATCAAATATGTAAACCTACTTGTGAACTTTTAGCTGTAGCACCTATTAATAAACAAATACCAACTATAGTTATAATACTTTCATTATAAAATGGTGCTAATGCAAATACTGTACTATAATCTATATTACCAAAAGATCATAATATAGCAAACATACCTACAGTTAATAAACAATCACCTACTCTATTAGTTAATAAAGCTGAGATAGAACTTTGATTTGCTGCTATTCTAGTAAATCAGAAATTTACTAATAAATATGAACAAACACCAACACCTTCTCAACCTACAAACATAATTAAATAGTTATTACCTGTTACTAAGATAATCATCATAAATGTGAATAAACTTAAGTAACTGAAAAATCTTTGATTGTGTGGATCATGACTCATATAACTTATAGAATATACGTGAACTAAACTAGATACTATTAATACTGGTATTAACATAGAAACAGTTAATGAATCAAATCTGAAGTTTCATAATACGTATAATGATTCTACGTCTACTCATCTTGCTATATTTATTGTTACTGGTATATTATTAAACCCTACTTCAAAAAAAGCTATTACAGCTAAGAATGTTGTAGTTATTACTGAAGCACATGTTATAATGTGAGCTCCTGTAACTCCAACTTTTCTACCAAAAAAACCTGAAACTATTGAACCTAATAAAGGTAAAATTATTAATGTTAAATACATTATCTATATTCTATTGATATACTTCCTCTTAATCTATAATATGCTACTAAAATTCCTAAACCTATTGCAGATTCTGCTCCTGCTATTGTTAATATATAAACAGCAAATGTTTGACCTAAAATATCGTCAAAACTTAGTGAACTAATTAATATTAAAAATGTTACTGATAATAACATAATTTCTATTGATATTAGCATTAATATTATATTTTTTCTATTTAATACAAATCCTAATATTCCTATAAGAAATAAAAATATTGAAAAATTCATTATTTATATATAATTTATATTTGATTTATCCATACTACAAAAATTTGTATAAACATGTATAAGACTTGAACTTATATTTACGTGTTCGTAGCACGCTATTCTACCATTGAATTAACACGTTTTCTATTAATAAGAATATATAGAGTATCTATATCATTCTTATACTACCTTTTTATTATTATTATTATTTATTAATCTTATTCTTCTACTTGTTCTACTTCTACATGATTTAATAACTCATTAATAGTTATCTTTTCACGATTTACAATATTTTCAGAATTTAATAAACTATTCATAGATACTTTCTTAAAAGATGAAAAATATTCTACATAATCTTGAGCATAATAAAATCTAGAGTTAATAGAATATTTACCTAAATGAATAAGTTTTCTATTAAGTCTAATATGATTAAATACTGCTTCTGCTTTATTTGTTCTTAAAGTAGTACCATCAGGATATGTTATAATACAATAACGATTCTCTATCTCTCTAGATTCAGCATGATAAGTGTACTTAATACCACCTTCCATATATTCTCTCAAAGAATTAGAATTTGAACATTTTGCATCATACATATCAATATGGTACCGTTCAGGATATACTCATCTAGATAATTCTCTAGATTTGCTAAGATATTCTTTTTGAAATTTAAATTCAAAATCTGGACTACCTAGAGGAGGGTTTTTTTTTTTGAAACTATATAAATCAAAATTAATACCATTAAATTTTTTTGTCAATTCTTCCCCTGTAATATCACTACTTGTATTATCTCAATTCAAATCTTGATCATTACAAGCATTTGCACAAACTATTAAAAATAATAAACTAAAATATGGACTACCTGCTTCTAAAACAACAGCATCTTTAACTCTAAAAATATTACATAATAATATAATTAATATCCTTATTTTATTTAAAAAATAATTATCTAAATAATAATAATAATAAAAATAATTTTGTATTTTTAATAGAATTTTTATTATCATTTTTACTATAAAACCTCACATAATATATTTACTCAAAATTAATAAATTAACCTTCCATTTGCTCTCTTAATCATAATAAGAAATCTCTTATTGAAACAGATTGTATAGCAATTGGCATAGAACTGTGTAGTATACCACATATTTCAGAACATTGTCCAAAGAAAGTTCCTGGACGGTTTACATATACAGAAGCTTGATTTAATCTACCAGGGTAAGCATCAGCTTTAATACCTAAAGATGGGCAAGCGTAAGAGTGTATAACATCTGCAGCTGATATAACAAATCTTGTGTGTGTTAATTCTGGTATTATAACTCTATTATCTACTTCTAACATTCTAAATTGTCCTTCTTCTAAATCACTTTCAGGAACTATATATGAATCAAATTCTATAAACTCATCATCTTCATTAGTGAAATCAGGATATTGGTAACTTCAGTATCATTGGTGACCTTCTGCGTATACTACTAATGATGGGTCCATTACTTCATCCATTAAATATAATAATTTGAAAGATGGGAATGCTATTAATATTAATATAAATGCAGGTGATATTGTTCATATTAACTCTATTAAAGTACCATGATTCATATATTTATGAGCTATTGGTGATCTATTAGCTAAGAAATTTTTTAATATATTTACAATCATTCATGTAACAGTAAATAAAACAATAGCTAAATAGAACATAATATTATTATGTAATTCTTCTATACCTTCCATTTGAGGTGATGCACTATCTTGGAAAAATAAACCTCAAGGTGTAGGAGCATCCATTTGTAATGTTAATATAAATGTAATTAAATTTAAATTCATTTGTTGTTATTAATACAAACTTTTAATTTTACTAACCTAATTTTTAGAATTTTAATAAATCCTAATTATATTTGTAATTTTTACAATTACTTTATTTATAATATATATTATAAAAATTTATTTATTTAATAATTTTTCATTATTAAATAATTTATTAATTATCGAGTGACTATATTTTTCATATTATTTATAGTATAACTTACTCCTATTATATTTGTAGATTTCATTATTTTTAATCTATAGTTATTTATTAACTAACTATTATTTATATATTAATGAATATCCTTTTCAAGATTTATTCTCGAAATTGTATACTTGTCTACTTTCTATTTTTAAAGCATTTTTACCTAATTCAAAAGCAAATCCTAATGTTAATACTAAGAAAAATACTAACATAATTACTAATCCATATATACCATTAGTATAAGCACTTACTACATAAGGATATACTAATAAAATTTCTAAGTCAAATAATAAAAACAATAAAGCAAAAATAAAGAAAGATATACTAAATTGTGTTCTATTTTGTCCTAAGAAAGAATGGAAACCACATTCAAAAGCACTATCTTTTTCATGATATGAATTATGAGGTGATAATATTAAATTAACTAATAATAATATTATTCCTAATACTGGAATTAAAAAAAAAAAAAAAGTTGTAGTTGTCATTTATAATATTAAGAAATATTTTATTAAAAAAAAATTTTTTTAGTTTTTTATTTATTGTTTACTTAGTATAGTATAAAAACATATATAATTTATATGATTAACATTAACAAAAAAATATAAAGTAAATATATTTATATTACTTTTTATTTTAAGATTTATATCTTTATATAAGATATAAAAAAACCCTCTACCCTCCCATATATAATTTATCTATAAACAATATTGTTTATATCTACAAACTATATATCCTTTTATGTAAAATATTAAGTTATTTTACAAAATATTTTATCTATAATCTAAAATTTTATAAATTATATAAAATTATATATATTTACAAAAAATATGATTATATTTTATTATTATATATAGTTATATTAAATTAATATATAAAACCTTATAAATTATTAAAACTATAATATACGCTATATATTATATTAATATATAAGGCTTAAATTATATAAATTATTATTAAGCTACATATAATAATAAGAAAGCCATCATTAAAGCAAATAATCCTGTTGCTTCAGCAAAAGCAAAACCTAAGATAGCATAAGAAAACAATTGTCCTTTTAATGATGGATTTCTAGCTACACCTAGTATTAATGCACCAAATACAACACCAATACCTATTCCTGCTCCTATTAATCCGGTTGTAGCCATACCTGTTCCTATTATTTTAGCTGCTTGTAACATTGAATAAATGAATATTTATTTTATTATATACATTTACAAATAAAAAATTTTAATTATTAATCCTTATTAATCATATTTTTTTTTTACTAATCGATAGTAGTAATCTACTATATTATACTAAAAGACCTATAGTGGTTACTATATGTATCATACTATTATCGTAGTGATACATTAAAGCATAATAGGTTGAGTTTATTCAATAATTGATATTAAACTCAGTATATTGTTATTGTTTCAATAAGTCAAGAAACGGTACTATTTATATCAATTTTTATCATCATGATCATAATTATTTATAAATTATGATTGCACAGGTAAACTTGCAAAAGCATGAGGTTTTGGAGGACTTGTTAAACATCACTCTAAAGAACTATTATTTCTTGTGAAATAAACTTGGAAAGTATCACTGAATAATTGTGGAGTTAATCAAGGATATCTTGATGCAGCTTTACCTTCTGTTAATTGTTTGTAAATAATAGTTAAGAAATATCATGTAGCTACAACACTAACAATAGAACCAACACTACTTATTAAGTTTCAACCATAGAAAGCATCAGGGTAATCACTTATTCTTCTTGGCATACCTTGTAAACCTAAGAAATGTTGTGGGAAGAATGTTAAATTAACACCTACAAATAATATTCAGAAGTGAACTTTAGCAGCAAATTGGTCATAAGATAAACCTAATATTTTAGGTATTCAGAAGTATCAACCACTAAATAAGGCAAATACAGCACCCATAGATAATACATAATGGAAGTGAGCAACAACATAGTAAGTATCATGGAAAGCTACGTCAAGTGAAGCATTAGCTAAAACAACTCCACTTAATCCACCAATTGTGAATAATATAACGAAACCTAAAGCAAATAACATAGGTGGTGTTAAATGTAAAGAACCTCCGTAACATGTAGCTAATCAACTAAATATTTTAATACCTGTAGGTACTGCAATAATTAAAGTAGCTGCTGTAAAGTAAGCTCTTGTATCAACATCTAAACCAACTGTGTACATGTGATGACTTCAAACTATGAAACCTAAAACACCAATAGATAACATAGCATAAACCATTCCTAAATAACCAAATACGTTTTTTCCTGATGCGGCTGATATAACTGTACTAATTATACCGAATCCTGGAATAATTAAAATATAAACTTCAGGATGACCGAAGAATCAGAATAAATGTTGGAATAATATAGGATCACCTCCACCCGCTACTTCAAAGAATGAAGTATTAAAGTTTCTATCTGTTAAGATCATAGTAATACCACCAGCTAATACAGGTAATGATAATAATAATAACACTGCTGTTATTATTACAGCTCAACCAAATAAAGCTAATTTATGTAAACGTATACCAGGACTTCTCATATTTAATATAGTTGTTATGAAGTTCATAGCACCTAACATACTACTTATACCACTTAAGTGTAAACCAAATATAGCTAAATCAACACTAGGTCCACTGTGAGATTGTATACCTGATAATGGTGGGTATAATGTTCATCCTGTTCCTGCTCCATTTTCTATAGTTGCAGATAATATGAATAATATTAAACTTGGCACTAATAATCAGAAACTTATATTATTTAATCTAGGGAATGCCATATCGGGACCACCTACTAATAATGGTAATAAGAAATTACCAAAACCTCCAATTAAAGCTGGCATAACCATAAAGAAAATCATCATTATAGCATGAGCTGTTATTATTGCATTATATAATTGGTTATCTGAAATATATTGTACTCCAGGTCCAGATAATTCTAATCTTATTAACACTGAAAAGGCTGTTCCTATTAATCCTGAAAATAATGCGAACATTAAATATAAAGTTCCAATATCTTTAGCATTTGATGATAAGAATCATCTTTCTTGTCATTCTGTTGGTTGTTTTCATGATAACAACGAAGCAGTTTCTTCTTTTAATACTGCTGAACCCATTAATGGGTTTACACTAGAAAAATCTCTTTTTTGTACGGCTGTCAAAAATTATATTTGCATAGTCTCTTCAATAGTTGAATATAACTCAATATTTTTATAGTAACAATAATACTTTTTACACTAAAAATTTTAATCTAATATTCTCTTACATTTTTTTTAATGTTACCTAATAGCTTAAACAAGCTATACTACAACTTACAGCCTATAATTATAAAAAACTTTATTATTATAACTTCTTTGAATATATTTTATATGGCCTACATAGCGAGGAATTATATTCCCGGCTTTTTTGCAGGATAGGGAGGGTACCTAGAATCGAACTAGGATATACTATTCCACATACAGCTATTCTACCATTGAACTATACCCACCTAAATATAGTATATATTTTTATACTATACTATATTTTTATTTTTAAATACGATATCGTACTAAATTTTATATATTTATATATATAATAAGTACTTCACAATAAGATCTACGATTTTGTACCTATATTGTATGTTATTATATATATATTATATTATATTATTTTTATAAGGCTATATATAACCTATTTTATTATAAAATGCATAAATTGGATATTTATATAATATAAAATTATACATCTTTTATTATATTACTATATAAAAAATTATAGTAATATAATAAAGCCAAGAGAGAAATTCGAATTCTCATTCTTAATTCATGAAATTATTGTTCTACCGATTGAACTATCCTGGCAAATAATACATATTTATGCATTATTTTTATGTTGGGGCGACTCGAACACCCAATAGTAAATACCAAAAATTTATGACTTACCGATTAGTCGACAACATATTATTAATAGATATATGGGTAACAAGACTTGAACTTGTAAAGTAAAAAACTATTCCGTCCTAAGCGGAACCTGGTTACCAATTTCAGCACACCCATGTTACCATAATTTGCTAGAGATAAGACTTGAACTTACAACCTAATCAGCTTCAGTGATTCGCTCTACCAATTGAGCTTCTCAAGCTTATAACATAAAAATAATTTTATTTTTATTATTTTCTTTTTTTAATACTATAATTTAGTATTATTGGAGTTATCAGGACTCGATCCTGAAATAACGATATGCAAAATCGTCGTTTTACCAGTTAAACTATAACCCCTTTTTTTTTATACCCGAGAAACGAATCGAACGTTTACGGCTTGCGCCACTTAAGCTTAAATTAAGACTGTCTACCAATTCCAGCACTCGGATTATATAAGACTAAAATGACTTGAACATTTACTCAAACCATCATGAGTGGTTCGCTTTACCGATTAAGCTATAGTCTTTGGTAGCGGACTTAGGAGTTGCACCTAAATCTTGTGGACATGAGCCACATATGTTACTATTACATTAATCCGCTTATTTGCTATAGTCTTTAGCAGACTTAGGAGTTGCACCTAAATTTTATGGTCATGAGCCACATATATTACTTTTACAATAATCTGCTTATAATATTACTATATTAATCTGTAATTAAGAGATAGGTGACTTGAACACCTGACCTTTCGCGTGTAAAGCGACAGCTCTACCAACTGAGCTAATCTCTTTCAACCCAAGGGAGATTTGAACTCCCGCACTAACAGTGAAAATGTTATGTCTTAACCAGATTTGACCATTGGGTCTTTATAAACAAAATAAAATGATATTACTATTTTATTTTGTAATAGCCTAATGCAAGTATCGCACTCACTTCTACCGATTACAAAACGGTTGCATTGCTTTTATGCTAAAAAGGCGTATTTTATTAAAATGATATGATATATAATTAGTATTATTAATAATTAAAATTAGTACTTTATATCTAAAAATGTTTTCATTCTTACAACTAAAGCCTATTAATTAATATAAATAAATTTATATTAATTATACTCGTAGTGTTCTACTACGTTTTTAAAAGTATCATAAAGTTTGCTTCGCGTTTAGATGCTTTCAACACTTATCTTTAACTGATGTAGCCTTCCTGCCATGCCTATGGGATCAAAATACTTAAGTATAAGTATTCGATATTATTATTAGATAATAATATACCATAAACAACAGGTAAACCAGAGATCAATATACCCAACTCCTTTCGTACGAAGGGGCTATCTTTAATCTACTTTAAGTTCCTCTAGAAGATAGAAACCATACTGTCTCACGACGTATTAAACCCAGCTCATGTAGCTCTTTAATCGACGAACAGTCGAACCCTTCATGATTTCTGCATGCATGAGGATGAGCTAAGCCGACATCGAGGTGCCAAACCGCGCACTCAATTTGTACTCTCTTGCGCAAATTAGCCTGTTCAATTTGTGTTATCATAAAAGATACGGACAACGTCAAAGGCGACTTAATTAGCCTACTAAGACGCGCCAATTATACTTTTATTTCCATTTTTCTCAAAACGGTTCAGACTATTTCATCATCTTTATTAACTATTTTTAGGGAGGGATATTGATATTAATCTTAATTTTATATTAAGTACCACTTACTCAACCTTTAACACCAAAAGCTCCAACACGTGATGTTGAATTTATTACTGTTTGTTGTAAATTAGCTTTAAAATTACCTCTTAAAACTGGTGTTGGATAACCTTTAATTGAAGAATAAGCATTTTCTAAATTTCCTTTATATTTAGTTTTACTTTGAGATCTTGAAGCAGAGAAACGTCTAGTTAATCTACCTGCAGCTTCTAATCTTACACCTGATACTCTTTTATATTTTATACCGTTTAATATAATTTTTTTAAGGTATTTTGTGTTTGTTTTATCTTGCTGCATTAAATCATTTACTAAATTATTAGTATCAAAATCAAAATCATTAACTGTAAAGAATTTTTTTGAATCTTCTACTAATTTAACATTTTTAATTTTTGCTTTTCTTATTAAAACTTTTAGGTATCTTAATACATTTCTTTTTTTCTTTAATTTTAATTCTAATGGTTGAGTATATATACTACTATTAAAATAAAAATATTTTAAATTTATTATATTAAACTCTACATTTTTATTAAAAATTTTTTTAATTAAACTTATTAAACCTTGTAAATATGAATTTTCAAATTTAGCTTTATTAATATATAGTATTTGTTTGTATAACATATAGAATTTTAATCTTTTTAAACTTCTTTTTATAAATCTACTATAGTAAATATTTTGTACTGTATTTACCTTTGAATTATATTTAGGTAATACATTTGCTAATATTATACTTTTTTCTTGTTGTTGTTTTAATATACTTAAACCTACATTACTTATTTTTTGTAATTTTCTTGTAAATTTAGCTTTTGAAAACAAACTAGTATATCTTTTTTTTAGTTTTAATAAATAATTAAGTTTTTGTTTGTTATAAACATATAATGTTATATTTACTTTATCATTAGTATGTTTAAATTCACCATCACTAATAAATATTCTATTAGTTGATATTTTTCTATATCTACGACGTAATCTAGCTTTTCTTAATAAAGATTCTAATGACAAATGGTATGTATTAAAATAACCTTTAATTAATTTCATAACAAATCTACTTTTAATAGGTATTAAACTTATAGCATTTTTATTATAAGCGTATACACTACTTTTTCAATTTCTTACTGCAGGTATTAAATCTTTTTTATATATAGTAATATTACTATTATTTGATGGATTTTTTTTATATGTACTATTTAATTTTGATTTTATAATATTTAACATATCTACTTTTATATTAAAATATTAATACAATTAATAATAATAATTAATTATATAATATTTAAGCTTGGTTAACCAAGTCTATTACATTATTATTAAAATAATAATTATTATACAGATAATGAGGATAATTTTATCCTTTTTTAGTTTTAGTTAATAAAGATGTTGGGCGTTAAAAAAAGGATTATTGTTAGCAATAACTCACCTTTTAGTCGTTGAACGTCCTTATTTTAATTTATCTTAAAGATAAAAATTTGCTTAAAATAAGTTTCGCTTCAAATACACTTAATAAGTTGTCTTTGAAATTTACCCAATATATTACCAATATTTTATAATATTGGAGGACTCACAGTTATAAATCCCTAGCGTAACTTTTTCTATAATCCAAGACCTTTCCTTAATGCATCTTGTGATCATATGCCCCGCTTACGCGACTGATAGACTCGTAGGTCAAACAGTAAAGCAAGATTAAGCCA
>Ga0302177_10002116_pt1 | contig 14097 bp, 15 predicted proteins | sample I_Palsa_E1_2_FD_198780 | JGI IMG/M metagenome (GOLD analysis project Ga0302177, IMG submission 198780) | Peat permafrost microbial communities from Stordalen Mire near Abisko, Sweden - I_Palsa_E1_2 | ecosystem: Environmental > Terrestrial > Soil > Palsa > Peat permafrost | place: Sweden... | reverse complement strand
CGATCCCGGATGCGCGACGACACTCTCGCCGTCGCGCACGGCGATCGGACCTGGACCTGGCGCGAGCACCTTGCCGAGGCCGCGAGCGAAGCCTCGGCCTTGATCGGTCTTGCAGACACCGGTCGTCCCCTGCACGTCGGCGCGCTGCTCGGCAACTCGCCGGCCATGCTGCGGTCGATGGCCGCGGCCGGGTTGGGCGGCTACGTGTTGTGCGGAATCAACACCACCCGCCGCGGCGCCGGGCTGCTGTCCGACATCCGACGAGCGGATTGCCAACTGCTGCTTGCTGATTCCGACCATCTACCACTGCTGGACAGCCTGGATCTTGACGGCATCACCGTGCTCGACGTGACGTCGCAGCGTTACCTCGACGCGGTCGCGGGCGCGCCGCCGCTGGCGCCGTGGCGCGAGGTCGAACCGGCCGACACCTTGATGATGATCTTCACGTCGGGAACCAGCGGCGACCCGAAGGCAGTTCGATTCGCCCATGTGATGGCGATCCTCTGCGGCGCAAGCTTGATCGGGCAGTACGACGTCACCGCCGACGATGTGTGCTACCTGTCGATGCCGCTGTTTCACTCGAACGGTGTGGCGGCCGGCTGGGCGGTGGCCATCGGTAGCGGTGCGGCGATGGTGCCCGCCCGGTTCTCGGCATCGAGGTTTCTCGATGACATCCGTCGCTACAACGTCACCTACATGAACTAAGTCGGCAAGCCGCTGGCCTTGATGCTGGCCACCGCGGAGCGGGCCGACGATGCCGACAACACGCTGCGGGTCGCATTCGGCAACGAGGCAACCGATCGCGATATCGACGAATTCGCCCGGCGGTTCGGCTGCCGGGTGGTCGACAGCTTCGGATCCAGTGAGTTCGCAGTCATCGTCACACGCGAAGACGGCACTCCGACCGGGTCTATCGGCAAGGGGTATCCCGGCGTCGCCGTATACCACCCGGAATCGGTGATCGAGTGCGCGCCAGCGATTTTCGACGAGCACGGTGCACTGGCCAACTTCGACGAGGCGGTGGGGGAACTGGTGAACACCGCGGGAGCCGGCCCGTTCGCCGGGTACTACAACGACCCCGCGGCCACCAGTGACCGGATGCGCCACGGCATGTACTGGTCGGGCGATCTGGCGTATCGAGACACCGACGGCTGGATCTACCTGGCCGGTCGCACGGCGGATTGGCTGCGGGTCGACGGCGAGAACCTGGCTGCCGCACCCATCGAGCGAATTCTGCAGCGGCTGACCCCGATCAACCAGGTCGCGGTGTATGGGGTACCGGATCGAGAAGTCGGCGACCAAGTGATGGCCGCCATCGTTCTCAACGACGGCGCGTCCCTCACGCCGGACGAATTCGGGAAATTCCTGACTGCTCAACCCGACTTGTCACCCAAGGCGTGGCCGCGTTTCGTCCGGATCAACAATGAGCTTCCGCACACCGCGACCAGCAAGATTCTGAAACGCGAGTTGATCCGCGGGGGAGTGACGGCCGAGAGCGGCGTGCTGTGGGAACGGGCAGGACGGAGCACCGCGTACATCGTAGCCGAGCCTGGATGACGTGCGTTGCGGGCGTGAGCTATTCAGCGGGGGAGTCGATGATCGGCCAAACGATCTCGGTGCGCCATTGGGAGTGATCGCGGGTATGGCTGTGGTCGCGGTGGTAGTACTCGCGCAGTTGCCAGCCGACCGCTAATTCGTGGTCGGCGACGTAGGAACCCAAACGGGCGTAGGCCAGGTCGATATCGGAGTGCGGCCCTTGATAGGTGGTGACGGCGACCTCGGCGGCCGGAATGATCAGCGGTTTGACCCGGCCCAGTTCGCGCGGTGTCGTGACCGGGATGAAAACGGTTGCTGCGCCAGGTTCATGGTTAAACAGGCATTCGTCGTACAGCCCACCGGCGGGTCCGGCGATCTGCAGGACATTATCTGCTGCGGCGCGGCGCAATTCGGCTAAGGCCGCACGCCACCAGGCTTCGATATCCGCCGGGTCCAAGGTGTCTTCGGTGATAGCCAATGCGGAGAAACTCGATTCGGCTCGCCGATGTACCGGCTGCAGGCCGGCGGGGCTGTCCAGCAGCGCACGCAGCGAGTTCACTGCGGCTTGCGTCTTCGCCAGTTCGGTTTCGAGATGATCGATGTGGGCGGAGATCAGGCTGTCGCGCACGATCGGGCTGTCGGCGACGAGTACAGCGCGTACGTCGGCGACCGGCATGCGCAGATCACGTAGCCGCCGGATCAGCTGGGCCGTCGGGAGTTGTTCCAGCGTGTAGTAGCGGTATCCGGTCTCCGGGTCGACCTCGGCTGGCTCTAGCAATCCGACCTGGTGGTAGTGCCGCAGGGTCTTGACACTCAGGTGGGTCATGGTCGCGAAGCGACCCACGCTGACAGTGTTGGTCATGGTCAGTACCGGGGTGCGGTGTTGTTGACGATGAACAAGGTGACGATCTTGCCGTCGTGGACGCGAAGGTAGTTGGTCATGATCAGCGGGTCAGGCAGTCCTGTTTTGTCGTAGTCGCCATCGTACCGGCAACGCACACACCACATGCCGGCATTGTCAACGGCCTCAACGGGTTGCACCGTGACGCGGTCGCCGACCAACTCCTTCGCCACAAACGCACGGATGCGCTCCGGCCCCCAGAACTCCCGAGCGGCGTCGTTGACGAGGGCATCATCGGCGAACGTGTCCACGATGGCATCGAGATCGAAACTGTTGATCGCCGCGATATGCGAGGCGATCACGGGATCCAGCGAAAGCTGAGCGGTCATTGGGTTCTCCTAGTCGTTCTCGGCGTCACGTGCCTGTCAACGACAACTGTGAGGTCTCCCCCCACGGGAGGGTCAAGCATCTCTCCAATCGCCAGGCATGGCGTGACCGACTAACGCGTGGCGGTGATGTACTCGGAGTGCATGATCTCGTCGAGGTCTGTGTCGACCTGGGGTGGGGTCCGGCCGTATTGGCGCTGCAGTTCCGGGTTGGTCCGCACGGGGTCGACCGTCCAGCTGTGATCGGCAAGCCATTGCGCTGGTTTGGTTTTCGTCGCGTCGTCGTAGGTCAATGTGGAGAAATTCACATCACCGGACAGGTTGAGGCCCGGGTAGCTGCCTTCCAGTGCAGCGAGCCGATCCTGGTCAAGACACGAGCCCAGGGCGCCTATCCCGAGCCGGCTGCCCGGCGCCGACAATTCGGTGATCCGACCGAACAACGTGTCCTGGGCGTCGCCAGTCAAATACGGCAGAATGCCCTCCACCGACCAGGCGGTCGGGAGTTCGGCGTCGAAGCCCTTGTTCCGCAACGGTATTGACCAGTCATCGCGCAGGTCGGCTGCGACGTCGCGCAGGTCGGCCGCAGGTTCTGCTGCGTGCTGTGCAAGCACTCTCGTCTTGAACTCGAGGACTTTCGGCTGGTCGACCTCGAATACCGTTGTGCCGGTAGGCCATGTCAGCCGATACGCTCGCGAGTCCAGGCCGGCCGCCACGATGACGGCCTGACGGATGCCGCGCTCCGCCGCGGAGGAGAAGAATTCGTCGAAGAACCGGGTCTGCACGCCGTACAGGCGGGGAAAGGTCACCGCGCCCTCTGACGTGCCCGGGTCATTGAGGACGCCGTTGAGAAACGGGTCCGCGGATGCCGCGATGAAGTACTTGGCATAGTCGTCGCACACCAACGGATGGTCGCTCGCCGCATGCAAGGCACGCCATCCCGCGACCAGCAATGCGGTATATCCCACGCTGCTGACGATGTCCCATGTGTCGTCGTCGGAGCGGTCCACGCCCCACTTGTCCTGCGATGTGCTCATGCAACCCTTCCTCTCACAGCTCCAGCAAGATGGTCACCGGGCCGTCGTTGACCAATTGGACCTGCATGTGGGCGCCGAAGATGCCGGTTTCCACACCGGCCCCTAGATTCCGCAGCGCTTGCACGAACGCGGCGACCAGCGGCTCGGCGGCCGCGCCCGGCGCGGCGGCGTTCCAAGACGGTCGCCGGCCTTTGGCGGTGTCGGCGTACAGCGTGAACTGGCTGACCACCATGATCGGTGCATCGACGTCGGAGGCCGACCGGTCGTCGTCGAGAATTCGTAGCTGCCAGAGCTTTTCGGCGAGCCGTCCGGCTTTGTCGGCGTCGTCACCGTGCGTCACCCCGACGAGTGCCAGCAGGCCCTGTCCGGCGGGCCGGATCGCGCCGACGGCTTGGCCGTCCACCGACACCGTTGCCGACGTGACCCGTTGCACCAGAACCCGCATGGCCCGATGCTGCCATGACGCCGTGGGTACGCTCATCGGGTGTCCGTACTGGTCGCGTTCTCGGTCACGCCACTCGGAGTCGGCGAGGGTGTCGGTGAGATCGTCGCCGAAGCGGTCCGGGTAGTTCGAGAATCAGGATTACCGAACAAGACCGATTCGATGTTCACCGTGATCGAGGGTGATAGCTGGGCCGAGGTGATGGCCGTCGTGGAGCGCGCCGTCGAAGCCGTGGCAGCCCGCGCCACCCGGGTCAGCGTGGTGATCAAGGCGGACTGGCGATCAGGTGTGACCGACGCGATGACCAGCAAGGCGGAATCGGTGGAGCGTCACCTGTCGAGCCGTCCGCCGCCGGGCCTAATGTCGTAGCGGTGAGCGCACGCGCGGGCATTGTCGTCACCGGAACCGAGGTCCTGACCGGGCGGGTCGCCGACCGCAATGGCCCATGGCTCGCCGACCGGCTTCTCGAGCTGGGCGTCGAGCTCGCCCACATCACCATCTGCGGCGACCGCGGCGCCGACATCGAAGCCCAGCTGCGGTTCATGGCCGACGAAGGCGTGGACCTCATCGTCACCAGCGGCGGGCTGGGACCGACCGCCGACGACATGACCGTGGCAACGGTCGCGCGATACTGCGGTCGCGAGCTGGTCCTGGACGCCGATCTGGAAAACAAGATCGCGGAGATCTTGAAAAAGCTGATGGCACGCATCGGGACCGGCGATTTCGACGCGGTGCGTGCCGCCAACCGCAAGCAGGCGATGGTCCCGGTCGGAGCCGTCGTGATGGACCCGGTGGGAACGGCGCCCGGCGTCGTAGTTCCCGGCAAGCCGACGGTCGTCGTGCTACCGGGGCCGCCGCGTGAGCTACAGCCGATGTGGAAGACCGCGGTACAGCTAGCCGCCGTCCAGGAAGCCATCGCCGGCCGGACTATCTACCGCCAAGACACCATCAGAATGTTCGGGTTGCCGGAATCCGGTCTGGCCGAGACTCTTCGCGAGGCGGAGCACGATCTTCCCGAGTTCGACTCGCTGGAGATCACCACCTGTCTGCGGCGCGGGGAGATCGAGATGGTCACCCGCTATGAACCTGACGCCGTCGACACCTATCAGCAGCTGACCGAATTACTTCGCGACCGACACGGCCAGCACATCTTCTCCGAGGATGGCGCACAGGTGGATGACCAAGTCGCGCGGCTGCTGACCGGGCGCCGGATCGCCACAGCAGAGTCATGCACCGGGGGACTGCTGGCGGCACGACTGACCGAGCGGCCCGGTTCGTCGGCCTACCTCGCCGGCGGGTTGGTGACCTACGCCAACGACGCGAAAACCGAGTTGCTTGGCGTGGATCCGGCGCTGATCGACGCGCACGGCGCGGTGTCGGAGCCGGTGGCCGAAGCGATGGCCGCCGGTGCGCTGCGCCGCTTCGGCGCCGACACCGCGGTGGCGATCACCGGGATCGCCGGTCCCGGCGGCGGAACCGAGGAAAAGCCGGTCGGGACAGTCTGTTTCACCGTGGCGGTCGACGGCGGGTCCTCGACCCGCACACTTCTACTGCCGGGCGGCCGTAACGACATCCGTGAGCGCTCGACAACGGTGGCGATGCATCTGCTTCGTCAAGCGCTCAGCGGAGCCGCACAACGCGGTTAGTCGCCGACCGCGCTGCTTTGCTTGGTGCCGAAGCGAATTCCGGTGGCGTCCTTGCCGATCGCCGTCAACACGGCGACGACGATCAGGACCGGACCGATCGTCGCCGCCAAGGCGAAGGGATAGCCGTGGGAGGCGGCCAGCCGTTCCTGGATCGGCAGGTTGAAGGCCGCCAGTAGATTACCCAGCTGATAGGTGACACCGGGATAGAAGCCGCGGATGGCATCCGGCGACATCTCCGTCAGATGCGCGGGTATGACGCCCCACGCACCCTGCACGGCGAACTGCATCAAAAACGAACCGAGACACAGCATCGCGGCGGTGTGCGAGTAGGCGAACAGCGGCACAATTGGCAGCCCCAGGACGGCGCAGAACACCACGGTGTGGCGGCGGCCGAACCGCTGGGACAGTGAGCCGAAGATCAGCCCGCCGGCAATAGCGCCGAGGTTGTAGATCACCACGATCCACTTGGCAGTGGTGTGCGATAACGCAGCGCCGCCCTCGTGGGTAGCCGACAGAAACGTCGGATACACGTCCTGGGTGCCGTGACTCATCCAGTTGAACGCCGCCATCAGCAGCACCAGATAGACGAACCGCCGGATGACGGCGGCGTCGCGCAGCACGTCGCGGATCCTGGTGCGGGTCAACTTCATTCGGTCCTGCTCGGCTTCCCAGACTTCCGACTCCTGCACGCGGTACCGGATGATCAGACTGATCAGAGCAGGGATGATGCTCAGACCGAACAGCCAGCGCCAGGACAGCCCGAGATGATCAATGACCAAAAGCGACGCAACTGTTGCCAGCAGATACCCGAATGCGTAGCCCTCCTGCAGCAGACCGGAGAAGAATCCGCGCCGCTCGACGGGGACCTTCTCCATCGCCAGCGCGGCACCCAGGCCCCACTCACCGCCCATGCCAATGCCGTACAGCAGTCTCAGGATGACCAGCACGGTGAAGTTTGGCGCGAACGCGCATAAAAAGCCGACCACCGAATAGAACACCACGTCAACCATCAGCGGCAGGCGCCGGCCGACCCGGTCGGCCCAGAGCCCGAACAGCAGCGCGCCGACCGGGCGCATGAGCAACGTTGCAGTGGTCAGCAACGCGACTTCGGCCTTGCTGTGGTGGAAGGTCTTCGCGATGTCAGCGTAGACCAGCACCACCAGGAAGTAATCGAAGGCGTCCATCGTCCAGCCCAGCAGCGCGGCGATGAACGAGTTGCGTTGATCTTTGGTGAGCGGCGGCTTTCCAGGCACTCGCACCGTTTATCACATAGCGCGCGACGGTGTGGTGCGCACGAAGGAAGTCACGTCTTTTCGATGCTGTCCCAGAGCTCGACCATGGTCCGCAGAATTTCCTCGGCAAAGCCCAGGCCGGCGAGATGGCTCTCGCCGGGCAGTGTGTACAGCTCCGCGTCGGGCAGCCGCGCGACGACGTGCTCCCCGTGAGCGAACGGCACGATGTGGTCGCGGTCGCCGTGCCACCAGCGGACCGGGATCTTCACCTCGTCGAGCCGGAAGCCCCAATCCCGGGCGAACACGACGACATCCGCGAACGGGGCCGCCATCTGTTTGCGGGAACCGTTGAGCAGATCGTCGAGGAACATCGCCTTGAATTCCGGCCGCACCAGCAGCCGCCGATCGCCTTCGGGAGACACCCGCGCATAGAGGTAGAGCGCGGGCTCGGCGACCGGCTTCAGCAGACGGATGAACCCGACCGCCGCCCACCGGATCGGGAAGCCGGCCACCGCAAGCAGCGGCGCCACCGTCGATCCGAGCGACATCAGTCCGCCGCTGATCGCCTCCGGGCCGACCGTGGGCGCCACGCCGCCCAGCACCCCGACCGCAATGACGCGGTCGGGCATCGCCGCCGCGCATCCCAAGGTGTAGGGGCCGCCGCCGGACAAGCCGATCACCACCATCTTGTCGATGCCCAGGGTGTCAGCGACGGTGCGCAAGTCGTCGGCGAAAGCGAGGACGTTCTCGTATTGATGCGGGGTGGACGCCCCGATGCCGGGTCGGTCGATGCCGATCAGGCGGATGTGGTTGTCCTCGGCGTAGACGCGGGCCTCGGCCGGGATCTGCCGTCGCGCTCCGGGAGTGCCGTGCAGCCAGAAGATCGCGCGACCTTGCGGGTCGCCGAACTCGGCAAACCCCAGCTGTCGGTCGTCGCCGACGGCGATATTGCCCTCGAGCTTGGGCCGTGCAATCGAATAAGCCATTACGGCAGTGTTACATGGACGGCCGCGCTCGATTCGCGTTAGGGCAACTGGCACGGCTTGTTTGGCCGGCGTTTTGGAAGCGATGACGCCGACGGTGGTGCACGCTGCATACAACACCGTGGATCCTGCCGACGGGAGCGAGTTATGCACATCATCGATGCCGACGGGCACGTCGCGGAAAACTCATCGTTCGCGATCGAGGCCATGAAGCGCTGGCCGCACCGGGTCACGGCCAGCGCCGACGGTAAACCCAGGTTGGTCATCGAGGGCCGCAACTATCCCGAAGACACCGGCCCGGGCGCCGGATGCCCACCCGAGCACGGGATCAGCAAGGCGTCCGACATCAACTGCCGGTCGGTCGAGGGAGTGCTCGGCGACGCCGACCGCGACCACATCGACACCATGGTGCTGTATCCCAGTATGGGGTTGTGCACGCCCAGCCTCGAGGATCCGGAATTCGCCGCCGGGTTCGCGCGCCACTACAACCAGTGGATCGCGGACTTCTGCGCCCCGGCGGGCGGCCGATTGCGCGGCGTCGCGGTGGCCCCGGTCGAGCATGGACAGGCGGCGATCGACGTCATGCGGGAGGCCAAAGAGCTCGGGCTGGTGGCCACCCTCGTCCCGCCGGCACTCAAGACGCGCAACCTCGACCACCCCGACCTCGATCCGTTTTACGCCGCTGCGGTCGAACTCGGAATGCCGCTCGGCATTCACGGGGCACCCGGTATCCACCTGCCGAAGATCGGTGTCGACCGCTTCACCAACTACATCCAGGTGCACTGCATCAGCTTTCCGTTCGACCAGATGACGGCGATGACCGCGATGGTCTCCGGCGGAGTGTTCGATCGACATCCCGGATTGCGGGTGGCCTTCCTCGAGGCGGGCGTGGGCTGGGTGCCGTTCTTCATTGACCGCCTGCACGAGCATTTCGAAAAGCGCGGCGACTGGATCGAGCATGGCTGGCAACGTGATCCGCAGGAGTACGTGCGGGCCGGCAACATCTTCGTCACGTGCGAGCCCGAGGAGCCGATCCTGCCCGGCGTCATCGACGTGCTCGGCGACGACTTCATCATGTTCGCCAGCGACTACCCGCACTGGGACGGCGAGTGGCCCGAGAGCACCAAACATCTGCGCACGCGTCCGGACATCAGCGAAAATACGCGCGCGAAAATCGGCGGGCTGAATGCGCAGCGCTTCTACGGCCTCAACTGAGCCGAGCCCGCCCAGTGAACGCGTGCGCACTACCCCTATGCGGGTCGACGCCGTTACCGATACCCTCGTCCATGCAGCTGTCCGTACGGAAGTTGGCGGCAGCCAGTCACGATCTGAGCTGAACACCAACAAAGAGTTGAGGGACTATGGGCGAATTCGATCAGCACGAGGGTGAAGCGCAAACCATTGTGAATCTCGCCGAGGCGGCGATGCACATGTACCGGGCGGCGATCGACTCGCTGCCTTTTCCAGAAGACAAGAAATTCCAGAAGCGCGCCGAGGTGGTGCTGACCGGATTGCGGAAACTTCGCGCCGCACTGACCGAGGCGGCCAGCCACAGCCGACCCACTCCCACTGTCGTGATGGCGCTCAGCGATGTCCGGCGACGCTACGACGACCTGGTGGAGCGGGTCGCCGATGCGCCCGGATCGACGCTGGGACAACAGCTTTACAACGCCCGCATCCACGCCAAGCTGTCGGCGCACGAGGCGGCCAACGGGTTCGGGCTCCGGCCCGAGTTGCCTGACGAGCTCGAAGAAGGCGGCACGCCCACCGCGCAGGAGACGCCGCTGGTGGAGCAGTTGATCGCCGCGATCCGAGTCGTGGCCGGGCTAGACGAAGGCGAATACGAGGCCGAGCCGCCGGCCGTCGAGGAGCACGTCAACGGCAACAACGGTACCGACTGGGATGAAGCACTGGCGCTCAACGGCGCCGGCGAAGAGGCGCACGCCGCTAACTAGCGGCGTGCGTCAGCGAATGGGCAGACCGGTCAACGCCCGGCCGATCACCAATCGCTGAATCTCGCTGGTGCCTTCAAAGATGGTGAAAATCTTTGCATCCCGGTGCATTCGCTCAACCGGGTAGTCGCGCGTGTAGCCGTTACCACCGAGAATTTGGATGGCTTCGTCGGTGACGTACACCGCGGTCTCACTGGCGTAGAGCTTCGCCATCGAACCCTCGGCTGAGGTGAACGGCTTGTTGTTGCGCTGCATCCAGCTGGCCCGCCACACCAGCATCCGGGATGCGTCGATGCGGCTCTTCATGTCAGCCAATTTAAAAGCGACAGCCTGGAATTCGGCGATTTTGCGGCCGAATTGTTCACGCTGACCCGAATACTCCAGCGCGTACTCGTAGGCAGCGCGGGCGATGCCTAGAGCCATCGCACCCACGATCGGACGAGTGCGCTCGAAGGTCATCATCGCCGCCTGGCTCGAGGTGCGATGCCCTTCTCGGATCTTGGCAATCCGGCGTTCGAATTTCTCTCGGCCGCCGAGGATCAGCTCACCGGGAAGACGGACATCGTCGAGCACCACCTCGGCGGTGTGCGACGCCCTAATACCGTGCTTCCTGAACTTCTGGCCCTGGAACAGGCCTTTGGTGCCGGGGGGCACGATGTACGTCGCCTGCCCTCGAGTGCCCAGGTCGGGTTCCACCGACGCCACCACCACGTGGACGTTGGCGATTCCACCGTTCGTGGCCCACGTCTTGGTGCCATTGAGCACCCACTCGTCGGCGGCTTCGTCGTACCTCGCTCGGGTGCGGACAGCGCCGACATCCGAGCCGGCGCCCGGCTCAGAGGAACAGAAAGCGGCCAGTTGGGGATCGCCGGGGCTGCCGAACATCTGCGGCAGCCACTCGCCGATCTGCTGCGGCGTTCCGTTGGCGGCCAGTGCGGCCGCGGCAAGCCCGGTGGCCATGATGGACAACGCGATGCCGGCGTCACCCCAGAACATCTCTTCGAAGACCGTCGGCATACCCAGTCCGCTTGCTTCGCCCGCCATCTGGGCGAACAGGTCAGGGGTGTAGAGCCCGACTTTGGCGGCCTCCTGGATGATCGGCCAGGGAGTCTCTTCGCGCTCGTCCCACTCGGCCGCCGCCGGGCGGATCACCGATTCGGCGAACTCGTGCACCCAGTCACGGACCTGCACCACTTCCTCGGGCAGATCCAGCGAAAAGGTGGCTTCCATCAGAGCTCCTATCGATTGTTGCGCCCGCATCCCGGTGGTGCCTGGGCAGCTCAACGTCTGCTGCTTACAGTAAACGCTTGTATACTGAGTGACCAAACCGGCAGTTCGGATCGGGCTCCACAGGTGGGTTCGAGCAGCAAGGGGAGATGCCAGGCCATTTTGACACCCATTCACCCGAACTCGTGAGGGGGCCGCATGCAACGCAATGACATCCGCGCCGTCGGCGATCTGGCAGGGGAGGCGTCGTCGGTGCTGACGAACCTGGTGCGGGGAATGCACGCCGGTATCTCCGGTCGCGTATTTGACTCAATCGGGCCGCCGGCAACACCGACCCGGATGATCCACGACGGGTTGACGCGGGCGATCTACCGCGGAGTAGACCGCGGGATTCGTGGCGCCGCCCACGTCGCGGGGATCGTGGCCGCCGAAGTGTGGGGCAACGAGGCCGATGAAGCTCTTGAATCACGTACCGATTCCACCGCCGCTGTCATCGCCGCGGTCAATGGAATCTACGGCGATGTGTTGACCGAACAAGAGAGCCCGCTCGCGGGCGCGATGACGATTCGGTGCGGCGACAAACCGGTAGCGCTGACGACCGAGGCCCTTGCGGAGGCATACCCGGCGGCCACCAACCGCGTCGCCGTCTTCGTGCACGGTTGGTGTCTGACCGAGCAGTCATGGTCCCGGCGGCCGGTCGAGGCCGAAGACGGTCGAAGCTACGGCGAACGATTGCGCGACGATCTCGGATACAGCCCGGTTTTTCTGCGGTACAACACCGGACTGCATGTGTCGGTCAATGGCCGCACGCTTGCCGAAATTCTCGAGTTGTTGCATGACCAGTGGCCGGTACCCATCACCGAGCTCGTCCTGGTCGGCCATTCGATGGGCGGTCTGGTGGCGCGCAGCGCATGCCACTACGGGGCGGAGCTGCAGCACGGCTGGGCCGACACCGTCACCCGGGTGGTCTGTCTGGCCTCGCCGCATCTGGGTGCAGACCTGGAGAAAGGCGTGAACATCGCGTCGTGGGCGTTAGCTAGGTTGCCCGAAACCCGCGCTATCGCAACCTTTTTGAACGCTCGCAGCGACGGCGTGAAAGACCTGCGGTTCGGCGCGTGTCTCGACGAGGATTGGAGCGACGCCGATCCGGATGAGTTTCTCCGCGATCGTTGCCATGAGACACCGTTCCTGCCGCATGCCCGCTATCACTTCGTGTCTTCCACGGTCGCGCCGACGGTGCTCGGGTTGATCGCCGGCGATCACCTTGTCCGATCGAAAAGCGCTGCTGGCCTTGGCAAGTCACGACGCATTCCGTTCGAGCCAGAGCTTGGACTGACGCTGACCGGGTTGAATCACTTCGACTTGCTCAATCACCCACAGGTGTACGCGAAGCTGCACGACTGGCTGGCTCACTCACCGGTTCGGTCGGCTGGCGTCAGCGATACGGGCAGCGACGTCAGCGGCGACGGCTAGCGTCTTGGCGTCGGTCGCAGCACGGTAGCGCCCGGCGGACGCGTCGTAGACCGCGCCCGCGATTGAGCCGTGGTCGGCCGGCAGCTCGACAACCTGCACCGGCCAGTCGTGCTGCCGCAGCGTCGCGGCGAAATCGTTGGCCACCGGAAGCGGAATGACGCGATCGGCCGCGCCGTGTAAGAGGGTGAACGGGGAGCGCGGTGCGCCATCGTTCACCTGGGTTGCCGGCAGCTCGTTGAAGATCGGGTCGGGCACCATGAACGCGCCGGCAAGGCAGACGGTATGCGCGAACGCCACACCCAACCGCTGTGCCTGCACGGTCAGCCCGGCCGCGGCGAGGCCCCCCATGGACCAGCCGACGAGTACCAGATCGTCGGGATGGTCAACCCGCTCGCGGGCGAAGTGCACCGAGTCCAGCAGGTCGGCCCGGCCGCCGTCGTGGGCGTAGGAATCCCAGTCGGGAGCGATCACACCCAGACCATGAGCGGCAATCAGCTCGGCAAGCGGTCGTACTGACGAGCGGGCGTCAGGCTGCTGGCCGTGCCACAGCAGAACCGTGGGTTGGGTGGGCCCACCGAAGATGTCTGCCAGCCGACCGGCGGCGTATTCGACGGTCTCCATACCTCTAGCGATTAGAACGTCACGGCTTGGGCGGCGGCGGCGCGGGCGGCGGCGGCGGCGGCGGTGCGCCTCCGGGTGCTGGTGCGCCCCCGCCGCCGATCAGCGTGTTGAGGATGCCCAGCGACAGACCAGCCTCGCCCGGTGACTTTCCGGGGTCGGGGACTGCGGCATCGTTCTTCTGCCAGGCCTGGCAGCCGTCCGTCTTGAACGTCTTGTCGGTGGGGTCGATCTTCACAATCTGCGGCTTTTTGCTCATGGCGTTGTCGAGCGGTTGCTTCGCGTCATCGCCGAGTCGCTTCCAGTAGCAGACGCCGCTGCCGACCGGACCGGCCGAGGTGTAGACGCCCGGCACGATGTCGGTTCCCACGTTGTAGACACCGTCGTGGTCGATCGTCGTCTTGGGGCCGCCGGCCGGCGCCGCCGCAGGCGGTGTCGCCGGTGCCGGAGGAGGGGGCGCGGGAGCCGGGGGGTCGGCGCTGGCGAGGCCGGTGGACACACCCCAGCCCAGCGCGATCAGCGCCGCAGCCGCTGAAGCAGTTGACTTGGACGTCACGAATAGCAGCATACGGACTTTGCGAAATGCGCGCCGCAGCCCATTTATCGGGCTATGCGGTTTTTGTGAGCAGCGGCAGCAATAGCCGACGACGCGCGACGTTGGCGTCGGCGAAGTAATGCAGCGCCTCGTGCACCGTGGCAGCGGTGAGGAAGCTGGTGTCCTCGCCGG
>Ga0302177_10002111_pt1 | contig 14110 bp, 10 predicted proteins | sample I_Palsa_E1_2_FD_198780 | JGI IMG/M metagenome (GOLD analysis project Ga0302177, IMG submission 198780) | Peat permafrost microbial communities from Stordalen Mire near Abisko, Sweden - I_Palsa_E1_2 | ecosystem: Environmental > Terrestrial > Soil > Palsa > Peat permafrost | place: Sweden... | reverse complement strand
TCGTCTTCGCCCACTACGCCGACGGGCAAAACGCGCGCGCCAAGATCCGCTAGGTTGTTTACGGCATTGGCGGCGCCGCCGGGATAAGCGTCGGTGCGGCGATGCCGCAGAATCAGCACGGGAGCCTCGCGCGAGATACGCGAGATTTCACCGGAGACAAATTCGTCCAGCACAAAATCTCCCACGAGGCAAATCGTCTGCCGCGGGAAGGAAGCCACGATGTCGAGCAGGCGCGTAAGGTCTACGCTGGCGTCCGTAGTGCGTCCGGTGGCTCGCGTTGCGGCGCTCGAATGGCGCTTCGTTTTTCTTGGCCCGGTGTTCAATACATCTCCCCAAAACCTGGAATGATTACGCGACTCCCCATCAACAGGACGGAACGTATCACAGCCTCAGTGAACGTGCCAATCCGCGCATATTTTTTCGCGCGCCAACATCGTCGGATGCTCACTGCGAATTGCCAATGCGGGATTGCGCTTTCTTCATAAGGGCTTGCCAGAAATCATCTGCTTTGTCCACGTGCAGCGAAATGGAGCAGATCCATAGATCCATCGATGGAGGAGGTTCCGTCAAATTAAATTTATCCTTCTCCGTGCAAATGAGAGCGGTGGCCCCCAACTTCCTGGCTTGTTTCTCAATTTCCGCGATATCGGATTCGGAAAAGCGATGATGGTCGGGAAAAAATCTATGGCCGACAATTTGAAAACCCCAATCGCGCAGATCCACAATGAATGCGGCCGGATTGCCTATTCCGCAGAAGGCAAAAAATGTTTTAGAGCGTGCTTCCGAGGCAGTGAATTGTGGATGGGCAGGTGAATAGATCGAAGCGAGTTCGGTGTGAGCGTAAAAAATGGGCGCGTCCGAATAGCGCCGCACGACGGATTCGATGGCGGGGACATGGTTGCTGCGTGTGATGACGATCAAATCCGCGCGATCGAGCGCGGTGCGCGGCTCGCGCAAGCGACCGGCCGGCAGCAAATGCCCGCCGCCGAAAGGCTTGCTTGCGTCGATCAAAACGATGTCGACGTTACGCGCGAGCGGTAAATGTTGAAAACCATCGTCGAGGATAAACCAATTTACGCCGCCGCCGGCAAGCGCGAGGCCACTCTTGTAGCGATCTGCACCGACACCAAGTAACACGCGTTCTCCTAACCGAGATTGCAAAAGTTGTACTTCGTCGCTAGTGGAAATGACCCTTGGGCTGGCCGTCGTTTGGGAAGTCTTTGCCGACGCTCCGACAGTTTTGCCCCGATACCCTCGGGTAAGGATTCCAACGGTTTTGCCTTCCGAAAGCAGGCGGTCCGCGATCCATAGCACCATTGGCGTTTTGCCGGTCCCGCCAACTGTCAGGTTCCCGACGCTGATGACAAGCCCGGGCAAGCGACGCTGGCGAAGAATTCCCTTCCGGTATGCCCCCGACCGGAGAAGGGCCAAAAGGCCGTAGGGTAACGACAGCGGCCACAGGAGTGATTCCTTCAGCGTCACGCCGCGCTTCCCTTTTTATTGCGCTCGGCGGCATTTACACCATTGGCGGCAGCGCCATCGTGACAGCGTTCGCTTTGGGCAATCACTTCCATGATGCGTTTCAGCGAGCGCGCCGTCGCCCCGCGATTCCGTTCTGTTATTTCGCGCGCCGCCTTCCCCATTCGCTCGCGCATGGCGTTATCCTCAATCAATTGCACCCAGACTCTTCCCAACTGCTGTCCGTTCGCAACTTGGACGCCCGCATGTGCATCTAGAAACTGGTCCGCCATCTCGCGGAAGTTTTCCATCGAGGCTCCGAAAACGGGAGGGCGCGAAAAGCATGCAGGTTCTAGAATGTTGTGCCCACCAGCGCGGACCAACGAGCCTCCCACGAACACAGCATCCGCCAGCGAATACAGTCCCGCAAGCTCACCAATCGAGTCGAGGACCAGCACATCGGTGTTTTCGCCCAGGGACTTACTGAGGTCCAGTTGGCTTCGGCGAGCGGTATTCCAACCACCTTCGGCGATAATTTCACCCGCGGCGATAAATCGATCGGGCTTTCGAGGCGCAAGTATCAGCAAGGTTCGGCGCCACTGCCGCTGCACGGCATCGTATCCTGCGAGCACGGCCTGTTCTTCTCCTTCCACAACGCTGCCCGCGACGAGCACCGGCCAGCGCTCTTGTTGGCGAATCTGCGTTTCAAGCCACGCGCCGAATCTTCCGATGGCGGCCGGTTCCACGTCATACTTCAAGTTGCCAGTAATTTCCACTCGGTCTTCGAGCGCACCCATACCGACCAGGCGCTTCGCGTCTGCTGCACTCTGCGCCAGAAATAATTCCGCATCCTGAAGAGTACGTTCGAAAAATTCCCCAAGCAGAAATCTCCATCGTTCGAAGCGGGAGAAGGATCTTTCGGAGATGCGCGCGTTCGCGAAAACCACCGGAATACCGGAGCGGCGGGCTTCCCGCAGAAAATTGGGCCAAATCTCCGTTTCCATCACAATCACGAGTGCCGGTCGAATCGTTCGAAGGGCTCGGCGCACCGGCACCACCCAGTCGAGAGGGAAATAAAATATTTTGTTGGCGGATTGTATTCGCTCGCGCGCGAGTCGCTGCCCGGTTTCCGTCGTGGTGGAAATGAAGATCGGCCGGCCAGGAAACTCGCGATTGAGCCCCTCGACCAGGGGCTTTGCGGCGAGAACTTCACCCACCGAAACCGCGTGTATCCAAATTGCTCCGCCCCCGAGCGCATCCCCCGCTCTGGCTACCGCCGCGCTACTTGAGCCAGCCGCAAAGCCCGTTGGGAGAATTCCGAGACGTTCGCGCAAAGCCCCGGAGTGCTCGCCGCGCCGCCAGCCCCGCAACGCAAAGTATGGCGCCAGTACAAGCATGCCGACTGCCGTGATAATTCGATATAGGAAGTACATGGGAAGGCATTGTGGCGACTCGCGATGCCTGTAGGTGCCAGGCACTTCCCGCAGCGACTCCGCACACAAAGCAGGTATTATAGTGGCAGCGAGCGGGAACATGCACAACTTCCCGCTGAAACCGAGCATCGAAGTCGCAAGCCGGGAAAGTCCATAGATGATTCGAGCCAGCGCACTAGTTCTAGCGTGTTTAGTGATGTGCGCAAGCGGGTTCGCGCAGTCACCCGGCGTGAAAGCAGGCCAGAACGCTTCGGCACAGCCCGCGCCTTCCACCGCGCACGATACTCACGAAGGCATGACGATCCTGGCCGATGCGTACGACGATGGCGCGCGCGCTAAAGAAAAATTCGGCAAAGCCGATCCGATACCGGCAGGAATTCTTCCGGTGGAAGTTTTCCTGCGCAATGAGTCAGACCATCCGATTCGCATCGACCTCAACACGATCCAACTGGAAGTCCACTTTCGCAACGGCCAGCACCAGGACATTGACTCGCTCAGGCCTTCCGACGCGGCATACCTGATCGCGCATCCACAGGGCCCTTCGGGACCCAAAAATCAACGCATTCCGCACGTTTCCCTGCCAGGCGGCGATAAAAAGTCTGCCAAAATCGAAGACATTCTGCAGCCGCTTGCGCTCGATGCGGATGTGGTCCCGCCCATGGCCACGATTCATGGGTTTCTCTATTTCGATTTGAGCCGGGACATGTCGCTGGCCGGCGCTTCCGTACTGTACGTTCCTGACGCGGTGGTGATCCCGGGGAATAAACCTCTGATGTTTTTTGAAGTCCCTCTGGCCAAGACGCCGCAGGACTAAACGTCGCTTTTAGATCCTCGAAACATCGTTTCCACAAGCAGCAGACGGATGCTCGTCCTAATGCGGCGCTGGTGGGTCGAGGATGATTTCGAAATACTCCGCAGGACTCGTTCCGACGTTTTGGATTTGATGTTGGTCGCCGGGAGCGACGAAAGCGGCCGAGCCGGGCCCGAGCTTGGTCGTTTTATCGCCAATGGTGACTTCCACCTGACCCTCGCTGATCAGAAACATTTCTTCCTGTTGGTGATGATGGGCGTGATGCGGCGAGCTTCCCGGCAACAGAAAGACTTCATGAACATGAAGATGAACGCCACTATGAGTTAAACCATCGAGGATCGGGCGAAAGGTTGCGTTGGCCTCTTTTTGAGAGGTTAGGTCTTCGAAGCGATAGGTCCGGGATTGCAACGTGCTTTGTCCGGAACCCGACTTCGGGAACAGAAAAACAGCTAGACAGACCAACAGGAACTTTGGTTTCATCGCACTAAGTTCCTCCCGTCAAAGTCTAACCGCAGCCGAGTGGGTGTACTAGGATTGCGGGGATGCCTGTGCGGTCGCGATTACCCCTCGGACGGCAAAAGAGCGCCGGCAAAAACATAGCTTTGGAAGGGTCTTGCTCTGGCGATAACAGACGCGGATTTGCTGTCAAAAGCCTCTTTTCTTGACGAAAGACGTTAATCCTGCTACAAAAGTCGATTCTGTTTAATAACTTCTCGCAATCTGTAGGCTCCCGCCAAGGAGTCTTCATCCGGAGGAAGGCTGAATGTGCTCTTGTCTCTTCAAACGTGTGGCCACCCGCGTAATGGGGGCATTTTAATGCGCGCTCTTGTGTCAGGTGACGGCTTGAATGTCTTCCGCGCCATGCTGAAATCCGCGGCGGCGGTGATTGTAGCGTTGTTCAGTGCTGCTGCGGCTCAGGCGCAAGCTCCAGGCGAGGCGCCTGGCGGCGAGGCCAATCTGAAGCTGCCTGATTTGTCGCAGGTGAATTTTCTGGGCATGGACGGCCACAAACTCCTGCTATTCGGGATCCTGTTCTGCGTCTTTGGACTGATATTCGGCCTGGTGATTTACACACGGCTGAAGAATCTGCCGGTTCATCGCGCAATGCGCGAAATCTCCGAGCTGATCTACGAGACGTGCAAGACCTACCTGATTACCCAGGGCAAGTTTCTTTTGCTGCTCGAGCTGTTCATTGCCGTGGTGATTGTGCTGTATTTCGGCGTCCTGCTGCACTATGAGGCAGTGCGCGTCATCATCATCTTTTTGTTCAGCGTGTTGGGAATTGCCGGCAGCTACGGCGTGGCTTGGTTTGGTATTCGCGTAAACACATTTGCGAATTCGCGAACCGCTTTCGCGGGACTTCGCGGCAAACCGTTTCCGCTTTACCACATTCCGCTCCAAGCGGGGATGAGCATCGGCATGATGTTGATCAGCGTGGAACTGCTGATGATGCTTTTGATCCTGCTTTTTGTTCCCGGCGACTACGCCGGACCTTGCTTTATCGGCTTCGCGATTGGCGAGTCGCTCGGAGCAGCCGCCTTAAGAATCGCCGGCGGCATCTTCACCAAGATTGCAGACATCGGTTCCGATTTGATGAAAATCGTCTTCAAGATTAAGGAAGATGACGCGCGCAATCCGGGTGTAATCGCCGACTGCACGGGAGACAACGCGGGTGACTCCGTCGGGCCGACCGCCGACGGATTCGAAACCTATGGCGTCACGGGAGTGGCGCTGATCACGTTCATCCTGCTAGGCGTTAAGAGCCCGACGGTACAGGTTCAGTTGCTCGTGTGGATCTTCGTGATGCGCATCGCCATGCTGTTCGCGAGTGCCCTGGCGTACTTCATCAACGACCTGATCGCCAAGGCGCGCTTCTCGAACGCGGATGAAATGAATTTCGAGTCTCCGCTTACTTCGCTGGTTTGGATCACCTCGATAGTTTCCATCATTATTACTTACTTGGTGTCCTCCGTGATCATCCCACAGCTTGGCGACGACCCGACGCAGTGGTGGAAGTTGGCAACAATTATCTCCTGCGGAACATTAGCTGGAGCTGTGATTCCGGAGCTGGTAAAGGTTTTCACGTCCACTGAATCGCGGCACGTGCGAGAGGTGGTCACTTCGGCGGAGGAAGGCGGCGCGTCTTTGGGCATTTTGTCGGGCTTCGTGGCCGGAAACTTCTCGGGCTACTACCTCGGGCTTGCGATGGTCGCGTTGATGTCGATCGGTTATCTGGTCAGCTTGCAGGGGCTCGGCGCGCAGATGCTCGCGGCTCCGGTTTTCGCTTTTGGCCTGGTTGCCTTTGGATTCCTCGGAATGGGTCCGGTCACGATCGCCGTAGATTCGTATGGTCCGGTTACAGACAACGCGCAATCTGTCTACGAGCTTTCGCAGATTGAAGCCATACCGAACATCAAGCAGGAGCTAAAGAAGGATTACAACATGGACGTGAACTTCGAGCGCGCAAAGGATTTGCTGGAAGCAAACGACGGCGCCGGAAACACGTTTAAAGCCACCGCGAAACCTGTGCTGATCGGCACGGCTGTTGTGGGCGCCACAACCATGATTTTCTCGATCATTATGGCGTTGACGAACGGCATCACCGAGAACGTGGACAAGCTTTCGCTCCTGCATGCTCCCTTCTTCCTCGGACTCGTTACCGGCGGCGCGATGATCTACTGGTTCACAGGCGCATCCACGCAGGCGGTGACGACCGGCGCGTATCGCGCTGTGGAGTTCATTAAAGCCAACATCAATCTCGAGAGTGCGGAGAGAGCTTCGGTGGCCGACAGTAAAAAGGTGGTTGAAATCTGCACGAAGTACGCGCAGAAGGGCATGCTGAATATTTTCATCGCCGTGTTCTTTGCCACGCTGGCGTTCGCATTCGTGGAACCGTTTTTCTTCATCGGTTACCTGATTTCGATTGCCATCTTTGGCCTGTACCAGGCCATTTTTATGGCAGACGCCGGCGCCGCGTGGGACAACGCCAAAAAGATCGTAGAAGTGGAACTCAAACAGAAGGGCACGCCGCTGCATGACGCGACGGTGGTGGGCGATACGGTCGGCGATCCGTTCAAGGACACTTCGTCCGTGGCTTTGAATCCGGTCATCAAGTTCACCACGCTCTTCGGCTTACTTGCGGTCGAGTTGGCCGTGAAGTTGACGCTGGAAACCGGGGGAAATTTGACCCACGTTCTGGCGGCTGTGTTCTTTCTGATTTCCTACACGTTCGTTTACCGGTCATTCTACGGTATGCGGATTAAGTCAGCGGAATAACAGGCTGGGTCACAGGGAGAACTGTTCATGGCGAATGCGAAAAATGCGATGGGCCTCGCGCTAGCCGTTTTCCTCCTGCTCGGCATGGGCGCTGCGGCGGCGGCGCCACAGGAAGAAAAATCGTCAGCTGCTCAAGTGGAAGCGGAAAAGAACGAAGTGAAAAATTTCGTTCTGACCGCGGACAAGCTGGATAAATATGCCGCAGCGGTGAAGGGCATTCGCAAAGTGCAGAAAGACGATCCGGTTTTAAAAAAGCAAATGGATGACGACAACTCCCGAAACCCCAACAACACAATAGCGGGCAGCGTTGCGACTATACAGAAGTATCCGCCGGTGGTGAATGCATTGAAGAACGCCGGCCTGCCTCCCCGTGATTTCGTGGTGATGACCTACACATTGATCAACTCGGCGGCGGCTGTTCAGATGAAAAAGTCGGGAGCGATCAAGGAATATCCAGACTCGGTGTTGCCTGACAACGCTTCTTTCGTTGAAAAAAACTACGACCGGATCGGCAAGATTTTTAACAGCACGTCCGATTCTTCCGATAACGCGCCGCCCAAGTAGGCTGTTTTTCGCTTTAGGCCTTCACCAAACCAAGGAATTGACGCGGGTCGTTGGCAAATCCAGGAAACACGGTCTTCAGGTCACGGTCTCCCAAATGCTTTGCGATGATTTCGCCCAGCACGCTGCGGTAGTCCGTCGTTACCGCGAGGTCGCGGCCCTGATTGAGCTGCTCTTCGCTGAGTCCCGGCCAGCGCGTATAGACTTTGCCGCCCTTAATCCCGCCGCCCATCACGAACATGCAGTTGGCGTGGCCATGGTCGGTGCCGCGGTTGCCGTTTTCGTGCGCGGTGCGCCCAAATTCCGACATGCTGACGAACACGACGTCTCCCATGCGGTCGCCCATATCCTGATGGAACGCGGCGATTCCCTGTCCTAGATCGCGCAGTAGATTCGATAGTTGGCCTTGCACGCCGCCTTCATTCACGTGATGGTCCCAACCGCCGCTATCGAGGAAAGCCACTTCCAGCCCGACATCCGCCTTGAACAGCTCGGCGATTTCTTCCAGGCTCTGACCGAAGCGGCCTTTGGGATATTGCGCGCCGTTTTCCGGCTGATATGTGTCGGGATTAATTTTCTTCAATTGGTCCACAGCTTCAAAAGTTTCGTTGCCAACGCCGCGCATGGCGTGGTCCACAGTCTGCGCGTACATGGCTTCGAAACCGCCTTCCACGGTTTGCTGCGGCCCGTACATCTTGAATTGCTTTAGATCTGGCATCGCAATGGCGGGCGCGATTCCCTGCAGCGTTCGCGGCAAGTAAGGGCCGAAAGCCACAGCGCGAAACGGTGAGGGCTTTTCTTCCGGAATAGTTTGCATCGCGCGATTCAGCCAACCATCTTCGGTGGATTTCAAACCGGGCGTGCCGGACTCCATGAAATCCTGCGCGTCAAAGTGGGACCGCGAAGGATCAGGCGAGCCTACCGCTTGCACGATCGCAAGCTGGTTACTCCTGAATAGCGGCATAAGCGGCTCAAGACTCGGATGCAACCCGAAGAAGCCGTCAAGATCCAGCGCTGCGTCCAATCCGCCCTGTCTGGGTTGCGGAATCGCGATAGTCGGCCGCATGTGGTAATAATTGGGTTCGCCGAAGGGAACCACTACGTTCAAACCGTCCATCGCGCCACGTTGAAACAGCACGACCATTTTCTTTTTGTTTGGCCCAGTCGTAGCCGCTACGGCGCGCTGCAAAAACGACGGCAAAGACGCCAGGCCGATCATTGCGACGCCGCCGCTCTTCAGAAAGTATCGCCGGGAAATGTTCATCGTAATTCTCCGTATCCGCAAAACCGACAATCCCTACCGGTGTGTTTCACTATCGCCTCTGAAACTCAGGGGCGCCGAGGACCAGCCCGGCAATCAGCCCCTCATTCACTTGCTTTACGGGATCGTCCAAACTCGCCTGCAGAATTTGCGGATCGTTCAGCCGCGCTGTAAGAGTTGCGCGCGTTTGCTCGGCGATTTGGTCACCCAGAAAAGCGTCAATGGCCTGCGAAAGCGCGGCGTTCGGATCGCGCACGGCCGCCTCGCCAAGCATGGACTTCAAATCCACAGTTGCGCCGGCCACTTTGTCTCCTGCAAAAGAAAGCGCGAAATTCAAGCGATTCAGAAGGGCGCCGGTGTTCACCCAGGTTTCGGCTTTGTCGGAATATCCATTGGGCGGCTGGCACAGGAACAGCGGCTCGCCCATTCGGCCGACCCATTGCGCCGTGGGCAAAGTGATCGTCACTTCGGCGTTTAGCGCCCTGGCGGTGCTCGCCACCAGTTCGTAAGGCGTTTTCACCTTCGCGCGATAGGTTTCTTTGGACCAAAATTCCGGTGAATAAATCATGGTCTTCAAGACGCTGCGGATGTCTCCCTGCGTGGCAGAGTATTCCGCAGACATCCTCTGAATCAGCGCCGGAGGCGGGTTGTCCGAAACAAAGTGACGCGCCAGCTCCGTGGAGATGAATCTCGCAGTGTTCGGATGGTTCGCCAGCATTTTCAGCGCTTCTTCTCCGTCTTTTTCGCCGCCATAGCTGAACGTGCGGCCCATCACTACTTTTTTGCCTTGCGCATGAATGCGGTCATCGTAGAAAAATTCCGGATCTTTGCGCGGCTCGTGCACCGTCCAACCCGTCAGACATTCGGCCATTTGAATCACGTCTTGCTGCGTGTAGCCGCCGTCCACGCCAACGGTGTGTAGCTCCATAACTTCGCGGCCGTAATTTTCATTGAGGCCGCGTTCTTGCTTCTTCTTTGCCGGGGCAGCCGTTCCAGAAGCGGGCGCAGAAGTTACCGGTCCGGGAAAAGTTCCTGGTGTTGGAGCCACTCCGCCCGCGAAGGCACCGCCATAGCGCGCGTGCCTCATTTCTTTCTCTGCTTCCATGCGACGCACGGCGTTCGGATCAGCGCTCTCAGAATTGTCCAGATAAATCAACATGGCGGGACTTTTGGCCGTGGCCAGCAGCAAATCCTCAAATTTTCCCATGGTGTGAGGGCGTATCGTGTCACGGACGTAGGAGGTCAACAGCCACTTGTCCTCTGCTTTATTGGCGAACACGTTGAAGTGGTTGAACCAGAAATCTTCCATTACGGCTTGCAGTTGGCGATTGCTATACACCGCGCGGTCCACTTTCGCCATGGAAAGTTCCGCAACGATTCGTCCGGGCCCCTGAAGTTTCGCAAGCTGCTGCTGCGCTTTGTCCAGATTTTCATTTCCGGTAACGATCACCTGCGACTCTGCGTCGCGCTGCTTTTCTTTCATCTGCTGCTCGTACTGTTCCTTTGTAATGCCCTCTTTTTTGATTACCTGTCCCGGCTGCGGATATTCTTCGATTAGTTTCTTCGCGGACATGTTCAGCGTCGGATATCTTTGCAGCCGTTGGTCGAGCGCGGCGTCGTCAATCGAGTCAGGATGAAGTTGCTGATCGACCCATTTCTCCAAGCCCATTTTGCGGATGCGTTCTACATCTCCGGGCCGCGGCCCGTATCCCAGGCGGTTCATTGCATGCATAATTGCTTCGTCCTCGGTGAGCTCGGTGATGGGAAGCTTTCCTTTGAATTTCTTGTCGAGATTCGAGGAGGTAGAATTCTCAGCGGAAAGTGCGCCAGCAACGCTGGTGACGCTGATCCCATCATTGCCCGCTTCGGCATATGGAATACCAACGGCAAGAATTCCAGCTGCCACAAGTGCCAAGCCTAGCGTGGACACCAGGAAGCTCGCGCCACCTGTATCGAGCCGCTTTCGCACACGAGACGTCTTTTTGCTCATTTAGGAGACCTTCCAGATATCGCCTAGCCGCAAATCGACCACGAACGAAGGCCTTAGTTGCTTCATTTCATTCTAACCCTCAGACCTGGCAAAAGTTGCAGGCGGGCCTGGGATCGGCCCAAATAGTCAATAGAAGCGGGGAAATTCGGGGAATTTACGAGCCGAAAGAGGCATTGACTGCACCAAACTAGTCCATCAAATCGAACGCCTCGAAACACCCTTCGAGAAGTAGCTCGAAAAAGACACGATCTAACATTGCGCTTCTCTCGTGGAAGAACGGCGGTTAGACTCTTGCCGCGCGAGCCTGCGATAGACAAACATGATGGGAACGCCGATACATATCTGGGTGATTTTTGGCATAGCGATCGTCATCGCGCTCGTGCTGGACCTTGGCGTGTTTCATCGCAAGGCGCACACAGTTCAATTGAAGGAAGCTCTGATTGAAAGCGGGGCGTGGATCAGCATTGCCCTGCTTTTCAACCTCTGGCTGTACTTCTCGCGCGGCCCTTTGGCGGGCGTAGAGTTTTTCACCGCCTACTTGGTGGAAAAGTCGCTCAGCGTGGACAATATTTTTGTTTTCCTGCTGATTTTTCAAGCATTCAAAATCCCGCCGAAGTCGCAACATCGAGTGTTGTACTTCGGAATCGCCGGGGCGCTGGTACTGAGGGCCGTCTTCGTTCTTGCGGGTATCACGCTGCTCCAAGCTTTTCATCCGATCATGTATTTCTTCGGAGCGATCTTACTTTTCACCGGCCTGAAGATGTTGCTTCCTCGGAAGCGCGCGCTGCGCCCGGAAAATAATTGGATGGTTCGCGTAGTGCGCCAAGTGATTCCTGTAGTGCAGGACTACGAGGGCCAACAGTTCCTGGTGAGGGAAAGCGGGAGATGGAAGGCGACTCCGCTGTTTCTCGCGCTCGTCGCGGTGGAAGCGATGGACATTATTTTCGCGGTGGATTCCGTGCCGGCAGTGCTAGCGATCACGCGGGACACTTTCATCGTTTATTCGTCAAATGTGTTTGCGATTCTGGGGCTTCGAGCGCTTTACTTTGCACTTGCAGACATTCTTCCGCGCTTCCGATTCCTGCATCAAGGGCTCGCAGCGATCATCATCTTCGTGGGAACGAAAATGATCGCGAGCGAACACTTCCCCATTTCCGCCGTTACTTCTCTCATCGTCATTGCGATAGTTTTGGGCGTGACAATTGCAGCATCCCTCGTATTCCGGCGCCGCGATGTAAACGCCAAGGCACTCTGAATACTGCGCTATCGTTGCGATAGACGAGGCGATTCTGACGCTCCGGCGGCGCGCTAAGCATCTAACAGTGATGAACTCTAGGCAGAGCAGCACGGCGCGCTCCACGATAAAAAGGGGCAACCGGTCTGCCAAACATGAAACGACGGAAATACCAAAGAACTGCAAAGACGCCGAGTTGGAGGTAGATGGCGGCCCAGTAAGGTTGACCAATTTACAGAAAATCTTCTGGCCCGGCTTGGGCCTGACAAAGCGCGATCTTCTTCAATATTATGTGGACGTTTCATCCTGGCTGCTGCCACACCTTAGGGATCGGGCCATGGTGATGAAACGGTATCCAAACGGAATCGCCGGCGAGTTTTTCTTCATGAAGCGCGCGCCGTCGCCGCGGCCTTCGTCGATTCCGATCTGTTCAATCAAACATCACTCCGGTAATGTAATCGACTTTCCCATAGTCCAGGATCTATCTTCCCTTCTGTGGGTCGTGAATCTCGGATGCATCGACCTGAATCCGTGGTACGCAAGATGTGACGACATTGACCGCCCGGACTATTTGCATTTTGATCTGGACCCCACGGAGGGTGCTTCCTTCGGCCAAGTGCTGGAAACTGCGTTGATCGTGCGCGATGCTCTCGCATCTCTGAAAATCAAGAGCTATGCAAAGACCACGGGCTCCCGCGGCGTCCATGTATACGTTCCTATCGTGCGAGGTCCTCTGCAGAAACAGGTGTGGGGCTTTGCTAAAGAATTCTCGAAGGAGTTGGCTCTGCGGAACCCGAAAATCGTCACTGCCGAATACCGCATCGCGAAGCGGCCTTCCCGGCGCGTCCTGGCGGACTACAACCAAAATGCCTGGAACAGGACCCTGGCGTCGGTTTACTCGGTCCGACCCAAACCGGCGGCGACCGTTTCAACTCCCCTCACCTGGGAAGAAGTGGAACGCGGAGTTCGCATGACGGATTTCACAATGCAGAATGTGCCGCAACGCCTGCGCAAAGTTGGCGACCTCTGGAAGCCTTTGCTTTCTGAGCGAGGAAGGGTGGACCTGGGCGGATTCCTATGACCTTGCCGCTGAGCAGAAAATATCATCCTATGGAGGCGCGCCCTGCAACTGAACTACCAGCGGGTGCGGAATGGCAATACGAGCCCAAATGGGACGGGTTTCGCTGCCTCGCTTTTCGCGACGCAGAGCGTGTGGATTTGCAGTCCAAATCAGGAAAACCGCTCACGAGATATTTTCCGGAACTTATCGCGGCATTGAAGGCTTTGAAATCCAATAAATTCGTATTGGATGGAGAAATTGTAATTCCCGTAGGCGGCAGTTTGTCTTTCGACGACTTACTGATGCGAATTCATCCGGCCGCCAGCCGTATTTCGAAGTTGAGCCAGCAATCGCCATGTGTCTTCATCGTTTTCGATTTATTAGTTGATGAAAAGGGACGATCGCTGGTGAATCTGCCGTTGCGCGATCGTCGCAAAATGCTGCAGGCATTCGCACACAAGTACTTGGATGAAGACGGCACTGTTCGGTTGTCGCCGACCACGGACGACATCGCCATTGCACGCAAGTGGTTTCGTATGGGCGTCGGCCTGGACGGGATTATGGCCAAACGTGTGGACCTTCCCTATCAACCGGGCGAGCGCACCGGTATGCAGAAGATCAAAAAGCAAAGAACCGCGGATTGCGTGGTTGGCGGATTTCGCTACCTGGAAAAGAAGCCGCTCGTCGGCTCCTTGCTGCTCGGTCTGTACAATGACAAAGGTTTGCTCGACCATGTGGGGTTCTGTTCGTCAATCCATGATGAGGATCGCCCGGCCTTGACTAAGAAGCTGAAAGCGATGATCAAGCCGCCGGGATTCACGGGGAAAACTCCCGGAGGGTTAAGCCGATGGAGCACCAAGCACTCGATGGAATGGGAACCGCTCAATAATAAACTGGTGCTTGAGGTTCAATTCGATCACTTCACCGGCGGGCGTTTTCGTCATGGAACGAGATTCTTGCGCTGGCGCCCGGAAAAATCTCCTCGACAATGCACCATGACGCAAGTGCAACGCGAAAGCCGTTCGG
>Ga0302177_10002105_pt1 | contig 14123 bp, 17 predicted proteins | sample I_Palsa_E1_2_FD_198780 | JGI IMG/M metagenome (GOLD analysis project Ga0302177, IMG submission 198780) | Peat permafrost microbial communities from Stordalen Mire near Abisko, Sweden - I_Palsa_E1_2 | ecosystem: Environmental > Terrestrial > Soil > Palsa > Peat permafrost | place: Sweden... | reverse complement strand
CATGGCCGCCGAATGGGGCGTGGCCTACCTGACCATCCGCCGGGCCATGGCGGAACTACGCGAGCGCGGCCTGATCGTCAGCGTCCAGGGCCGGGGTACCTACGTCCGCGACCCCAACAGCTGAGCCTCGCTCCCGCGAGGCGTAACCGGCGACCGGCTAGGTGGGGCGGCTTTACCGCACATACTGCGGAAAAGCCGCCCCGAATCCGCTCATGAGGGGGTGGGACGGGTGCGGGTACTGCACTGGAACATTCACTCCTGGCAGGATGCGGGCGGGGCACCGAACCACGCGGCCGTGGAACGCCTCATCAGCCGGACCGCCCCGGACGCGGTGTCGCTGGTGGAGGTCAGGGAGTCGTGGGGCGCGCCGTCGCAGCTGGCCGGGCTGGCCGAGCGGCTAGGCTACCACTGGATGTTCGGGCCGGCTCTGGAGTTCGGCGGGGACACGCCCAGCACCGGGTATGGCAACGCGCTGCTGACGACGCGGCCCGTGCTGGCGGTACAGCAGTGGCGCATCCACTCCCCGGCGCAATATGAGAACACGGAGCCGTCCGAACCGCGCACGGCCGTGTGCGCCCGAATCGAGGCCGACACCGGGCCTGATGGGCTCGATAGGCCGTTGTGGGTGCTGAGCACGCACCTGCCAGCCAGCCGGACCAGCGATCGGTCCCGTGCGCTCAGCCGGTTCGCCACGCTCCTGCAGCAGTTGGACGGCCCGTGGCTGGCGTGCGGTGACTTCAACACCCCGGCCTCGGCGTGGCTGGGCGAGCTGCCGGGCGTGACGTTCTGCCCGGACCCGCCCCGGCCGACGTTCCCGGCCCGCTGGCCGGCCCGGCCCATCGATTACTGTCTCGCCTCGCCCGGGGTGCAGGCCGAGGCGAGGGTGCTGCGGGCCCGCGGCTCGGACCACCGGGCCGTGCTGATGTCGGCCCGGTGGCCAGGAGCCGCGGCGCCGGGCATGGCCGGACCGGAGCGGCGCGGCCGAAGCCGGAGGCTCCTGCCCTGTCCCTTGGCGCGTTAGGCGGTGCGTCAGGCCAGCTGCGCAGGCCGTGCGGGACTCGCGGACAGGTGCGACCGCGGGTCAGGACTGGCGCTCGCCGGCCGCCATGGCCAGCAGTTCCTCCGCGTGCGCCCGGCCGAACTCCGAATCCTCCAGGCCAGCCAGCATGCGGGACAGTTCCCGGACCCGGCCGGGCTGGTCCAGCCGGACCACGCCGCTGCTCGTGACCAGGCCGTCGCCCGCCTTCGTCACCACCAGGTGGTTGTCGGCGAACGCGGCGACCTGCGGCAGATGCGTCACGACGATGACCTGGGCCAGCCGGGCGAGCCGCATCAGGCGGCGGCCAATCTCCACTGCGGCCTTGCCGCCCACGCCCGCGTCGACCTCGTCGAATACGAACGTGGGCACTGGGTCAGCCCCAGCGAAGACCACCTCAATGGCCAGCATGACCCGGGACAGCTCACCGCCGGAGGCGCCCTTGTTCAGCGGCAGCGGCGGCGCGCCCGGGTGAGCGGCCAGCTTGATCTCCACGTCCTCGGCGCCGTGTGGTCCGGGCTCGTCGAGTGGCCGGAGGACCGCGGTAAGCCGGGCGTGCGGCATGGCCAGCGCCGTCAGTTCGGCGGTGACGTCACGGGAGAATCGTTCGGCGGCATCCTGACGCAGCGCGGTCAGCGCGGCGGCCAGTTCGGTGACGCGGGCCGCCATCTCGGTTTCCTGCTGGGCCAGCGCGGCGATCCGGTCGTCGTCGCCTTCCAGCTCACCCAGGCGGGCGGCCGCCACCTTGGTCCAGGCCAGGACCGCGGCCAGATCGCCGATACCGTCACCCGCCGTCGCGGTCTGCCCGGCGCCCGCCGCCTCCGCACTCTCGGGCTTGGGTTCCATCCCCGCGGCGGCATTTCCCGGTGCCGCGGCGGAACTGCCCCGGCCGGCGGCCACGACCTGGCCGGCGGCCGCGTTCTCGGTGGCGGCGCGGACACCGTAGGCGCGGACCAGCCTGGCGAGCGCGGCCCGGCGCTCCTGCACCGCCGCGAGCCGGGCCGGGTCGGCGTCAAGTGACTCGGTGTAGGAGGCCAGCTCCCCCGCCACGTCGGCCAGCAGGTACGACGCCTGGTTCAGCTGGTCGGCCAGGGCGGCCAGGGCCTGGTCGTGCTGGCGAACCGCCTCCAGCTCCCGCCGGGCCCCGCCGATGAGCGTCATCGCGTCCGGGTGGTCGTAGGCCGCCGCGGACGGGTCACCCTGCAGGGCCTCGTGCGCAGCGGTCGCCGCGGACCGGAGCGCCTCGGCGTTGCCGAGCCGTTCCTCCTCCGCGAGGAGCAGGACGTCCTCGCCCGCCACCGGGTCGAGTGCTTCGATCTCCTCCAGGGCCCGGCGGAGGTCTTCGGCTTCGGTGATCCGCTCACGGGCCATCTGGGCCAGCTCGGCCAGCTCGGCCTGGATCTTCCGGTGCCGCTGGTAGGCACGCTCATATTCGGTCAGCACGTGAGCCAGCTGGGCTCCGGCGAAGGAGTCCAGCGCCTCCCGCTGCCGGCCGGCCCGCAGCAGTTGCTGCTGATCAGCCTGGCCGTGCACAGCGACCAGGTCGTCGGCCAGATAGGTGAGCAGGGACACCGGGACCGAGCGGCCCCCGGCATGCGCGCGGGAGCGGCCCTCGGCCGATACCGAGCGGCTGAGCACCAGGGCCGCGCCGTCGTCGTCAAGCTCACCGCCGGCCTCGTCGACCTGCTTGGCCACCTCGCCGTACGGATCGATCTGCAGCCGCCCCTCGACGATGGCCCGCTGCGCACCCGGCCGGACCCGGGCCGGATCGGCCCGCCCGCCGAAGAGCAGGCCCAGGCCGGTCACGACCATGGTCTTGCCGGCCCCGGTCTCTCCAGTCACCACAGTGAATCCCGGGGACAGCTCGAGGGTCGCGTCGTCGATAACCCCGAGTCCCGTGATCCGGACTTCCTCAAGCATGACCGCCAGCCGTCTCCTCTTCGCCGTCCCGGAGCGCACCAGGCCTGCCGCTCAGCCGTCCGCGCCAGCCCGCCACCGGCAGGCCGAACTTGGCGACCAGCCGGTCCGTAAACGGCGCGCCGCCGTCATCGGTGGCCGACCCGCCGTCCGCGGTCGCGGGCACGCCGGCCAGCCGGGCCAGCAGGACCGGAAGCGCGCCGCGCCGGACTTCTACCCGTGCGCCGGGTTCTAGGTCGACCCTACGGCGGCCATCGCACCACATGACGCCACCGGGCGACGCCGCGCCGGCGGGCTCGGCCAGGATGTCCGGCGCGGCCGTTGCGGGGCCGCGGCCCGAGCCGCCGATGACCTCCACGGCGAGCACCGAGCGGGGCGAGACGACCATCGGCCGGGCGAACAACGCGTGCGCGCTGATCGGCACCATGAGCAGCGCCTCGACCTCGGGCCAGACCACCGGGCCGCCCGCCGAGAACGCGTACGCGGTCGAGCCGGTCGGGGTGGCGCACACCACGCCGTCACAGCCCCAGCGGGACAGCGGCCGCCCGTCGACCTCGGTGACCACCTCAAGCATTCGTTCCCTGGCGAGCTTCTCCACCGTCGCCTCGTTGAGCGCCCAGTTCTCGGCGAACAGGGCGCCGTTCTGGTGGACGGTGACGTCGATCGTCATCCGTTCCTCGACCACGTACTGGCGGTCGACCACGCGGTCGACGGTATCGCCCAGGCCGTCCGGCTCCGCCTCGGCCAGGAAGCCGACGTGGCCGAGGTTCACGCCGAGCAGCGGGGCCCCGGCCGGGCGGGCCAGCTCAGCCGCGCGCAGCAGGGTGCCGTCCCCGCCGACCACGATCACGACCTCGGCGCCCTGGGCGGCGCCCCGGCCGGGCGCGACCTCCGCTACGTCCGGGGACGCGATGTCGGCGGCCTCGGGCATCAGCACGCGTACGTGCATCCCGGCGTGGACCAGCCGCTCCACGACGTACCGGGCGCTGCGCAGCGACTCCTTCCGCCCGGTATGCGCCACGACCAACGCCGTCCGCCTGCCGCCCGCGACGTTCACTGCGCCCATTGTCAACAACTGTCCTTCGTATCCCGCGTCGTCGGTGTCACTCCGGGCCCTCGGCGACCGCCCGCCGCAGGTCCTCGTCGTCCAGCGGTAGCGCGCCGCGCCGCAGCCAGACGAAGTACTCCACGTTGCCCGCCGGGCCCGGCAGCGGGCTGGCCGTCACCCCCCGCACACCGAGGTCCAGCTCAGCGGCGGCACCGGCGACGGAGCGGACTGCTTCGCCCCGCAATCCAGGATCGCGCACGACCCCGCCGGCGCCAACACGGCCCTTGCCCACTTCGAATTGAGGCTTGACCAGCAGGACGTAATCGGCCTCCGGCGCCGCCGCGCCGGCCAGGGCGGGCAGCACGAGGGTCAGCGAGATGAACGACAGGTCCGCGACCACCAGGTCCGGCGGGCGGCCGTCCGGCCCGGCCACCTCCTCCGGCCGCAGGGACCGGACGTTGACCCGGTCCAGTACCGTCACCCGCGGGTCAGTCTGCAGCGACCACGCGAGCTGTCCGTAGCCGACGTCGGCCGCGGAGACGTGCGCGGCGCCCGCGCGCAGCAGCACGTCGGTGAACCCCCCGGTGGACGCGCCCGCGTCCAGGGCCTCCCGGCCCGCCACGGTGAGGTCGCCGAAGGCGGCGAGCGCCCCGGCCAGCTTGTGGCCACCGCGGGAGACGTAGCCGGGATCGCCGCGGTCGTCGGTGACGGTGATCGGGGCGTCGCGGGTCACCTGGGTGGCCGCCTTAGCCGCAGGCTCGCCACTCACCGTGACCCGCCCGGCGGCGATCAGTTCGGCCGCCTGCTCGCGCGAGCGGGCGAGGCCGCGCCGGACGAGTTCAGCGTCCAGCCGGGCGCGGGGGCTCCTGCGGGCCATCCGCCCCGTCATCGTGTCGCGCCCGTCATGGTGTGCCGCGCGAGCCTGGTCCGTTCGGCATATCCGGCGCCTGCGGGGCGTCGGGCGTGCTGGGCGCGTCGGGGCCGAGCTCGCCGAGCACCTCGCGCAGCCGGTCGTGGATCTCCCCGAGGATGACGGGGTGTTCGTCCAACGGCGCATCCTCCAGTTCGCCGAGCCGGTCCACTGCCTCATCCACCCGGGCGTCGCCGGTCCCGGTGATGTCGTCCGCCTCGGTCATCTGCGTTCGCCCCTTAGCTCGATCGCGCGTCTAGACTGCGCTAACCTCCGCCTTGAACGCTACCGTCCCGACGATCCTGGGAGTGAAGCCGCGATGGCCACGGCCGAGGAATGCCGTGAGGCATTTGTAAAGCTGACGGACCGGCTCTCCGAGCTGGACCCCAAAGACCGCGATGCGTTTTTCAGCGGCCGCTCCTTCTCCTGCCACGTCTCGGACCTGAACATCACGTTCGTGACCCGTTTCGGCGCTGACGGCGCGGACTCGGTGCGTGCGGCCGCGCCGGGTGAGCCGCCCGCCGACGTCCGGCTCACGGCCGCCAGCCCGGTGGTGCTGGAGCTGGCCGACGATGTCGGGGCCTTCCCCCGGGCCTGGCTGACCGGGCGGGTCAAGGTCCAGGCCAGCATGCGCGACCTGCTAAGGCTGCGCAAGCTGCTCTGAGCGGGCGGCGGCGGCCGCTTCCGGGCCGTCGGTTGCGAGATCCGGGTTGTCACCGGGACCAGGGCTGGCGGCCGGACGAGGAAAATCCGGTGGGCTGGCATGGGCGCTGGGGGCGACCGCTCTGGCTAGGCCAGCAGGGTCTGTGGGGTGGTGGGGGCTGGCTGAAGATGCAGCGTTGGTGGTGCTGACTGGAAGGTGACCGCTCCCCTGATCGGCAGGACGGCCAGGAGTTCCGCTCCGGCCGGGGCGGAACGGAGGGACGGGCTGGGGAAAGCTGACCGGACTGGCTGCCTCGATATGGGCGGCTTCTGGCTCGGTCAGCCAGGACCAGTTGCGGTCAGGCGTGAGCGGTTTTGACGGGTCGTCATCCGGCTCTGTCGCGTCAGCCGGTCTACCGTTCTTTTCGGGCATGGCGGAAATCTAGGGAATCAATATGGCTTTTTCATAACACCGAGTCGGTTAGCGGGCGCCTGCCCGACCGGAACCGGCGGAGCCGGACAATGAGCCAGACCAGCAGCACCAGGCCAGCGAGGAGCAGCACCACGCTCGCTGCGCCGTAACCCTCGATCCGGGCGGTGTCCCGGTGGACGACCTCAATGGGCCCGGGAGCGGGGCCGAAACGCAGGCCGGCCGCCAGCCCGGTATCGGGGCGGCCCACGGCCAGCCGCGCCGCCATGGTGAGCGCGGCGGGCGCGTCGACCTCGCCGAACCCGGCGCCGGGGCTGTAACCGCCGGCCGGACGGTCGCTGGCCGAGTAGATCATGGCCTGCTCGACCTGCTCCGGGCTGAGCCGGGGGAAACGCGACCGGATCAGCGCCGCCACGCCGGCGACGAACGCCGACGCGGGGCTCGTCCCATCGCCCACCAGATAGCTGCCGTCGGGCCCGGCGCCGACGACGTTGACTCCGGGGGCGGAGAGGACCACGGAGGCGTTCTGATCGGAGAACAAGGCACGGTGGCCGGTGGGGTCAAGCGCGGCGACCGAGATCACCCCGGGAAAGGACGCCGGGTAGCTGTAGGGCGTGTAGCCGCTGGTATCCATGCCACTGTTGCCGGCCGCGGACACCACGACCACCCCATGCGCGATCGCGTACCCGACGGCGGCGCGCAGGTCCCGCGTCGGAGTCTCACCACCGAGCGACATGTTGATGACCTCGACGCCGTGGCCGACCGCGTACCGGATGCCATTGCCGATCGCGTCGGCGTAGGCGGAGTTGTCGTTGTAGTTGGCGAAGCCGGGTTCCTGGTCGTCGAGGATGACCCGGACCGACAGGATCCTGGCCGCGGGCGCGACGCCGATCACCCCGGCCGTGTCGCCCGGGCCGCTGCCGTGCCCGGCGATGAGCGAGGCGATATAGGTGCCGTGCAGGTGCGGGGGCTGGTAACCCGGCGGGTCCGCGCCCTGGGTGTAGTCGGGCCCGACGGTCACCGATCCAGCTAGGTCGGGCACGGTGGGGTCGACACCGGAATCGAGTACCCCGACCGTCACCCCGCTGCCCCGGGTTACCTGCCACGCCGCGGTCACGCCGATCGCGCGCAACTGCGCCTGTTCGGCGGCCCGGACCTGGGGGGGCGCCGCAGCCTGGGCGGGCGATCCGGCCGCCAGGACGGCCAGCACCGCCGTGCCGGCTACAGCGATCGCCACGGCCCGGCGGAGCAGGGCCGTCAGCACGACCACGCCCGGGTGCCGCACCGGACGGTTATCGGCTGGGCTAGCGGCGTGCCGATGTCGGTCGCGAGCTGTATGGCCGGGGCGAAGACGGACGCCCGGCGCTCCCCGGTCGCGGCGGCGGTCCGCCCGTCCGCGTATCCGGCCACCGAGAGCACCACGTAGGGGCCGTCCAGGCTAGACGTGGCCGCCTGCCGGGCCTGGTCGGTGAAGGCCGCCGCCGAGGTACCGGGCAGCGCCAGCGCATGCAGGCCGCGGACCGGGATCTGGCTGGCTGTATAGCGGCTGTAGAAGCCCGCAGACGCCCGGGCACTGGGAAACGCGAGCACGCCGAGGGTGTAAACGATCCCGCCGAGCTGATCGACGTAGGTCGCCCGCAGCGCGGCCCGGCAGCCGAACTGGCGGGCCACGGCGGCCTGCGCGTTATCCAGCGCCGCCGTACAGCCGTCGCCGGGCGCGATGCCGTCCCGCTGGGCGGTCTCCTGGTTCAGCAGGTCTGTCGTGTACGAGAGCTGCGCAGGGAAGATCTGCCCGGCAGGCCAGCGCTGCCAGCGGCTCGCCACGCCGAGGGCGGCCGCGGCGGACAGTTCGGCCGGCGTCGGCTTGCGGGTCAGCTCGGCATGCGCGCGGCTGCCCGTGCCGAACGCGGCCAGCAGACAGAGCACGGCCACGATCGCGATCAGCGGGGCCACCCACAGGTGACGGTGCCCCATCGGGCCGGGGGCGGCCGGTTCGGGGATAGCCGAAGAGGCGGGTGAGGCCTGGACGTCCGGCGAGGCCAGCGGATCAGCTGAGACGAAGGGGTTGGGTGAGCCGAAGGGGTTCGGTGAGCTAAAAGGGTTCGGTGAGCCGAGGGCGCTGGGTGAACCGAAAGGGCTGGACGAGGCGTCGGGGCTCGATGAAGCTCCGATGCCCGGTGAGGCCGAAGTGCTCGGTGAGGTCGGCGCATCAGTTGAGGCGAAGGGGCTGAACGAGGCGTCGAGGCTCGATGAAGCTCCGATGCCCGGTGAGGCCAAAGCGTTCGGTGAGGTCGGCGCATCGCTTGAGGCGAAGGGGCTGGACGAGGCGTCGGGGCTCGATGAAGCTCCGATGCCCGGTGAGGCCAAAGTGCTCGGTGAGGTCGGCGCATCAGTTGAGGCGAAGGGGTTCGGTGAGCCGAAGGGGTTCGGTGAGGCGAAAGGGTTCGGTGAGGCGAACGGGCTCGGTGAGTCCGGGAGGGGCGGTGAGACCTGAGCGGGACCTGAGACCTGAGCCTCCGGTGGGACCTGAGCCCCCGGTGAGACCTGAGCCCCCGGTGAGGCTTGGGCCTCCGGTGAGGCCGGAGCGTCCAGTGAGGCCGGAGCGGGCGGCTTGGGCGGATCCTCAGGATCGGGTGGGCCCGGTGGTTCTGTGGGCGCCGCGTACCAGTTGAACGGCTCGAACTCTGCGTTGGGGCCGTCCCCCCGCGGTGCGCGCATGCCTCGATCGTAGAGGTAAATCCATTTGTCGGTTAACGCCCTGCTGCCCGGAGTTTGCTGCCCGGCGGCGAAGCCATCCGGGGAATTCCGTGGCGACGAGGCGCTCGTCGTGGACGCCCTCGGCTTCGGCCGAGGCCAGCCATACGATCGGCGCCCCCATGATCACGGGATCGAGCAGCGAAAGGCCAGTCGCGCCCTGGGCGGATGATCCTGACTCGGCTGGGCCGCCTAGATGATCAATTCCAAGGGGTGGCTGCGGAGACGAGGCGAGGGCATCCAAGATCAGTTTGTGACGACCAACCTGGATACCCTCGCTACCGCACTGTACGTGACAACCGATGACCTGCTGAAGGACTCGCCGCAGCTCGCGCCATACCGGCCTGAGATCGGCATCGGCCCGAGGCTGAGTGACGCTGAGCTGGTCACCCTGGCGGTCATGCAGGCCCTGCTGGGGTTCAGTTCCGAGGCCCGCTGGCTGCGGCACGCTCGCGCTCACCTGCGGCACCTGTTCCCGTACCTGCCTCAGCAGCCCGGATACAACAAGCGGCTGCGCGCCGCCGGGCCGATGATCCGGCACTGCATCCGTGTCCTGGCCGCCGATACCACCGTCTGGACCGACGACGTGTGGGTAGTCGATTCCACCCCCGTCGAGTGCGGCCGCTCCCGCGAGACCGCCCGGCGCTCCGACCTGGCCGGATGGGCTGAATACGGGTATTGCGCCAGCCACTCGCGCTACTTCTGGGGACTGCGACTGCACCTGGTCTGCACCCTGCAGGGCCTGCCCGTCGCCTTCGCCCTGACCGGCGCGAAGGCGGACGAGCGCGAGGTGCTGGCCGGCATGTTCACCGCCGGCCCGGACCTGGTCATCGCCCGGCCCGGCCAGACCCTCATCGGCGACAAGAACTACTACGGTGCCGCCTTTGAGGCAGCCATGGCCTGCGAGGGGATCAGGCTGCTGCGGCCCGCCCGCAAGGGCGAGCCCGCCCGGGCCGGCGCGCACCTGTTCAAGCCGCTGCGCCAGATCATCGAATCGGTCAACGACACCTTCAAAGGCCAGCTTGACCTGGAACGGCACGGCGGCCACACGCCCGGCGGAGTGATGGTCCGCGTCCTGCAGCGCATCCTGGCCCTGACCGCCGCGATCTGGCACAACGACACCACCGGGCAGCCCGTCCTGCGATCGCTGGTGTCTTACGACCACTGACCTTGGAATCAGTCATCTAGGGGAACGTGCGCCGGGGTCATCTTGCCTGCACGGCTAGCCGCAAAGCCGCTGCCCATCTAGCCGGCGGCCGGTGAGGTCTTGTCAAGCAAGTCCAGAACGGCTCGCCCGGCCGCTGGCGGCGGACCTGCGCCTGCCCTGGGAACGGCCCGCCCCGCCCGGGCGGCTGACCCCGGCCCGGGTCCGCCGGGGGTTCCGGAACATCCACGCGACCCTGCCCTGCCCGGCCGGTGCGCCGAAACCCGGTAAGCCCGGCCCCGGACGCCCGCCGGGGTCGAAGAACCGGCGCCCAGCACCCCGCCATGACGTGGGAAGACGACGAAGAGGGATGCCTCTCTCAAGGCACGGCGCGAACGCGCAGGCTAAACGACAAGCTAAGCGCCGACGGCGGAGACGGCGGCGAGGATGGCCTGGATCGCAGCCTCAGGATGGGACACCATTGACACGTGCGAGCCTGCGACCTCAGTGATCGTCGAGCCCGCCCGCTCCGCCATCCTGCGCTGCGTGGCCGGGGGTATGACGCGGTCCTCGGTTCCGACCACGGCCCAGCTCGGTATGCTCTTCCAGGCCGCCGTCTCCGTCCCCGCTGTGTTCGCACCGAGCGTGATCGGACGCTGGCTCGCGACGATCAGCCACCGGTCGGCCTCGGGAAGGTCCTGCGCGAAGGCACCGTGGACAGTCGATGGCTTGAGGAACGCCTCGGCGTCTCCGTCGGGAGCTCCGGGATAGCCGACGATGTCCAGCACCGCCGTCGGGTCCGGAACGTCTAGCGCGGAGCCCGAACCGCCGAGAATCTGGAAGACAGTCTCGCCCACCTCAGGAATGAACGCATCGACGTAGACGAGGGCCTTGACGTCGCCGTCGGCTATCCCGGCATTGGTAATAACCACGCCCCCGTATGAATGACCGACCAGGACGACAGGACCGGTCGTCCGCTGCTTGAGGAACGACGCGACGTACTCGGCATCTCCCGCCACTCCGTGGAGGAGATTAGGCGGCGTGAGGACAGTGAAGCCCTGGCTATGGAGCTCAGTCGAAACGGCGTTCCAGCTCGCTCCATCTGCCCATGCTCCGTGGACCAGGACGATGGTCGGCTTCGCCATATCGCTCTCCCCTTCTCAAGGCTGGCAGATGCCCATGCCTCGTATAAAGCTTACAGTCGGGGCCTCGCCCGTCTTTGGGGCACGGCCCTGAGCTGTGGATCTGCGGCGCAGGCATTCTGCCCGGCGCCCCAAGCGCGTCGGCCCGGCGGCGGCGCTGCTCGATTCTGGTGCGGGAGATCGCCGACGCTCTCGGGAAGCTCGCCACCAGGGAGCGGAAAACGGAAGCCAGGCCGGCCATCAACATGGCCTCTGACCTGCTATCGAAGGTGGGTGGAGCTAAGGGGACTCGAGCCCCTGGTCCCCTGCTTGCAAACATTGTGGACAAGGCTGCCTGATCTGCACTTCCCCAGGTGAACGCCCGCATGGCGTGTCCGTGATGCGACCGTGATTCACCGCTGATCACCGTCCGATCGGGCACGCCACGTTCTCTACCAAGGGCACGACTCATAGGCACGACGATCATGGTGTCTCGCCTGCTGGAGAAAGGTTTCGGGGGGGGCTCACCCCTACCGTGGCACTTAGGGGACAGTGAGGTGCACCTCTGCGATCATGCCTAGGTGGTCAACGAGGCCGGTCAGGAACGTCAGCTCGACGTCGCCACAACGTCGTCGTCCGGACTGTCGCGGGCCGGACAGGTTGCACTGGTCACGGGAGGCTCAACGGGTCTCGGCTTGGCGATCGCATCCGCTTTGGCCGATGCAGGCTCCGACGTCGTGCTCGCCAGCCGGTCGGCTGAACGCTGCGAGCGCGCCGCTGCCCGCCTGTCCGCCCAGACCGGGCGCACCGTGCAAGGCCGCTCCTGTGATGTCACCGACGAGCGCGCCGTCGCGGACCTTGTCGAAGGGATCGTGGACGACCACGGTCGACTCGACGTGCTCGTGACCAGCGCGGGCGTGCAAGCGCGCGGCGCCCTTGATCGGCTCGACGTCGGGACGCTGCGCGCATGCCTGGAGGTCAACGTCGTAGGAACCTGGCTGGCCTGCCGTGGGGCCGCCGGGCCCATGCGCGCCGCTAGATAGATACGGTCGCATCCTCACCCTGGCCAGTGCGCTTGGCCTAGTCGGAGCCGCGGCCCGGGGCGGCTACGCCGCGAGCAAGGGAGCTGTCGTCCAGCTCACCCGCAGTCTTGCCGTTGAACTGGCTGGAACCGGAATCACTGTTAACTCCCTCGCCCCAGGCCCGTTTCGCACCCCGCTCAACATCGGCATCGACGACGATCCGCAGGTCCTGCACTTCCTTGACAACGAGGTCCCGCTCGGCCGCTGGGCCGTGCCTGATGAGCTTGCTGGTGCTGCCCTGCTGCTCACCGATCAGCAGTCCGGCTATCTCACAGGAGTAGTCCTGCCCGTAGATGGTGGCTGGACTGCTCATTGATCGAACTGCTCTCCGCCTCGGCCCTATTACCTACACCCGTCACCTGGTCTGCTCCCGTCTTCCTCATCGCTGCCTGCCCCTGTTGAGCGGACGCCGGGTTCAGGGTCGGCGAATGCCGATCGCGCAGCGACGCGCGAAGTGCGCCCTTGACCCGGTGGCCGCGACTGGGAAAATCGAGCGGCGAGGAAAACGGCTGCTCTGCGGATTGCCTGACCTCGACCGGCGCTGGTTAGTACCCATGTGGCGTGATCAACCCCTGATCGCCGTCCGATCGGGCACGCCACGGGCACGGCCGTCGAAGGCTCGCCTGCGGCGGCAGTGTCGGACTGCCGACAACGCCCTGGTGCTCACTGGCCCGCTCCCCGAGGCCCTCGGGAAGCAGCACGTCGATCGAGGCCTTGCCGCGCACCCAACGATGCTGGCGTCCTTCCACGGAAATCCCCGCTGACTCGAACCCGATGTCGGTCAGCGTCCTGGTGAACGGGTGCAACATCTCCGGGTCGGCCCTCACGTCGATCACGGTGTCGGCGTCGTTGGTCGGCGCACCGGGAATTGCCCACGCTCGGCGCAGTGCAGATGGACGAGCTGTCCGCCGATGAGGGTCCATCCCTCGCTTAGGTGGTCGTAGAGGTCGAGGACGCCGAGCCACGAAGCGGTCTGTTCCGGCGGCATGGCCGGGAGGACGATCATATTCTGACAGCCTCTCGTTCCTGAGCCACCTCATGCAGTAGTTCGGCAGCACGCAGCTCCTCGCGGGGGCCGCGCTGCTCGGCGAGATCGGCTGCCTGGCGCCCGCCGCCCGCCGGTTCCCGGAACTCGCGGCCGGCGCCCACCCCGAATCCCAGCTCCGGGCGTGATGCCAGCACGTCAGCCGGGTCCATCCGGGGTACGCGCCAGGTAAACGGGCTGCGGAGTTGGCGTAAGAGGAACGGAGCTTGGCTGGCCTGGTGCCGGGCAGCTTGGTGTGGAAGGCGACCACAGTCGTCGATATCGCTGGCATTCAAGGCGAGCCGGACGCGTGGCATCGAACCTTCCAGGCGAAGACTTCGGCGACTGCCTATATCTCGTTCCGCCCTGTTCCCTCAGGGCGCGAGCACCCGATGCGCCGCACCGGCAAGGTCCGGGCACCCCATCGAATCCGCCCCTGCACCGCCGGTCTCACTGCAGGGTGCCCGGCCTGCTCGCTCCGCCTGCTGCCGGGACGTCAAGCCGGCTGGCCCCAGCGTGTTCTGCGGCTCTCCGCAGGGAGTCCAGGGCGGCCCGGAGCCTGCCCGCGGCCTCATCGGCGACCGGCTGGAGGGCGGGCTGGCCGGTGATGGTCACCATAGTCTGCGGGTCGAGCGCTTCGACGATGGTCTGGCCCGCCTCGCTGCGCACCACCACATTGCACGGCAGCAGCAGGCCGATAGAGGAGTCAATGCCGAGTGCCCGGTGCGCCAGGGACGGGTTGCAGGCGCCCAGGATCAGGTAGTCCTCCATGTCCTCGCCCAGCTTGCCGCGCAGGGTCGCCCGCATGTCGATCTCGGTCAGCACGCCGAAGCCCTGGGCCTTGAGCGCGTCGCGCACGCGCGCCGTTCCCTCAGCGAACGGCGCCTCGATGCGGATGCTGTTGCCGTAACCCATGTCACCTCCTGCGTCTGCTGTGTCAGGCCAGGGTGAGGAACATCTTCTCCATCTGTTCCACGGTCATCGGGGAGTCGGTGTCCCCGGACAGGCACTGGCG
>Ga0302177_10002104_pt1 | contig 14129 bp, 15 predicted proteins | sample I_Palsa_E1_2_FD_198780 | JGI IMG/M metagenome (GOLD analysis project Ga0302177, IMG submission 198780) | Peat permafrost microbial communities from Stordalen Mire near Abisko, Sweden - I_Palsa_E1_2 | ecosystem: Environmental > Terrestrial > Soil > Palsa > Peat permafrost | place: Sweden... | reverse complement strand
CGAACAAGAAGGCCGATCTGGCGCGGCTGGGAATTCGGGCGATGGCGGCCGGGACCATGGCGAATCTGATGTCGGCGTCGATTGTGGGAATCATGCTGTCATGAGCGCGGCGGCTGCAGCGAAGAAGCGGGGTGCGGGATCGAGCGAGTTCGCCGAGGCGGAACGCGCGGCGAAATTTATTTTCTCGAAGACGAAGCTGCGGCCGAAGATTGCGTTGGTTTTGGGTTCGGGGCTGGGCGGATTCGCGGATGAATTGACCGAGGCGACGCGAATTCCGTACGAAAAAATTCCGGGCTTCGCAAAGTCGACGGCAGTCGGGCACGCGGGTCGGCTGGTCATCGGCAAAGCCGAAGGCGTCGTGGTCGCGGCGATGCAGGGCCGGGTTCATTATTACGAGGGATATTCGGCGAAGGAAGTTACGTTTCCGATGCGGGTGTTTGGGCGGATGGGAATTAAATCCGCGATTTTGACCAACGCGGCCGGCGGAATAAATACGGGATACCAGCAGGGCGCACTAGTGTTGCTGCGCGATCATATTAATTTGATGGGCGTCAATCCGCTGATCGGGGGGAATGACGAGCGTTTTGGCCCCCGGTTTCCGGATATGTCGAGGGCGTATTCGGCACCGTATCGCGCGATTGCCGGCGAAGAAGCGCGGCGGTTGAAGATGGAGATTCAGGAAGGCGTTTACGCGGCATTGTCGGGGCCGAATTATGAGACGCCCGCCGAGATCCGTTATTTGCGGACGATTGGAGCGGATCTGGTGGGGATGTCGACCGTGCCGGAAGTGATTGTGGCGCGGCACACGGGAATCGAAGTGCTGGGGATTTCTTGCGTGACGAATATGGCGGCAGGAATTCTGGACCAGACGATTAATCACGAAGAAGTGATGGAGACCGGGGCGCGGGTGCGGACGCAATTTGTAGCGTTGCTGCGCGCGGTGATTCCGCGGATGGCTGGCGGAAAATATTAAGATGCGAGGTTGCCGCGGATGGCGGGGAATCCTATGAGCGAATTTGAGGGGCTGATTTCGGCGGCGAAGCAGGCGCGGGAGAATGCCTACGCGCCATTTTCGAATTTCCGGGTGGGCGCGGCGGTTCGCGCCGGCTCGGGGCGGACGTACACCGGCTGCAACATTGAAAATGCCACGCTGGGGCTGACGATTTGCGCGGAACGGGTTGCGATATTCAAGGCGATGTCCGAGGGCGAGCGCGATTTCGACGCGATCGCGGTGGTGACGGATGTGGACCGGCTGACGCCGCCGTGCGGAGCGTGCCGGCAGATTATCTGGGAATTCTGCGGGGATATTCCGGTGCTGCTGACCAATCTCGAGGGAAAAGTTGAGAAGGAAACGTCGGCGGGGTTGCTGCCACGGCAATTTGATTCTTCGTTTTTGTGAAGGTCGAAGGCCCGGCCGAGTCAAAGGCACCACGGATGAACACAGATAAACGCAGGTAAAAACGTAAAATTCCTCAAAAACCACAAAGGGGAATATGCATATTCTGATTCGGAGAGAATTTATGCGACGCCGACTTCTCGTCAACATCGATCTCAAATGCAAACATCGCGTTCCTCTACTTTGCCTTTATCTATGTTTAGCTGTGTTCATCTGTGGTGCATTTGATTTGCTGTTGGCGCGCCCGGCTTCCGCCAAGCAACACGTCGATTTAGTAGTGACCAATGGAACGGTGGTCACCATGGATGCGCAGCGGCACGTGCTCGAAAATGGGGCAGTGGCAGTGCGCGGGGATTCGATTGTGGCGGTGGGGCCGAGTGCGGATATTGCGGCGCAATATGACGCGGCGAAGATTGTGGATGCGCGTGGGGCGATAGTGATGCCTGGCCTGATCAACGGGCACGCGCACGCGGCGATGAGTTTGTTCCGGGGCGTGGCGGATGATCTGGCGCTGGACGACTGGCTGAAGAAATATATTTTTCCGGCCGAGGCGCGCAACGTCACCGAGGATTTCGTGATGTGGGGCACGCGGCTGGGCATGCTGGAAATGCTGCGCGGCGGAATTACGACGTATGCGGATATGTATTATTTCGAGGATGCTGTTGCACGAGTGACGAAAGAAGCAGGGATGCGCGGAGTGCTGGGCGAGACGATTCTCGATTTTCCGGCGCCGGATAATAAAACGGTGGCACAGGCGCTGGAGTATACCCAGAAATTTATCGAGCATTGGAAAGGCGATCCGCTGATCGTCGCGGCGGCGGCGCCGCATTCAATGTACACCTGCTCGGCGAAAACGTTGCAGGAGGCGGCGGCGCTGGCGCGGCGGAATCATGCGCCGATTCTGATTCATCTGGCCGAGGCACCCTTCGAATTGCAGTTGAGCAGGGAGAAATATGGAATCACGCCGGTGGGTTATCTGGCGCGCGAAGGAATTCTGGGGCCGGACGTGACTGGCGCGCATTGCGTGTGGGTGGACCAGGCGGACATCGCGACTTTGGTGCAGTACGGCGTGGGTTGCACCAACAATCCTTCGAGCAATATGAAAACCGCGGCGGGAGTTTCGCCGGTGGTGGATATGCTGGCGGCGGGGGCGGCGGTGGGGCTGGCGACGGATGGCGCGGCGAGCAACAACAACCAGGACATGTTTGAGGAGATGGACTTGGCGGCGAAGCTGCAGAAAATCACGCGGATGGATTCGCGGGCGTTGCCGGCGGAACAAGTGGTGGAAATGGCGACGATCGGCGGGGCCCGGGCAGTACATCTGGAAAAATTGATTGGGTCGCTGGAAGCGGGAAAGAAGGCGGATTTGATTGTGGTGGATACGACTGCGCCGCATGCGACGCCGATGTACAACGTGTATTCGCAGTTGGTTTATGCGTTGAAGGCTACGGATGTGCGGAGCGTGGTGATCGGCGGAAAGATGGTGATGGAAGACCGGAAGATGTTGACGCTGGATGAGACGGCGATCTTGGTGAAGGCTAATAAGTACAAGAAGCAGATTGAGAAGTCGCTCGAAGCTCCTGCGGCGAAGTGATTTGGGTAAGTGCAGAAACCGAACTTCAAAGATTTAACACAGAGAACCCAGAGAAAAAAGATGAGGGGACGGAGACGGCTGGGCCGCCAGTGAGAGCCGGAGACGGTTGGGCGGCGCGATTTATTCCGCGGGGCGGGCCATGTTGCGTTGGCGCTGGAGTTTTTGGGCGGAGGAGCGCAGAGTCTCCGGCACGTTTTTATTGCCGGCGAGCTGCTTGAGGTCGGCGGGGATCAGGCGCGGCAGCAGGTGCAGGGTGATGTCGATGGGCGATTTGGGATTCTTGGCCAGGTTCTTCATTACGATGTAGCTCTTCATGAACGCGCGATTCTTCGCAATATTCCGCAGCACTTCCTGGGAAACGTTAGCCATCGACGCAAAATTTTCCACTTCCAAATCGGTCAGGCGCGGAGATTGCAGCACGGCGCGCTGCACGATTTTGTTGGGGTCGCGGATCAGCAGGCCGCGTTCTTCGCGTCCGCCTTTCACCGCCAACTGAATGCGCTGCACGACATTCATGCTGCCGAGTCTCTGCAGTAGGGTTTTGCGTTTCTGTACGTCCGGCACGGCTTCGGCGGCGGTGTCTGCGATTTCCTGCTCTTTGAGCTGCTTGTTGGTCTGAATTTCGGCGAGCAAATCCTGCTGTTCGGGGGTCGCGGCGGTGGAGTAGGCCAGTTTCGAGCCCAGCTCGGGATCGGAGCTGAGCCGGTCGAGATTGTCGAGCAGGGCCTGAATGCCGTCACTGGTCAGGCAGGCGCTGACGCGGGTGACGACGGCCGGAGGACAGGCAATATTTTTGGCGAGCGCGTCGGCCACGCCGGGCTGTTCGCAAAGATATTCCGCGCAATACGAATAAGTACGGGGATCAGCGTCGGTGCGGGTGAGCGCGGCGATAAACGAGGCGAGAGGTTGGGTGGCGATGCAGTCATGCGCGGCTTCGGCGATGGACGGAGAGTCGTCCATCGAAAGGATGGCGAGCATCTCGGCGAAATCCGCGGGGGGCAACGACAGGGAACCGGAAACGATATCGATTTTTTGTTCCGGCGTCGCCTGTCCGGCACGAACCGCGGCGCGGAGGTCGGCGTTAATGGGAGGCTCCCGGAGGAGGCGGCAAATCTTTTTGGGTGAGCGTGATGGCGCCGGGCTGGCCGGGCTGGCCGGGGAGCACGACCATTTTTCCATTGAGATCGAGCAAAACAGCGGAAGCCTCGCTGGAAGAAATTTGAATGCTGTCAGTGGCGTTGAAGTCTTTCGCGTCGCCGGGATTCAGGCGTCCGCTAAAAATGGTTTTACCGTCGGCTACGATGTTTATGTCGGCCGCCCGCGTCGCTTGTAATTTCAAGGCGAGAGCAGCCGCAGCGGGATTGCCAGCTGAGGCAGACGGCACGGGAGGCGCTGCCGAAACGATGGCGGGATCGGAATTCGGCGGCAGCGCGTTCAGCGGCAGCGGAGCAGCGGAAGCGTCAACCCTGGCAGTGGAAATCGCGGACGAACGTTTGTGCATGTATTCAGTGACGCGCGGAACCAGATACTGGATGGCGGCCCAGCCGGCGGCGATGACCACGATGGCAAAAACGACGAGAACCACAATCTGGCGCCACTGGGTTTCCGGCTCATCGGGAGGATCGGCAACCACGCCGGGTTCCGGGCGGCCTTTGGTGTGGAGCGCATATTCGGCGACCATGCTGTCTTCATCGAGGCCGAGATAGTGGGCGACGGAGCGAATGAAGCCACGGTTGAACACGCCGCCCGGCAATTTTTCCCACTCTTCTTTTTCGAGCGCGGCCAAAAAGCGCGGAGCGATGCGGGTAGCCAAGGAAATTTCTTCCAGGGAAACTCCCCGCATTTCACGTTCACGTTTTAGATGTTCGCCGAAAGGTGTCGAAGACATGCGCTGAAACGAACCGCCCCACAAAAATATAGGCGTCGGGGAAGGGTGTGTCAATGTCGCCGGCCTAGACTAAAGAAATGGCCGGGTATTGGCGATTTGTTTCAATGGGACCGCGAAGGCCGTTGCAGTGCCGCAAGGCCGTTCCTATAATGGATGAGTTGAGCACTGAGAAACCAGACCGCAAGAGCTCTATCCCGCCGGGCGCCACCAAGCGCCGAGAACCGGACGGACGTCCGTTTGAAGGGGTGGAACGGCGCCGGAACCCGAACGCGGCGGCGAGCCCCGTCCCGTTTCCCATTGATCCGCCGCTGATTTCAGGATCCACCAGCGAAGTGTCGGTATTTCATGAACTTGGCAAAGCCCTGACGTCGTCTCTGCAGCTGGACCAAGTGCTGCGGACGATCATGGACAAGATCAATGAAGTGCTGCGGCCGGATACCTGGTCGCTGCTGCTGATGGATGTGGACCGCAACGAATTGTATTTTCAGATCGCGACCGGCCGGGGCGCGGAATCGTTGAAGGATGTGCGCATCAAGGTCGGGCAGGGGCTCGCGGGTTGGGTAGCGCAGACTGGCAAAGCGGTAGTGGTGCCGGACACCTCGAAAGATTCGCGGTTTTTCGGGCAAGTGGACGCTAGGACGAAAATGGAAACGCAGTCGATCGTGGCGGTACCGGTGCGTTTTCGCGAGCAGTGCCTGGGCGTGATCGAGTTAATTAACAGCATCGGGCCCGAGGGATTCAGCGATCGCGACATGGCGTTGCTGGAAGCGCTGGCGGATTACGCCGCGATTGCGATTGAAAATGCGCGGCACGTACAGCGGATTCACGAGCTGACGATTACCGACGACTGCACCAGTTTGTACAACGCACGGCATTTGAATTTCATGCTGGATACGGAAATTTACCGGTCGCACCGGTATGCGTTTGAATTTTCGCTGATATTCATCGACCTCGATCATTTCAAGATGATCAACGACACGCATGGGCACTTGATGGGGTCGAAGCTGCTGGCGGAGATTGGGCAGGCGATCAAGGACAAGTGCCGGCTGATCGATCTGGCGTTCCGCTATGGCGGCGATGAATTTGTGGTGCTGCTGCCGCAAACCTCGAAAGAGAATGCGATGGGTGTGGCGCGCCGGCTGCACAAACTGATTCGCGAAGCGGTGTGGCTGCAGGATACCGGGATCAACGCGCACGTGACTGCCAGCGTGGGAGTGGCGGCGTATCCCAGCGATTCACGGACGAAAGCGGAATTGCTGCATCTCGCCGACGAAGCCATGTACATGGTCAAGAACACCACGCGCGATAGCGTGGCGGCGTGCACGGTGAGCGAAGTCCCGGCCAAGAACGTCGAAGCGTAGTCCTTCCGGATGGCAATTTTGGTCGCGACGCAGGCGTACAGGTGTGTTCGGAGAACGCGGCGGCGGAATGAACCGCCGCGTTCCCTAAAAACGTTGAGTTAGGCGGAAGCTTTGCTGGCGGCTTCGGCGGGCGCTTCGTCGTCGGCGATCTTGCTGGCGACGATGGTCAGGCCGTTCTTGTTGGCGTCGAAACGCTGTTTACGGTCGAGCGACTTAAGGAATTCGCGGGTGGCTTTGCCGATGGCGGCGGCCATCGAGCCGGTGTCAATCTGCAACGTGCGTCCTTCGGGTCCGTTCTTGCGGTCTTGGTATTCCAATTTCACTGAGTACATGCGTTTCTCCTGCCGTTTTAGGCTTGAACTTAATTTTATTGTCTGGGAATGAATCCGGCGTACCTAACCAGTCTAACCCAATCCATGCGGGAAATGTCCAATCAAAGTCGGCTGACCCACCAGGCCAGGGCGACGAAGACCAGCTGCAAGGGCAGCCGGAGCCACAGGGGAGTGGCGGGACGGCCCGCGACTTTCAGATGCTCGATTGCGGCTTTGGCATTGGCGGGGAACATCGCGATGAGCAGCAGGATGAGGCAAATTCCGGCGAGGCTGCGGAATCGCGGGAGCAGCAGGCCGACCGCGCCGGCGATTTCGCAGAACCCGGTGAAGTAGACCCAAGCCATGGCATTGCCAAAAACCTGCGGAACCATGCGGGCCATGCCGTATTTGGCCTTGGTGAAGTGCGCGATGCCGGTGAAAAGAAACATGGCGGCGAGAGCCCAGCGCATCGCCGCGACCCAAGTGGAGAATGCGGCGACGCCGAACACGCCGGCCACGCGGAAAATCAGGAGGGAGCCAACGAGGATAATGAGGACGATCACGCCGCGGATTGTAGCGGTGTTGTCGGGGAATATCCAGGTTGGCCCAAGTCTGATGCGCGGGCGGTCGCAGTGGGATTGCAGCCGCAGCAGGATTGACGGGCGGAAAAGGCACTTGTCCGGTAACGCGACTAAACAGGCAAGTGAATTCAGTCGGTAAACACAGCCGCGTTTACCGGGGCCTGATCGTGGTCTGTTTCAGCCGGTTTTGGGTCCGTGGTCTCCCGTTCCCAAATGCGAGGCACCTGAGGCACCCATTTCAATGGAAGAACACACTTCCATGACTCCGCAAAGCCAGAATCCTCCGCTTCAAAAATCTTCCGCCATTGCGGCATAACCCTGGTCTTCAAATACCACGTTTGAGATATTCACCAGGGTTGGCCCCGACAACTCGCTTGAATGCCTTGCTGAAAGCAGCGTCGGACTCGTAACCGACTGACCGAGCAACGTCTATGAGCTTCTTGTCACGCTGTTGTAGCAACTGCATCGCCTTCTGCATCCGCCACTCAGTTACATATTCCAGTGGTGTTTGTCCGAGTAGCTCTTTAAAACGTGCTGCGAATGCGGAGCGAGACATGCCCGCCGCTTCGGCCAGGGATCCGACCGTCCAAGGTGTATTCACTCTGTCGTGAATGGCACTCAGGGCAGTGCCCATTTGAGGATCGAAAATCGCGCGAAGCCATCCTTTATGGCGTTTCGGTCCCGACCCGATATGCGCCCGGAGTACCTGGATAAACAGAACCTCGGCCAGCCGAGTCGCGACGACTTCAGATCCCGGCGCCTGTTCTTCCATCTCTGACGCAAGCGCCTGCACTGTGGTGTGAAGAGCAAGCGTGCGTGCCTGATCGGCCTTCATCAAAATGAACCTCGGCAATAACTGAGTGATTGGCTTCAGGCTGTCGCGATCGAAACTCAAGGACCCACAGACGATTGTCGTCGGTGCGCCACCGCCGCCACAAAGAGCGACATTGCCGTTGGCCTTAGCCCCGACCTCGCGGAAGCTCCACCTCGGACGTGTTCGCGGGCTGTCGCGCAAAACAATCGAAGTCCCCTTAGCCAGTAAAAAGCAATCGCCACCGGTGAGGGGAATCGGCTCCGCAATCCCTTCCGCACTCAGCCAGCAGTTGCCGCGCGAAAGCATGGCGAAGTGCGCCAAATCTGTGGGTGACATCTTTTTGTCGGAAGGCGTGACTTTTTCTTCGGTCTGGTTTTCCTGTTTTATGCCCCACGGGGCTGTGGCTTCGAGCCTGTGCAGACCAAAAGCAGTTACGTGCATCGTTCTGAAGATGTCTGTTATTGGGTCCAATTTAGCCTCCCCATTTTGGACGAATAGACAAAACATTAGGACTCTTGGACAGTTCTCGTCCAGCGCCAAAGAACTCTACTCTAGTGTACGAAATGCCGCACACATTCCGAAAGGAGCAATTATGGAAAGGCTTAAAGGTAAGGTCGCAGTCATTACCGGAGGATCAAGCGGCCTGGCGCTGGCAAGCGCCAAGCGGTTCGTTGAAGAAGGTGCCTACGTTTTCATTACGGGTAGGAGGCAGGAGCAGATCGATGAGGCCGTCAAGCTGATTGGCCGGAACGTGACGGGCGTGCGCGGTGACGCGTCAAACCTCGACGACCTCGACCGTCTGTTCGACACGGTCAAGCGAGAAAAGGGCAAGATCGACGTCTTGTTCGCGAGCGCTGGCATGGGCGTGGCCCTGCCACTGGGCGAGATTACCGAGCAGCACTTCGATGCGACCTTCGGCCTGAACACGCGCGGAACGCTGTTTACGGTTCAGAAGGCGTTGCCGCTGTTCAACGATGGCGGATCGATCATCATGACCGGATCAGTTGCTTCGGTGAAGGGTTTTCCTGGTTTCGGCGTGTATGCGGCGAGCAAGGCAGCATTGCGCTCCTTCGCACGCACGTGGCTCAACGAACTGAAGAGCAGGAAGATCCGGGTGAACGTGCTGGGCCCGGGGCCAATCGCCACACCGATGCAGGAACAAGTTCTGACCAAGGAGGCGAAGCAGATGTTCGAATCCCTGATCCCGCGGGGAACGATGGGTCAACCTGAGGAAATCGCGACGGTCGCGCTGTTTCTCGCTTCGGACGATTCGAGCTTCGTGAATGGAGTGGAATTGAATGTCGACGGCGGAATGACGGCGATCTAACGTCTGCAGATCTCAGCTCGCGGCTGACCTTCCGGCCGCACGTAAAGTGATTTACCGCAGGACGTGTACGAAAGGTCGCCACTAAACAGAGTTCGATGCCCCTCGCCTTCAAAGCCTGGGAATCAATATCAAAACGGATCGGAGAAAAGCCATGAGCTACTCAATTGTCGGATTCGGAAAGATAGGCCAGTCCCTCGCCCACGCCTTCGCCCGTAAAAACATCGACGTGGCCGTCGCGAGTCGCCGGCCGCCCGAGGCGTTGGCACCGCAGGCTCGGTTGATTGGGCCAACAGTCATCGCCAAGTCACTCAAAGAGGCACTCGAGGCCGACACAATCTTTTTGGCGGTACCGTTCGGGGAGCATCGCGAGGTCGCGAAAGCGCTGCCGAGTTGGAAAGGCAAGACGATCATCGACACCACGAACGCGTTTGGCATTCCCCCCGAAGAGATGGACGGCCTCCCGTCCTCCGCCTTCATCGCAAGAGCGTTCAACGGTGCAAAGCTCGTGAAAGGCTTTAATCACCTGGGTGCGGCCATCCTGGCTACCGATCCGGTCGTCGAGAGCGGCCATCGCGTGGTCTTTCTGTCGAGTGACGAGGAGGACGCGATTCCTCCGGTGGCAGATTTGGCCAAGCAACTCGGGTTCGCACCCGTCAAGCTGGGAAAGTTCAACGAGGGTGGCGCACTGGTGCACGCACGCGGGAAAACTTGGGGTCCGCTCATCTTCCAGGATTTGTTCAAGAAGCAGCAGTAATCGATCTGCGACCGTGCGATTTGGCCCGAGAAGGACGGTTGCGAAACGTCCAATTAGATCGCACACACTTCGTGTAAGGGAAAAAGGAGAGATTTCGATGAGCATCGAAAAGAATGTCCAGACTGTACAAAAGTTTCTTGCGGCACTCGGCCGCCGCGATGAGCAAGGTTTGCTGGCGTTGGCTGCCGACGATATTGAGTGGATCATTCCGGGCGAGAACTGGTCGCTGGCCGGCACGCACCGCGGGCACGCGGGATTGGGGAATTTACTTCGGAAGGCTAACGAAACGGTGGAAACTTCCTACCCAGAGCCCCCGGAGTTCATAGCGCAGGGAGACCGGGTTCTGGTCGTCGGCTTCGCTAGGGGAAGAATCAAAGTAACGCGGTAACCGGACATTTGCTTTTTGGGGTCACAGATCTTTCGAATCTCTACTTTTGAAATTAGCGGCCAAAGTGAAGAAGCAACGCCCCGGGGGTGGTCCTTTTTTCGCGCCCCTATACGCCATCCCGGGGAGCAGTTGTGAGCCGCAACCCGCTCACCTATACTCGGCGTCTAACACTTATAATTGGTTTTTGGCGGACGGCGGGGAAGACCGTCACGACTGCGGGAGCGGTTCTTGCGGAATCAAGAAGCGGCGCGTTATGCACGGTGGGCGGCGTGGGCGGCGTTGGGCATCGCGCTGATCGCGGGGGGAGCTTATCTGAAGCGGGCGATTCTGCAGGCGCGGGCGCGGGCGCGCCAGCCGGCAGCGGTGGCCGCAACCGTGGAGCAGCAATCCAACGAATTTTCATTCTCGAAAGTGGAAAATGATCGCACGCTTTTTACGGTGCGCGCTTCACGCGCGACGCAGTTCAAGGATGAAAACCGAGCGCTGCTGGAAGACGTGTGGATTACGGTGTACGGTCGCGAGGGAAACCGCAACGACAATATTCATACGCGGGAGTGTAATTACGAGCCGAAATCGGGGAATGTGAATTGCCAGGGCGACGTGAAGATCGACCTTTCGGGCGCCGGGCCGGGGCCGGCGAGTGGTGCGGCGAAACTTTCGGCCAACGAAAATAAAACCGCGGAAGTGAAGCCCACGGTAATCGAAACAAAAAGCGACCAGCCGATTCAAATCACCACGAAAAATCTGTCGTTCAATCGCGAAACGGGGCAAGCGTCGACTCCGGAGGCGGTGCAGTTTCGTTTTCCGGCAGGCGATGGCCGCGCGGTCGGCGTGATTTACGACTCGCAGAACTCCACGGTGCGGCTGCAGCACGATGTGCAGGTGAACATGGCGGCGACGGGAAAAACCAACGGGCTGCCGGTGACGGCGACCGGCGAGACGATGGACATCCGGCGCAACGACCGCATCGTGGTTTTGAGCGGCGCGGCCAATGCGCCGGCGGTGGTGCGGGAAGGCGCGCGCGAGCTATTCGCGGGGAAGATTGTAATTGAACTGGATGCCAACTTTCACGCGCAGCATGTGGTGGCCGAAGATCACCCATCCGTACACGGGAAGGACGCGAGCGGAGAATTTGCGGCGGCGGGCGAACGGTTTGAAGGGTTTCTGAATCCGGGAGGCTCGATCGAGCGGATCGCGGCCGATGGAAAAGTCGCCGGGACGAATCGAACGAAAACCGGCACCGACACGTTTTCCATGGCGCACGTCGAATTCACCATGCAGGGCAAAGAAAATCTGATCCGGACCATGGCGGCCACGGGCGACGTGGCGTTCGATTCCAGCGCAGGCGCCGATTCGCGGAGCCTGCAGACGCAATCGCTGCTGGTGAATTTTGGCCAGGGCAAGCAGCCGGGCAAAGCGCGAGTGGAAACGGCTGAGACGCTGGCACCCGGGACGATCGTGTCGAAAGCGGCGGGAGATTCGACCGAGCTGCGCGCCAAGAAATTTGTGACGCAGTTCAATGCCGCAGGCGAGATGGAAAAACTTTTTGGATATTCCGGAGTGGAGATTCGGCGGCAGAACACTGCGGGTGTGCCGCAGAACAGTTCGGCGACCGAGTTGGTGGCGACATTTGGGCCGGGCGGCGATTGGGACACGGTAGATGAAAAAGGAAACGTGAAATTCCAGCAAGGAGATCGCCAGGGAAGCTCGGCGCGGGCGCGCATGGTGCGCGCCACCGATACGATAACGATGGATGGGTCGCCGGTAATGTCGGACGCCATCAGCCGCACCACGGCGTCGAGCGTGGTGATCGATCAGAAGTCGGGAGATATTCGTGCGACGGGCGGGGTGGTTTCGACGTACAGCCCAGCGGCGCAGGCCAGCGCCCAGGCCAATGCCCAGGCCAACGCACAGTCTGGTGCTCCGTCTGGCGCACAGACGTCGGCGCAGAATACTCCGATGACGCTCGGGACGGGTCCGGGTCATGTGTCGGCGCAAACGCTGACGGGTTCGACGACATCAGGCCACGTGATTTACACCGGACATGCGCGATTGTGGCAGGGCGATTCGGTGCTGCAGGCGAACCAGATCGAAGTGTGGCGCGACGAAAAGAAATTGGTGGCGACCGGGAATGTGGTTGCGGTTTTTCCGCAGGCGGTCGGCACCCAACTGAAGACGCCGACATCGCCGGTGCCGAGCGCCAAGGCCGTCTCCACGGCGGCTGATCCGAACGCGCCGCACGGGCCGACGCTGTGGGAGATCCACGCGCCGATGCTGACCTACTGGAGCGATAGCGGAAAAGCGCACCTCGAAGGTGGAGTCACGGCGGATTCGCAGGAAGGCGCGATGGTCTCGAAGACGCTGGACGTATTTTTGACGCCCGCTCCAACGCCCGCAGGAGCGCAGACTAGTTCGGCCGCCAAGGCGTCAGCCAACGGGGCGCGCCAACTGGACCATGCGCTGGCGCTGGGTGGCGTCACCGTGAGGCAGGGCGACCGGCGGGGGACGGCCGAACAAGCGGAATACACCGCGGCGGACGGAAAATTCGTGCTTTCCGGCGGAAATCCAATCATTACGGATGCCTCAAGTGACACTACGACGGGCCATTCGTTGACCTTCTTTGTAGCGAATGATACGATTTTGATCGATTCGCAAGAAGGTTCGCGCACGCTCACCAGGCATCGAGTAGAGAAATGAACCGGAATGCTGAAACTCCAAGCCGCCGATCTGAGCAAGTCGTATAGGGGCCGCAAGGTCGTCGACAACATCAGTCTGGAGATTCAGCAGGGTGAAGTGGTTGGGTTGCTAGGGCCGAACGGCGCAGGAAAGACCACGACGTTTTACATTCTGGTAGGTCTCGCGCGCCCCGATTACGGGCGTGTTTTGCTGGATGGCGAGGACATTACCGACCTACCGATGTACCTCCGGGCCCGCAGCGGCATCAGCTACCTTCCCCAGGAACCTTCTGTATTTCGTAAACTGACCGTCGAAGAGAATTTAATGGCGGTGCTCGAGACGCTGCCGCTGACGTCCGAACAGCGGCGCGACCGGGTGGAAGAGCTGCTGGCGCAGATGGGGCTGGAAGGAGTGCGTTACAGCCAGGCGTACGTGCTCTCTGGGGGAGAGCGGCGTAGGCTGGAAATCGCCAGGTCCCTGGTGCTGGCGCCTTCGTTTGTGCTGCTGGATGAGCCCTTTGCGGGCATTGATCCGCTGACGGTGGTGGATATTCAGAAGATTATTGCGGATTTGAGCGCAGCCGGCATCGGGGTACTAGTGACGGATCACAATGTTCGTGACACGCTGGCAGTGACGAATCGGGCTTACATTATTAATGATGGGAAGATTTTATTCGCCGGAACTCCCAGCGAGCTATCCAGCAATAGCGAGGTACGGCGCATCTATCTGGGAGAAGGGTTCAAGCTGAATTAGGCCTTTTGGCGGAATTGAAACGAGATTGTCATGAACTGGCTCGCACCAAAACTTAGCCTCCGCGTGGCGCAGAAGCAGATTCTGACGCCGGGGCTCGTGCAAATGGTGAGCGTGCTCGCGCTGAACCGGCTGGAGCTGCGCGAGATGATCAACCAGGAGATCATGGCCAATCCGGTGCTCGACGAGATTACCGAAGAGACTGCGGCGGCTTCGGACAGCTATCAGGACGAGGCGTTTCTTAAGAAGGAAACCGAAAAAGTTCCGGAAGTGGAAGCGGCGAATCCTT
>Ga0302177_10002095_pt1 | contig 14149 bp, 10 predicted proteins | sample I_Palsa_E1_2_FD_198780 | JGI IMG/M metagenome (GOLD analysis project Ga0302177, IMG submission 198780) | Peat permafrost microbial communities from Stordalen Mire near Abisko, Sweden - I_Palsa_E1_2 | ecosystem: Environmental > Terrestrial > Soil > Palsa > Peat permafrost | place: Sweden... | reverse complement strand
CTCAGCCCCTCGCGGTCCATAGCCCTCCCGTCGCCGTTGGCGATCAGGTCCTCAACACTATTGTCCGGGCTCTCATGCCGAAATGGCCCGGCGCAGGCGATGCCGGCCGCTACGTCCTCGCCGGTGAAGCCCGCGTGCGGTCGTCACGCTCCGGAGGTGGCCTTTGCGCGTCTGGTCAGCGGTTTCGCGGGTCACTATGCTCGGCGGTGTGGACTCGGGGGTGGCAGGACAGGTGGGGGAGCTTTTTCGTGGCGGCGCGGCTGTGGTGGCGGCGACCGCTAATGCGGAGGGGCGCCCGTCGATCACGCGGGGCTGGGATCCGACGATTTCTCCGGACGGGTACGTCGTGGTGTGCGTCACCGCAAGTACCGGGTCGGTGATGCGGGCCAACCTCGCGGCGAAAGGGCGGACGAAGCGTACGACCAGACGCCCGGCGGGCGAGCCGGCCAGGCGCTGACGTGACCACCGGGGTCGGCCCCGACATCGCGCTGCGATCGATCATGCCCGCTGGACGAGGAGCGGATCGCGATCTCGGATCAGTTCTTCGGCAAGACCACCAGCAACCTCGGCGCCAACCCGTTTCTCGCGGTCCGGGTCGTCGATCCCGAGACCATGCTCGAGTACGAGCTGGACACGACCCGCCTGCGTTCAGAACGTGCCGGTGAGCTGTTCGACTCGATGCGCGTGCAGATCGATGCGATCGCTGACCAGACCGGTATGCGTGGTGTGTTCCGGCTGCGGTCGGTTGAGGTTCTCCGGGTCGATCGGTGCGAAAAGGTGCAAGGTTCGGTCGGCAGGCTGCGGCGACCCGCGTCCGGGGCCGGCGCCCTCGACGGGCTGAGCGTGTTCGTCGGCAGGCTCGACGACTGCCGCGAACTCGGCGAGCTCACCCAGACCGCGCTCAAGCTGCTCGACGACCTGTCCGGTATCGGCTCCTCGATGCTGCTCATGGCCGATCACGACCTCAAGAGCCTGTTCGTCGTCGCGCACCACGGTTACGCCGGCGGCGTCGGGGCCGAAATCGCGGTGGGCGACGGCGTGATCGGCGTCGCGGCGCAGCGGCGCCGGCAGGTGCTGGTGTCGCACGTCACCCGCGCTCAGTCTCTGTACCGGGCCGCGGCCCGGTCACAGACGGAGGAACGGCACGAGATCCCGCTGCCTGGACTCGCCGGCGCGCAGAGCCTGGTGGCCGCGCCGATCCTGCTGCGCGGCCGGCTGGCGGGCGTGCTGTACGTCGACAGCGCGGAGGCTGGGCGGTTCGGCACCGTGGACGGCCAGTTGATCGATGTGATCGCGCGTCATATCGGGATGAGCATCGGCCTGCTGGACACGACGGCGGACGATCTGAGTCTGAGTCCCGGTCCGCGACGTGCGGGGACCAAGCCAGGTGCGGGTTCCGGTGCCCGTTCCGTTTCATTCCATGATCCCGACGGGACGGTGCTGATCTCCGTCACATCGACGTCAGAGGCGGCGGCGGCTCAAGGGGGATCGGCGGCGGCTGTGGCTGCCCGAACGCCGCCTCGGCCGCCGACATGGCGCCGTAGTCGGTCGCAAGGTTGGCGTAGATCGAGTAGATCAGCGTGATGAAGATTCCGAGCTTGATCCATAGCGTGGGCGTGAAGAAGAACAGGCAGCAGATCAGCGGGAAGTTGATCAGCCAGTAGATCGCGCCCCACATGTGCACCTTGTACTGGGTATACGGGTTGGTGGACAGGTCTTTGAGGAGCAGGCCCATCCAGCCGTGCCGGATGTGCACCGCCGTGTGCGCGGCGTGCAGCCGGGCGACGTCGGCGCGCAATTCGCGGACCTCGGCGATCAGGGACTCGGTCTCAGTCATAGCACCAGTATTAGCGAGCTCAGGCCGGCGCGCGGGATGTCCCCCACCCTCACCCGCACCTGCACGCATATGAATTTCCAGATACTGGCTGCTAACAGCCTTCAAGTCGGCCCGATGGACGGCTGCGCCAGCCGGGCCGACCCCAGCGCGTCCGCATCCGCCCCCCTCTTCCCCTCCGCCCCATCCGCCACCCGGCGGGCCCGCCGCCAGTGCATGGAAGTGGCACCCTGCACAAAAGGGTGTGCAGGCTGCCACAACCATACAAACCGGACCGAGGCGCATGGGGTCAGTTTGTACTGCTGGTGTGAGCGGGGTGAGCCGGGCCGGAGGCCGGCGACGATTCAGGGGTTCCTCGGGCCGGCCATGGTCAGATCGGCGCGCTAAGGTCTCCGCCCGGGGACTTGCCGGACAGCGCCTGGCGGCAGCACCCACGAGGCTGCCTCCCGTAGTCTCGAAGGCATGACCGTCACGGCGACCTTGTTCCGGTTCGAGGATTCCTACGCCCGCGAGGTGCCCGGCCTTTCCGTGCCGTGGACGGCGGCCTCGGCGCCCGCCCCCGAGCTACTGGTCCTCAACGAGGAGCTGGCGGTCGAGCTGGGCGTCGATCCTGCGGAGCTGCGGGAGCCGCCGGGCGTCGCCCTGCTGGTTGGGCAGGCCCCGGAGGGGGTCACGACGGTCGCCCAGGCCTACGCCGGCCACCAGTTCGGCTTCTACGCGCCCCGCCTCGGGGACGGCCGCGCCTTGCTGCTCGGCGAGGTGATCGATGTACTGGGGCGCCGCCGCGACCTTCATCTCAAGGGGTCCGGGCGCACCCCGTTCTCCCGCGGCGCCGACGGCAAGGCCGTGGTAGGCCCGATGCTGCGCGAGTATCTCATCGGCGAGGCGATGCACGGTCTCGGCATACCCACCACCCGGGCGCTCGCGGTGGTCGCCACGGGCGAGCGGGTGTTCCGGGAAGGAAGGGTGCTGCCGGGTGCGGTACTCACCCGGGTAGCCGCGAGCCATCTGCGCGTGGGCACGTTCCAGTACGCGGCCGCGTCCGGCGACCGGGACCTGCTGCGGGCACTCGCCGACTACGCCATCGCCCGTCACTACCCGGAGGCCGCCGACGCCCCGAACCGCTACCTGGACCTGTACCGGCGGGTGGTCGAGGCGCAGGCGTCGCTGGTGGCCCGGTGGATGCTGGTCGGGTTCGTCCACGGGGTTATGAACACGGACAACACGACGATTTCCGGCGAGACCATCGACTACGGCCCGTGTGCGTTCATGGAGGCCTTCGACCCGGCCACGGTATTCAGCTCCATAGACGAGAGCGGCCGCTACGCCTATGGCAACCAGCCGAGGATCCTGCAGTGGAACCTGGCCCGGCTGGCTGAGGCCCTGCTGCCTCTGTTCGACGACAACAGCGAGGCCGCGGTCGAGGCGGCCACGGAGGTGCTGAACGGGTTCGCTGACGCCTATGCGCGGCACTGGGCGCAGGGCATGGCGGCGAAGCTCGGGCTCGCAGCGCCGGACCGGGATCTGGCGGAGGACGTCCTGGAGCTGATGCGGTTGCAGAAGGTCGACTTCACGCGTTTCTTCCGCGCGCTGTCGGCCGGCACCGCGCGGACGCTGTTCACTGAGCCGGAGCCTTTCGACGCCTGGGCCGCCCGTCGCGAGGTCCTGCTGCCCGCGGACCGAGCCGCGGTGGCCGCCGCGATGGACCGGGTCAACCCCGTCTACATCCCGCGCAATCATCGCGTCGAGGAGGCGCTTGCGGCGGCGACCGATGGCGAGATGGGGCCGTTCCGCCGTCTCGTGGACGTCGTCTCCCACCCCTTCGAGGAGCGGCCGGGCTTGGCGGATTACGTCGGTCCGGCCGCCGTAGGCGGCGCCCCGTACGTCACCTACTGCGGCACCTGATCCGCTAGAAGGAGCCAGCTAGCGGGCATCTGGCGAGCGGAGGAGCCCAGGCGCCACGAGGCTGATCGAATGAGACCTGAGGTAGCCGCTGCACCGGCAGTGCCGCCACCAGCGGCCCCGGACCGCGCAGCTAGTGACACCGTGGTGTGAACCAGCATGGTGACCGCAGCGTTCACACAGCGGTATATCGTCTCCGACGTGCACTCCGGGTACCCACGTGTACTCAGCCCCATGGCTCATCTCGACTCGCCTCCACCTAGGAGGGAGCCCTCAACTGCCTTCGAGGAACTCGTCCCCTATTATCTACAACATATGTCTACAGTGTAGATCCCTGACACCCCCCTCGGCCGCTGCGGGCATCCCGTTCGAGCAGGTCATGCAGGTGGCGCTGATCCCCGTCGCACACACGATTGGCACCGACTTCAAAGCCGGGAAGCGGATCCCCGCTGACGAGCGGGTTCACTGGGACAGCTGGTAATAAACGGGCCAGGTGATCTATCCGCGTTAGAGCTTTCGCTGCGTTTCCGCGTGGGCCGCCTCGGCGAGGCGTTTGACGGCGGCCAGGCGCCGGTCCCATTGCGCGGCGAGGTCAGCCATGGCCCGGCTGGCCTGGTCGAGGCGGTCGGCTTCGACCTGATAGAGAACCTCTCGACCCTGCTTGCGCCGGCTGACCAACCCCGCCTCCTCGAGCACCACGAGGTGTTTGGAGACCGCCTGGCGCGAGAAGGGCACGTGGCCGGCCAGCCAGCTGGCGCTGACCGCACCGTGGCTGACCAGGAGATCGAGCACCCGGCGACGAGAAGGGTCGCCGATGGCCGACCACAACTCGTCATCGACCTGCGTCGTCATCCCGGCTGGCGCACCGCGGGCACGCCGGCCAGGCGGTCCAGGAACTCGCCCCACCCTTCCTGGTGCTCGCCGGCATAACGCTGCTTCTCCGCGTCGGGCCAGTCGCGCAGCTCATGGCCGCTTTCGGTCACTCGCAGCCGGGTCCGTTCTTCGCCTTCGGGCGTCAGCGTGAACTCGACGAGCATCGAGTTGCCCAGCACCGGCTCCTCCTCGAGCGGATAGTTCCAGCGGAACGAGAAGCGAGTCGGCGGATCGACCGTCTCCACGACGACGGGGCCGCCCGCCTCGCCGAAGTGCATGTAGCCATGCGCGCCGGGTTCGACGACGAGTTCCACCCGGTCGGCGAACCACCGGCTCATCTGGTCGGGCTCGGTGACGATACGCCACACCGCCTCCGCCGGCGCCTCGATCAGGACCTCCCGCTCAATTACGAGACCTGCCATCGCCAATCCACTCCTTGCGTAGGTGTCCGCTTGAACTGCAACCAACGGTAGCACTTGAGCACACCGATGTGCAACAGATGCTTGCAGTTGCGTCACCGCGACCATGTCGTCGATGGGCGTGCCGTTCAGCGCCGAGGGCCGGATGGCACAATGCGACTCATGGACGTCCGGAGCGACCTCGCCCCCACGGGCACGCTGCGAGCCTCGATCAACCTGGGCAACCCGGTGCTGGCTCAAGGTACCGCGGCGGCCCCGACCGGCGTGACCGTCGATATCGCCCGCGAGCTCGGCGCCCGGCTCGGCGTCCCGGTGGAACTGGTCTGTTTTGACGCGGCCCGGGACTCGCTGGAGGCGATGAGGGCGGGCCGCGCCGACATCTGCTTCCTGGCCATCGACCCGGCCCGCGAGGAGACGGTGGCGTTCACCCCGCCGTACGCGGTGATCGAGGGCGTGTTCGTCGTTCCGCCGGACTCGCCCCTTACGTCGAGCGCCGACGTGGACCGCCCCGGTGTGCGCGTCGGGGTCAACCAGGGGTCCGCCTACGATCTGTTCCTCTCCCGCACCCTGGCCCACGCCGAGGTGGTGCGCGACGACGAAGGTACCAGGGTCTTTACCGAACGGCAGTTGGAGGCCGCGGCCGGCATCCGTCAGCCGATGGAGGCGTTCGCCGCCGCCCACCCCGGCGTCCGGCTGCTCGAGCCCCGGTTCATGGAAATCCAGCAGGCCGTGGGCACCACCCGGACCCGTCACGACGACACGCTCGCCTTCTTGCGCACGTTCGTCGAGGAACTCAAGGCCGACGGGTTCATCGCCGAGGCCCTGCGCCGCTCCGGCCGCCGCGACGCGACCGTCGCCCCGCCCGACGCGACCGTCGCCCCACCCGCACCGTAGGTTCTCTCGCCCCGGATCTACTGGCGGGTTTCGGTGGTGGATCCGGCCTGGTGGTGGATCCGGGGGATCGGGGTCTATGACAACTGCACACTGCCCGCGCGGCCGGGCCTTGCGCGTGCAGCTTGGCAGGGCCGGTCCACCTCACCCGCACCTACTCACTCATGAATTCCAAACGATTCTCTTTACCTGGGAGTATTTAGGCTCACGGGAGGAATTTGGGTACCGGGATGCACAAAACACTCCCCAGAGCCAAAAATCCTCCCCGATATGACGTACCACGGCGCGCTCGCGCATCACGGCAACCACAGGTACCCGCCCCCGCCGTAGTTGCTGCCCTTGCGAGCCGTTGCTCACCACGCCGATCCGCCGCCAAGAGTTCATCCTGGGCAAGGAAGCGGCGGTCATGATCCCCACGATCGCGCTCGCCTACACGGTGTTCGGGCTCTTCCTCGCCGCCGTTCGGCTGTTCGCCAGCTCCGTTATCGCCTCAGCCGTGTTCCACGACGGCCCGGTCCTTCTCGCCCTGTTTCGCTTGGCGCCCTTGTTGTCCGGCTGGGCCATTGTGGTCGGAATGGCGATCTCAGTCAGGGCCAGCGAGGTCCGCGTCGCCCAGCAGCTGGGAACGCTCGCCAGCTTCCCCCCCTGTTGGCGTGATCGTGCTGCTGGCGATCGGCGTGATCCATCCAACCTTCGCGGTCGCAGCCTTGTTCGCGGTCGGGCTGCTGGCGATCGACCTGCGGGCAGTGCGAATCGTCTCCCGGATGTTCGACCGAGAGCGCCTCGTGACGGGCGCGGTGCCGCGCAGGCGCTCGCCGCTGAGACCAGGTTGAGGGACGGCCTCGCTTGCTAGAATTGGCCGCTGCCGCCTCGGGCGTGCCGATCCTCACCTGCCGCACGGAAGGGACTCCTCTGGTGCCGCAAGCACAGTCAGCTCAGGCCGCCGCGGCGATCTCACCGGCTCGCGCGGAAGACTTCCCCGGCTGGTATCAGGAAGTCGTCCGGGAGGCCGAGCTGGCCACCATGGCCCACGTGCGGGGCTGCATGGTCATCCGCCCGTGGGGCTACCGCATGTGGGAGCTCATGCAGGCCGAGCTCGACGCCCAGATCCGGGCCAGGCGTCACGCCAATGTGTATTTCCCGCTGTTTATCCCGGTCAGCTACATCCAGGCCGAGGCCGAGCACGTCGAGGGCTTCGCCAAGGAAATGGCCGTCGTGACCCATCACCGGCTGGAGGACGTGGACGGCGTCCTGACTCCGGCCGGGCCGCTGGAGGAGCCGGTCGTCGTCCGGCCGACTTCGGAGACGATTTTCGGGAAGTCCATGGCGGAATGGATCCAGTCGTACCGGGACCTGCCGATGCGCCTGAACCAGTGGTGCAACGTGGTGCGGTGGGAACTGCGCCCGCGCGTCTTCCTGCGGACCACGGAGTTCCTCTGGCAGGAAGGGCACACGGCCCACGAGACGGAAGCATCCGCGCTGGCCGACACGCTCAACGCCCACGAGATGTACCGGACCTTCGCCGAAGACTTCCTCTGCCTGCCGACGGTGCCGGGGGAAAAGCCGGAGAGCGAGCGCTTCCCCGGCGCGGTGAAGACGTTCACCATCGAGGCGATGATGCAAGACGGCCGCGCCCTGCAGACGGGCACGTCGCACTACCTGGGCCAGAACTTCGCGCGCGCCGCCGACATCAGGTTCCTGGACCGGGACAACCAACGCCAGCACGTGTACACCACGTCGTTCGGCATCTCGACCCGTCTCATCGGCGCCGTCATCATGACGCACGGCGACGACGACGGCCTGGTCCTGCCCCCGCAGATCGCCCCGGCTCAGGTCGTCATCGTGCCGATCCTGCGCGGCGGGGCCAGCGACGAGATCCTGGCCTACGCCGAGGAAGTGGCGAGCGCGCTGGCCCGGCCCGGCGGCCCGGCCCCCCTGGCCCCCTTGGCCCCGGACCGGGTGCTGGTGGACCGCACCGAGCGGCGGGCCAACGACGTCAGGTGGAGCTACATCAAGAAGGGCGCCCCCGTCATCATCGAGGTCGGGCCGCGGGACGCGGCCAGCCGCACCGTCGCCTACCGGGTCAGGCTCGATCACCGGAACGTCCGCTCGGTCCCCTTCGCCGGGGCGGCGCAGGCCATTGCGAGCGCGCTCAAAGAAGTGCACGAGGGGCTGCTGACCCAGGCGCGGACCCGGCTGCGGGACGGTATCCGCTCGGACATCACCACCCTCGCGGACCTGCGGAAGTTCTTCGCCGAGAGCCGCGGTCTGGTGCTGGCCCCCTGGTGCGGTGACCCGGAGTGCGAGGCGGCCCTGAAGCCGCTGGCGGTCAGCATCCGGTGCATCCCGGAGCACCTGGAGGCATCGGGCGACGTGTGCGTCGTCGACGGGCGGCCGCGCCGGTTCTCAGCGCTGTTCGGCCAGTCCTACTGAGGATTTACCGCAGCCGCCGCGGATTTACAGCAGCCGGGTCGCGAGCAGCGACTGGGCCGGCAGCACGCTGCGCCGGGCCGAAGCGGTCAGCAGCGGCAGGTAATCCTCCCGCGGCATCAGTTCGGCGCCGAGCGACCGCAGGAACGGACTGTCCCACTGCGCGTCGATCAGGGTGCCGCCCGCCTCGGCGAATCGCGCGCCCATATCCGCGACCGCGATTCTCGCCGCGCTGGGATGCCGGCTGAACATCGAGTCTCCGCTGAGCACGGCGCCCACGCCCACGCCGAGGGCGCCCCCGATCAGATCGCCGTCCTGCCAGACCTCGATGCTGTGGGCCCAGCCTGCCTCGTGCAGGTTGACCATGCTTTCCAGCAGCGCGTCGGTGAACCAGCGCGGCTCACGGCCCGCACGGCATTCCTGCGCTACCCGCAGGAACGAAACGTTCGCGGTCGTCCGTTCCCGGCCACGCCGTAGCTCTTTCCTGGTATTGCGGCCCAGGTGAATATTCCCGGCTGGCATCACCGGCCTGGGGTCAGGTGACCACCAGGCCACCTGGTAGGGGTCATCTCCGGTGCTGCCGACCAGGCCGGTCACGCCGTCCGACACCTGATCCTCATACCGGAACTCGTTGACGTTTCGAGCGTATTCATCGGGCGCGGGAAACGGGAAAATCCCTTTCTTATATGCGCCGAGAACGCTGCCCGGGCTCAGGTCCGCGCCGAAGGCGACCGGGAAGTCCCGCGCGCTCGGTGCGATCGTGAAGGATTCCCAGTCCGGATAGTGGCGGACCGCCATAACGGGCTCTTCAGGTATCCGGTTGCTATCAGCCGGCCGATGTTGAGATCAAGAAGTTTGTCATCGACCGGCGGGAAGACTATGCCGCTGCCTCGCAGCGCCGTCTCGGCATGTGACCGGGTATAGGCCGGGAAAATGTGCTCGAGGTACATTTCCGCCACCGTGAGCCCGGGTTCTTCGCAGTGATCGACGAAGAGCGGGACGAAGGGGGTCATCGGGTGGCTCGGGTCTTCCACGGCATTTTTCAGCAGCTCGTCGACCCATTGGTGGTAAGGAATCGTCCTTATCGTGAATCCGTGCTGGCGCAGCCGGTCGACCAGCGCGGCCAGGAGTGCGTATCGCGGGCTGGCCAGATGATAGGTGCGCCCGGCCGCTTCGGCGTGCGAGGCGATGTACCCGATGGCGGCCGCGCATATATCGACGGGCACGAAGTCGAGCGGCAGGTCGATATCCGGCGCGACGCCCTTGTCCGTTATGAACCTTATCAGCGCGCACATTTCGGTAGCGGTGTTCCAGGCGCCGGTGCTCTGATCACCGACAATGTCCAAGGGGCGGTAGATGGCCACCGGCAAGCCCGCGCGGCTGGCGTTCCTGAGCAGCTCCTCGGCGACGAACTTAGTCTCTATGTAGCCCATGCAGAGGCGATCGGCATAGGCCAGGGGCGTGTCCTCGGTTACTTCGTGCACGCCCATGGCGCCGAAACCCGCGAGCACGGTGGTCGTGGAAACGTAGTGAATGGGTATGCCCCGGTACAGTCCGGCCAGCCGGATCAGTTCCCGGGTGCCTGTCACGTTAGCGGCCCGCAGATCCTGGTACGGGTAGACGAAGTTCACCGTCGCGCCGGCGTGGTGAATGACGTCGACCCTCCGCGCGAGCTCGCCGAACGCGCCGGGGTCCAGGCCCAGATTCGGTTCGGCGAGATCCCCGGCCACCGGCACGATGCGATCGCTCGTCAGGCCCTCGATCTCGTAGCGTTCGGCGGCCTGCTCGATGCGTCGCCGCGCGTCCGCGGCGCTGTCGGCCCGGACCAGGCAGTGGACCCGCGCGGTGGTGGCGGTCAGCAGTTCGCGCAGCAGGTAGAGCCCGAGGAAGCCGGTCGACCCGGTGAGCAGGATCTCGCGCGGCCGCCTCCAGTCCGGTCGCGGATCCGCATGCACGTGGATCGGATCAGTCAGCCTGGCCTCGGCGGTGAAGTTGACCCGCGCATCCGCGCCGCGGGCGGTAAGCCTGCCCGCGCGGGCGTCCTGCGTGGCCTTGGAAAAACCCCGCAGGGTCGGGTCGCGGAGCAGACGGCGGGTGAGCGGACGGACATAGCTCGGCCCGATTCCGAATATGACGCGTGCGTGCGCCAGCATCTCCGCGGCCAGCAGCGAGTTGCCGCCGAGGGCGAAGAAGTCGTCGTCGAGGCCCACCCGGCCCGTCGTGAGCATCCTGGACCACAGATGCGACATGCCCGCCTGCAGCGGGGTATATCCCCCGTCGAGGCCCCCGCTGGCCACGGTCACGGGACGCGGGAGCGCCCGCCGGTCGATGGTTCCCTGCGGCGTCAGCGGCATCTGGTCGATCGCGATGAACACGGCAGGAACCATGAAGCTCGGCACGCGGGCCGCAAGAAAGCTCCGCAGGCTCGCGACCGACGGCAGCTCCCGCGTCTCAGCATCCGCCGATCCGTCCTGGTCTTCGGGGTCTTGGGGTCGACGCCGGGTGTAATACGCCGCGAGCTGCCGGTTGCCCGGGCCGAACTCGTGGGCGATGACCGCCGCCTCGGCGATGGCCGGGTGATCGGCCAGGGCGCTCTCGACCTCGGCGGGCTCGACCCGGAAGCCGCGGATCTTCAGCTGGTCATCCACCCGCCCGATGAGCTCGAGGTTGCCGTCGCCGCGCCAGCGCCCGAGATCTCCGGTGCGATACATCCTGCTCCCGGGCGAGACGTCGTGCGGGTTCGGCAGGAACAGCTCGGCCTCCAGTTCCGGCCGGCCGAGATACCCTCGGGCCACGCCACAGCCGCCGATGTAGACCTCTCCCACCGTACCGGCCGGGACCTGATTAAGATCCGGATCCAGAACGAGCACTTGTGCGTGCCGGATGGCCTTGCCCACCGGTACCGGGGCGGAACGCTTCGCGGTGAGCAGTTCGGGGCCCACACCGAACAGCGTCGAGGTGATCGTCGTCTCGGTGAGCCCGTAGGCATTGAGCAGTCTGGCTCCGGGCGCTGCTCGCATGGCCGCGGCGCAGTCCGCCGGGCTCGCCCGGTCGCCGCCGGTGATCATGAGCCGAACGCTTCGCAGCCGCTCGTCTTCCGGTTCGGTGACCGCGAGCAGCTGGTGCCAGTACGCGGGGGTCAGGTCGATGATGGTGACCTGCTCCGCCGCCAGGTAGCAGAGCAGATCGGTGGGCGCGACGGTGCCCGCGGGCGGCAGCATCAGGGTCGCCCCGCAGGTCAGCGTGACCAGGATCTGCTCTATCGAGGTGTCGAAGCCCAGGGAAGCCAGCTGCAGGACCCGGTCGTCAGGGGAAATCTGGTATTGGCGCGATAGTTCGGCGCTGACACAGGCCAGCGAGCCGTGGTTGACGGCTACGGCCTTGGGCTGACCCGTAGAGCCTGACGTGTAGATGACGTACGCGAGGGTTTCCGGCTGCAGCCTGACCTCCGGGGCCGTGGCCGGCCGGTCCGCGAGCTTCAGGGCGCCCTCGTCGATCGGCAGCAGCCTCGCGGCAGTTTCGGCGAACGTTCCCGCGTCCGCACTGCTCACGCAGATGACCAGGGGACGGGCTTCGGCGCACATCTGGCGCAGCCGTGCGGCCGGAAGCGACGGATCCAACGGCAGGTAGGCACCGCCCGCCTTCAAGATCGCCAGCAGACAGCGAATCGTTTCCACGCCGCGCTCGAGGCAGACTCCGACCACGGTCTCCGGGCCGACGCCCATGCCTGCCAGCTGGTGGGCCAGCTTATTGGCCGACTGGTTCAGCTGGCGATAGGTCAGCTGGGTTCGGCCGGAGACTACCGCGGTCCATCCAGGGTGCCGCCAGGCTTGCTCACCGAATAGTTGGTGCACATACCGCACATTATGTTCGGGCGAAATTGGATAACCTACTTCCGCGCCGCGCCTTGATGCGTCTAGCCGTACCGTTCCTTGGCTCCCCAGGCGCTGGCCGGAGCAATATCTTAATGCCCGGGAAGGACGGCGCTGACACGCTTTATGGCCCAGGAACGTCGCAGCCGACGAATTGACGAGCGCGAGGGCGGCACGGATTGTCACCATAAATGCGATAAATAGTCACAACCTTCACTCTGGCCCGGCCAGAATCAGAAAATATCACGGAGAATCGAGAAAAAATTCGCGGAGAATATGGGAAGAGTGATGTGATCTTCGTAACAGGCCGGAGCCAGAAACTAACATAAACAACTAATTGGGCTTACTGGGACTACTGAGGGACATGCGTTAGGTGCTTGTGGCGGTGTTCTCGGGGGAAGATGGAGTTAGGGGCTGGGCGTGCACTGCTGAGGACAGCGTGCCGGGGCGGGCCGGGGAGCATGGGGGATGCGTTGACATCGCGGCGAAATCTGCTGGTGGGCTATTTCATCTGGCTGGCGTTGCTCATCGCGGCGTACTACCTGCGGCCCGCCCTGCGCACCGAGGCCTGGGGTCTGATCGGCCTGACCGGAGTGCTGGCCATCGTGGCCGGCATAGTCATCAACCGGCCTGCCCGTAAGGCGCCCTGGCTGCTGCTGGTCGTCGCGAACCTGAGCTTCGGCATCGGCCAGGTCAGCTTCCTGGTCCTGACCCAGATCATGAAGGTGACGGTTCCCTTTCCGTCCTTCGCGGACGGTTTCTACCTGGCGCAGTATCCGCTGGCCGCCGTCGGGTTTCTCATTTTTATCTGGTGGCGTACCCCGGACCGGGACCGGCGCAGCCTGATCGACGCGCTGACCCTGACCGTCGGGCTGGGCCTGCTGTCCTGGATCTACCTGATCCTTCCGTATGTGCACAACCCCGCGCTGTCGTGGCTGCAGAAAAGCGTCGCGGTCGGCTATCCGCTCGGCGATGTGCTTCTCCTGGCGATGATCGCCCGCCTGATCGTGCCCGGGACCGCGCGGTCCAGGTCCGTCCAGTTTCTTATCCTCGGTATGGTCGGGATGCTGGCCTCCGACGTGTCGTTCGGCGCGATCCAGCTGTACGGTTCTTTTCACACCGGGACGGTTGTCGACCTGGGCTGGGCGATCTGCTACACCGGCTGGGGGGCGGCGGCCCTGCACCCGAGCATGACGGAGCTCACCCTGCCGGTGGCCAGGCAGCCGGCCGAGACCTCGCCCTTCAGGCTGACCGTGCTGATGCTCGCCTCGCTGATAGCCCCGGTGGTCTTGTTCATCCAGTCGGTCACCGGCCGGAATCACGACGACAGCGTGATCGCGGTGTTCTCCGCCCTGCTCTATCTGCTCGTGCTCTCGCGGCTGTGGGACGTGGCGGCCTCGCACCGCCGCGCCCTGAGTCACGAGCGGGCCGTCAGGGCGGCTAGCGTGGCTCTCGCCTCGGCGGTCACCGTGCCGGAAGCCGCCGCCACGGTCGCAGCTGCGGCGGTCGCCCTCATCGACCCGCGCTCGCCGCGCGAGGCCCTGCTCGTGGTGCGCCATGACGGTGCGCTCCGCGCCGTGGCCGGCGGTTCCGCCGATTCGCCGCGGCTGGACCGGCTGGCCGGGCTGATCGAGACCTGCCTGCCGCTGCTGACCGGGTGGCAGCCGCTGTTCTTGCCCGCGGCCAGGCTCGGCGAGCGCGCGGGCCTGCTGCTCCCCGGCTGCGACGGGATCATGCTCTGCCCGATCACGCTCGATGACCGGCCGTCCGGGGACCCGCTGATCGCGGTCCTGGCGGTGTTCGGCGGGCAGCGGACCCTGGCGGACTTGTCCGCGACGCTGGAGATCCTGGCTCAGCAGGCTGCGCTGGCGGTCGAGCGGGTCATGCTGAGCGAGGAGGTCATCCGGCGGGGCAGTGAGGCCTACTTC
>Ga0302177_10002092_pt1 | contig 14150 bp, 10 predicted proteins | sample I_Palsa_E1_2_FD_198780 | JGI IMG/M metagenome (GOLD analysis project Ga0302177, IMG submission 198780) | Peat permafrost microbial communities from Stordalen Mire near Abisko, Sweden - I_Palsa_E1_2 | ecosystem: Environmental > Terrestrial > Soil > Palsa > Peat permafrost | place: Sweden... | reverse complement strand
CTGCGTAGGCAGCACCATTAGCGAGAGCAGCCGTGAAGGTAAATGCGCAGTCCGTGCAAACCGCGAGATCATCCCCGGCGTTGTTCTGCAATACCAAGCCAGAGCCAGCGAGTCCGCTGACCGTGCCGCCGATCGTGTAGGCGGAGCTCATCACGGGTGTGGGTGAGCGATCGCCACCACCGCCGCCACCACACGAGGTGAGAGCCACCAGTAAGATCCCCAGGACCGTGAAATTAGAGACGTCACGCAGAGTTTTTTTCACATAGCACCCTTTCATAGGGTGGCGGGGCGCGTGCCGTGCCGCCAGCACTACACGCTCAGCGCCACCCGGTGTTGCCGCGGGCTCAAAACATCCAGCAGTTCTCGCCGATTCACCCACTAAGACACGATCCAAAGGCTAAACCCGACATCTCTGGGGTCGGTGACCCTCCGCATCCGAGGGACCTCAGCCCGCGGTCAGGTCATCTGGGCTCGGGCGGGTGGCTCGCCGGAATCGCCTGCCGTGGTTCCGATTACGCGAAATTGCGATCTTTGGGAGCCTGCGCGGACGCCTTACTGTCGAACGCTGGCGGCCTCCCTCGGCCGAAGATCCGGCTAACCTCAATGCGTGTCGGATTCCTTCGCACGCTCAATGAGTACGACGCCCGAGTTCTCCTGAATCCGCGCGAAGACGATTTCGGCGCCGTCTGGTGAAACGTCGAAATCGCCGATCACGAAGCTCGCTGGCAGATCGGTCAGTTGCCGCTCAGTTCCGGTCTGCGGATTCAACTGCCAGAAGTCCTTGCGGTCGATCCCGCCGCGAAGAAACACGAGTGATCCGGAATTGCGCGCGAACGCAACCCGTCGCGCGCCTATTGTCAGGATCAGACCTGGCATATTGTAGGGTCTGCCGTCGGGAGCCGAAGCGCGCAGGGGAAATATTGTGGCTACTTGGGCACCGGTATACACGAAGTATTTTCCGTCAGGCGACCACGCGGGATCGATGGAATAGTCCGACACGATCGACTGCGGTAGAGTGCCGTCGAGAAGGATCCTGGCCAGCCGCGGTTCGCCGTCACTCACGATCGCGCCCACGATTGACTGCGAATCAGGAGCCCACGCCAGATCGCCACGCAACGCGAGCGTTCGGCTGACCGCTTTGGGGTTCTGTCCGTCATTGTCGACTGCGTATAACTGCGTCGCGCCGCGTCTCTCTATGGCGAAAGCAATGCGATGACCGTCTGGTGAGATGCTAGGCGCGCCCACCCGATCGACCGTTGCATCGCCCCAAATCTCGGTTGCGGTCCCGTTCGCGTACTTCCAGATCCCCCGCCGCACGCCATCACTCGACACATACGCGATGTAGTCTGGCCCGAAGCGCGGCGCGGAGGCACTCTGCGAGATGGACGCGAGCCGTTCAGCCGCGCCCGGGAGCGGTCCGCCGCTGCCGACCGTCATACGCCAGAGGTCTGATCGAGAGTCAGCGACAGTCGCTAAGAGGCGTGTGCGATCGGCGTTGGCAGCAAGGGAGGTATAACGTTCCAAGCCGACGCTGACCCGGCGCGAGCGCTTCAACGCCACATCCAGGACATACAACCACGGCCCGGAGCCGTCAGCATCCGTCGCCAGGTACAGGAGAGTGCGCGCGTCGAGCAACACTGGATATGTAACCCGGGCGTGTTGAAACGTGAGCCGCTCCAGGCCCGCTCCGGAGGGTCGCACCCGCCAAATATCCCAGTCGGCAGACGGAGGGTCGCCGCGCACGAAATAGATGAACTTCCCATCGGGTGCCCAAGTCAGAAAGTGACAGTGAATGCCAGGCGCATCGACGTAAATCTGCTGCGCTGTCGCAGCGGTGACTGGGCGCACGAAGAGCGGATCTCCCGGCGCCGTCGTATGAAAAACCAGACGTTTGCCGTCCGGAGACCAGTCGAACTCGGCCGTTTCTGGCAAGTACGGCTGCAGCGCGCCGCCCGCCGTCGGCGCCGCCATTACGTTGACGTCCTGGGCCCGCGACCCGTCCCCTTCGCGTGTCCAAAAGGTAACTAGTGAACCGTCGGGAGAGAAGTCAATCGTTCGGATTTCGGGGTTCCGGAGCTGCTGAAACCTTCCTTCAGTCAGATTGCGATAGCGGTTGGTGCCGATCTCCGTTGACCAGACATCGAGATGTCCATCGCGGACGGCGAGAAACGCTGCGAATCTGCCGTCGCGCGAGATAGCAGCCGCTTGCTCGGTACCCGCAAAATCCGTGAGTCGCAAGATCCTTGCCCGCGCCAGCGGATCGATCCACAAATGTCCGGGGACCTGGCGGAACGTCCCCATGACGAGGAAGGCGACCGCAGCAGCGATGGCGGCGATTGCGGTTACGGTCACTCCAACCACGGTCCTGTTACGCCGCAGGAACTTGCGCAGACGATCTGCGAGTCGAGGCGGTAGCGCCTTGATGGGTCTCGCTTGCAGATGGCGCCGCAGGTCCTCCCCCAGGGCTGCTACGCTCGGGTAGCGCCAAGCAGGTTCTTTGGCGAGAGCTTTGAGGGTAATGGCGTCCAGATCGCCCCGCAGTTGGCCAGCTAACTTTTCGGGTATCGTGCCGCGGGCCGTCGCGGCGTCCGGCTTTAGCTGTGTGCTGGGCTTCTTCACCTCGACTGCGATAATGGCCTCTTCGAGCAAGCCGATCGAAGCCGCGTTTCTGAGCCGATAAGGCCGGACGCCGGTCAGCAGCTCGTACAGCAGCACACCCAGGGAGTAGATGTCGCCGCGGGCATCCACCGACTCGCCCCGCAGCAGCTCGGGGCTGGCGTAGTCCGCTGTGAGTGCCCGACCGTGGAGGCTCGTGAGCTCCGTCAGTTGCGACTCGTCCGGTTCCAGCAGTTTCGCAACGCCAAAGTCCAGCAGCCGAACCTGTCCTGCGTCGGTCACGAGCACGTTGGAGGGCTTGAGGTCTCGATGGATAACCTGTTTCTCATGTGCGTACTGCACCGCTTCGAGCATCTGCAGAAACAACTCCAGGCGAGCCCGGATCCCAAGACGATGCGCATCACACCATTCGGTAAGCGGGCAGCCTTCAACGAACTCCATCGACAAATAAGGCAAGCCGTTGGGATCCAGGCCCGCATCGTACAAACGCGCGATGTTCGGATGCTCGAGGCTCGCGAGGATGTCGCGCTCTCGGGCAAAGCGTTGCTCGAGATCGGCCCGCAGGCGACCCACCAGCGGCAGCTTCAGCGCCACTTCCCGCCTGAAGGCACCGTCGGCACGCCGCGCGAGCCACACTTCGGCCATACCACCGCCACCGAGAGGCCGAATCAGCTGGTACGGTCCGACGCGTGCGCCGACTTGCAGGCCGCTTGCGCAGGGCGCCCACGCCTCGGTCGCAATGCCAAGGTCTGGCAGCGCGGAAAGCTTCTCGATGTCCGCAAGGTGGGTCTCCCCCGGCAGTAGCGCGTCTCGCAATGCCTGGGCGAGGTCCTGGTGCTCCTCTGGCAGCGCCTGGAGCCACTCGTAACGCCCGGCCGCATCGAGCGACAGCGCCTCATCGAGGAGACGGCTCATCCGCGTCATCTGGGGAATCGATAGCCCCATGTGCCTCTCAGCTGACGGGTCGATCACCAATCAGTGCTGACCGCTTCATCGCTCACCGTAGCGCCGCTGCTAGGATCAGACGCGCCTTTTCCCATTCCCGCTGCACGGTGCGTTCGCTAATCTGCAGCGTTTCGGCGACTTCCTTCTCGCTGTAACCCCCGAAGTAGCGCATCTCAGCCACCTGTGCCAGACGAGGGTCTGCTTTCTCCAGATCCTTTAGCGCTTCGTGCACGTCCACGACCGTCTGCTCATCGCCCGGGAGATGGGATGGCATTAGGCTGGATGCTTCTGAGGTTTGCCGAATTCCGCCCCGCTTGAGTGCGACCCGTTCGCGTACGCTATTGAGTATCACCGAACGCATCACCTGCGACGCGTAGGCGAAGAAGGCCGGTCGGTCCGCGGCACGAAGTTCGCCGGCACGCGCGAACCGCAAATACGATTCGTGCACGAGACCGGTCGTGTCCAGCAGCGCGTTGCGTCCTCCGTGCCGCAGCCGCGCTTGTGCCAGACCGTGGAGCTCAGCGTAGGCGGCCGCAAACAACGCGTCACGCGCCGCAGCGTCGCCGCCCTGCATCCGTCCGAGGAGATCGGTGAGTTGACCCATCACAAGCCTTGGCATCGTGCTCGGTCCGGCGGGGTTAAAGATAGCGCTTTCGTCTAATCCGAACCACGGCAAGCGATTCCGCCGAGGATGTCGGGTTTTGCCATTCGGCCGTGTCTTAGTGGGTGGGACAGCGAGAATCGGTTGGCATTTGGCCGATTACTAACTCATTGAAAAATCATCCTTTCCTGCAGAGGAGTCCATCATCATGAAGACGCGAATCGTCATGGCTGCCGTAGTGTGTGGGACGCTGCTCTCTGCTGTCGCAGTGTCGAGCACCGATCCGGTGCTCGAGTGGAATTCGATCATGGTCAACACGACAGCCACTCAGAATCCGTTCTTTCAGGCACGGTTCGCGGCAATTACCCAGCTGGCCGTGTTTGAAGCGGTAAACGCGATTGACAAGGATTTCGAGCCCTACCTCGGCACGATCACCGCACCGTCCGGAGCATCTCCGGAGGCTGCCGCGGTCGCGGCAGCGCACGCCGTGCTCGGGAACTACTTCCCCAGCGATGCATCAGCTCTGGATGCCGCATATTCCGCGTCGCTTGCCGGCATCCCCAACGGAAGCGCGAAGCAGGAGGGGATTGCAGTAGGTGAAGCGGCAGCCGCCGCGCTCATTGCGCTGCGCATCGGCGATGGCTCGGCACCCCCGGAGTTCTACTTGCCCATATCCTCCGCTCCGGGTGAGTGGCAACCGACCCCAAGCTGTCCTGCCGCCGGCGGTATCCTGCTGCAGTGGGGCAATCTGCGCCCGTTCGCGATCGAGAGCACGAGTCAGTTTCGCTCCGCGCCGGAACCTGCGCTCACGAGCCAGCGCTATGCGCGCAGCTACGACGAAGTCATGCGCGTCGGCAGCGTCGATAGCACGTTCCGGCCTCAGGATCGCGCAGACGTGGCCCGATTCTACGCAGCGACAGCCCCCGTGCCGGTATGGAACTCCGCGGCTGCACAGGCCGCCATTGAGCAAGGGCGTTCGATGTTGGAAAACGCGCGCACGTTGGCGCTGATGAATGTCGCCATCAGCGACGCGGCCGCGTCGGTGTTCGAGACGAAGTATTCTTACTACTTGTGGCGCCCGGAGACCGCGATCCACGCGAGCGGCGACACGGCCTGGATGCCCTACATTGTCACACCATGCTTTCCGGGCTATGGCTCGGCACACGCCAGCCTCAGTAATGCGGCTCGCAAAGTACTCGAGCGACTCTACGGGCCGCGTCACCACTTCATTGCGCTGAGCAACCCGGCGGTCCCGGGTGTGATCCTGCAATATGAGAACTTCGAGCAGATCACCCACGACATCAACGACGCGCGTGTCTACGGCGGCATCCATTTCCGCTTCGATCAGGACATAGGTAGCGAGCAGGGACGCCAGGTGGGCGAATACGTGTACCGGCACATACTGCGGCGTGCAAACGGTGAGCGAGATGACGAAGAGGCGGTCCGAGCGGTGAAATGACTGACGACGGCGCCGACTTGCCGCCGCCGTCTGGGATCGAGGCTCACAGCAATGCGGGAAGATGGACCTGACATGTTGCAAATCCTTCGACACATGTTGGTCGCGACATGGGCACTGACAGTGTGCGGCGCCTCATTCGCGCAGGCTTCCAAATCGCAGACAGCCATCGCGTACCCTACAAGACCTCTCCATCTGATCGTGCCCTACCCCGCTGGCGGGGGGGCCGATCATTGGGGACGCCTCGTCTCTCAGGAATTGGCCGAGAGGCTGGGTCAAGCGGTCATTGTCGAAAATATACCGGGTGCAGGGGGGAACAAGGGCACGGCAGTGGCCGCCACCGCGAACGCAGACGGTTACACACTTCTGTTGGGTTCCCTCGGGCCTCTTGCTGTCCACCAGTTCACGTACTCTGCGCTGGCTTTTGACCCTGAAAGTAACTTTCTTCCCGTTGCACTTCTTGAGTCTTCGCCAATTCTCCTGGTCGCGTCGCCCACCGTATCGGCATCATCAGCGATGGACCTCATTGACTTCGCCCGCGCAAACCCGGGAATCCTCTCTTATGCTTCAAACGGAAACGGGAGCCCAGAACATGTCGCAGGCGAACTATTCAAGAAGCGGTTGAAGCTAGAAATCCGTCACCTTCCCTATGATGGGGCAGGCCCCGCGCGTAATGCGGTTTTGTCGGGTCAGGCCCTACTGATGTTCGATCCTTGCAAGGGGGCTCTGCCCGCAGTCCGGCAGGGCTTACAAAGACCCCTGGCCGTGGCGGCGCCCGCGCGGTTGCCCGAATTGCCGGCAGTGCCGACCTTTAGAGAAGTTGGCGTCTCACAATATGAACTGCGCATCTGGACCGGCGTTCTGGCGCCCGCGGGCACGCCGAGACAAATCGTTACCAAGCTGAATCAGGCGATTCGAGACATATTGAGTACTCCCCAGATCAGGAAAGAAATCGCGGATGAAGGCGGCGAAGCGGGCAGCACGACATCAGATGATTTCGCGGCCTTCTTGCGAGCCGAGCGCACACGTTGGCGTGCCCTCGTCGACGAAAGTGGGATTCCGAAGGTCGCCGCAGCGCCGACGACGCCAGCTTCTTGAGGCAGTCGGTATGCCGAACTTTCTGGGCTCAAGAGACAGCTTGAGGATGATCACGTTATTCGGCGGAGTACCGTCCGTCGGGCGTAATGACCTTCATTCTTAACCGAGACGAATTAGTGCGTGAGGGATCTTGGCGCATAGTTGTGGCGCGCGTCATGGCGACCTTGAGAGGAAGTGGGGGAAGCCCGACGCGCGGAGGAGACTCGATGAGAATGGCAAGTTCCGCAGGCGATTGACCTTCGGTTTGGCATAGAAATCACGATGTACGTGGCGATGCGCTAGGAACGGCACGGACCACCGTCGGCGGACGGAGAGACATGAATATCCGGTGGCGATGCTATTTGTCGGCGCCTGGGGTCTAGAGCATCGCGATAGGTTTGCTCCGGAAAATCCGGCGGAGGCTCCCGGCGCAGCAGATGTCAGATTGCCACGATTTCCGGGTTGTACTCGTGTTCACCATGAGCGCTCCAGCGATACAGGTCCTCATCCCCACAATGGGGGCATTTGAGCACCGTCAGTTGATCGTCGACTTCGGGTACGGCCACTTCGGCTCCTGCCGGTTGGAGTGCAATGGCAATGACGACTCCGCATGACCGGTTCTTACACAACCACCCGAGATAGCGATTTCCTGGAACCATCTGCTGCTTGGACCTGAGGTCGACATGGCGCGCGGCAACCGCAGCCACCGACTTACGTACTGGCGTCCCCATGCTTTTGGACGGGCGTTTGATCGCCATTGATTCCCTCCGCTTAAGAACTTCGGGAGAGCCTACTGCGCCTGCGACAACTCTACTAGCTTCCAACCCGTCGACACGTTCAGACGAGACATCAATGTCGGCGGTTGACCCTTGGCAGCCATCCCGGTGTCCCCTGAGCGGACGCTCCTCGCCTTAAAAGCGGCCTTGCGCTCGAGCAGTGCGAGTGCCGCCCTAAGGTGCTCTGTCGAGCGGTACCCGTGCTGGAAGAGCCCGCGCCAGCTGATCAAACGCGCGCTCCACCTCGACCGCTTCAATACCCAGCCGCGACTGCACCAAAGCGAACTGTTTCGTTTGACGAAGCATGCAGTCGACTAGGGAGGCGAATTTGTTCAGGTCCTCTGGAAACCGTATCGAGTGGTTCAGCTCACTTGGTTCGCACTCAACCAAGTGATATCCGTGAAATTTTTCCAATACGCTTGCCGCATATCCGAGCAGGTTGTACTCGGAAGGGCGATATTCCGCGAGAAATCGCCGGACCCAGGTGTTGCGCCGGCGCCGCGCGAATTCCGAAAACAGCGCAAGCGCAGTCGACTTACGGAAACTACAGGGAGAATATATATAGTCAAAGAGATCCTTAACTTGGTGAAGAGGGTTGCCTAATATGTCGTGGGTAGAGATGTCGAAATCGAAGCCTTCCGCATTGACCGCTGGCCGGCGAAAGAGTTTGAGATTCCCGTCGACGAAGAAAAAGTCGCGCGCGAGCGGTCTACAAAGGAATACATCCGAATCAATGAAGACAGCGGCATCGGTGGGGCACTGAGCCAGGGCGAATATCTTCATGAGCTGCTGTGCGTACCAACCCTTCACACGCCTCCGGCCGAACAGCCGCCCGATCCCACCCCGAAGGCCAGACTTCTTCCGCCGCTGCTCCACGTTCCAAGGAAGAACGTCCGCGGAGGGCACCACTTGCAGGTCCGTATCTCCGCGGAAATGCCTCGCAAAATGAGCGCAATCCTCGGTATTAACCACGGCCACGTGGGTGTACCGCTCGGCCGCGAACATCTTCACTGAACGTCGCAGTAGCGCAAAGCGCTGAAGATCGTCGCAATAGGTTGTGGTGATGAAGCACAAGGAGGGGAAGCGGAGTGAGCAGGGCGTAGTCGCTGGACTCATCAGGATCGATCCTACTAGTCAAAATCCCTCAGTGCTTCGGATTCAGTCCGATCATCAGCTGGAGCCGCTGCGGCCGCGGCTCATCAGGTACGTATGGGATTCTGCGCAAACGAAGGAGCGCTTTGGTTCGTGCTGGCCGTGGCCGGCTCCTGTGGATCAAAGACTCTCTCCTTTTGCCAGATTTTCTCGTTAGCAGCTCGCACCCGCAAGTTCCCGGCATTCTTCAGACTGTCGATGAGATCTTCCTGTGGGCCCTGTTCGACGGAAAGCCCTTTCGCGCGGTCCGCGGGCAGGCTGACCCTCCTGGGCGACGCCTGTCACGCCATGCTCCCGTTTCATGGCGCAAGGCGCCGCGCAAGCGATGGAAGACGGTGCGGCGCTCGCGGCGTGTCTGTCGCAGGTCGACGCGCATGGCGTGCCAGAGGCGCTGCATCGTTACGAAACGCTGCGCCTTCCCCGGGCAACGCGCGTTCAAGCTGTCTCCGCGACCAACAAGATCAGATTCCATCTGCCCGACGGGCCCGCACAGGTAGAGCCGCTATCCGGAAATGTGGCCCCCGGCCCTTAAGGCCGGATCAGCGTAAGTGACTATAGATCTGTCACCAGAGTGGTCACCGATCGAGGCTCTCTAAAACGCCTGCCATCGAGTGGTGGCATTATGTCAAACAGTAAGCAGCTAACCCGGCATCTCGGAGTCGGCGAATTCATGCCCGTATAAGGCGCGCCATGGAAGAATACCGCTATCTGCACGTGCCACCAGATGACTTCCTAAAGAACGGGATTCTCTACCGTTTCCTTCGTGACCCCGACTACGCCGACCAATTCGTAGCCGGCAACATATTCATCAGCACACTGAGCGAGTGTCGCGGTTATGAAGCTGCTGCAGGCCGGGGCGATCCCGGCGAGGGCACGCTACGTCACCGATCCGGCGACTTGATCCTCAGCGGTGACAATCCGGAGGACCTAGAGATCGCCCGCCGCGCTGGCCTCGTGATTATTCCGGGTGGTGGCACGCTCACTCTGTCCGGCAATGTTGCGGAACATAAGCTGGAGGACGCCTATGTGCTGTGTACAACGGAGCGGTTCTCGCCCGACAAGCTTTCCGATACCTTCGGCAAGCACTGTGTCCGCATTGATGATGCCAAAACCTTCTTCGATCGCACATCGCGCGCCTTGGTCGCAAGTCTTAAGTCAGGTCGGCTAGATCGCGCCTTCATGGGTTGCGTCTCTTACACCGGCCGCGAACTACAGGGGCGGCAACAACAACCAGCACCCATCGGTTTCCTTAAGCCGCCAGATCTTTATGCAGACCAGCAGGAAGTGCGCATGCTGTGGAGCATGACGCCGCAGGTTAGGTTAGAGCCTTTCCTGTTGAAAGTCCCGGACGTCCGGGGCCTGTGTACCCGAATGACCTGACCGTGGGATTCATCGCCTTCTCAGCCGCATCGGCGTAACCACGTCCGGCGGGGCTTCCACATTGACGTCCGACTGCGCCGTGGCAGAGCCGTTCCACTGCTGAGGGTTCAGAAATATCACCGAACATTGCGAACACGCGAAGAACGCCGTGACGTGCCGACTACCACCCTTGCGCACCACCGTGACCTGGCGGTACCGATCGAAGCGACAGATTCGACAGGTCCATTGATCAGTGGCGTGCGGCCCCATGGCGCGGATCGTAGGAACGAGCGGCGGGAGCGTCCATCCAGTACGGGTTTCTTCTGACCGCGTCCTTGCCCTTGAGCGAAGTTCGCCCAGTGTCCCAACACGTGACGATTGTGCGGACATTCTGCGCCAACGCGGTTTGTAGGATATGGGCATAACACAAAAATCCCGCACTGAGGCAAGGCCGAGAAACAACCAGATAATATTGGACACTCGACGGCCCAACGGACCACCGCGTCGCGCAAGTCGATCAGATGTCACGCGCGCCAGCCAATTCTCTCCGCTAGCTCGCGAAATTTCGCGTCGGCCCGCAGGCTTTCGAAGGAAGGCTCGCGAGTCAGCTCGATGAGATCTGGGTTGTGTTCCTGGTAGGCTCTCTCTAGCCATTCGAGCGCTCGCTGCTTGTCGTCGATCGCCCCGTAGACTCTTGCGACGTTGTACGGTGAAACATAGTGGTGACCACTGTCGCCGAGTTCCTTCACGATCCTCTCCATCGCGAACTTGTCTCCTGCGACAGCGTGCGCTTGCGCCAGCCCCGCCATAGCCTCGGTGCTCCCTCCGGAATGCAGCACCGCCTGCCGCATCGCATCGACCGCTTCGTTCGCCTGTTTCTTCTGCAGGCACACAAGCCCCACGCGCAGGTGTGACACATAGTGGGTGGGGTCGAGTTCAAGCCCCCGCCGCAGGGCTGCCAGCGCGCCATCGTAGTCGTGAGCCAGGTAGTGAATCATTCCAACCGAGGCGTTGATCACGGAGTTCAGCGGATCCAACTCCCAGCTGTGTTGCACTCTACCGAGCGCTTCCCGGGTCCTGCCCATCGCCATGAGGTATTCCGCGTACCAGTAGTGAGCGATGGCGTAGCCGGGATCGAGCTCCACCGCACACCGGAATTCACTTTCTAGGCCGACCCAATCCCAGTCGTGCAGGCGCACGTGGGCCAGCGATGCATATCCTTCGCCGAGCTCGGGCTGCATTCGGACTGCTTGTCTGGCCGCGGTCTTGGCCTTGTGGAAGGATTCGACGGCGGGAGTGATGCCTCGGCAAGCGAGCATCGTATGGGCGTCGGAGATTCCGTCGTAGGCGGCGGCTAAGCTTGGGTCGTGCCTTAGTGCTTCTTCGAAGCACTCTATGCTTCTGCGAATGCCGTCTTCGGTGCGCCGGTACCAGAAGTGTCGACCCCGAAGATATAGCTCGTACGCCTGCGGATTGATTGACCGCGTCTTGTCGGGATCCAAGCGCTGCTGCTCGTGCGGTGTCAACTTGATTTGGATTTCCCGCGCAACGGCCCGAGCGACTTCCGCCTGTACCGCCAGCACATCGTGAAGACCTCGCTCGTAGCTCTGAGCCCACAGATGCGATTCGTCGCTGACGCGGATGAGCTGCGCCGTGATGCGCACACGCTCCCCCGCTCGGCGCACCGAACCTTCCAGGACATGAGACACACCAAGCTCGCTGCCAATCTGCGCGGTGCCTTTCGCAGTCGACTTGAACTGCATCGCTGAGGTTCTGGCGATCACTCCGAGCCGCTCCGGGCTCAAGCGAGCCAGCTCGGTGATCATTTCCTCGGTTAGCCCGTCGCTGAAGTAGTCGTATCTCTCGCCGGCCGTGAAGTTCTCGAACGGCAGGACCACCAGCATGGCCCTGCGAACCCCGTTGTTCGATGGCGCGGATTCAACCCGCTCCACGGACCCCGCGAACCGGTACCCGCGTTTCGGCAAGGTCTCGATGAATTCCTGCCCCTGCGGGCCCTCTCCAAGGGTCTTGCGCAGCATGGAGATTTGGGAGGTGAGGCTTCCGTCCTCAACGACAGTGTCAGGCCAGAGACGCTGCAGCAGTTGCTCTCTGGTCAGCGCCCTGCCCTCGGCCTGCACCAGGGCGACCAGGAGCTCGACGACCTTGGGAGGCAACGCTACGCGGTCCCCCTTTTTGAACAGCAGCCGGCTCTGCGCGTCGAGGCGGTAGACGCCGAACTCGTATTGACCGGAGTCCATAGGACGTGGTCCTGGCAAATTCATCAGAAAAGTAGCAGGAGTCCCCAAGGACTACTAGCCGCAGGGTGGGTAAGCTCCGCCCAATGGCAGCGCGTCCGAACGGAGGGAGGCGGTCAGTATGATCAAGCACTTATCTGCGGTAGCGTGCGGGCTGGCATCGATCATGGCCTACACAGGGGCTTGCAGAGCCGACACCATCACTGACTGGGACACCAAGGCGACCGCCGTCGCCTCTTCCGCCGCGCTCGGCGAGCGCGAGGTGACGATCGTCGATCTCGCCATGTTCGATGCCGTCAACTCGATCGAGCGACGCTATCAGCCATATCTGGAGCAGTTCCCCACCACGGGACCGACCTCCGCAGATGCGGCCGCGGCCAGTGCCGCAGCCACGGCGCTTACAGGAGTCCATCCCGAGGCCGCCGCGAGCTTCAAGACGGCGCTGGCCGAGTATCTCGCGCAGCTCGACGCCACCCCGGAAGCGCTTGCCAATGGCGTGCGCCTCGGGGAGGCAGCCGCGCTCAAGATCCTCGAAGCGCGCGCTAACGACGGTGCGACTGGAGTCGATTCCTACCGTCCCAAGACCACGCCGGGACAGTACGTGCCAACCGCGGTCATGGTCTGCCCAACCTGGCCCAGGATGCGACCGTTCGCACTCGCCTCGCCATCGCAGTTTCGCCCCGGCCCGCCGCTTTCACTGAAAAGTCGTGAATGGGCAGTGGATTACAACGAAATCAAGGAGTTCGGGAGCAAAACGAGCGCCAGGCGCAGTGCTAAGCAGACCGAAACCGCACGCTTCTGGCTGATGACGGGTCCGCAGGCCTATCACCCGCTGGCGCGCCAGCTGGTCGCCGAGCGCCATTTGAATCTCGTCGACAGCGCGCGCTTCATGGCGCTCTTCGCGGTGACCCTGACCGACGCCTACATAGCCGTGTTCGAAGCGAAGTATCACTTCGAGTTCTGGCGGCCAGCGACGGCGATCCGAAACGCCGATCTCAATAGCAATCCGGACACCCAACGTGATGCGACCTGGCAGCCGCTCGACAATACACCCATGCATCCGGAATACCCCTGTGCCCACTGCGTTGAAAGTGGCGCAGCGCGGGTGGCGCTGGAGTCCCTCGGTCAGCCGCTGCCGGAGCTCTCGCTTACCAGCGCGACCGCACCGGGCGTAACACACAGCTGGTCGAACCTTGATGACTTCACGACGGAGGTGGCGAACGCGCGAATCTGGGCAGGGTTTCACTACCGGTTCTCAACCCGCGTCGGCACGGCGCTGGGTCGGCAGGTTGGCGAATATGTGGCCAACACGATATTGCAGCCAGTCGATAGAACGGCGCTGCGTTGAATACGACTCAATCGATTCCGGCGATTTGGGGGACCGCGGGCACATCGAAGCGCGTCGAGCCACTTGGCCGTGCGCTCGGCTAAGAGGATGATCCCAACTTCATGTCCGAGATAAGACGCACAAGCAGCCTGTGGCGGTGGGGCATCATGAGCGCGCTGCTCTGCCTCGCCACCGCGGAGGCGGCTGCGGAACCCTCGCCGTTGCCAACGACACAACCAGTTACGGTGCGAGTGGACATCAGTGGCCTTCCCGCCAGCGAACAGGCTGCGCTCGTTCCGATCCTCCGAGCCGCACGCCAAATGGATGCGTTGTATATGCGACAGGTGTGGCCTGGCACTCGCGCGTTGATAAAAGACCGACAGGCCGCTCAGACCTCCGCTGCAGAGGCGGAACTCGCTGCGCTGAATTTCTTCAAGGGCCCGTGGGGACCCTCCGGGCCCACCTTCATCGCCGGCGCGCCGCCCGAGCAGCCGATCGGCGACTACTATCCCTCGGGGACTACCAAGCACGACATCGAAGCCTGGCTCGCGACGCTCTCGGCGCCCGAGCGCAAACGGGCGCTCGA
>Ga0302177_10002085_pt1 | contig 14171 bp, 13 predicted proteins | sample I_Palsa_E1_2_FD_198780 | JGI IMG/M metagenome (GOLD analysis project Ga0302177, IMG submission 198780) | Peat permafrost microbial communities from Stordalen Mire near Abisko, Sweden - I_Palsa_E1_2 | ecosystem: Environmental > Terrestrial > Soil > Palsa > Peat permafrost | place: Sweden... | reverse complement strand
GGCGAGGCCTCCGACGGAGACATGCTGGTCGATCTGGTGCGGAAGACCAAGCCGGATATTCTCCTGCTCGATCTCTCGATGCCGCGGCAGGACGGCATGGAAACGCTGCGAGAGCTGGCGGCGTCGAGGCTGCCGGTGCGAACCCTGCTGCTGACAGCGTCAATCGAGAAATCGCAGATCGTGCAGGCGCTCAAGCTGGGAGCCTATGGCGTCATCATGAAGGAGTCGACGACCCAGCGGCTCTTTGACAGCATTCAATGCGTGATGGCCGGGCAGTACTGGGTGGGCCGGGAGAGCGTCAGCGACCTGGTGAGGGCTCTGCGCAGCGTGACGCCCGCCGACGACGGGATCCGAGCGCGCGATTATGGGCTGACTACGCGCGAAACCGAAATCGTCACGCTGGTGGTGGCGGGCTACTCCAACCCCGACATCGCGCAGCGATGCTCGATCAGCGAGCAGACGGTCAAGCACCATATCAGCAACGTTTTCGACAAACTGGGAGTCTCCAACCGCCTGGAACTTGCTCTTTTCGCTGTCAACCACCGGCTGACCGCCGCAGCATCCTGACGCGAAATCCACAGGCAGGGAATTTTCCTCGCCCAGAGAGAAACGGCAGGCATCGCCCGCGCACCACTAAATGGCGGCGCTGTAAGGTCGGGGCACCTCAGTAACACACCATCGTTCCACTGAACTAGCACTATGCAGTCATATGACGATAGTACTGTCGGGCCATTGCTGTCCCCTGGGAACTGCCCTAACCTAAGTTTCGCTAGTCGGGATGGCGAGTCTGTGCGCGGGTGCAGTGCAGGAACGATGGCAAGGAGCGGGGATGGATTCGGATGGGGCCTATAGCACGACCAACCCAGAAGTTCCCCGAGCCCGGCGATACGAAATTGGCACGTCCATCCGGTTTCGGGCACGAGGGGAAAGAGAGTGGCATGAGGGACTGACGGAAAACATCAGCATTTCCGGGGTACTGATTCGTACCGGACGCACCCTGGACCCCAAGACCGCAATCGAAATGAGGTTTTTTCTTCCTGTTGAACTTGACGGCGAGTGCGCCGCTGAAGTTTTCTGCCGAGGGTTCGTAATCCGATCGTCGAAGTGCAGGATCCCGGCCGGTAGTTACACAGTTGCTGCCAGGATTATGCATTCGCGGTTTCTTCGCCAAATGGGCAGCAGGGATTACGTAGCCAAAGTTCCGATGAACGGCAATCGACGTTTGGTGCTTTGAACGGTTTCTCCTGTTAAATCCGGGTGTTGCGGGCGACAGGAAGCTGCGAGTTGTGGAAACTCGGTACCGGATGCTCGAAGTTCTAGCTTGGTTGTGGAAAACGGGCAGCTGTAGCCCACAGGGCGGAGCTATGGCCTGATAATGGAAATCATACGGAGCGCGGATTCAGAATGCCAACCACATCTAATATCGCGAGCGACGTAGATCAGCCAGCCTGGTGGGCGGTCTATACCAAACACCAGCACGAGAAATCCGTGGCTGAGATGCTCAGCGGCAAGGGATTTGAAGTCTTCCTGCCCCTGCATGAGTCGATGAGACGCTGGAAAGACCGGCAAAAGCTGCTTTCACTTCCACTTTTTCCCTGTTACGTCTTCGTTCGCGGACTCCTGAGCCGACGCTTGCAGGTGGTTACGACGCCCGGGATTCACATGGTCCTCTCCAAGGGCGAGCAGATCGAGGTTATTCCTGAGAATGAGATCGACGCGATCCGCAGAGCCGTCCTGGGTTCCTACCGCATCGAGCCCCATCCCTTCCTGAAGGTCGGAGAGCGCGTTCGAGTGACCCGCGGCTCACTGGAGGGTGTGGAGGGAATTCTGGTTCGCAAGAAGAATCTCTACCGGTTGGTGCTGTCGGTAGATATGCTCGCGCAGTCTGTGGGTGTGGAAGTTGCAGCCTCCGATGTGGAGCCGGTAACTGTAGTTAGTCCGAAAAGCACTCTTTCTGCGACACCGGACGCGGGAATCGGAAATTTCCAGAAGAATTTTGCTTCCTCTGCTGTTAATTGAGAGGCAAGATTAGACAACACACGTTAAGATCAACCATCCTCAAGCCAGGCAAGCTGATATTTGAGTGTAGTAAAGCCGGATGGGCCGCCCGGGCCACCAGCCCTGTGGCGTTCCTCCAGAGGTTGTTGCAGGTTATGAGATTCAGATTCAATTTCGGCATAGTTGTAGCAGGCCTCCTGATGTTTGCTGCCACCGGTTCTCTGACGGCCCAGACCGTTGCTAACAGCAACTCCAGCCCGGAGTCGGTTCCACCGGCCGGGGCTTCGCCGGACCAGGTTACCGCGCCGGTGATCAATCGCGCGCACAACAGCACCTATGTGATCGGCGATGACGACGAGCTGGAAATTGATGTCTGGAAAGAGCCCGATCTGACCAGACGGATTCCTGTTCGTTCCGACGGCAAGATCTCACTGCCGCTGGTGGGCGAGCTCCAGGCTGCCGGCAGAACTCCCGTACAGCTGGAAGACGACATCACTACCAGGCTCCGGAACTTCATCACCGAGCCCGCGGTAACGGTGATGGTGGAGAAGATCAACAGTCTGAGGTTCAATGTGATGGGCGAGGTGATCAAGCCGGGGTCTTTCTCGCTGACTACCAGCATGACCGTCGTCGATGCCATCGCGGGAGCTGGCGGGTTCAAGGATTTTGCCAAGAAAAAGAACATCTACGTTCTGCACGCCAATGTGGACGGTTCGGAATCGCGTCTCCACTTCAACTACAGCGACTTCGTGAAGGGTAAGAACCCGAAGCAGAACGTCAAATTGCAGCCGGGGGATACGGTCGTGGTTCCGTGAGCTTATGACCACGAGAATTCCATTTCTACTGATTCTGGCACTAATCGCGGCCGTTCCCGGATGGTCGCAGGCAACGGGTACCGACGAGCAGCCGGATAACCCTGTCGCAAACGATGGAATGATGACGCCGCCGCCCGTGAGCGGGCAGGGTTTCCCAACGGTTACCGGAGCCGAAACCAGGAGCAACTACCTGAGCCTTGGTGTGACGGCCGGGATCGCTTACGACAACAACGTCGAGGCCGGCTACAGCCCGACGCCGGAAAGCGACATGATCTACTCCATCTGGCCGACGATCACCATGGACCTGAAAACACCTCGGATGCGCGAGGTATTCAATTACAGTCCGGGGTTTTCGTTTTATCAGCCGAACAGCATTTTCAACGAGTCCGATCAGAACGCCTCCGGGAGCCTTCAATATTTGTTCGGCTCCCACGCCAGCATCACCGTGCAGGACGCATTCGTGCGCAGTTCCAGTTTGTTCAATTCGCCATTCGGCGCGGAAGCGATCACGGGAGGAGCCCCTACAGAAACTACCGGCGTGCTCGCGGCATTCGCCGACCGCATTTCCAACGCGGCCAATGTGCAGCTTACGGACCAAACTGGCGAAAGTGGCATGTTCGGAGTATCCGGCCAATATGGACAACTCGATTACCCCCAGTCCAGCCAGGTGCCTGGACTCTATAACTCGACTTCGTGGAACGGGGCGGCGTTCAGCAGCCAGCGCATCAATGCCCGGCAGTATCTCGGTGGACAGATTCAGCACGCAAGGATTGTGAGTTTCCTCACCGGCACCGATAACTCCGTGCAGCGCGACAATCTCTTCGGGTTCTACACGATCTATCTGAGCAACTCCGTGAAGAGCACAATGTCGCTGTCCGTTACGGGAGGCCCCGAACACTACAACGTCGCGCAGTATCCAGAGTCGGCGCTTGAGGCATGGACGCCGGCGGGGACATTGGCCTTCGGCTGGCAAAGCCACCTGTCGACCTTGTCCGCAAGCTATTATCACGGCGTAACAGCCGGGGGCGGACTGCCCGGCGCCTATAAAGAGGACTCGGCGAATGCCTTCTTCCGCCGGGAACTAACCCCCACCTGGCATCTCAACTTCTCCGGACTCTACGCGCGAAATGACAATTTGACTCCAGGCTACCCCTTCTCCGAGCCCGGCGGACACACGATTGCGGCCAGTGCCTCGGCGGAACGCCTGCTCAGCAGAAGTCTCAAGTTTCAGGTCGGCTATGACTGGATGGACCAGAGTTACTCCGGCATTGGAGCCTTAGGAAGGCTCCCCAACAGTAATCGCGAGTACGGCTCGATTACCTATCAGCGCACCCGACCCTTAGGAAGATAAGATGGCAGAAGCCTACGAAACAGAAGAGAAGAAACCGGATTTTCAGCGCTACCTGGATGTAGCACGGCGCCGCCACATGCATTTCCTGATCCCGCTGCTTTTCGGGTGGGTGCTGGTGTGGGGCCTGAGCTGGATTCTTCCGCCCCGGTATAAGTCGACCACGCTGATTTTGGTGGAAGAACCCACCGGGCCGAAGGCCATTGCGGGCGCAGATTTCGGGGATAGCCTGCAGCAACGCCTGCAGAATATGCAGCAGCAGATTCTGAGCCGTACCCGGCTGTTGATGATCATCGACGGCATGCACCTTTACGGTGGCGGCCACAAGCCGTTGACCGACGACGAGAAGGTCACGAAGATGCGCAAGGAGATCACCATCGATCTCGTGCGCGACGCGCAAAATGCCGGGGTCACGGGTTTCAAGATTGACTATGCGGCCGGCGATGCCCATGTGGCCCAGAGAGTGACCGGGGAACTCGCGGGACTGTTCATCAGCGAGAATCAGCAGAACATTATTCAACAGTCCGGAGATACAACGAAGTTTCTGGAAGCACAACTCGAGACCGCGCGCACCGCTTTGGCCGAGCAGGAAGCCAAAGTGAATGCATTCAAGGCTGCCCACGTCGGAGCCCTGCCTTCGCAGGAAGCGAGCAATTTGCAGATTCTGGGTGGACTGCAGGCGCAACTGACCAATGAACAGGATGCGCTGAATAACGCGACCCAGAACCGCGCAATGCATGAAACCGAGATCCAGCAACTTCGGACCAACCCGCTTCCAACCGCGCGCGCCGGCGAGCCGATCGATCCGAACAGCGTGGCGGCCATCGACATACAACTAGCCAAGCTGCGCGATCAGCTGACCGATCTGCGATCCAAATATACGGAAAGCTATCCGGATGTTGTGAAGGTGAAGACCCAGATCGCCCAGACCGAAGTGCAGCGGCGAACGGCGCTTGCGGCTGAGAAGGCGAAGGGGGACAAGACCGCGGATAATCTGGCCCTCGAACAGTTACAAGCACTGTTGCAGTCCGACAACGTGGAGATTCAGAACCGCAACGCATCGATCGTCGAGCTGCAGGGCAGGATCGCCCAATACACGGGGCGCATCAATGCCGAACCGGCCAGCGAACAGGAACTGGCCGATCTGAACCGCGGTTACGATCAATCTCAGACGAACTACAACGACCTGCTGAAGAGAAAACAGGAATCGCAGATGGCGACCAGCATGGAGCAGATGCAGCAGGGCGAGCGGTTCACGATGCTCGATCCTCCGAGCCTGCCTCTGAAGCCGGACTTTCCGAATCGGCTCGAATTCTGCGGCTTTGGATTGGTCGCCGGACTGGCATTTGGCGTGCTCTCGATAGTCGGATTTGAGCTGACCGACGACCGCCTGCATACCGAAACTGACATCAGCGACCTGTTGCCGGTGCCGGTGATCTGTGAAATTCCCGAAGTCAGTAACCCAATCGACGAGCAAACTGCCAGAAAGAAAATCTTTATCGGGTGGGCAACTGCAGCGGTAGTTATCTTCATTATTCTGGCTGGCTCCGCAGTCAGCTACTTGCACGGCTAGGTTCCATAATCAATGTATAAAGCTTTCTTTAAGCTCGCCCGCAACCCGTTCGATCTGACGCCAGACCCAACCTATTTTGTGTCGACCCGTCGGCATAATGAGGCGCTGGCGGCACTTCACTACGGTATTCGTCGGCACAAGGGATTCGTGGTTGTGACCGGAGAAGTCGGCACCGGGAAGACCCTTCTGCTCCGCTGCCTGCTTCGCCTGCTGAAGGAAAGCAAAGATATTGCGTACGCCTATCTTTTCAACAGCAGGCTTTCGCCAACCGAATTCTTGCAGTACGTTCTTTCCGACTTTGGGCTTCCCGCTTCCGGCAAGAATAAGAGCGAGTTACTGCTCGACCTCGGCCAGTTCCTGGTGCAGCGCGGGTCGAAGGGACTAACAACGGTCCTGATTGTCGACGAAGCGCATCATTTGTCCGAGGAGTTGCTGGAAGAGGTACGCCTTCTCTCCAACCTTGAGACGACTGACGATAAACTGTTACAAATCGTCCTCGTTGGTCAACCTGAGCTGGATCAGAAGCTGGATTCGATTGGGCTGCGACAGCTCAAGCAGAGAATTGCGCTTCGCGCCCAGTTAGGTCCACTGGACGCAGAGGAGACGAAGGAATATATCGAGCATCGGCTTCGCGTCGCTGGAGCGGAGGGGGAGTCAGCCCATTTGTTCTCTCCGGATGTAATTCAAGCCGTTTACCGCCATTCGCGCGGCTTTCCCCGGTTGATCAACACGATCTGTGAAAACGCTTTGGTCATTGCGTACGCGCGACAAACGCCGAAAATAACCGTCGATATCATCGAAGATGTAGCAAGAGAGTTCCGGCTCGACCAGAGTTTCTTCAGTGATTCCGACGGGAACGGAGCCCAGAACGAGATGGATGTACAAAGAGCCGCGAAGGTTCTTCGCGACCTGTACTCGGCGCTGCGCAAGCCAGTAGCTCGCAGTGCTGATTTGAATTTGCCTGTTTCTCTTGAAGCGAGTGAGTATGAGCCGAATATTTGATGCGCTGCAAAGATCGGAAGCCGAACGGTCTGGAAGTAATTCAACGACCGAGCCGGATGCAACCGAGTTGCTCCGCCACGCCGAACGCCGCGCGGTTTCGGAGTGGGAATCCGTCGCGCCACTGGCACCCACCACGCCACAGGCGCCCGCATCCCCGCGAAAGGCCGAGCCGAACGGACATGCCTCGACCTCGAACGGCACCGCCTCTCCTCAAGGAAATGGTGGCCGCCGCAGTGCTTCGACCGCGGTTGATGAGCAGCCCAGTTCCGAAGAGCGTCCAGCGATCCTGGACCAGTTTCAGATCCTGAGGGTTTCAGCTCCGGCCCAGGGTCGACTGGTCAGCGTTTCGGAGAAGGAGAGCCCGGCTGCGGAAGCTTTCCGGTTGCTCGCCGTTCGTCTGCGGCATCTGCGCCGCGATCGGCCGCTGAAAAAAGTTCTCATCACCAGTTCGATTCCGCAGGAAGGGAAGAGTACCTGTTCGGCGAACCTGGCATGCTCTTTGGCTCTGCGGGCGCAGAAGAGAACGCTTCTGCTGGAAGGCGACATCCGGCGGCCGTCCCTGTCACCGATGTTCGGACTGGCTCCGCGGCCCGGCATCTGTGAATGGCTGCGGGGAGAACGCGAATTGAAAGACTGTATCTATTTCCTCGAGGGTCCCGGAATTTGGTTTATGCCGGCAGGCAGCTCGCCGAGCAATCCGCTCGAAGTGCTGCAGTCGGGAGGGGTAACGGTTCTGGTGGATCAGTTAGCCGAGTTGTTCGACTGGGTGGTGATCGATTCTCCCCCGGTTCTGCCGCTGGCTGATACAAGTGTCTGGTCGCGTTTGTGCGATGGCATTCTGCTGGTGACGCGCCAGGGAACAAGCGAGAAACGCCAGCTGCAGAGGGGAGTCGACGCGATCGATCCGCAAAAACTCATCGGCGCGATCCTGAATTCCTCCAGCAGTGCACCACACAGTGATTACTATTACAGCCCGCGCGCCGGCGGTTCGGGTCAGACTTAGAAGCGACGGACGAAGCTGGATCGGGTTCCCGATTCGTAGAAAGCGTCCCGGCCATACGGAAGCCGGGACACACTGCAGTGAAGTAATTCAGCCGGAAGCGAATAAGCCAGTAACACCATAAGTTAAGATAACGATTTATTTTTTCGCACCTGATGTTCGATCATTCATAAATGCTCGAGAGAGGAGCGAGTTGTGACGCTGCCAAGGATCAATAAGATTTCAGATATGGTAGACCCCATCTTCGATTCAGCTGTACACGGGGAACGTGACGTTCTGGTCGAAGAGGCATTCCGGCGACGGATCGCTATCGAACGGAAACGGACGGAGCGTTCCAGAGAGCCATTTCTCCTGATGTTGCTGGAGGCAGGCGCCACGCAAAACGGCGACGGTCTGGATAAGACCCTCGGCGGTATCGTCTCAGCGATGCAGTCATCCACGCGGGAAACCGATGTAGTCGGTTGGTATAAGGATCGGAATACTGTCGGCGTAATCTTTACCGGCTTGGTCGTCAGCGACAAGAATTCGGTTCTGAGCACGATCCTGGGCAGAGTCAGCACCGCGCTGCAGCAGGAAGTGACGCTTGAGAGGTTTAACCAGATCACCTTCTCATTCCATTTTTTCCCCGACGACTGGGACGGTGAGGGCTCCGGACGACCCAGCGACCCGATTCTGTACCCGGATCTCTTCATCCCGAGCAGCGATCAGCGCGCGCTTCTGCGTGTAAAGCGCGTGATGGATATCGCGGGAAGCCTGCTGATGGTGATCGTCTGCCTGCCTCTGTTTGCGGCCATCGCGCTGGCGGTCAAGCTAACCTCCAAAGGCCCGATTCTTTTCCGTCAGGATCGGATCGGGCAGTACGGCCGCCGCTTCACGTTTCTCAAGTTCCGATCGATGCGGGTCAACAATGACGAATCGGTCCATAAGGAGTACGTGAAGCAGCTAATTGCCGGCGTGGCGGAACGCGTTCCGACCAACGGCAATGGCGAGGGTGTTTTCAAGCTGGCCGGCGACAAAAGAATCACGCCGATCGGCAAGTTTCTGCGCAAGACCAGCCTCGACGAGTTGCCCCAGTTCATCAATGTTCTCCGGGGAGATATGTCGCTGGTCGGTCCGCGTCCGCCTGTACCCTACGAGTTAGCGGCCTACCAGACCTGGCATCGCCGTCGCGTACTGCAGGTCAAGCCTGGGATAACCGGATTGTGGCAGGTCACCGGACGCAGCCGTGTTCGTTTCGACGACATGGTGCGTCTCGATCTGCGCTACGCGATCTCATGGTCCCCCTGGCTGGACTTCAAGATTCTCCTGCGCACACCTGGTGCGGTTATCAAGGGAGCCTACTGAAGTCCGCCCCCGCGCGGGCGAATTCCATCCTGAATCTATCGTGCCCTGTGCTTCTCCTTTAGGAGCAGTGCGTCATGCCGTTGTCAGCAGTGCTGAAAGTGTGGTGACAATCCTGTGAATTTCGGTGTAATCGGCTACGGCTACTGGGGACCCAATGTAGTTAGAAACCTCGCCAGTCTCGAGGGTTCTCAGGTTTCGGCCATCGCGGAGCTTAGCCCGAATGCGCAGAAGCGCGCGCATAAGGCCTATCCAGGCATCCATATCACGTCGGACACGATGGAAGTTATTAAGTCACCCGACATTGATGCGATCGCCGTCATTACTCCGGTGTGGACGCACTATGAGTTGGCGAAGGCCGCGCTGGAGAACGGCAAACACGTCTTTGTCGAGAAGCCTTTCACCAGCAATGTTGCCCAGGGCGAACAGCTCATCGATCTTGCCATCCAGAAGAACCTCAGGATCATGGTGGATCACACCTTCCTGTTCACCGGAGCCGTGCGGAAGATATCCCAGCTGCTCAGAGAAGGAACTCTGGGGAAGCTGTATTACTACGATTCCACCCGCGTCAACCTGGGATTGTTTCAGCACGACATTAATGTTCTGTGGGATCTCGCACCGCACGATCTGTCGATCATGGATTACGTCATCGACGGCAATCCGGAGGCGGTCGTCGCGACCGGGCAATGTCATCTGAACAGCCACGAAGACGTGGCCTTCATGACTTTGTACTTCCCCGAGAATGTCATCGCGCACATCAACGTGAACTGGTTGTCTCCAGTGAAGGTCCGCACCACGCTGATCGGCGGCGAAAAGCGAATGCTGGTCTGGAACGATCTGGAAGCGGACGAGAAAGTAAAGATCTACGACAAGGGCGTCAACATCACGAACAGCGAGGGCCTCTACAACCTGCTGGTGAATTACCGTTCTGGCGATATGTGGGCGCCTCAGCTGGAGCAGGTTGAAGCGTTGCGCCAGGAACTGACCTACTTCGTGGACTGCATTGGCACCGGCAAAGACCCGTTTAACGACGGATGCGCTGGACTGCGGGTCGTGAAAATGCTGGAAGCCGCCAGTGAATCCCTGAGCAAGAGAGGGTCGCTCGTCTATCTATGAGTACGTTCAACTGTATTGCCGACGATGTTAAGTTGGGCGCTAATGTGCGGTTGGCGAAGTTCATCAACCTGTACGGATGCGAGATCGGCGACGAAACCAAGATTGGTGCGTTCGTCGAGATCCAGAAAAACGCGACCATCGGAAAACGTTGCAAGATTTCCAGTCACACCTTCGTTTGCGAAGGGGTCGTGATCGAGGACAACGTCTTCATCGGTCATGGAGTGACCTTCATCAACGATAGCTATCCGCGCGCAACCGCTGCGGACGGCAATCTGCAAACGGAAGCGGACTGGAAAGTGGAGCGCACTGTTATCGCGAAGGGCGCATCCATCGGATCGGGCGTCACTATTCTTTGCAATACCAAGGTCGGTGAGAACGCAATTGTGGGTGCAGGAAGCGTTGTCACCAAAGATGTACCACCCAACTCGATCGTGGCCGGCAATCCGGCCAGGATCCTGCGTTACATAGAATAAACCAAGAGGACCCCCCATGTACGCATCCAATGAAGTTCCCTTCCTCGACTTAGTTACTCCTCATGTTGAACTGGAAGAAGAGCTGACTGCCGTATTCCGTCGCGCTCTCTTCACCGCCGGATTCGTTGGCGGCCCGATGGTAGAGGAGTTCGAACAGGCATTCGCCAGGTTCTGCGACACGAGCCATTCCGTTGCCGTCAACAGCGGAACCGACGCGCTGCGTTTTGCGCTTTGGGCGTGCGGCATCGAGCCGGGCGACGTGGTGTTGACTGTGCCGAACACTTTCATCGCTACCACTGAGGCAATTTCCCAGGTGGGAGCGGTGCCTGAGTTTATCGACATCGACGAGAACACCTATAACATCTCGGTCGAGCGTCTCCAGGAGTTCCTCGAACAGGGTTGCACGCGCGACGTGTCTGGAAAGTTGATCAGCAAGCGGAATCAGCGCCCGGTCACGGCCATTGTGCCGGTACATTTGTATGGCCAGATGGCCGACATGGATTCCATTCTGCGGCTCGCCAATCAGTACGGCCTCATCGTGGTTGAGGATGCCTGCCAGGCGCACGGCGCTGAATATTTTTCGGGCAAGCTGAATCGCTGGATGAAGGCCGGTACCATGGGCCAGGCCGCTGCCTTCAGCTTCTATCCCGGCAAGAACCTGGGCGCCCTTGGCGAAGGCGGAGCGGTTACCACCAACGACGCAGCCATTGCTGCGAAGATCAAAATGATTCGCGAACACGGTCAGGCAAAAAAGTATTACCACGACATGGAGGGATACAACGGCCGGCTGGATTCTGTTCAGTGCGGACTCCTGAGCGTGAAGCTGGCGCATCTGGGCGGATGGAATGCGAAGCGCCGCGACCGTGCGGCCGACTACGATCGTCTGCTGGCCGGCAATGAAGCAATCACCTGCCCTTATGAGCCTTCCTGGTCGCGTGCGGTCTATCACCTTTATGTAGTGCGCACAGCCGATCGCGAAGGTCTGGCGAAGCATCTGAAAGCGGCAGGCATTGGCACGGGCATTCATTATCCGGTGCCACTCCATCTGCAGAAGGCTTACAAGGGAATGAACTATCGAGAGACCGATTTTCCTGTAGCCACGCGGACTGCCGGTGAAATCCTCTCCTTACCGATGTATCCACAGCTGTCGACAGAACAGCAAACTCGAGTGACGGACGAAATCCTGGGCTTTGTCCACGCCACATTGATTTCTCAGTAACAGGTGAGGAATTCATGTCTCCGGGGACAAATGCATGCCTCGAGTAACGGTCGTGATGGCGGTGTACAACGCCGCCCAGTTCCTGCGCGAAGCGATCGCCAGTGTTCTGTCGCAGACCTATACAGATTTCGAACTGATCGTGGTCGACGATGCGTCCACAGACGATTCGTCTGCCATTTTGCAAAGCTACGACGATCCGCGCATACGGATTATCCGGCATCAGACAAATCTGGGTGCGTCGTTGTCTCGCAACGATGCGCTGGCTGCGGCACGCGGCGAACTGATCGCAATCATGGACGCGGACGATGTGTGCGCGCCCACCAGGATCGAGCGGCAGGTCGAATTTCTCGGAGCACATCCCGCGGTGGGGTTAGTTGGATGCGGCGTCTACGACAATATTGACGCGAGCGGCGCGGTTCTCTACACGTCATTCCTTCCTGAGACCAACGAGGCTATCCAGCGCGCTCTCATGAAGCGCTGGTGTTTTCTCCACTCGTCCATCATGTTCAGGAAGGTTCTTCAGCAAGCTGTCGGCGGATATCGGACAGCCTTCGAGCCTGCGGAAGATCACGACTTTGTTCTGCGGATTGCGGAACGCTCGCAGGCGCACAATCTCTGCGAGCCTCTGGTTACGTACCGCTTGAACCACAACGGCCTCACGGTTGTCGGACATCAGTATGTGGAGCAGTTGCGCGGCATCCTCATAGAACTCGCCCGGCGGCGGCGTTCTGGTCAGCCCGAGAATCTCGATGCGGAATTGCCTCGGGTCCTCGCCCTGAAGCAGAAGCGGTTGCCTCCGCAGGGAGTGGCGGGCGTGGTGCAGGGATGGCGTGATTCCTTCTATGCGGCGAATCGCTATTACGGGTTCGGCTGCCGTGAGTTGTGCGCCGGCCAGCTTCAGCGAGCACGCCGTTGTTTTGTGCAATCGCTGCGCACCAACGGGATGTTCGTTAAATCGTGGATCGGCTTCGCACTCTCGTTCATGCCTTTCGTTGCCCGGCACGCGCGTTTCCTGTTCCGATCCTCGATGCAACAACTCAATGATCACAGCTGGTCGCCTCTGCTCGATGGGGAATCCAGCTGTCTAACCCCAGTCGCCCATGGCACTGCTGCGCACTAATGCGGAGAAGAAAACAACTGTGACGGTTTATACCCTTGATCCGCTGCGCGACCCCCGTTGGGCTGAGTTTGTTAATCACCACGAGTCGGCTTCTGTCTTCCATACTGTGCCTTGGCTGCAGGCCATCCGCCGCACCTACGGATACACCCCGGTGGTCTATACAACTTCTGCACCCGGAACCGCTCTGACGAACGGCATTGTGCTGTGCCAGATCAAAAGCTGGCTCACTGGCCGGCGCATGGTGTCCCTGCCATTCTCCGATCATTGCGAGCCATTGCTGGACACAGAAGACTCCGCTCTTGCTCTATTCGACGTGTTGAGAAAGCTGGTCGACGCCGGCAAATGGCAGTATGTGGAGCTGAGGCCGCTGGAAAAGCAAGCTGCCGCTGCCGTGGATGGGGCCGCTGATTGTCCTCCGTTCTACATGCATATGCTCGACCTTTCGCCGAGCCTGGACAGTCTCTATAAGGCTCTTCATAAGGATTGCGTTCAGCGGAAAGTGCGTAGAGCAGAGCGTGAGCAACTCGAATATCAGAGCGGTAACACGAAACCGCTCATGGAAGCTTTCTATCGTCTGATGATCCAGACCCGGCGCAAGCACCAACTGCCACCCCAGCCGATGGAGTGGTTCAGCAACCTTGCTGAGTGCATGGGCGACAAGCTCAGTGTTCGGGTGGTGTTCAAGGACGGCAAGGAAGTCGCGAGCATTCTGACTCTGCAGCATGGCAAAGTAATGGTCTATAAGTATGGCGCTTCGGATCAGGCGTCTCAGAATATGGGCGGTACGCCACTCCTCTTCTGGAAAACGATCAGCGAGGCGAAGGAAGCCGGACTCACCTGCCTTGACCTCGGCCGCTCCGACGAAGACAACCAGGGTTTGATCGAATTCAAGGATCGTCTCGGCGCGAAGTCTTTCATGCTGAGTTATCAGCGGTGGTCGCGGAAGGAAATGCGCGCCCCCTCGAAAGGCCGTGGGCGGGAGTTAGTGAAGCAGTTGTTCTCCGTAATGCCCGATTCTCTCCTTCAGATGACCGGACGGATTCTATATCGCCATGTCGGTTGACGTACAGGCAGCTGACACCGGTTCGAAGACCGGAACCGCAAAACTCCCCATTGGTGGCCGAATGAACGTTTGCATGCTGGCGTACGCGCATTACATCAACGAC
>Ga0302177_10002083_pt1 | contig 14173 bp, 17 predicted proteins | sample I_Palsa_E1_2_FD_198780 | JGI IMG/M metagenome (GOLD analysis project Ga0302177, IMG submission 198780) | Peat permafrost microbial communities from Stordalen Mire near Abisko, Sweden - I_Palsa_E1_2 | ecosystem: Environmental > Terrestrial > Soil > Palsa > Peat permafrost | place: Sweden... | reverse complement strand
CAGGCGCTCGAAGCGTCCCCGCGTCCCGCCTCCTAGGAATAAAAGAATGGGACAACCACCCCAAGATGGCGCTAAGACCCTTGCTCTGAATCTGTTGGCTGCGGCAAAAGCTGTCCCAACTTCTGTTTCAGCTGGGACGTCCACCGGAACTGATCCGGATCGTGATCGTCAGCTGCCGGAACCGGAATCGCCAACCTCCGCGCCACAAGTCGCATGTGGCTCGGCTGCTAGCGCGGAGTGCTACGACGTCATCGGAGAAGCAATGCGCATCTTCGAAAAAGCGTGGCAGATTTTGCGCAATCTCGAAGCAGAGGGAGATCAACGAGGTGCCGTCGCGGCTCTCCGAGTCTGCCGAGAATCGCACGACACGTTGACTGGCCTGCTCAGGCAGACGACGGATAATCGTCTCGCCGCCGTATCGGACGAATGCATTCTTCGAGAAGTCAAACATCGTGACCTTAAGATTCAGATTGTGTTCAAGGTGGTTTACGACGACGACGATCCACGCGACCCGGACGTTTCACATGGCGCGTAGAACACGCGCTCTCGATTTTCAGCTTCTGCACGCTGTGGAAGATGTGACTGGATGGCGGAGGATGCAGTCGGGAGCGAACCCCTCACCACGTGAAAGTTACGTTGATCTTCGGCCGCTGGCCCGCAACCGCAAAGTCTGCGCCGCGAATTAACCGCCTATGATAGTCGTCAGCAACGTGAGACCCAGCTGTTTTTGGAGTCCCGCCAGGAATTCCCATTCCCTTCGCTGCGAACGAATTGCGCAAGAATCGAAATCAGAACTCGCCGATTCCCGCTGATTTGCTTCACGGCAACTCGCGATGAATTAGATTCAGGGCTGTCGACCGAAGCGTTGCCATTTCGAATCTGGCCCTGAGAGCCATTCGTCTTTATTCCCACCTTCGAAGATCAGGCGGGGCGGCGATAGTGTATTAGGCACACCAACTTCTGAAGTCAATTGTATCTGCTGGCCATTCAGTCACACTAAACTTCCCTTCTGTAACATAGTTCTTGCAACCGAATTCCTCCTCTCTACAGATTTGGACTCTCAGCGCCACTTGGCCCTTATTGTCCGGAGTTTCGATGTCTGACCGCGACGCCACTACGAGGTGGCTCAATCGAATTGCGCTCACGCTACCGTGGATCATTCTTAGCCTTGCCGGTTGCGCCGGCCCCGTTCACTTCAACGTTTCACCTGCCGAGCTCTCTGTCGAACCCTCTTCTGCCGTCGTCGCTGCAGGATCCACCACGGTGTTTACCGCCGCGTTCGCTCCTGGTTCCCCCGAAGTAGCGTCCTTGACGTGGTCGGTCGTTCCCGCAAACGGGGGGACGATTACAAATGAAGGTGTCTACACAGCTTCTGCGACGGCGGGACTCTACACCGTCGTCGCGACCTGGACCTCGGACAACGCATCGCTGGGCGGAGCTATCAGCGGTTCGGCGAAGGTCGAGGTGCTTCCGGTGCCGCAAATAGAAGCAGAGCTTAACCCCAATTTCGTGCAAGCCTCGGGCGCCATCCAGACAAACGGCGCGATTCAGAACGGTGTGATCACCGGTCAGCCCGTTCCCTCTGAGAATTCAGCGGATCCCAACGGCGATATCCAAGTGCGCAGCGGCTTCACCCCTCCTGTACCGTGCACGGGATCCAGCGCCAGTTGTCAATAGCAAGGCGTGTGGACGGCGCGTTGAGGAGAGTAGAACATGCGTTGTAGTGTTAGTGTACTTGCATCAATTTTAATTCTTGGCTTTTCCGGCAAGCTCTCCGCCCAGGTCGCGGATCCGGCGCCGCGTCCGGTGTTGGCATATGAAGGCCGCTTGGTTGAGTCGAACACGTTGGTAACGGGATTGCGGACATTCGTATTTTCAGTTATCGATTCCAATGGAACTGAATTGTGGAATTCAGGGACGCAAATCCTGACCGTGGCGAGCGGACTCTATGGCGTAGTGCTTGGTTCCGCCGGAATGCCCGCTCTCCCGGCCTCGTTGACGCTCCGCGCTAACCTGCACCTTCGGGTGATCGCTGACGGAGTACAACTTTCTCCTGACGTTCCGCTGATCCCAGCGTTCCAAGCCGGGACGGCATGGAATGTCATCGGTCCTTTCTACGGCGACATTAGCGGTACGCAGCAAACAATCTCAGTCAATAAGCTGAAAGGCACGCCGATCGATCTGGCTGCGCCACTTTCTTCTGGCGAGGTGCTGACGTTCAACGGTACCAGCTGGATTGCCTCAAACCCGACAGGATCCGAAGGCCCTCCTGGCCCGCCAGGACTTCAAGGACCCGAAGGCCCGGCCGGGCCGGCGGGTGCCACAGGCGCGATGGGGCCGCAAGGGCCATCAGGCGGTGCGGGATCGCAGGGCCCTGCTGGCGCCAACGGCCTGAGTGTTCTCAGTGGTGCAACTGATCCCACGGCCGCGGTTGGCGTGGACGGCGATTTCTACATCAATACCGTGAGTTCCACTATCTTTGGGCCGAAGATCGCCCTCGTTTGGCCAGCCGGTGTTTCGTTGATAGGAGCCACCGGATCGACCGGCCCTCAAGGCCCGCAAGGTGTGGCTGGTCCGATTGGCCCGAATGGTCCGCAAGGCCCCACAGGAACCACTGGCGCAACCGGCTCCCAGGGATTGCAAGGTTCTCCTGGTCCGGCGGGACCGCAGGGGCCGGCAGGTGTAGCGGGGACAAACGGAAGCGGCTTCGACTTCCTCAACGCGTTTGATTCCAACACGACTTACGCCACTGATGATGTGGTGACCTACGACGGATCCACTTACGTGGCGATCGCTGCCAACTCGGGTCCGAACAATCCAACTCCAAACACGAACGCGAGCGCATGGAGTGTGATGGCGCAGGAAGGCGCGACAGGAGCGCAAGGTTCGACGGGGTCGACAGGTGCAACCGGTTCGCAAGGCGCGACGGGCGCACAAGGTCCGGCCGGGCCCACAGGCGCAACCGGAGCGAATGGCTCCCCTGGCTCGCAAGGTGCCGCTGGACCGATTGGCCCGCAGGGACCTGCAGGAGTAGCGGGAGCAAATGGGAGCGGCTTCGACTTCCGCAACGCATTCGATGCCAGCGCGAGTTACGCCATCGATGATGTGGTGACCTACAACGGTTCTACCTACGTGGCGATCGCTGCCAGCGCGGGTCCGAACAATCCAACTCCAAACACGAACGCGAGCGCATGGAGCGTGATGGCGCAAGAAGGCGCGACGGGCGCAGCAGGAACGCAAGGTTCTGACGGGCCGACGGGCGCAGCAGGAGCGCAAGGTCCAACTGGAGCGCCAGGAACGGCTGGGGCGACTGGGCCGCAAGGTCCCGCTGGTGCCAGTCCTTTCACACTCGATGGCTCGAATGCTGTCTTCACAACCGGATCTGTCGGCATCGGCGTTGATCCGCCGAATACGACGGCCGTGCTGGAAGTCGCCAGCACAACTCAAGGGTTGTTGTCGCCGCGTATGACCACGACGCAACGCCAGGCAATCTCAAATCCAGCTAACGGTTTGATTGTTTACGATACCAACTTGAAGTCCTTGGAAGTTTACGACGCCGTGGGAGCCGTTTGGAACCAACTCGCCGATACTGCAACAGCGGGCACAGTGACCAACGTGACCGGAACCTCGCCGATCGCAGTGGCCACGGGCACCACTACTCCTGCCATCACGCTCGGCACCGTACCCGTCGCGAACGGCGGCACTGGTGCTACGACGCTTACCGGCTATCTCCTCGGCAGCGGTGCCAGCGCCGTCAGCGCATCCGCCACAATTCCAGGCACCGCAATTTCCGGCAACATCGCCGGCAATGCCGCCAACGTCACTGGCACAGTTGCACTCGCCAACGGCGGAACCGGTGCGGCCACGGCGAGCGCCGCCATCACGAACTTATTGCCAAGCCAGAGCGGAAACAACACGAAGGTCCTCACGACTAACGGCACACTTGCATCTTGGGGAGCCGCAGCCGCCGGTACCGTCACCAGCGTGACCGGAACTTCTCCAATCGTCGTAGCCACAGGCACCACCACTCCTGCCATCACACTTGGCACGGTACCCGTAGCGAACGGCGGCACTGGCGCGACGACACTTACCGGTTATCTGCTCGGCAGCGGCGCCAGCGCGGTCACTGCTTCCGCCACAATTCCGGGCACAGCAATCTCCGGCAATATCAGCAGCAACGCCGCTAACGTCACAGGCACCGTGGCGGTGGCAAATGGTGGGACAGGGGCTAACACCCTCAGCGGCTACCTCTTCGGCAGCGGCACCAACGCGGTCACCGCTACACCCATCATTCCCGTCGCGAATGGCGGCACCGGGGCAGCAACCTTCGCTCAAGGGCAAATTCTCTTCGGCACGACGACGACACCTATTTCCAGCAGCTCCGCTCTATATTGGGACTCCACCAACAATCGCTTGGGCGTGGACACCACCAGTCCAAGCTATCCGATCGATGTCGAAGGTTCGGCATCCCATAATTTTAGCCAGCAATATGGTTATCTGAACTCAGGCGGCTCCGGCGCCGGCAGTAGTACAAACTCCGCGCCCTTTTCGATCTATGCGTCAAACCGCGTAGTAGCAAACGAATTCGACGCGCTTTCCGATGCGCGAATCAAGAATGTTATTGGCCCCAGCGACACCGCCTCCGACCTGGAGATTTTGAAAAAACTGAAAATCACCGACTACCGCTATATCGATGTGGTTGGCAAAGGAAACCAGCCGAAGAAAGGCGTGATCGCCCAGGCAGTTGAAAAGGTCTATCCAGATGCGGTGCGCACGACGACCGGCTTCGTCCCCAGCGTGTACGCGATGGCCGTCGAAACTCTCTACAACGCCACCACACACGAGTTAACCGTTACTTTGCCCGAAGCGCACGGCCTCGTCGTTGGCGATATGGTGCGAATCATCACCGCGGACGCGGGCAACATAGATAAACCAGTGGCCGCAGTAATCGACGATGACACATTCGTGCTGTCCGGCATGGAAAAAGCACCCAGCCAAGTCTTCGTCTTCGGCAAGAGGGTGGACGACTTCCGCGTCGTCGACTACGACCAGCTCTTCAATATAAACATCGGCGCCACTCAGCAACTGGCCATCGAGAACCAAATCCTGACGAATGAAAACGCGGCGATAAAGGCGGAAAATGAAGTCATCGAAAAGCGTCTCGCTGCTTTGGAGCAGGAGATCAAGGACCTCCAAAAACAGAAATAAAAAAGCCTCCGCCCGTCGCAATTGAACCATGAAAGCTCCGCAACGATCCAACGAATCCCCAGTATTCTGAAATCGTCCCTTACGCGGCCAAACCTCTCGTCCTCCTTCAACTAGTTGCAGATTTGGCTTACAGTACACGCGCGTGTGAGGCACGGTGACAGTGAACCGAATCGAATCGGAACTCAAACCATGACGTCTCGCCCAATGGCGCGCGAGCGCACGGTACCTCGACGGCGTTGGGGCATCGCTTTCTTGCTGGGATTCGGTGTGCTCGTTAACTTTTTCGATCGTGTGAATCTTTCTGTCTCACAAGCGGCGCTGCACGAGGCATTCGGTATCTCCACGGTAACATTTGGGTTCTTGCTGAGCGCTTATAGCTGGACTTACGGGGTGTTCCAACTTCCGTCAGGTCTCATTCTCGACCGGTTCGGAGTAAAGCTTGTTGGTCGAATCGGGACGCTCATCTGGAGCGTAGCTTCGTTCGCGGCAGCGATTTCGACGGGACTCGCTGGCTTCCTGGGAGCGCGTCTTCTACTGGGCGTAGGTGAGGCGCCCACATTCCCCGGAAATGCAAAAGCGGTCGGCTACTGGTTTCCCGCCGAAGAGCGCAGCCTGGCAACGGCGATCTTCGATTCCGCGGCAAAGCTCTCTTCAGCCATTGGCGTACCGCTGCTCGGAATTCTATTGTTGCGCTTCGGATGGCGATGGAGTTTCGCGGCAACCGGCTTCTTGAGCCTGCTCTATTTTTTTCTTTTTTTTGTGTTCTACCGGAATCCCAGCGAAGATAAAGCGCTGTCCGTCGAGGAACGCAATTTCATTTTGCAACACGGAGTGCAGGCCGAGGACCGAGCCAAGGCTGCCAAAGGCGCGCCATTCGGATATCTTTTGCGCCAGCGAAAAGTCTGGGGACTTGTGTTGGGTTTTGCGTCGTACAACTACACTTTCTATCTTTTGCTGACTTGGATGCCTTCGTATCTCTCGTCAGCGCATCACGTAGATTTATTGCATTCCGCGTTGTACACCAGCGTTCCGTGGCTCTTTGCGACATTCACCGACATTCTTATGGGCGGCTGGCTGGTGGATAAACTGATCCAGCAGGGCCGCGACGCTTCGCTCGTCCGCCAGGCGATTCTCATCGGCGGCACCACGCTTGGTCTGGGAATATTGGGAGCAGCGTACGCGCAGAGCGCGACAGCCGCACTTGTTTGGATCAGCGTGGCGATAGGCGGATTGTCCGCGGCCGCGCCGGTAGCTTGGTCTTTGCCATCACTGATTGCCCCGCGGGAAAGTGTGGGAACAGTCGGGGGAATTATGAATTTCGGCAGCCAACTTTCGGCGATTTCCGCGCCGATCGTCACGGGTTACATCGCGTCAATAACACATTCGTTTTTCTGGGCCTTTGGCGCAGCGGCTGCATTTCTTGTGGCCGGCATCGCCGGTTACATGTTCTTGCTCGGCCGAATCGAGGTGATTCCTGAGCCGTCGTAAGTCGCGCGCCTAATGCGCCGGCGGATAATGCTTTACATCTTGTGTCCGCGAGTTGTAGATCTCAAAGTTGCCGTCTTCCCAAACCGATAGTTTCAGATAATTTCCTGCGTCAGCTCCCCGGAGGTTCGCGATAAAGAATTCTTTGGAATTGTGTGTCGCGCCGCCTTCGTTCGAAAAATGAAGCTGCCAGAGATCCTCGAGCTTAGGGGAATTCCGAATGATGTCCCATGACGATGGCGAGCCGCCCTTGTCCGCGCCATTGTCCATGATGGCAACGCGAGGCGAAATGGCGGCAAGAAGCGCCGGGCTGTTGCTCTGCAACCAGCCGTGATGCGATACGACAAAAATGTCGATTGGGCCTAGCTTGTTGACCGGGCAAACGAGTTCCAATTCCTTATCCCAAGTAAGATCGCCCAAGTCGAGAATTCGAATCGTGCCGAAGGTAATGATCGTGCCCAATGATCGTGCGTTCTCGGTTTGATCCGGCGCGCGTTTCTCGGTCGTCGCGCAAGCGGGATTTTGCGCGCCAGCCGCTGGCAAAGGTTCCTGGATCAGCGCCCCGTCGGCACTCACCACCTCCGCGCGAATTCCCTGGATGGGGAGCACGTTTCCCGGCATCGCGATAATCCGCTTAACACCTTTTCGTGAAACGGCCTTTTGATATCCCTCCCAGGCCTGCTCCGTTTCCGAATTGCCCGGCTCGCGGTTTGGACCGTGATCGATGAACGTTTCGACGGGAATTTTCGCCACGAGCTGCGGCACGCCGCCGGTATGATCCGTGTGATAGTGAGTGAGCAACACGAAATCAATCTTTGATAGACCGGCCTTCTTCGCCGCAGCGACGATTCGGTCCGCGTCACGTCCGGCATTGCCGGGCCAACCAGTGTCGATGAGCAGCGATGGTCCTTCCGGCGTAACAAAAAGCGTCGATTGGCCTCCTTCGACATCCACAAAATAAATTTCCAGCGGCTTGCTCGGCGGCTCTGCCTGTGACTTTTCAGTGAAAGCAAGCAACGCGGCGCCGAGAACAACCACAAGTACCGCACAATTGAAAAGCGCCCTGCTGCGGCGTTGAATTTCGAAGTGGGCAGGAATGATTCGCGACATCTTGTATTCTCCTATTCCGATGCGGCTCAATGACGCGGCCCGAATCCGTCCGCTCACGGATTGTACGCCCACCGTGGCCGCATCGACCGCCGACAAAAGTAAGGCGGTGCATTGCGCTAGAAATTCAGACGAGCGCGGATGTCGTCAACAATTTCTTCGGGAGTATGAGAAATGTCTTCGGCGATCGCGCCGGAAGGCTCCTCGAGCGTGGCAAGCTGGCTCGGTACCAAATCTTCGCCCGCGAAATGATTCTTGCGCGTGGCCAAATTGCGGTGAAGTTGAGCGGCTGTCCCGCGGAGATAAACAATTTTCAGATTCAGGTTCGCGCTGAGCAGGTCGCGATACTCCTGCTTCAGAGCGGAACAGGCGAGAACAATATTTTCCCCGTAGCCATTCCGGCGCAACAATTCATCGTGAATGGCATCGAGCCACGGTGTGCGATCCGCATCGCTGAGCGGAATGCCCCGATGCATCTTCTCCCGGTTTACGCTCGAGTGAAAATCGTCCGCGTCCAGAAAAATCCAACTCAAGCGCCGCGCCAGCAGTTTCCCGACGGTAGTCTTCCCGGAGCCGGTGACACCCATGACGAGAACGATCATAAGAAAGGATTATGGCATTGACGCCATGCTGCGGGATGCGAAACGCAAAGGTAGTCAGGAATCTCGCCCTAAGTCAGTCGCCGCGATTGCGTCGTCGTGCGGGATCTTTCCAGGGACTCAAAACGGTGTAACGAGGCTTTGCCGTTACGTTCTCTTTGCTAACCGCAAGAAGTTTCCTTCGAACGAGCCAGCCCACCGCAGCTTGCACCGAACTCTTCGAAACCCCGATGCTCTCCGCAAGTTCCTGATAGCTGATCTGAACCGGCGAATTTCGAGAGTTCTGCTGCTCCGCAGCAAGCCACAAGTACACGAAGAAGCTGACGGGTCTGCGGTCGTGGCCGACCAGGTCGCGCATAAGTACGCCGGTGACGTAAGGGTCTATGGATAACATAACTATACCGATCGTTAATATAGCATCGCTTGGCTGATTGCAATTTAAAAAGATGTGCCGCTATTCTCGGATCGCAAGTCGCGAGATTGAGAGACAGGAGGCCAACACAATGATTCGTGGACTGAAGTTTGCAGGCATCCCGGTTCGCAACCAAGATGCGTCATTAAAGTTCTACACCGAGAAACTAGGATTCAAAGTGGTCACCGATCAGTTCTTTACAGAAGAACAGAGATGGATTGAACTCTTGATTCCAGGCGCGGAAACCGGGCTGGCGCTTTTTACGCCCAAGGGTCATGAAAATCGCATCGGCGATTTTCAGTCGCTGGCGTTCTGGTGTGACGATGTCTTTGCAACCGCGAAGATCATGAAGTCGAAAGGCGTGGAATTCGAAGTAGATCCGAAGAAAGAGGAGTGGGGAACGACGTCCGTTTTCAAAGATATCGATGGCAACAGGTTCGCGCTCTCCAGCAAGTGAGTTAGGGCTTCTCGATCAAAAGTTTGCGCACTCACCATTTGGCTGAGCTCTGCAATGAGAAACAATTGAGCCGCCGATTTTTCCTCGGAGGCGCGAATTGTTCGCCGCTGCAGCGGCACCCAACTGCCTCAAAGCCTAAAAGAAACGTTGTCCGTTCACGCTTAAACGAGGAATTTCTTTAGCGGCTCCCAATAATGATTGTGCCAACCCCAGTCGAGGTGGTCGAACTCGCCTTCGGGGAAACCGGTGTGATCGAAAATGAGTAGCGTGTCTGAACCTTGCGCCTTCAGTTCGAATCTGGCGATCGAGTAAACGCCCGGGTCCCAATGGGTGGGTCGCCACGCCTGCACGATCATTCCACCAAACAACGAAAAAGCGCCGCCGGCTTTGGAATCAATTTCTGCAGGCATGCCGCTGAACGCCGTAAACTGCTTTGAATCCAGGAGTGCTTCATAAATGCGCTGAGGGCTCGCCTTGAAATCGGTTTCGTGGTGAAGAGATGTGCGCTTTTGATTCGCCGCCGTGCTCGGCGTTTGCTTCATGGCGTCCTGCAGCGTCATCCCCCAAACTTCGGAGCCCGCAGCCAGACCGCCAAGAGCGATGGCGGCGCCGGCAATCATTTGCCGCCGTGTCTTTGTATTTGTGTCTCCCAGCGTGGCCGGATAATTGTTCTCGCTCATCGTTCGTCCCCTCAGATTCTTCGTTTGGCCCGTGCGGCATAAGACCACGCAGCCAAAATATGTTCAAGAACATATTTTCCCTGGAAAGTAAAATACGGTTCGAGTGATACTTCACTCCGCCAAGAATGAGGAGGACGCATGCCCTATCCCGCAGAACACCGCAGCGAGGTGAAAGGGAAAATCGTTCAAAGCGCGCGCCGTCTTTTCAATCGTCGCGGCTTTGACAATGTTTCCATCACCCAGATCATGGCCGGAGCGGGACTCACCCATGGAGGCTTCTACAGCTATTTCAAGAGCAAGAGTGACTTGTACGCCGCCGTGTTGGGATGCTTCTTCACGGACCCGAATTGGAAGAGTTGCTGGGAAGGCGTGGAAGTGGATCTGGCGTCCACTGACGTAGGCTCGCAAGTCGTGCGCGCCTATCTTTCTCGACAGCATTTCGAAGACGTAGAGAACTCATGCCCGATGGTAGCGCTCCCGTCGGACGTCTCGCGCAGCGGCGCGCGTGCCAAACGCGCGTTCGAGACCGTGTTCCAGGCAATGGTCAGCGTTTTAGAGCGAAGTTCGATCGAGGATGGCCGGCCTCGTCATATCACCGCTCAAGCCACCGCCGCTTTGTGCGTGGGAGGAATGGTCGTGGCCCGAGCGATGGTGAATCGCGCGATCGCGGATGAATTGCGCGACGCGTGCATGGCCGTCGCGCTGAAACTTGGGGGCTGGGATAAACAGAGCAAAACAAAAAACGGGAAATCTAAGCGGCATGTCCTGGCTGGTCTACCGAGTGAAAGCAGAGTCGGACTCTGACAATGCAGTTATCCCACAGGATCTTTCTGTCGCGTCGCTTTTACCCCGGACAAAATTCCGATTCCTAGAAGCACGACCGTGCCCACCGCAATCCAGTGTGTCGGCACGTGCATCAAGTATCCGGCATAAATCAAGCCGCCGATCACGATCGCGAAGCCAATCGAATAAAGGCCGAATGACATAGCATCTCCTTCTCGAATCAGCCGCAGTAATTCTCGCCCAAGAATTCAGCTTGCCCGCTCAAAGGCGAGCAATCCGGAATGCGCTCGCATCCGTCGCCCCGATAGAAATCGACTTGTCACCGCCACCAGGATAAACGGGTTCAATCACGGCTTGCTTTCTTGTTCTCGTTCGACGATTTCGAGACGCAATCTCAAACGGCGCGGACGCGATGGCTAGGACGTCTTGCCCTTGCACGCAGGGTGTCCGCACGTGCAATCAATGTCCGGCATCTTTTCCATCGCTTCGCATTCGACACTGCAGTACTTGCCCGACGTTGTGACGCAGGAACAGATCGGATGTGCGCACTTCTTAGCTTTTTCAGAACTCATTTCTATTCTCCTAATATTGGATCACTTTGCGAAGGCGCTCACCTCACGGCTTTTCGACGACTTTTTCCACCTGGCCGATTTTCTTTTGAATTTTCCCGGCAATCTTCTCAGTGATGCCGTCAGTTTCTAAATCGGAGTCGTTCGTCGCGTGCCCGATCGCTTCCTTGACCTTGCCCTTGACCTCGTGAAACGTGCCCTTTGCTTGGTCCTTATCGCCTTGTGTCATGACTTTTCTCCTTCGACTTATTTCGACATGCGAGCTACAGCAATCAACCTGCAACCATCAGCAGTTGCGAACGCTTCTACTTCCCCTTCAGATCGATCTAATGAGGTAGATGCACCGCGCCGACTAAGAACAAGACCAAGAAGATCACCAGGACCGTCCCGACGACCCCAACGCCCCCGCCTGCGCCCCACCTGTTATATCCGTAGTAGCCGCCGCCCCCACCGAACACCAGCAAGAGCACAATAATCAGCAATAACAGTCCCATCGAAAGTCTCCATTCAGCTTATGAACCGGGATTTCTGCTTTCACATCCAAGCAGGCCCGGCACGGGTAACCTCGCAAGAGGCTTGTCCGCGCTAAACTGACAAGACGTACCGTAACATCAGTGGAAAAGCGACGCTGTCACAAACGGGACACATCGCGAGTGCCTGCGATCCCGCTGCTGCGCGATCCGTATGCACGAGGGGAGGGAAATCGAAGAACAGATCTTATTTTAGCGTTGCCAGATAACATTTAATGACATGACCCATCATCCTGAAACTGGCCGCTAGCGGCCATCGCCGCCAACGAATGCGCGCAATTCAGAATTCTCTGATCCAACGGATCGTTGCTAAGCGTATCAGGAGCTATGAATTCCATGGATTTGCTTAATCCCAGAATTTTATTGCTCAACGTCTGCATGTTGTCGAATTCGCTGGTGAGCAATCTAAGAGCGTCACGATCGGAATCGGTTGACGCCGCCACGGACGCCAGCGTCAGGTTCTTCGCAGCTTGAACGCGATAGCCGGACAACCCCTCCTCCGTCACCGGGTATCCGCGCTGGACCGCGTTCGTGAGAACCGTCCGCCATTCTCGAATCGATGCCATTTCTTCAATGCCTGCTCTCAGGAATTCTTTGGTGAATCCCTGATTTGCGGGTTCGCTTGCTGCCGCAGGAGCCGGCACCGCGCTCGTAACGGACGCTGGCACCGTCAATATGACTTGATTGCCCTTAAAGCCGAGCGTGCCTCCACCGGCACGTGCCAAATCTTCGATATCCACATACGACCGTCCGCTCATCTTCACAATGGGCGCGCCTCCGGCTCGGCCGTTCACAATCAGCGTCAAATTTTGCTGCGCGCTTTGCGGCAGCGCCAATCCCGGCAATACCACGAATAATCCCAGAAGCGCTGCCAACATCAACCCCGCGCCGAACAGCCTCTTTCGCATAAGTCTCCTAGCCAACGGCGTTTCTAGCGACTCGCGAGAGACATACTCATCCCTGTCTCTCGTACGTTCTCAACGTTCCAAAAATCCACTTTTCGCACTGACCTAAGTCTAAGAAGCGGCGAGCGCTAATATCTGTTCAGATTGGTACACTATCAAATCTTATTTAAGACTTGTCGAGTTCACTGATGCGCGAGCTTCGGAAACGGATCGCCCGGCTCACTCAAACTGAATCAAGACGATCTCTGGGAACGTCCCCACTCGCAACGGTGGCCCCCAAGTCCCAACTCCGCTCGAAGTGTACACGCTGAGCCCGCCAAAGCGGTGCAGTCCGTACGTGAATTCACCAAAAATGCGCGACGTAAACCACGTGAACGGAAATATCTGCCCGCGGTGCGTATGTCCTGAAAGCTGCAGCGAAATGCCCTCGCTCTCGGCGATTTGCAGTGACTGCGGCACATGCGTCAGCAATATGCTCGCCCTAGTGCGGTCCGCGTTTATATTTTGGAGCGTCGCGCGAAAATGACGTGGATCGGTCGAATCGTGGTAGTGCACGCCGACGATCTGAAGGCCATCAACGATCACCTTTTCACTTTTCAAGACCCGAATGCCGGAATGACTTACAGCGTCGAGATATTTCGCCGGATCGGTAAATTCCTCGTGATTTCCGGTCACGTAGTAAGATCCAAGCCGCGGAGAAAGTTTCTTCCACGGCGCCGCCAGCAGGTTGAGGTCCGCCTTAGTGCCGTCAAAAAGATCACCGCAAATGAAGACGATTTCCGCGCCCGATTCCCGAAGTTTGGAAACGACGCGCGTGATGAATCCGGCGCCCCTGACGTGCCCGAGGTGGGCATCCGACACAAGCGCCGCCACGCGTCCCCGCCAGGACGCCGGCAGACCGGGCAATTTCACCGTGATTCGCTTTACGCGAATCGAAGCGGCATTGATGATTCCGTAGATGCTCACTAGAAGTGCGAGCGCGAAGAACGTCGCCGCGATAGCGGGACGGCTCACACGCAAGTGGACAAGCCGCACCACGCCATACGCAATCCAACAGCAGCACGCGGCCACAAAAAAGAAATTCAACATTCCGAGCCACACGCTCGCGATCTTGTAGAAGACTCGCACAGCCGGATTGTACGAGCGGAAAGCGAGAAGGGACGCACACACGAAGCTGATCGATAACAGTGCCACAATAACCGGCACGATTGTGGAGGGCGCGCCCTGGAGCGCTCCCCAAAAGTGAATCCATGTCTCGTAAACGAACCAGTGCCCGAGAAAAAGAATCGACTGAATTATGGCGACAAAAATCGCTATTCGATTTCGCAAGCTTTGAATCCCCTGCAATAATGGCTTCTAACTGTATCCCGGAGCAAACGCGCATTGAATACGGTAATCGCTGTTAGGACACACGCTCAGGACAATGGCGCAACGCCGT
>Ga0302177_10002080_pt1 | contig 14177 bp, 13 predicted proteins | sample I_Palsa_E1_2_FD_198780 | JGI IMG/M metagenome (GOLD analysis project Ga0302177, IMG submission 198780) | Peat permafrost microbial communities from Stordalen Mire near Abisko, Sweden - I_Palsa_E1_2 | ecosystem: Environmental > Terrestrial > Soil > Palsa > Peat permafrost | place: Sweden... | reverse complement strand
CCGGCACCCTAGGCCTCGACATCAACAGCATCCTGGGCGACCTCGGACTCTCCGGCACCCAAGGCCTCGACATCAACAGCATCCTGGGCGACCTCGGGCTCTCCGGCACCCAAGGCCTCGACATCAACAGCATCCTGGGCGACCTCGGACTCTCCGACAGCTCGACAATCCCGCTGCCATCGTTCTCGATCGACGGCATCCTGGGCGACCTGGGTATCAACCCCGATGAGAACATCCTGACGTTGTTGGGGATTAGTGACCCGCTGAGCCTCAACCCAAGCATCGATCTGGACGGTGGCGCGGTTGCGACCTACGCCGATGACCTGGCGAAGGACCTGTTGGCAGTGCTCGGCAGCATCGAACCGGCGTCGGCGGATCTGCCAAGTCTGCTGACGACCGAGCCGGCGGTCGACCTGACAAACCTGTTGAGCGGTTTGTTGACTGGCCTGGACGTCCCGGTCTCGGTCAGCGGCAACCTCTCACTCGACCTCACGAGTGTCGTGGCCGAACTCGTGCCGAGCTTGTTCTAAAGGGGGGTCATGAGGCGCCGGCGGGATCATTTCCCGTCGGCGCCTCATGATTAAGGCGAACGAGCGAGGGGGTGGATCCGGCGGGACTGTCCGCCGGATCCGCTTATCGTCTAGATCACTGCCAGACAATCGCGGGCGATCGCCAGTTCCTCGTTGGTCGGGACTACCAGCACGGCGATCGCCGAGGCGTCGGTAGAAATCCGCCGAGCGCCCTTGGCGGGCTGGGCGTTTCGCCGCTCATCGATTTCGATGCCCAGCCCTTGAAGCCCGTTCATCGCGTCCAGGCGCACCGCGGCGGCGTTTTCTCCGACGCCGGCGGTGAACGTCACCACGTCCGTACGGCCCAGGATCGCCAGGTAGGCACCGATGTACTTGCGCAGTCGGTGGATGAACACGTCATAGGCCAATTGCGCTGAACTGTAACCTGATTCGATCATCTCGCGCAGGCGGCGGAAGTCGCGTTCCCCGGCCAGGCCCAGCAGTCCGGAGTGCTGGTTGAGCATCGACTCGATATCGTCGACGCTCATCTTGGCCTCGCGATGCAGGTAACTCACGATGCTCGGGTCGATGTCACCGCTGCGGGTGCCCATCACCAGGCCCTCCAACGGAGTCAATCCCATCGAGGTGTCCACGGGGCGACCGCCGGCGATCGCCGATGCGGAGGCACCGTTACCCAGATGCAGCACAATCTGATTCAGCTTCTCCCACGGCCGGCCCAGGAACGCCGCGGCCTGTTCGCTGACGTAGCGGTGCGAGGTCCCGTGAAATCCGTACCGTCGGATCCGCCACTTCTCCGCCAGTTCACGGTCGATCGCGTAGGTCGCCGCGGCCGCAGGCAGATTATGGAAGAACGCGGTGTCGAACACTGCGACATGCGGAACATCCGGCAGCATAGTGCGGGCGACCTCGATGCCTTGGAGGGCGGGTGGATTGTGCAACGGGGCCAGCATCGACAACTTCTTGAGCTCGGTGACAACCGCGTCATCAATGAGAGTCGGTCGGTAGAAAGTCGCCCCGCCGTGAACTACCCGGTGGCCGACTGCGGCTAACCCGCAGGCTTTCAAGTCGATGCCGTCGTCGCGCAGCTTCTCGAATGCCAACCGCAGTGCCGCGCCGTGGTCGGTGACGGGTGACGACGGCTCACCGATCTGCTCGACGATGCCGTCCGCCAGCGGCTCGTCCGAATCAGGCTCGATCAGTTGATATTTCAGCGACGACGACCCGGAGTTCAGCACCAGCACTACGGGGCTAATCATCGATCCCCTGCGCCTGGATCGCGGTGATCGCGACGGTGTTGACGATGTCGTCGACCAGGGCGCCGCGAGACAGGTCGTTCACCGGCTTGTTCAAACCCTGCAGCACCGGGCCGATCGCGATCGCACCCGCACTACGTTGCACCGCCTTATAGGCGTTGTTGCCGGCGTTCAGGTCCGGAAATATCAGCACGGTGGCCTTGCCGGCGACCGGCGAGTCGCGCATCTTTGTAGCAGCAACGGAAGGCTCGACCGCGGCGTCGTACTGGATCGGTCCCTCGACCAGCACCTGCGGTGCCCGGCTGCGGACCAATCCGGTTGCCTCCCTGACCTTGTCGACGTCGGCTCCCGAACCGGACTCGCCGGTGGAGTAGGACAGCATGGCCACTCGTGGCTCGATGCCGAACTGAGCGGCGGTCTGCGCGGCGCTGATCGCGATGTCGGCAAGCTCGTCGACCGTCGGGTCGCGGACGATCGCGCAATCTCCGTACGCCAGAACCTGATCCGGCAGGCACATCAAGAAGACACTGGACACCGTCGAGATACCCGGCGCGGTGCCGATGATCTCGAAAGCCGGGCGGACGGTGTGCGCGGTCGTGTGCGCCGCACCGGACACCATGCCATCGACCATGCCGTTGTACACCAGCATGGTGCCGAAATATGACACGTCGTGGATGATCTCGCGAGCCTGCTCGACGCTGACGCCCTTTTTGGCACGCAGCTGGGCGTACTGCTCGGCGAACTGGTCACACAAGTCGCTGGTGCGGGGATCGAATACCGCGACATCGTCCAGGTTGACACCGAGTTCGGCGGCGCGGGCACGGATCTGGCTCTCGTCGCCGAGGATGGTCAGGTCGGCGATACCCCGCTGCAGTACCCGGCCGGCCGACTTGAGGATTCGATCGTCGTCACCCTCCGGCAGCACGATGCGCTTGCGATCCGAGCGGGCCCGCTCGCGCAGCTGATAGGTGAACATCTGCGGCGTGGTCACCTTAGGAATCGGAATCGCCAACTGCGCCAGCAAGTCCGAGAGATCGACGTGGCTCTCGATCAGCTGCAGCGCGGTGTCGACTTTTCGCAGCGACGTCGTGGTGACCCGGCCCCGAGCCGACCCCACCGCGCCGGCCGTCTCGAAGGTGCCGAGCGTGGTGGCGATGATCGGCAGCCGCAGCCGCAGGCCGGCCACCAGCTCTCCGGTCGACCGGTGCAATTCGAACCCACCGTTGAGAATGATGCACGACAACGACGGAAACCCCTCGGCGGCATGGGCACTGGCGACGGCGAGCACCACGTCGGAGCGGTCGCCGGGCGTCACCACCGCCGTAGCCTCGCGCAACCGTTCCAACACGTGGTCGGCCGTCATGCCGGCGACAACCACACCCATCACTTCACGGCTCATCAGCTCGGTGTCGCCGCTGACCAAGGTGCCGTTCACCGCGGCCTGCAGGTCGGCCACCGTCGGCGCCACCAACAGCGGCTCGTCGGGTACCGCGTACGTTCTCGGCGCGAGCGGGCGCAACGCCTCGGTGATCGCCGTCAATTGCGTTGGCTCGCAACGGTTGGCCACCACGGCAGCGGTATGCGCGCGCTGCGCGCTCAGCTCGGCCAGACACACCTCGACGGCGTGAACGACTTGCTCGACGCTGCGGTCCTTGGCCCGCACCGCCAACACCACCGGCGCGCCGAGGTTGACCGCGATGCGCGCGTTCACGCTCAGCTCAGCGGGGCTGGCCACATCGGTGTAATCACTACCGACGACGACCACCGCGTCACAATCCGTGGCCGTCGCGTGATACCGCTCGACGATGTCGTCGATCGCGGCGTCACGATCAGCATGCAACTGCTGATAGGTCACGCCGATGCAGCGCTCGTAGGGCAGGCCGGCGGTGGTGTGGGCCAGCAGCAGATCCAGAATGTAGTCGCGGTCCTCGTCGGCTCGCGTGATCGGCCGGAACACACCAACTTTGGCCACCGTGGCGGCCAGGCGGTGCAAGATCCCCAGCGCGATCGTCGACTTGCCGGTGTCTCCTTCCGGCGCCGCGATGTAGATGCCGGCCGGCGACGCTGAACTGGAAGCGGCCACGCTGCGGGTCAGCCCAGCCGTCGCAGCCGGGGCTCGAGGTCCTTCTGGAAGAGCTCCAGAAACCGGCGCTGGTCCTGCCCGGGCGCGTGGAACACAAGGTGGTTGAGACCCCAGGTGACGTACTGGCCCACCTTCTCCACGGCCTCGTCGGGATCGGACGAGACGATCCAGCGCTTGGCGACCTGCTCGATCGGCAGCGCGTCGGCGGCCTTTTCCATCTCGATCGGGTCGTGGATGTTGGTTTTCTGCTCGGCGGTCAACGACAAGGGCGCCCAGAACTTGGTATTCGTCAGCGCCAGTTCCGGCTCAGGGTCGTAGGAGATCTTGATTTCGATCATCCGGTCGATGTCGTCGGGATTTTTGCCCGCTGCCTCCGCGCCCTCCTTCATAGCGGGGATGAGCTTGTCCTTGTACAGCTCCTCGCCCTTGCCGGAGGTGCAGATGAAGCCGTCGCCGGCGCGGCCCGCGTACTTGGCAACCTGCGGTCCGCCCGCGGCGATGTAGATCGGGATGCCGCCTTCGGGCACGTCGTAGATCGAGGCGCCCTTGGTCTTGTAGTACTCGCCATTGAAGTCGACGCGGTCGCCCAGCCAGAGCTCGCGCATCAGCCGCACCGATTCGCGCAGCCGCGCGTAGCGCTCCTTGAACTCTGGCCAGTCGCCCTCGTAGCCGGTCGCGATCTCGTTGAGTGACTCCCCGGTACCAACCCCGAGGAAAATCCGGTCCGGGTACAGGCAGCCCATGGTGGCGAACGCCTGCGCGATGACGGCCGGGTTGTAGCGGAACGTCGGCGTCAGCACCGACGTGCCAAGCTGCAGCCGCTTGGTCCGCTCGCCGACCGCGGTCATCCAGGCCAGCGAGAACGGCGCGTGCCCGCCCTCGTGACGCCACGGCTGGAAGTGGTCGCTGACCGTTGCGCTGTCCATGCCGTGCTCTTCGGCGGCTACCGCCAGCTCGACGAGTTCCCGCGGCGCGAACTGCTCCGCCGACGCCTTATATCCAAGTTTGAGTTCAGCCACGCTGTCGTTTCTACTCCACCGCGGCGATCGCAAGGCCGGTGCCTAGACTCTGGGACATGGCACCGGTGCTGAATGCCGTCACCGAGACCGTCCACCTCGTCCAGGGCGGGGCGGTGAACTGGACGCTGGTCGCCGACGACAACGGGGTCATGCTGATCGACGCCGGATATCCCGGTGACCGCGACGACGTGCTGGCCTCGCTGCGGCAACTCGGGTACCAGGGCGAAGACGTGCGGGCTATCCTGCTGACGCACGCCCACGTCGACCACCTCGGTTCGGCGATCTGGTTCGCCAAAACCCACGCCACCCCGGTCTACTGTCACGCCAACGAGGTCGGCCACGCCAAGCGGGAGTATCTGGAGCAGGCATCGCCGATCGACGTCGCGATGCGCCTCTGGCGGCCCCGATGGGCGCTGTGGACCGCCCACCTTGTGCGCGACGGCGGGCTCAGCCGCGAGGGCATCCCCACCGCGCAGCCGCTGACCGCCGAGGTGGCCGCTGAATTGCCGGGCCGGCCAATGGCCATCCCGACGCCCGGCCACACCGGCGGCCACTGCTCATATCTGGTGGACGGGGTGCTAGTCAGCGGCGATGCGTTGGTGACCGGGCATCCGTTGTTATCGCACAGCGGACCGCAACTGCTGCCCGAGTTGTTCAGCCACGATCAGGACGGCTGCATCCGCAGCCTGGCGGCGCTGGCGCTGCTGGACACCGAGATTCTGCTGCCCGGCCATGGCGATTTGTGGCGTGGCCCGATCCTCGAGGCCACCAAACAAGCGACCGCCTTGGCGCTATAGCGTCGTCAGCCCGAGATGCTCGCGCAGCGTGGTGCCGCTGTATTCGGTACGGAACCCTGAACGTTCCTGCAGCACTGGCACCACCTGATCGACGAACTCGTCCAGGCCGTGCGGCGTCAAGTGCGGCACAAAAATGAACCCGTCGCAGGCGTCGGACTGGATGTAGCGGTCGATCTCCGCAGCGACGTGATCGGCGGTGCCGACGAACTGCTCCCGACTGGTGACGGCGATGATCAGTTCGCGGATCGAAAGGTTCTGCGCCTCAGCGCGTTCGCGGTAACGGCGGGCCACCTCAATCGGGTCGCCGTGCCGGACGCGGCCTTGGGTGATGCTGGTGTCGCCGCTCGGATCATCCTTGGGCAGTGGTCCGTCGGGGTCGTAGTCCGAAAGGTCCCGACCCCACACTTGCTCGAGCATCGCGATCGCCGTCGGGCCGCTGACCTGCTGGCGCCGGATGAAGTGCGCTTTGTCGTCAGCCTCCTCGGCGGTGTCACCGAGCACGAACGTGGCTGCCGGAAACACCTTGAGCTCGTCGGGATTTCGCCCGTAGGATGCCGCGCGACCTTTGACGTCGGCGTAATAGCGCTGGCCGTCCTCCAATGACCCATGCAGGGTGAACAGCGCATCGGCGTAGTGGGCGCCGAAGTTGCGGCCTTCGTCGGAGTCGCCGGCCTGCAACAGAATCGGATGTCCCTGCGGGCCAGCGGGCAGCGTCGCAACTCCGCGCACATCGAATTGCGGGCCGTGATGGTCGACCACTGCCACCCGGTCGGGATTGAGATAGGTTCCCGCATCGACATCGGCCAGCACGGCATCCGATGCCCAGCTGTCCCAGAATGCGCGTGCCACGCTGAGGAACTCCTCGGCCCGCTGGTAGCGGTCAGCATGATCGAGGAAACCACCGCGCCGGAAGTTCGCACCGGTGAACGCGTCCGACGAGGTGACGATGTTCCAGCCCGCGCGGCCGTCGGACAGCTGGTCGAGCGTCGCGAATTGCCTTGCCACCTCGAAGAGCTCGTTGAATGTGGTGTTGATCGTTCCGGTCAACCCCAGCCGGTCGGTGACCGCGGCCAGGGCTGCCAGCACGGTGAACGTGTCCGGCCGGCCCACCACGTCGAGGTCGTAGATCTGGCCGCGATGCTCACGCAGTCGCAGCCCCTCGGCCAGGAAGAAGAAGTCGAAGAAGCCGCGTTCGGCGGCGCGGGCCATGTGCGCGAACGAGTCGAAATCGATCTGGCTGCCCGACTGCGGATCGGTCCACACCGTCGTGCTGTTGACCCCCGGGAAATGGGCAGCTAGGTGAATGGGCTTGCGGTGCTTGCCTTCCCGTGTACTCATTTGCCTATCCCCCACCGTTGGGCGAGCAGCTCATGTGAGCGCAGACGCGCCTTGTGGTCATGGGTCACCGATGTGACGACAAGCTCGTCGGCACCGCTCAGGCGTTGGAGGGCAGACAGCCGCTCGGCGACCTCGTCGGCGTCGCCGACGAATTGAGTCTCCAGCCGGTCCTTGACCACCGGCAGTTGCTCCTCGGTCAACGGCCGGCAATCACCGGGGGCCGGGTAGGGAACTGCGCCCACCCCGGTGCGGATGGAGTACACCCACTGCCCGTAGCCGGCCGCCAGTTGACGCGCGGTGGCGCTGTCGTCGGCCACCACGACGTCGGCGGACACCACGACGTAGGGCTCTTGCAGTGTTGCCGACGGGACGAACGTGTCCCGGTAGGCCTCGATGGCTTCCAGCGCGGTCGCCGGAGTGATGTGGTAGCTGGCCACGAACGGCAGTCCGTGTGCGCCGGCCAGCCGCCCACTCTGCCCCCGAGTACTGCCAAAGATCCAGGGCGCCAACCCGGATCGTTCACCCGGCACGGCGTGCACGTCGAATCCCCTGGCCTGGTAGCTGCCGTCGAGCATCGCGAGGATGTCGCCGAGTTGATCGGCGAAGTCGGGCGCCACGGCCTCGGGCTGCTGCAGGATTTCCATCGTCGCCGTGACGCGCTCGGTGTCGAGCAGTCCGCGTAGGTCGAACGGCAGCGGGATCACCACACCGTCGACTTCGCGCCACTGCCGGGGCGGCCGATTCTTCGCCGAGGGGTGCTTCGGTTTGAATCCTGTTTCGCGCCGTTGACCGCGGCCGAGGCCAAGGTCGATGCGGCCCGGGTAGAAGGCGTCGAGAATGCCGAAGCTCTCGACCACGGCGGCGGCCGTGGTGTGGCCGAGCTGGACCGCGGCCGACCCGACGTGAATTGTGTTGGTAGCCGCGGCGATCTGCCCGATCAGCACGGCCGGCGCGGAGCTGGCGACGCCGACGAAGTGGTGTTCGGCGATCCAGAACCGGCGATATCCCCAGTGCTCCGCGCGTTGGGCGAGATCGATCGTGTTGTGCAACGCCGTCGCGGCGTCACTGCCGGCGCTGATCGGCGACAGGTCCAGGATCGACAGCGGGACGATGGTCACGGGCGCACCTCCGTGTACCGGTTGGGCGCGACGGGCAAACCGAGTCGTTGACGCAGCGTCTCGCCGTCGCAGTAAGACGTCCGAAACCGCCTGGCCCGCTGCAGCAGTGGCACCACCTCGTCGACGATCACCGGAAGATCGGTGGCGTTGACGGCCGGCCGGAGCCGCACACCGTCGACGCCTCGCTGTTGCCAGCCCAGCAGCAGGTCGACCACATCGGCCGGGCTGCCGTCGAAGATCAATGCGTCAGAACCGAATTCGGCGCCGCCGCCGAATGTCACCACCACGTCGGCATAGACTTTCAAATGCTGTCCGCCGGCCGCCTTGACCTCGTCGAGGATCGAGTCCAGCGACACGTCGTCGGTAGGCGTGATGAAGACGAGATCAGCGCCGGCGGCAGCGAATTCGTAGATCCTCGGCCCGTGCGCCAGCGCCGCCACCACCGGCTGCCCCTGCGGCGGACGCGGGGTGATCGACGGGCCCTTCACCGAAAAGTATTTCCCGTGGAAGTCGATGTAGTGCAGCTTGGCCCGGTCGATGTAGCGCGCGGTCTGCGCGTCACGGATTATCGCGTCGTCCTCCCAGCTGTCCCACAACCGGCGAACCACCTCGACGGCATCGGCTGCCTCGTCGAACAAGTCGCTGCCGTCGGCGGACGCATCGCGGCGCCCGAACAGCGCGGCCTCGTGCGCCGTCGAGCTGACCCGTGGCTGCCAGCCGGCCCGCCCGTGCGACACGTGATCCAAGGTAGCGATCGCTTTAGAGATGTGAAACGGCTCGGTATGAGTGACAGTGGCCACCGGAATCAGGCCGATGTGCTTGGTGACCGGAGCGATGCGCGCGGCGACGAGTATGGCGTCGCCCCGACCGGCCAGCCGCCGCGGGCTGATCGATTCGCGCCGACCGGGCTGGGGCGTCAGCGTGTCGTCGATGGTGAGGAAATCCAGCAGACCACGCTCCGCGGTCGCCGCCAAACCAGACCAGTACCGGCCGCTGAAAACCGATTCCGTGGCGGGCTGGGCGGCTAGCGTGGCTCGCCACGCCTGCCGGTGCCAGCCGTAGCCGTCGAGCGCAACACCCAGATGCAGATGAGCAGTCACGGCAGATCCTTCACGAATGCGATCGGGAAGACCGGTCCCCGCGACGGCAACGGCTCCGAAAGCCGCGTGTAGCCCGTCGATTCATACAGCGCTTCGGCCTCGGGCTGACGGTGGCCCGTCGTCAGGTACACCCGCCGGTAGCCGCGAGCGGCGATGGCGTTCTCCAACTCGATCAGCAATGCGGTGGCATAGCCGCAGCGGCGGTGCGCGCTATCGGTCCAGATCCGTTTGAGCTCGGCCGTCTCAGCGTCGAATCGCTGGAACGCGCCACCGCTGACCGTGATCCCGTCGACCTGACCGATCAGAAAGCCGCCATCGGGCGGCGCGAACTCCGCGAGGGGAACCGACCTCAACCACGCCATCACCGTGGGCGGCGTGCTCTCGTAACGCTGCGCATACTCGACGGCAAGCTCGTCCAGTAGCGGCTGAGCCCTGGGATCGTCGGGACCGACCGCGAGGAAACGCAGCTGGGTTGGTTGGCTGGGTCGAAGCATCACTACATGTCTAACGTCTCGTTATTGGGTGCATTCCGCCGCGTTACGCCAAAACCGCGCGAACATAGCGGCCCGCCACCGGCACGCCTTTTAGGTCCTGGCGGCGCAAACCTGGTAGCCCGGTAGCGGTGAACAACTTCTCGAGCCCCGTCACCGCGGTTCGCCACCCGAGTGCGTCCAGGCATTCGGCGACGTCGCGGTATTCCTCTGCGTAGGTGAACTCGGCCATGTCGCCTTTGTATCCGAACTGTCGCCAGCCATCCGCCAGAGCGTGTTCCTGACTCACCAGCGGCTGCCGCCGCTCCGGAAAATAGTCGGCCGCGGCCCGGCTTCCGGGCGCACTCAACGCGGTGACGTTGTCAAGCAACCGCTCCTGCCTGGCCGGCTGCAGAAACCCGATGAACAATCCCTCCGCAATCCAGACAGTGGGTTCGGTGGCGTCGAAGCCGATCCTCCGCAACGCCTCCGGCCAGTCCTGCCGAAGGTCGATGCCCACCGCGCGCCGGTTGGCGGCCGGAACCGCGGCGAGGCCTCGCAGCGTCTGGGTTTTGAAGTCGATCACCTCGGGTTGGTCGATTTCGTACACGGTGGTGCCGGCCGGCCACCACAGCCGATACGGCCGAGCGTCCAGCCCCGACGCCAGTATCACCGCTTGCCGAATCCCGGCCCGGCACGCGTCGGTGAGGAAGTTGTCGAAGAATCGGGTACGAACCGCCAAAAGATCTGTCAGCAACGCTAATCCGTTGTCGTCACCGATATCGCTGAGAGCCAGTTCACCGCTGGCCACCTTGGTGAAAAAGTCCCTCCCGACGGCGCTGACCAACGGCTCGGCGAAGGGGTCGTTGATCAACCCCGCCCGGTGTGCCAGCGCCCTCGCGGTCGCCACCAAGGTGGCGGTGGTTCCGACGCTGGTGTCCGGACCCCAGGTGTCGTTGTCTATTCGCACCATCGTCACGCCCGCCTTTTCGCGAGCGTCGTGCGCCGCCGGGGCTGGGCCAACGCTCGCCAACCCAACAGCAGCAGCGCGGTGACCGATGACGCCACCACGATGAAACTGGCGGCGACGCCGGCCGAGGTGGCCTTACGCAGCAGCATCCCGACGACGACCGTGCACAGCCACACCACGACCCCGGTGGGATATATCGCTGTCGGCCGACGCCAGGCCTGAGTGGCCAGCCACCCCAGGGCGGTCCCGCTCAGGAAGGGCCATGCTGTCGAGGCGATGCCCGCGATGTTGAGCCCCTCGTCGTGGCTGCGCCGCCCCACGGCGCAAAACACCAGCACACAGGCCACATCGTTGACCAACCACACCGGGCCGCGCCGCGGACGCTCCATCCGGTGAGGCTACCGTTCGGGTCGATCTGGGGGCGAGATCATGGCCGGCGGCCGACGCGGGACGATGGGAGTGGACGGCCAGCGCCGCGTTCCCGTCCACGGCGCCGGTGGGGCGTCGAGTTGCTTGGCAAGCAGCAGCGCCGTCGCGTCGTAGTTTGCCCGCCAACCCCGGAAATGCGGCCACGCCTCTTCATCCGAGCGTTCGATCGGGTAGTCGACTTCACGCAGCATGGCGACCGCCTGTTGAAAGTCGGCAAATGTCAACGAGACTGGCGCGTCGGGGCCGGGTTCCTCGGGCACCGGCTGTCGCATGGTTCTGGCGATCTGCGACATGGCCACGAAGCCCATCCGAAGCGCCAGGCGTGGTGCCAGTTTAGGTTCGAGCGACGGGGCCAGCGCCAGGTGTAGAGCGGCGGCGTCCATCACCGCGATCAACGACGTCAGCCAGTGCGACAGCGGCCGAGGCGAGCGGAAGCGGACCAGAGTGAGATAGGTGGTGTGCGATTCGGCTACTTCTGCGGCCCACCGCTCCCAGGAGAAGAACAGGGTTTCGGCAACCTGCGCCATGTTGCCGTCCTGGATGCCCCACCGGCTGCGGGCCAGCAGCTCCGGCCCCCATGCCGGCACGCCCGCCCTGGTGGCGAGCAGCGTGACTTCGGTTTCGCGCTTGTTGAACGCGGCATACAACGTCGGCAGGTAGCCGACCTGCAGTCCGATCACGACCAGCCCGGTGAAGGCTGCCAGGTACTCCAGTGTCGTGCTGTCACCGCTCGACGGTGCCGCGTAGCCAAGGGTGAATATCGAGGACCCGGCCTCGGAAAAAGCTTGCCCTAGATGGCCTTTCATGCTGGGCAGCAACACGAGCGCAAAGCCGACGACGAGCATGCCGAGCCAGGCGGCGAGCCGGGCGAGCAAGGACATCGGCGCTTGCCAGGACAGGATCTTGTCCCTGCGCTCGAAGGAGCGCACTGGCTTGGTGAGGATTCGGAACACGATGTCCAGGACCCACTCGACCATCCGGCTGGCCGGGGAATAGACCGCCCGCGGAACGACCAGGGTGCCCGCGACGCTCATCAGCGTCCCCGTCACCAGCATCAGCCCACCGGCGAAGCCGATCCACGCACCGACCATAGGAGCATTCAAACAGTGCGCGGTGTGAGTCGTGTGGTTTGTAGCCTGGCTCAGCGTTTTTGTTTGGGGCGCAACCGCGCCTCTGCTTGACCAAGCTGCACGTTGTGGCCTTCAACGCACTGCACATGCGTGACCAGCGGCGCACCGCAGCCTTCGCCGTGCACCAGGTCGAGGCGTCTTGCGTCGCCCTGCAAGAGCATTCCGAATTCGACGAGGCTGACGAGTACCGGAAACAGTTGCCGGCCACGTCCGGTAAGCACGTACTCGTAGCGGGTCCGCTGCCCCGGCGACTTATACGGTTGCTTGGCCAGAACTCCAGCATCGACAAGCTGTTTGAGACGCGTCGCCGCGATTTGCTCAGTGAAGCCGGCGCGTTGCGCAAAATCCTCGAAACGCGTAGTGCCCCAGAACGCCTCACGTAGCAGCACTAAAGCTGACCGTGTTCCGATGGTATCCAAGGCCCGTTCGATAGGACAGACTTCCCGGTAGCCGGTTCTGTCACCGTCGGCCAGACGACCCGTCAAAGTCATCGTGTCAGTTGCTGCGGTCATCGCACCATCCTACCCGCTGGCATTACTTTTCCATAGCCAGATGGCAGGTTTACCTGGTGGTGAACAGGCCGATTGACCAGGTCAAACGCGCCAGCCGCACATTGGGGCCACGGTGCCTGATTGCGCTCGTCCTCGAAAGCGCTTATCCGCTTTGTCTTTTAGCCACGGTTAGCTGGCGCCATACCATTGGCCACAGTTATCTAGAGTTTGCGTTACCTACAGCACGGCACGATTGGCACGCACGAAGTGGTGCTCGCCACCTGCGCCACCGTATACGTCATGCGGATCCTGCGCCGAACGCCAGTGCCGCTTACCAACGAAGTCAACGCCGTGTCGACCGTGCTGGCGAAGCTACGTAGACGTGAACCATTGCAGGACTACGAGAAACCGCTCGCCCACCCTCGTTGAGGCCCGCAGGCCCCTGATCGAGTTTTCGATTCCGGCCGCCTTCATGACGATGGGACTGTTTTACATTTTCGGCAGTCTCGAGCATCTTCACGGCGCCCAGCCCTCCGAACGCACATTCCTCGGCCTGATCCCGATCGTCACGTCCACAAACCTGACCATGCGGATGTTTCTGAGTTCGCGGCTGAAAAGCCGCATAGACAAATAGCTTTACTGCGGCTTGGCGAATGCCTGCCGCAGCGATGAAGGCTCGATCACCCCGTGATCTCCGAAATGCCTTCGGCTGGTGACCTTTTCCGAGCGAGCAATGGATTCCATATCTGATTGACCGACGGATGCGGTGCCACGACATGGCGAAGCACATCCACCGGTACCTTGGCCACAACGGCGAGGGTCGCCGCCTGGACTAGTTCGGCGAACTCTGGCCCGACAAAGGTTGCGCCCAGCAGTGTGTCGGTATCGGCGTCGATCACGAGTTTCGCCCAAGCATCGAAGCCGTCGCGTTGTAGAGCGAGAGTCGGATTCGCCTCCGGGAATCGCGCAGTGCGCGTAGTGACCGCGAAGCCGTCTGCGCGGGCCTGGCTTTCTGTGCGCCCGACTTCGACCACTTGTGGGTCGGTGAATATCACCTGCGCAAGGTTGCCCGCGTCGCGGGCGATCAACTCGTCGTCGCCGAGCTTGCGGCCCCGGGCACGGGCAGCGATCACGTCGGCAACGATCACGGCGTGGTACTGGGAGATATGGGACAGCATTGCCCGCCCGGTGGTGTCACCCATTGCGTACAACCAGGCGCCGTCGACTCCGACCGCCTGCAGATGGTTGTCGACCTCCACGAAATCCCCGTCACGCAGCCCTACCGTTTCCAAGCCGAGGCCGTCTGTGTTGACCAATCGTCCAGTGGCAAACACGATTTCGTCGATTTCTATGCGCTGATCGCCGAATGTGGCTGTGACGGCCCCGCCGGCGGTGGGGCGTGAAACCGCTGACAACTGAGCCCCGAAATGAATGTTTACGCCCTTGCGA
>Ga0302177_10002079_pt1 | contig 14178 bp, 12 predicted proteins | sample I_Palsa_E1_2_FD_198780 | JGI IMG/M metagenome (GOLD analysis project Ga0302177, IMG submission 198780) | Peat permafrost microbial communities from Stordalen Mire near Abisko, Sweden - I_Palsa_E1_2 | ecosystem: Environmental > Terrestrial > Soil > Palsa > Peat permafrost | place: Sweden... | reverse complement strand
GTGCTGCATCTGCGGCCGATCGAGAAGGCCGAGGGCGCGCACGGCGACATCCGGGTGCCTTTGTCGGCGGTGACCGCAGTCCGTTCCGTCGACGACCCATGGCCGGAGCTGCGTGGCATCAGGGCGCCGGGCACCGGGCTCCCGAACGTGATCGCCGTCGGCACCCGCCGGGGAGGCTTCGGCAAGGACTTTGCCGCCGTCCACGGCAAGGGACCAGCGGTGGTGGTGGAGCTCGAGGGTGCTCCCTACGGGCGGTTCGTGGTGACGGCGGACGACGCGGCGCCGCGGGCGAGCTCCATCGCGGCGGCGGCCGGGCAGGGCTGAGGCGCGGGTCGGGGCTGGGTCGGCTGGGTTGCCGCGTGGAGCAGGGGCCCGGCGGATCAGCTCTCGGCCCAGGGTGGCTGGAAACTGATGGAGCGGGCCACGTCGCGCTGGGTGACGCACCCGACCACGCGCTCCTCCTGCAGCACGAGCAGCCGGGACCGCTGATGCCGGCACATGACGGCGACGGCGTCCTCGAGGGGGACATCGACATCGAGCGCAACCACGTCGGCGGCACCGGTGAACTCGGCCAGGCTCACCTGCCGCGGATCACGACCGGGGGCCACCACCCGGGTCACGATGTCGCGGCTACTGACGGTCCCGGCAAAGGAGCCGTCGCTCAGGCACAACGGCGCGACGTCGTCGCCGTGGCTGGCGAGGAAGCACGCCGCATCGGCGGCCGTGTCCGTGGTGCGGAGAACGTCGACGTCCCCGCGCATGACATCCCGGATGGTCCTCATGGCGACCTCCCATTGCACGGGGACTCCGTGTGGCGGTGTCCTCCTTCCACCCTCGCGCCCGGTGCGTCTGGTGGCAACGGTCCAGGCCAGGATTGTTGGAAGGGAGTCGGAGTCGGAGCGGCGGGACTGGCGGGACTGGTGGGACTGATCAGCTGAGGGCGATGAGGTTGGTGGGGTCGGCCACGACGTCGCCCACGTCCCGCAGGAAGCGCGACGCCGCCTGCCCGTCGACCAGCCGGTGATCGAAGGCCAGGCTCAGGGTCACGGTGTGACGGAGGGCGAGCTGGCCCTCGAATTCCCACGGGCGTCGCTGCAGTGCCCCGACGGCGAGGATGGCCGCCTCACCCGGGTTGAGGATGGGCACGCCGGCGTCGACCCCGAAGACCCCCACGTTGGTGACGGTGATGGTGCCTCCGCGCAGGTCGGTCGCCGTGCAACGGTCGGCGCGGGCCGCGGTGGTGAGGTCGGCCAGGGCGGCGGTCAGGTCGCGCAAGCTCAGATCCTGCGCATCCTTGATACTGGGCACGACGAGCCCGCGGGGGCCCGCCACGGCGATGCCCAGGTTGACGTACCGCTTCGTCACCACCTCGTCGGACATCTCGTCCCACGAGGAGTTCAGGGCCGGATGCTCGCGCAGGGCCAGGACGACGGCGCGGGCGACGACGGCCAGCGGCGTCACGTGGAGGTCCTCGAAGCGAGGATGCTGGCGCAACCGATCAACCAGTTCGACCGTCGGCGTCGCATCGACCGTCAGGAAGACGCAGGCCTGGGGCGCGGTCGCCACACTGCGGACCATGGCCTCGGCCATGCGCTTCTGGACGCCGCGCACGGGCGACCTCCACTCGCGCTCGGGCTCGGGCTCGCCGGCGGCTGACGACCCGGACGCGGCGAGGTGGGCCGCCAGGTCCTCCCTGGTGATGATCCCGCCCGGCCCATTGCCGGTCACGTCGGCCAGGTCGACGCCGTTCTGCCGGGCCATGAAGCGCACCGGAGGGGCGGCCAGAGGTCGCGAGGAGGCGGCGGTGGCGGCAGGTGCGGCGGCAGTCGGCTTTTCTGGAGGTATCCGCTCCCGGTGGCTGCTGCCGTTGCGGCGTCGGCGGCTCGGCGGCGCCGCGGACGGGCCATAGCCCACCAGCATCGGCACGCTCTCCTCGGCGCCGGCGCCGGCGGCGGCGGACTCCGACGCAGACTTGGATTCAGCCTTGGATTCAGGCGTGGCGCTCTCGACCGCGGGCGTGTCGATGGCGATGAGCGGAGCGCCGACGTCGACCGTCTCCCCCGCTGCGGCCAGCAGCTCGACGACCCTGCCGGTGAAGGGGCTGGGCAACTCGACGACGGCCTTCTCGGTCTCGACTTCCACGAGGACCTGGTTCAGCTCCACCGCGTCGCCGACAGCGACGTGCCAGGCCACGAGGTCGGCTTCGGTCAAGCCCTCACCGAGGTCAGGCAACGCGAAATGCCGGACCGTGCTCATGGCTGCAGGCACCGATCCACCTCGTGGAGGATCCGGTCGGCATCGGGGACGAAGTGGCGTTCCGCTCTCGAGGCTGGGTACGGAGTGGCGAAACCACCCACCCGCCGGACCGGCGCTTCCAGGTGGAAGAAACAGCGCTCGGAGATGCGGGCCGCGATTTCTGCCCCGAGACCACCGAAGACGCTGGCCTCGTGGGCCACGACCAGGCGCCCCGTCTTGCGGACGGACGTCTCGATCGTCTCGAAGTCGATGGGCGAGAGCGAGCGCAGGTCGATGACCTCGATGGAAGTGCCCTCCTCCTTGCCGATGACTGCCGCCTGGAGCGCCGTGGCCACCAGGGGGCCGTAGGCGGCGATCGTCACGTCCGTCCCCGTGGTCAGGACCGCGGCGCGGTGGAGGGGGGTGTCCGAGACCGGACCCTCGTCGTCCACTTCGCCCTTCTCCCAGTAGCGGCGCTTGGGCTCGAAGAAGACGACGGGGTCGTCCGACACGATCGACTGCTGAATCATGCGATACCCGTCCGCGGCGTTGCTCGGGGTCACGACGCGCAGTCCGGCGGTGTGTGCGAAGTAGGCCTCCGGCGACTCGGAGTGGTGTTCGACCGCCCCGATGCCGCCGCCGAAGGGGACCCGGATGGTCAGCGGGACCGAGACGCGGCCTTCGTTGCGGTAGCGCAGCTTGGCCACTTGCGACACGATCTGATCGAAGGCGGGATAGATGAACCCGTCGAACTGAATCTCGCAGACCGGCCGGTAGCCGCGGAGGGCGAGGCCGACGGCAGTCCCGATGACCCCGGATTCGGCCAGCGGCGTATCGATGACGCGGCGGTCGCCGAAGTCCCGCTGCAATCCTTCGGTGACCCGGAACACGCCGCCGAGCTTCCCGATGTCCTCCCCCATGAGGACGACCTTGGGATCATCCTCCATCGCCCGGCGCAGCCCGTTGTTCAGTGCCTTGCTCAGCGACATGGTCGCCATCACGACTCCTCGTCGAACCCGGCCAGGTAGTCGGCGTAGGCGACGCACTCCTCTTGGAGCAACGGGTGCGGCTCCGCGTAGACGTGCGCGAAGAGGTCGGCGGGCTCCGGGTCGGCCATGGCGAGGCAACCCTGGCGCAGCGCGGCGGCCGCCTCAGCCGCGCTCGCCTCGACCGAGGCGTCGAAGGCGTCGTCGACGAGACCCTCGGCGCGCAGCAGCGCGGACAACCGGGCCAGCGGATCCTTCACCCGCCATTCCTCCTCGTCGGACCGCGAGCGGTAGCGGGTGGGATCGTCGGACGTCGTGTGCGGTCCCATGCGGTAGGTGACCGCCTCGATGAGCGTGGGTCCGTCGCCGGCCGAGGCGCGGGCCAGGGCGAGGCGCGTGGCGGCGAGGACGGCGAGCACATCGTTCCCGTCGACCTGTATGCCGGGAATGCCGTAGCCCTGGCCCCGCTCTGCGATGGAGGTGTGCGACTGGACGCGGACGGGCTCCGAAATGGCCCACTGGTTGTTCTGGCAGAAGAAGACGACCGGCACCACGTAGCTGGCCGCGAAGCCGAAGGCCTCTGCGATGTCGCCCTCGCTGGTGGCGCCGTCACCGAAATAGACCATGGCCGCGGAGGTCGCCCCGTCGAGAGCAATGCCGAGGGCGTAACCCGTTGCGTGAAGGGCCTGCGACCCGACGACGATCGCCGGCGTGGCGATGCCGTACGCGGCCGGATCCCAGCCGGAGAGCCCGGCGCCCCGCCAGAGCCGCAGCATGGCCGCCGGATCGACGCCACGGCAGTAGACGACGCCGTGCTCCCGATAGCTCGGAAAGACGAAGTCGTCCGGACGCAGCGCCCGGGCCGAGCCGACCTGGGCCGCCTCCTGTCCCAACAGCGGCGCCCACAGCGCCAGCTCGCCTTGTCGCTGCAGGGCCATGGCCTCGGCATCGATGCGCCGGACGACCGCCATGTCCTTGTAGAGGTCGCGCAGCTGGCCCGCATCGACGTCGGCCACGAGGTCCCAGTAGGGGCAGCCGAGCGTTCTCTGCCCATCCACCGAGATCAGCTGGACCAGGCCGTCGAAACCCTCCCAGCCAGGGATTGGCGCTTCTGGAACTCGCACCTGCGCAGTGGCCACCTGGACTCCCTTCACGAGCTGAGCTCGATTGGGGCATTGCACCACGAATCACAGCTTTGGCGCGGGAAAAGGAATCAGATCACACCAGTGACACGAGTTCCTTGCGTGTTCCAGCGATTCGGCGCAACAAGAGCGATCGACCGCCTGACGTCAGGTGGGTCCGGGTGCGGGGCGGGTGCGGGGCGGTCTACGGCGATGCTCAGGAGGCCTTGCGGCGAGCGGCGGTCTTGGTGGACTTGGCCGCCTTTGCCGCCTTCTTGGCCGGCGCGGCCGTCTTCTTGGCCGGCGTCCCCTTGGCCGCAGGGGTGCGCTTGACGCTCTTGGTGTCGGAGCCCGAATGGGCCGCCGCCGCAATGCTGGCGTTGAGCGCCTCCATCAGGTCGACAACCTTGGCGACGGGCTCGGGGCCTTCCTGCAGCACGATCTCGTGTCCCTGGCGCTTTTCCTCAATGAGGGCTTCGACCTTCTCGCGGTGCGTGTCGTGGAAACGGGCTGGGTCCCAGTCGCTCTCCATCGACTCGATGAGCAGCTGCGCCATCGAGAGCTCGCGCTCGGTGACGTCTGCCGTCTCCGGAAGCTCGAGCTCGCGCTCGGGATTGCGCACCTCGTCTGAGAAATACATGGTGTGAAGGGCCAGCGCGTCGTCCTCGGGCCGGATGGCGACGAGATACTCCTTGTTGCGCATGACCAGGGTGGCGATGGCGACGCGTCCGGCTTCGGCCATGGCCTGGCGCAACAGTGCATAGGCCTTGTCGGCACCGGCCCCTTCGGGGGCGAGGTAGTAGCTCGAGCGGAAGAACACCGGGTCGATGTCGACCAGACCCACGAAATCGGAGATCTCGATCTGGCGCGACTTCTTGGGCTCAGCGGACTCCAGCTCCTCTTCGGTGAGGATGACGTACTCGCCGCCTCCGAGGTCGTACCCCTTGACGATCTTGTCCTGGGAGACCTCCTCCCCCGTCCGCTCGTTGACCTTCTTGTAGCGGATCCGGTCGGACGTCCCCTCTTCGAATTGGTTGAAGTGGATGCTCTTGTCCGAGGTGGCCGGGTACAGGCCCACAGGGATGTTCACCAGTCCGAAACTGAGAGCCCCCTTCCAGATCGTGCGCGCCATGCCCAATAAAATACCAGCCCAGAGCCGGTCCACCACCTTGTTACAGCCCTTCGTCACACTGAGGCCATGGTGATGGACACTCCGACCGGCTTCGGCGCCGCCCTGCTCAGCGGGTTGGCCGAGTTGGGTCCGGTGGAAGCCTTCTCTGGCGACCTCTCGCTCGAACTGGGCATTTCCGTCTGGCTGCGCACGAGCGGCACCTCACTTCTGCAGGCCCGCTCGTCCCTTCTGGAGATCCGGGGGGTGATCCTGGAGGTTTGCGCCCTCGACTCGGCCACGGAGCCCGTGCCACTGGTCGGCCGGTCCCCGAGGTCCGACGTGATCAATCTGGTCGGTTATCTCTCGGAGCTGTTGCGTAGGGCGTCTGCGGGCATGGGGCGTGACGTTGCAGCGGTCGTGCGGGCCGTCGTGGCTCGGTTGCCCGAGCCCCAGGACGAAGCGCTCGGAGCGTAGGGAAAGGCCTAGAACCCGAAGGCGCCGATGATGTCTCCGTCGAGACCGGCGGCCGCCATGCTCCCGAGGAACGGGGAGTCACCATAGGAGAAGACGTCGCCCCGACCCGAGGCGACCCAGTAGCCCTGATCGTCATCGGTGGGAAAGATCGTGGTGGCGGAGTTGAATTCGTTCACGTAGCCGGCCGGAGCGCCGAAGTTGCCGGCGTCGCCGAAGTTGTCCACCACACCGTTGGCGAAGAGCAGCCAGTAGCCGTTCCCGTCATGGGTCGCCACGGCATCGACCACGGGCACCGACGACGGGCTCGGCGCGCCGTAATAGCCGGCATCGCCGAAGGCGTAGACGTGACCGGTAGTGGTGACCAGCCAGTAGCCGTTCCCCGTGTGGTCGGGCATCACGGCCACGGCCGCACCCGAGCATCCACCGATACCGGGGCACGAGCCTGCGAACTTGGCATCGCCGAACGCGAAGACGCCACCGTCAGAGGCGACCATGAAGTAGCCGTGACCGGTGAACGAGGGCACCATGCCGACGATCGGAGCGTTGAGACTGTGGGGCAGGCCGGATCCGGCGGGATGTAAGCCGAGACCGGGGATGGAGCCGTAATAGCTGGCGTCGCCGAAGCTGAAGATCCCGCCGTCAGAGGCAACGAGCCAGTAGCCGTTCCCGGTCGAGGTCGGCGTGATGGCCACCACGGGACGCTGCAGAGGGGTGCCCCCCATGGAACCGTGGAAGAGGGCCGAACCGAACGAGAAGATGCCACCGTCGGAGCCCACCAGCCAGTAGCCGTGGGAAGCCTCCTGAACCGGGAAGCTCTCCGGGCTCCCGGTGGCTCCAAAGTGGTTTGGACCCTGCGCGACGCTGGGCGTGAGGGTACAGGTGCCGAAGCCCACAAAGGTGACCGTGAGCCCGTTGGAGCCGACACTGCAGACCTTCGGCGTGCTGGAGGTGACAGACGTCGTGCCATCGCCCGTCGTGCCCACAATGGCCGTGAAGCCGAAGAACTCGCGGGCCGGCGAAGGGATGTTGGTGATGGTCGGTGTGGTCGCGTTGGCGCGCCCGATCGTGAACGTCTGGGCAGAGCCTGAGGCCGCCAGATAGTTGGTGTTCCCAGCCAGCTGGGCGCTCAGGGAGCACGTGCCCGCACCGACGTAGGTGACCGCGAGGCCGCTGGTGGTGCAGACCGCGGGCGTATTCGACGTGACTGATTGGCTGCCTTCGCCGTTGGGGTTCACGGTTGCCGTGAAGCCCCCGCCGTAGATCCCGCTGGTGGGCAGGTTCGTGATGGACGGCGTGGCGGGGGTCGCCCGGGCCACGGTGAAGCTCTGCGGACTGCCCGAAAGAGCTCCGAAATCGGTCCCTGCCGCCACGCTCGCGGTCAACGTGCAGGACCCGCCGCCCACATACGTCACCGTGAGGCCGTCAGGTCCAACGGCACAGACGCCCAGGGAGCTCGAGGTGACCGTCTTGACACCGTCGCCAGTAGTCACAACGGTGGCTGTAAAGCCCAAGCCTCCGAAGGTTGCACTCGTCGGAATATTCGAAATTGTCGGGGTGGTTGGTGTTTCCTGCCCTACGGAGAACGTCTGCGCACTGCCCGAGTTCGCCGCGTAGTTCGTGCCCGCCGTCACCGAGGCCGTCAGGGAACAGGTACCGACGCCCACGTAGTTGACCGTGGAGACGCCAGTGACCGTGCACACGCCGGTCGAATTCGACGCGACGGACGTCGTGCCATCGCCATTCGTCTGCACGATAGCTGTGAAGCCGGCGCCTCCGAAGGTTGCACTCGTCGGAATATTCGAAATTGTCGGGGTGGTTGGGGTGGCCTTAGCGACGGTGAACAGTTCGCACGGACTCGCCGGGGAGGAATCGTTGACCCCATCCGTACTGGTGTAAGTCGCATCGAACGAGTAAGTCCCGGCGTTGAGCGGGCCCTCTGTCTCGGACTGTGGGACTGTACCGTCGCTGTTGAGCGTGACTATGCCTGCCGAGGTCGCGGTCCCGGTGCAGTCGCTGGTGGTGAAGAAGGAATAGGCAACGGTTCCGCCTGCGGGCGGAGCCACGTCGGGTGTCACGACTGCTGTGTCATAGGCGCTGGCTAGGTACACCTCGTTACCCGCCCAAGCAGAGCTGGAAGCCGCGTCGAAGACGGTGGTACTGACGGTGGAGATCGCTGCGCTCGCCGGTGACGCGAGGAACCCCACCGAAAACCCGACCGTCGCGGCGAGAACAGCGATGCTGGCGAAGAAGCGCTTCATCACCTCGAATGCTCCCGTGACCCTGCGAGCCCTGCGCGCCTACCAAGGCGCACTGTGAGGCCGAAAATGCCGCCGCTCTTCATCGTGAGTTCCTCCTAGATGCCAATGCGCCGCACCACCACCGGACGAGGTCTATGACGGGAACACACAATTCGAGATCAAATCCGCCACGGACGCTCGACAGCACACTAGAGCGGCAGCGTGCCTGAGAACAGCCGGATATGAAAGCTCGGATCAGCACGCAGCGCGGCGGCCATACAAAATGTCCAGGCACGGCCTCTACCTCTACTAGAGGTGGAGGCCGTGCCTGGACGGAATCCGACCCGGGAGCCGACTCTGACCCCTGCAATGTAGAGAGCGAGAACAACCGCGAAGCACGTAGAGGGTCACAGCCGGTCGCCAGGATGGAACGCCATGATGACCGCGTATGGCCACGAAGAGACGACGCAGATTCATTGTGGGAGCGATCGGAGCGGCAGGGGTGATCGTCCTCGTGGCGTTCCTCGGCCCCTACATCTACATCCACTTCATCGAAGGCCCGGCGCCCGCCAAACTCGAGCTGCCCAAGTCGTCGACCGCGACCACTTCCAGCGCTTCGAAGGGGTCCGCGTCGACGTCGTCGTCGCTCGACGGCAGCTGGAATGTTGGCACGGGCTCCATGGCGGGCTACCGCGTGCAGGAGGTCCTGGTCGGCCAGAACGCGACGGCGGTGGGACGGACGACCAAGATCTGGGGCTCCTTGACGATCGCCGGTTCGATGGTGACAAAGGCTACATTCACCGTCGACATGGCAAGCGTCGTGAGTGACCAGAGCCAACGCAACGCTCGCTTCGACGGATCGATCATGGATGTGAGCCAATACCCGACGGCGTCTCTTACGCTCACTTCTCCCATTGATCTCGGGACGATCCCGTCGGATGGCGCGGTCACGCACTACAACGCCGTGGGCAATCTCGATATGCATGGAGTGACGAAGTCGGTGAGTTTCCCTGTCACCGCGGAGCGCGTGGGATCTGGAATCGATGTGCTCGCCGATATCCCGATCACGTTCTCGGAGTGGGATATCGCCAACCCGAGTGTCGGTGGCTTCGTCACCACGGCGAACACGGGCACCCTCGAAGTCCTGCTCCATCTCACACAGGGTGCGGGCAACCCGGTCTCGACATCGTCGGGATCGGCGAGCTCGGTCGGAGGCGGTGGCCCGGTCACTGTGCCCAGCACCACGGTTCCGCCCCTGAGCGTCCCTTCCGGCTGACCGGCAGCATCCTGCCTGGCGGAGGGCAAGGCCGATACTGTTCTGGTGCGCCATCAGCCCCGTTGGCGCGCCACAGCTCCGTTTCAGGTTCATCGGCTTCTATGTCGCGGCCGGAACGGGTATGGCCTGAGGGTCATCGCTCGGCAACTCCCGGAAAGGATCCGTGACAACCGTCGACCCGCCCGTTCAAGGTGGCCGCAACAAGTTGCGTCTCGCTGGTACGCCGCGACGCCTGCTCAACGGATGGGCTCCCGCGCTGGCGTCCTTGGCGTTGGCGGTCGCCTACGGCCTCTACATCGCTCTGCGGACCTACGAGGTGGACCTCGGCGTCTATCTGCGCCTCGGGGGAAGGTACGTCTTCACCTCCCACCTCTATTCCTTCGTTCTCCCGAACACGAGCCTTCCCTTCACCTATCCCCCATTCGCCGCGCTCCTCTTCGCGCCGTGGCAGCGGACGTTCTCCAATGTCGGCTCGGTGCAGGCCGTCTGGACGATGGGCAACCTGATTGCGTTGATCGGCGTGCTCGTTCTTTCGGTGCGGCTCGTCAAGCCGTCGCTCGACAGGGTGGCCACCTGGCGTCTCGCCCTGGCGCTCACCCTGCCCGCCCTGCTCCTCAACCCGGTGCTGATCACCATCGGCTTCGGGCAGGTGAACCTGTTCGTGACGTTCCTCGTCATGTGGGATCTCCTCAGCGAGCGCCGCATCGGCAAGCGCCAGCTGCCGCTGGGGATCGCCACCGGGGTGGCCGCGGCGGTGAAGCTCACTCCGCTGCTGTTCCTCCCCTACCTGGTGCTGACCCGACGCTGGCGTGCCGCGCTGACCGGCGTGGTCACCTTCGGGGCCTGCGAGCTGTTGACCTACGCCGTCTCACCGGCCTCTTCGAAGGCCTACTGGACGCAAGCTGTCTTCAAGCCGGGTCGCGCCGGCGACCTCTCCATCGTCGACAATCAGAATCTGTGGGGAGTGCTCGATCGGTTCACCCACGGCCTGCTGCCCGACGCCGTCATGCTTCCGCTTCTGCTGCTGGCCGCGGCGAGCGGGCTCTGGTTGGCGGCCCAGGCGCATCGACGGTCGTCGCCGTTCTTGGGCGTGCTCGTCTGCGCAGTGACCTGCCTCATCGTGTCCCCCATCTCATGGGTCCATCACATGGTGTGGGTGGTCCCAGCGATCATCTGGCTGGCTTTGGCGCCCGACCGGCCGCGCTGGGGACGTCCGCTTGCGGCCGCCACCGCCGTGCTCTTCTGGAGCGCTCCCGTCTGGTGGGTGCCCTACAAGAACACCTCCGATCTCCATCTCAACCCGCTGCAACTCATTGCCGGGAACTCGTTCTTCCTCGCCATGCTGGTTTTCTTGGCGGGAGCGGCCGTCCTCGTTGTCCGACGGGGAACCCTGTCGTCGGACGAGACGATCCGACTCACGCGCCTACCGACCTGAGCATCCGGGACTGGCCGAGGCTAAGCCGGGTTTCCGCTCGCTGTTGTCAATGCGTTGTGTTGGTTCGAATCGAATGGCCCTACTCGGCGGCGGGCACGACCTACAGACTCAGACATCGAGGGCGGGGTGACTAGGGGACCTCGGGGGATTTGTCACCTCGCCCTCCGGTCGATCTCCCGATCGAGGCAGACCACGGTGCTTTGACCCGGTCCGCAGAACACGCCGCAGAGCTCGCGTCCCAGATGCTCAATCCGACGCCGCGCTCCGTGCCAGAGCGGCTCCTGACCCAACGCTATTCCGCTCTCCGCTAGAAGGGAGGTGGGGGCCGGGTGGAGGGGCTAGGGGAACCTCGCATCCCGGCCCCCACCCCGGTACCCGTTTCCCGTGGCTCGATCCCCCACCCGAAATTAGCAGGGAATCAGCTGAGAGCCAAGGGTGGGCGGCCTGAGCAGAGCGTACGCACATATCCATTGCACATGGTGGACTGAACTGCCGATGGCTGGCTCTGACCTGGGGCTTCATCGTCGGTTTGGTGTTGCAGTCAAGACTCGTTCCGCCGACACGCAGGTGAGCGCGCGTCCGCCGAAGAGGCAAAAACGTCCCGAGAGACGCGCGTCAAAGTGGAGTCCGGGCGCTCCGAAGTACGCGAGCAGCGTTTCGACACGGAGGGAGGTCCCGCCTACCCCTTGCCCGCCATGGCGTAGCTGCGACGGTTGTCGCGGTGGTTCTCCGCCAGCAGCTCGGCGGTCATCCGGTCGCGCATCGGCAGTCCAATGCCGATCGGGACGTCACCCGCAGGACCCAACCGGCACTGCGGGCACTCGACGATGCACTCGTCAGTGCTGATGTCGATCACCCTGGGGTGGTGAGGGCGTTGCATGGGCCGACTCCCTGCGTGCTCTCCAACAATGCGTGTCCCACAGAGCCTGACCGAGTCCATCCGCGGGAGGGCGGTCGGCAGGTGCGGGCGGCGATCAACCCAACGGAGCACTTCCCGCTCCGCGCGCACATCTCTTATCGTGAAGCTCCACAGACCCTGAGCGGGGAGCCAGAGCCATGAGCGATTGGGCAACCGAGCCGAGCACCAGCAGGGAGACCCCCGCCGCAACCCAACAAGCGGCGACTCTGTTCAGCCAGACCATGACGTACGTGGCCGCTACGGTCGGCTTCTTCGCGCTCGGCGCGTACCTCGGACGGCATCTGAGCTACAACTGGGGGTGGGTCCTCTTCATCGGCGCGTTCGTCTGCCTGATGGGAATGCGCGTCGCCGTCCGGCGATCAACCTCGTTGGCCGTGGCCCTGCTCTTCGTCTTCGGCATCCTCATCGGCCTCGCCGTCGCGCCCACCCTCGCCTACTACGCCAGCGCGGACGTCACGGCACTGTGGCAAGCCGGTGGGGCCACTGCGCTCTTCATGGTCGGACTCGGCGCGGCAGGGTACGGGAGCCGGCGGGACCTTTCGTCCCTCGCCCGCGTGTGTTTCTGGGCACTGGTGGCGCTGATCCTGTTCGGCATCGTGGCGATCTTCGTGCACATCCCGCAGGCCTCGCTCGTCTACTCGGTCGCCGGACTCGTCATCTTCGCGGGTCTGACCATGTTCGACTTTCAACGACTACGCAGAAACAGTGACGCCGCGTCCGCCCCCTTCATCGCGGCATCCATCTTCCTCGATGCCCTCAACGTCTTCCTGTTCTTCTTGAACATCTTCGGGCGGAGCGGCGGCGACTGACCGGTCGCTCCAGTCAACGGCCGTCGGCCGCGGACACCAGCTCGTCCAACATGCGGTCCATCGCCCCGAGGCCGATCGAGAGATGGCCCTCCCCTTCTTCGAGGTGGACCGAGGCCGCGGGAAGCAGCGAGGCCAGCGCTTCGCCGTGGGCGAAGGGCACCATGAGGTCGGCGCTCCCCTGCCAGATCATGACCGGCCCGGAGAGCTCGTCGAAGTCGAATCCCCACGGCTCGGTGAAGGCGAGGTCGTCGTCCACCCAGCCGTCGACGCCGTCGCGCAATGCCTCCGCGAAGCTGGCCGCCATGTCCTCGCCGAATTCGTCGGTGAGCGCCGCCTGGTCGATGGCGGGAAGAATCGACTCGAGGGAGGCCCTGATGGCCGCGGCATCGGCGTCCTTCAGTTCCCCCCGCGCCGCCTCGAGGAAGGGGCGCAACGCGGCTTCGCCGGCCAAGGCCGCCCCGAACTCGGCCACGTTGTCGTCGCCCATGCCGGCCATCCAGTCCAGGCCGGCCAGACCGTAGGGCGCCACCCCGGAGATGACGAGGGTCCCGGCCACCGCGGCGAGGCGGGCTCCGCACGCCAGCGCGTGCGGTCCCCCGCCGGACCAGCCGGCCACGAGGCAGCGGTCCGCCTCTATCGCCTTGAGCACGGCGGCCGTGTCCGGCACCACGTCGACGACCCGGCGACCGGGCAGGCGCGACGAGGCGCCGTAGCCCGGCCTCGAGAAGCTGACGTGGCGCAGCCCGCGATCGTGGGCCGCCCGCTCCAGGGCATGGATCGCCGTGTCGGCGCCCGGCGTGCCGTGGTGGAAGACGAGGGGCAGCCCGTCGATCGGACCGCTCACCCTGAGGCCGACGCGCCGCCCGTCGTCGAGCTCGATCTGCTGTTCAGGTTCCGCTGCCATCGCTCGATTCTCACACAGACGCGGTGAATATTGTCCAGTGATTTCGGGTCATGTCGCCGCTTCCCCCCGCTCACTCCGTCGTCATTGACCCAGGAGCCAGTGGTCCGGAGCGATCAACGCTGCGGCCTCCGGCGGGCCCCACGAGTTCTTGGGATAGGTGACCGGCTCCGGTTTGTCGGTCAGGATCTCGCCGGCCACCTTCCAGACATGGGCCAGCCCGTCGGGTCGTGTGAACAGGGAACGATCGCCCATCAAGACGTCGTGCAGCAGACGGGAGTAGGCGGGGAGCGAGGGGGTGTGAAAGCCCTTTCCGAGTGAAATGACGACGGTGGACGAGCCGAGCTTCATGGAGACACCTGGTTCCTTCACCACCAGCGAAAGCTCGATCTCACCGTCGCCCGAGAGCTCGAACCCGAGCACGCTCTGGCCCATCGGTTGATCCGGGAGACCGGGGACCGGGTCCCGGAAGATCACGCTGACGCGCTGGTGGCTCTCGGCCATGCATTTCCCGGTGCGCATGAGGAACGGCACGCCCTTCCAGCGCTCGTTGTCCACCCACATCCGGACGGCCACGAAGGTCTCGGTCCGGGAGTCCGCCGCGACGCCTTCGGTATCCCGGTAGCCCTCGTACTGGCCCACAACCACGTCGTCGTGGGTGAGGGGTCGAAAGG
>Ga0302177_10002077_pt1 | contig 14178 bp, 13 predicted proteins | sample I_Palsa_E1_2_FD_198780 | JGI IMG/M metagenome (GOLD analysis project Ga0302177, IMG submission 198780) | Peat permafrost microbial communities from Stordalen Mire near Abisko, Sweden - I_Palsa_E1_2 | ecosystem: Environmental > Terrestrial > Soil > Palsa > Peat permafrost | place: Sweden... | reverse complement strand
CCGGCCTTCGCAACCTTGGGACTCAGCAGCCGACAACGCCTCGCGGGCGATGCGGGTCTTCCCTACACCCGCCGGGCCGTAAACAAGGATCCCGGATACATCCGAAGCCGAGATGGCGGCCTGAATAGCCCGCATCTCTTCCGAGCGGCCAATTAACGGCCACTGCATGCGCATCCCCAAAGCCTAGGAGGGCGGGTACGGCGACGCGGAGCGTACCGGCGACTTCGACAAAATGGAGCCGCTCCGTCTGACAGTGAACCGATCCCCCACCACACTCGTGACATGTTCAGTCGATTAGTGCCGATCGGCCACGGTGGCTGCGTACCGTGCTCGAACTCGGTGTTAGTACCCGCTATTCACGTTGATGGCACATCGGTTGACGGTTACGAGCCGGAGAGGGTGAAAGAGCATGGCCCACAAGGACACCGGTGTGCTGCCGGACCTGCACTCGGAAGTTCCGAACGTCTGCATTCCAGTGCATTCGGTTGGACACATCGGGGTCAAGCGGATCGTCGCGATCGACGAGCATGACAGTGCGGCGATGGTCGTCATGGACATCTCCGTCGGTTTGTATGCCCACCAGCGTGGCGCGCACATGTCGAGGCTGATCGAATGCATCGACCGGCCAGGACCACAGCCGACCGTGCTCGACTACGCCGAGGGCATCTTCGAGCGGCTGCGCGACGCGGTGCCCGGCGCCGCGTCCTGGTCAGTGGACGCACGGGCCACCATCGTTTTGCCGCACGACGGCGGGTTCAAGCCGATCGAGGAGATCTGCCGGATCGAGGCGGCGGAGCGAACCGAAGTGACCTGGGGCGCCGCATTCAAGGTTTGTCTGGCCTGCCCCCAAGCCCAGAGCGCGATCGCCTTCGACCGCGACGATATGGACAACTTCGGCGAGCATCCGTCCCACAATCAGGTTTGCGACCTGGAAATCACCGTGACCGGGGACTTGACGACGGTGGCCGGTCGTTCCCTGGCCGAGCTGCTCGCCGTTGGAGAGTGCGCGGCCAGCGGACCGGTGCGGGAGCTGCACAAGAGGCGTAGCGAAGCCGACACGGTCACCGCCATCCACCACCACGCGGTGTTCGCCGAGGATGCGCTCCGGACGATCGCCGACAAGACCAGGGCCCAGTTCCCGACGGCTACCAGGGTCACTTGCCAGATCGTGAACTACGAGAGCATCTTCGAATACCCCCTCCGCTGTGTCGTCATCGCCTGATGAGAACTTGACGGCGTCAAAGGTCATGACGCAGCGGGTGAGCCGACTGTTCTCGGGATGGACAGGGCCACAACGAGTTCGAGGACGAACTGGGGGTCGTTGAGGCGTTCGCCGTAGAGCTCGCGGAGTTGGGTCATGCGATATCGCACGGTTTGGGCGTGGACGAATAGATCGGCGGCCACAGCATCGCGTTGGCCTTGGTGTAGGAGCCACGATCGCAGCGTTTCCGCGAGCCGTTCGGCGGTGTTGGGACGTAGCTGATCGAGCGGTGCGAGCACCTGCTGGCGGAGATCGTCGGCGGCTTCGCGGTCAGCGCCGAGCACGAGTGCGACGAGATGGGTGTCGGTGTCGATCGTGCCGATGTCGTCTGCGGCGAGATGGAGTTCGCGCGCCCGCAGGACGCGCTGATAGGACGACTGCGCCTGCGTCCAGGGGCGGGAAGGACCGACCAGTGCCCGGCGATCTTGGAGTTCCCGCAGTAGCCGGGACCGGTTGGGACCGTGCATGTCTGGGATGAGCAGCACGACGACAGACTCGGAGGACTCGATACCGGGCAGGTCGTCACTGAGTTCCAATGTGGACTGCCCGAATCGAGACGCCACGCCCCGCGTCTGGGCCGACGGAAGTAGTACCGCGGTGAGGGTGTCGGGTGGACGCCACTCTGCGCGCTCGGCACTTGCCCGCAGTATCTCGGTAGGCGCCCCGGTGAGCAGGTCCTGTCCGAGGCGGTCAAGATGGCGCCGTCGTTCTCGATCCGAGGAGGCCAGTTCATCGCCATGCCCGGAAACGCTTGCCGCGGAGAGCTCATCGATGAATGCGAACACCAATTCGGCGAACCGAGCGATCATCAGCGGTGGCAGTCCCCGGTCGACGGCGGTTTGCGATAGCTCACGCCACGCCACCCGCGCGCCGACGCGATAGGCAGATAGCAGCGCGTCGATGGAACGCCCTTGACGTGCCTCTCCCCGCCCGAGTTCGTAGGCGCCTTCGAGCGCAGGGGACAACGTCGGGCCAGGATCGGAGTCGTGTGGACGGGCGGCCAGTTGGAGGAAGGCGCCAAGCGCCATTTTGACGGCGCCTTCGATCCGCCGGCCCATCCGCCCGCTGAAGGCATCCGCGTAACTGGGCACCTCGACGGTGACGGCGGCCACAGTGTGTTCTGCGACGGCGGGCAGAACGCCCTGTAAAGCGGCGACGACCAGGTCATTCAGCACTAAGCCGGTGACCTGTCGGCCGTCAACTCCCGCAACTTCGTCCATCAAATCTATTCTCTTCGAACAAATTTCTGGTGGCATTTCACTCTATCTGGCCAAGAGTTTATACCTGAGAGCAAGGGATGGTGGTGTCATGACAACAACAGCACCCAGGGTTACCCCGATGGGCACGCTGCGCGACCGGTTCATCCAGCTCGCCGAGCGGATCACCACACCGCTAGTCCCCGCCGACTACCTCGACATCATCGATCCGCTGCGCTCAGGCGCCGACCTGCGCGGCCGGATCGTCGCAATCCACCCCGAAACCCGCGATGCCGTCAGCCTCGTCATCAAGCCGGGCCGCGGCTGGCGCTCCCACACACCCGGCCAGTACATCCGCATCGGTGTCGACGTCGACGGCGTGCGCCAGTGGCGCGCATATTCCCTGACCTCCGACACTGATCGGGCCGACGGCTGCATCGCAATCACGGTCAAGGCGATCCCCGGTGGCAAGGTCTCCAACCACCTCGTGCGGCACGCCACCGTCGGCACCATCGTCCAACTCGACCACGCCGCAGGGGAATTCACGCTCCCTGTGGCGGCGCCGGCCAAGATTTTGTTCCTCACCGCGGGCAGCGGCATCACCCCGGTGATGGGCATGCTGCGCAACATCGCAGAGGACATCGACGACGTCGTGGTCGTGCACAGCGCCCCCACACCCGACGATGTGATCTTCGGCGGCGAACTGCGCGTGCTGGCCAGCCAGGGCCGAATCCGCTTGATCGAGAAGCACACTGACAGCGACGGCATGCTCAGCGCCCCCGAACTCGACGCACTCGTCGACGACCTCGCTGAGCGCGAGACCTGGGCATGCGGACCGACCGGCATGCTCGACGCACTTGAGCAGCACTGGAATGACAACGGCATGCCCGAGCGTCTGCACACCGAACGGTTCCGGCCCAGCGTGGTCACCGCCGGTGAAGGAGGGACTGTCACCTTCAGTAAATCCGCCACCGTCCTCGACGCCCCGGGTGACCAGACACTGCTCGACGCCGGCGAAGCGGCCGGAGTGCTGATGCCGTCGGGATGCCGGATGGGCATCTGCTTCGGCTGTGTCGCTCCGCTACGCCAGGGGGCCGTGCGTGATCTTCGCAACGGCGACATCACCACCGCCGCACCCGGTGACGGCGTCCTGATCCAAACCTGCGTGTCCGCAGCAGCGGGCACCTGCGACATCGACCTCTAAAGGAACTCCAATGACCACTCTGCAACGCCAAGAACAGAATCCGATCGCCCACCTCAGCGATGACGACATCGAGAACCTCGGCCGCGAACTCGACACCATCCGCCAGCAGGTACTCGACAGCCGCGGCGAGCGCGACGCCGTGTACATCCGCAACGTCATCGACTTTCAGCGCAAGCTCGAGCTGAGCAGCCGAGGGTTGCTGCTGTTCTCGCTGTTCCCGCCGGCGTGGCTGGCAGGCACGGTCGGGCTCTCGGTCGCCAAGATCGTGGAGAACATGGAGATCGGCCACAACGTGATGCACGGCCAATGGGACTGGATGCGCGACAACAAGATTCACTCCACCACGTGGGAGTGGGACAACGCCTCCCCCTCCGACTTGTGGAAGCACTCGCACAACGAGATCCATCACACCTACACCAATGTCGTCGGCAAGGACGAGGACCTCGGCTACGGCATCATGCGGGTCGACGAAGATCAACGGTGGATGCCTTTCTACCTCGCCCAGCCGCTGTGGAACTTGATCAACGCCTGCTTCTTCCAGTACGGAATCGCCGCCTACGACCTCAAAATCGGCAAGTACCTCAAGGGCAAGACGGACAAAGAAGAATTCCGCCGCCAAAGCAAGAATGTGCTCGCCAAGATCCGCAGGCAGATGACGAAGGATTACGTTCTGCACCCCCTGCTGTCCGGACCCTCAGCCGTCACCACGCTGACCGCGAACCTCACCGCCAACCTGGTCCGCAATCTCTGGACGCACTCGGTCATCATGTGCGGACACTTCCCCGAAGGCGTACAGACCTACGAGAAGAAATCGATCGACGGCGAAACCCGCGGCGAATGGTATCTGCGACAGATGCTCGGCTCCGCCAACATCAGCGGAAACCGCCTGCTGCACTTCATGACCGGCAATCTGTCCTTCCAGATCGAACATCACCTGTTCCCGGATCTGCCGAGCAATCGCTACCAGGAGATCGCGCCGAAGGTGCAAGACCTGTTCGAGCGCTACGGCCTGACCTACGTCAGCGGACCGATCGTCAAGCAGGTCGGCTCGGCGTGGAAGAAGGTGTTCCGGCTCTCGCTTCCCAACGATGTCCTGCGCAAGGCGGCGGCGGTCAACCCGGCGAACGTTATCCAGCTCGTCTTCCGCTCAGAGCCGGCCGGCGTCGACACCTACGCGGCGTAGATCTACCAGTTGCTCGGCGAGTAGTCCTTCAGGAAGCAGCCGTACTCTTGTTGTCGGAGCGGAATCGCCTCACTTGTCGCGCATTTCGGAGTGTCGGTGCAAGAAGGACGTCTCGACTCGTAACACGTTCTCGTGGTCGAACCCGCCAGCGTAGACGTCGTAGTGTCCGCCGCGGCTGCGGTATAGCTCTCCGCGGGGTGCGCGCGCGGCCACGGCCAGCGCCGGCCCGGTAGGAGCCATGGTGTCGTGTTCCGCCACAACCATCAGCAGCGGGCATCGGGCATTCCGGGCGTGTTTCACCGGTCGGTGCACCGTCACGTCAAGCAGTGACCGGGCCGTGATCTCGTTGGACCAGGACCCGTCGCCGGGGTCGAGTCGGGCCATGCCGACCATCGCGTCGTCGGTTGCGATCACCCCGAGCTGCCCCGGCGGCACGCTGATGGGCAGATAGCGCGGGCGTCGATTGAGCACTGACCCAGCCAGGTCGGCCAAGGCGTACGCGGTCAGTCTCAGCGCGCGGGCCACCGGGATGTTGGTCAGCCCGGCCATACCGTCCACCAGCGGGCATTGCGCAATGGCGCCAGCCAGGCCGGGTTCGCCGGCGGCCAGCTCGACAATGTGCATGCCGGCAAATGAGGTGCCCCACACAAAGATCCGTGCAGCATCGAACTCCTCTTGGGTGCGTACCCAAGCCAGGGCACTGCGGTAGTCCTGGAGCTGACGACGGATAGAGAGGAACTGTCGTGGCTCGCCGGTGGAGTCACCCCAGTGTCGGTAGTCGAACGCAACTGCTGCGAATCCGCTGTTGGCGAATCGTTGCGCGAACGGCGCTAAGCCGCCGGCTTTGATACCGCCGATACCGTGCGCCATGACCACGACGGGAACCGGACCGGGCCGGTCGGGCATGTACACCCAGGCATCGAGCTGGTCGCCCTCGCCGGCTGGGATCCGCAGTTGGCGGCGGACGGCGCAGCCCGTCACGATGTCACCGTGCCCGGTGTGATGATCTGTGCGCCCGCGCTGCGGGCCAAGTCGGCGCCGAATAGTGCGCCGGGGGTGAACGCGCCTGGATCGACCTGACCGGCACTTAACCGGGTGGCGGTGTGTGCGGCGACCTTGGCGGTGAAGCTGTAGCCCTCCCCGGTGCGGAGCCATGCTTCGCGATGTGTGCCGTCGGGCCACTCGAGTCGCGCGTACGCCCAGGAGATGTCGCCGGACTTCGCCGGTGGAGTCAATCGGGCACGGTTGACCAGCCGCTGTGCCCCGGCCCGGATTGGCTGCGCGGCCAGCAGAGCGGACAGCATCGGCAGGACCGCGCGCACTGTTCGCCCGCTGGGCACCTCACTGGAGAACGCCACGACATCGTCAGCCCCTGATGCGCGGCGTGCCGCTTCCAGCTCACCGGTCGGAACTGCGAGGCACTGGCTTGCGGGCAAGTCCGGCAATGGAATCCACGCGTGCTCGGCCCCAAGCCGTGTCCGCACCAGGTGCCCGTCCCGGTAGCGCCGCCCACCATATGCGACGGCATCGATCACGCTGGACAGCACGGCCGATCCCAAGCCGTCCACAGCGGGCATGGCGGCGACCGTCGCGCGGGCTGCCGCGGGTCGGCCGCTACGCAACTCGATGACGAGCGCCTCGGTGGCGAGCACACCAAAACCCGCTCCGGTGACCAGGGTGACTCCCGCGTTTCTTGCGTCAGCATCCATGTTCAGCAGCGCCTGCACTGGCGGTAGCTCGTTAGCCAGATCCACGTAGTGGCTACCGGCGGCCAGGCATGCTCGGGCCAGCGGCGCACTTGTCTCGCCGAACGGGCCGATGGTGTTCACCACGACCGTTGGCTTTTCGGCTGCGATCAGCGGAACCAACTCGGCCGGCCCGGGCGACAGAATCGTGCGGTTCTGCCCTCCCAGTGATGCGGCAACGGCGGCCAGCCGGTCGTGGTCACGCCCAATGAGCACCACGTCGGCGTCGTTGCCGATCAGTTCAGAAGCGATTGCGCGACCGCCCTTGCCGGTCGCGCCGAGTATCCAGATTGTCTGCATTCATTTACGGTACAGTGTGCATCGTTAATGTGTCAACGCTATCGTTCTGGTGATCACATGTCAGGTCTTCGAGGTCGTCCACGCGACACCGCGTTAGACACCGCGATCGCGAATGCGACTGAGGCGGTGTTGCTTTCGCATGGCTATTCAGCGGTGAACATCGATCGCGTCGCCAAGCTGGCCGGCACCACCCGCGCTGCGATCTACCGTCGGGCGAAGACCCCCGGCGAGCTCGTAGTCGCGCTGTTGGTGAGCCGTTTCGGGATCGATCCCGCCCCCGACAGCGGCAATTTGCGCGAGGATCTGCGGCTGATACAGGATCTTCAGCGCGAATTCTTCGTCGCCCCCATGGTTCAGGCCGCTTTGGCCGGCGTGCTGAATGGTCTCCGAGACGACGCTGAGCTTGGCGAGGTGTTCTACGCGCGCTTCATGGAACCCCGTCGCCGCTCGGTGGCCGCAATGCTCGCCCGAGCCGCCGACCGCGGCGAGATCCCGCCGCCATCGCAGCCAGGCGTTATCTCCGACCTGCTGACCGGTCCACTGCTGCTTCGCGCAGCGCTACCGCCCATCGGGCCGATCGACGACACGCTCGTGAACGCCACAATTGAGGCCGCGTTGACGGCATGCGGCGCAGTTGACCGCACCGCCGATAGGCCAGCGGCCAAACCAAGCCGGCGATGATGGCCCACGTTGAATCAGGGCACAACGTAAACGTTCACCATCGCGACCAGCCGCTGGTCTACACACGGCGTGCGGGGTTTGCACGATTTGTTTAGTCCGAACCCGGATCGGGCATGCTGCGTTTGAGTGCACACTTGTGCACTCATTTCCTCATCCGATGGAGCCAGCATGGGTTCGAAGTTACGAGGCTTGGCGCGATGGACGGTCGCCCCGGCGAAGGACGTCGATACGGCGGTGACCCCGAAGGTGAACGTATTGCGGGGGCTGGCGGCTCGTGCCACCACGCCGCTGTTGCCGGACGACTACCTTAAGCTGCTCAATCCGCTCTGGTCGGCAAGAGAGTTGCGTGGCGTCGTAGTTCACGTCCAGCCGGAAACGGAAGACTCTGCAACGGTGCAAATCAAGCCGGGTTGGGGGTTTTCCGGTGATTACCGGCCGGGCCAATACGTCGGGATCGGACTGCGAATCGATGGTCGCTGGCATTGGCGGTCCTACTCGCTCACGTCCGTGCCGCAGCGCGACGAGAAACTGATTTCGATCACGGTCAAGGCGACCCCGGAAGGATTCTTGTCCGACCATCTGGTCAACGGTGTTGAGCCCGGCACGGTGGTCCGCCTCGCCGCCCCGAAAGGCGACTTCGCACTACCCGATCCGCCACCGCCGAAATTGCTGTTCGTGACCGCCGGTAGCGGTGTCACGCCGGTGATGGCCATGCTGCGCACGCTGCAAAAGCGCGGCCAGCAGCCCGACGTCGTCCACATCCACTCCGCGCGCAGCGCCGACGAGGTGATCTTCCACGACGAACTGCGTGATTTGGAAGGGTCCCAGCCCGGCTACCGGCTGCATCTGCAGTTGACGACGGAAATGGGCAAGTTCGACTTCGCGGGGCTCGATGATGTCGTCCAGGACTGGAAGGAACGTTCGGCGTGGGCATGCGGTCCGCCCGCGATGCTTGATTCGGCCGAAAAGGTCTGGGCCGACGCGGGTTTGCCGGACGAGCTGCATATGGAGCGGTTCACTATCGCCCGCACGGACAAAGGCGGCGAAGGCGGCACCGTCACGTTTGCGCTCTCCGACAAGAGCATTGAACTCGACGGCGCGACCTCGCTTCTGGAAGCCGGCGAGAAGCTCGGCATCCAGATGCCGTTCGGATGCCGGATGGGAATTTGCCAGTCCTGCGTTCTCCCCCTGGAATCCGGCCATGTGCGTGACTTCCGGTCCGGTACGGAACACGGCGAGGGCGAACGCATCCAAACATGCATCTCCGCGGCATCCGGCGACTGCACCCTCAAGATTTAGGAGCACCTCATGGCTATCACCGACATCAAGCAGTACACCCACCTGACCCAAGAGGACGTCGAGCAGTTAGGGCGTGAACTCGACGCAATCAGAGCCGACATCGAAGAATCCCGCGGCGAGAGCGACGCCCGCTACGTGCGCCGAGCTATTCAATTGCAGCGTGGATTGGCGGCCGGCGGTCGCATCGCATTGTTCGCCAGCAAGAACAAGTTCGCGTGGGTTGCCGGTACCGCCATGCTCGCGGTGGCGAAGATCGTCGAGAACATGGAACTCGGGCACAACATCACTCATGGCCAATGGGACTGGATGAACGACCCCGAGATTCACTCGACGGAATGGGAGTGGGACAGCACCTGTCCGAGTGTGCAATGGAAGCGCTCGCACAACTTTATCCACCACAAGTACACCAACATCGTCGGCATGGACGATGACGTCGGCTACGGGATCATGCGCGTGACCCGAGACGAGCCGTGGAAGCGGTGGATGCTCGGAAATCCCATCTACAACCTGCTGCTGGGAACGTTCTTCCAGTGGGGTGTAGCGCTGCACCATCTCGAATCCGCCAAGATCCGCAAGAAGCAGAAGACCTGGGCCGAGGCGCGAAAAGACCTGCGGGTCATCGGCAAAAAAGTCGCCAAACAGGCCGGCAAAGACTACATCGTGTTCCCGGCCTTAACGGGACCCAACTGGAAACACACCTTCCGCGCGAACATGGTCGCCAACCTGATCCGCAACTACTGGGCCTACATGGTCATCTTCTGTGGCCACTTCCCCGACGGAGCCGAGAAATTCACCCCCGAGGAGTTCGAGAACGAGACGGACGCCGAGTGGTATCTACGGCAGATGCTCGGATCGGCGAACTTCCACGCCGGGCCCTTGATGGCGTTCATGAGTGGCAACCTGTGCTACCAAATCGAGCACCACCTTTTCCCCGACCTGCCAAGCAACCGGTACGCCGAGATCTCCAAACGGGTTCAGGCACTGTGCGATAAGTACGACCTGCCGTACACCACCGGATCTCTGGGACGCCAGTATTGGCAGTCGTTCTGGACGATCCTCAAGCTCGCGTTGCCCGACAAGCTTTTACGAGCCACCGCAGACGACGCACCCGAAACGAATTCGGAGTTGAAGTTCCGCATCCGGGACGGCCTCCGGGAGAGTTTCGGTGCTGATCCGGCGACGGGTAAGCGCCGAGGACTGCGAACGGCCTTGCGCGAACTCAAGACCGGAGACCTGGCACGGACCTGAACACACAATCCAGCGCCGACCAGTCGAACGTGTTGGGCGCCGTTACAAAGTTGTCCCACTGAATATCCGTGTGCGACCAGCTCTCCGCATTCGGGCACAAACGGTCGGAGAACGCTTGGAGTTCGGCATACACGAGTCGGACGGCGCTCCTGACAAAAGGAGCGCCGTCCGAAGCACAAACCTCTCGGTTACCAAGCGTGCATGATGGCGCAGTGAAATGTGGCCTCGGCGTCAGGACACAGTTTCCCGGCCTGCACGCAAGCCCACCGCGCTGTGCCCAGTTGATGGGCTTTGCTTCGCGTGGGTGCCTAGTGCTCGTGCTAAACGCCACAGCTGAGAGGAGGAATCTTCTCTTCCGGTCCGACCTTGGTCTGCCGTGGATCCGTATTTTGAGCCTACACCTATGCGGGTAAAGCACCAGTAAATCGAGTCCGACCAACGCATCTCGCCGAAGAAATAGCTACACGGGCAGATTCACTCGCAGCGCCAGGTGCTCATCGAGAATCCGGCGCAGCGCGGCGTCCATCGGATGCGCGGATGCGAGGTCGCGGCCGAGCCGGCTGTCGACCACGACTACCGCGCCCTTACGCAGCTCGGCGGTGTCGACCTGATCGACGAACGGATCGAACAATGCGGGCGGCGTGGCCAGGTAATAGAGCGCCCGGCGCGACTCGTTCAACCCGGCGGCATACATCAGTCCATGTTGGGTGATCACGAAGAGTTCCGAGGTGATCCTGGCGTCCGGGGTCTCAGCTTTGGCCCATGCCGTTGCGGCGCAACGGGTCTGTGCCAATTTGTCGGGCACGTCGTCAGTCAGCGTGAGTAACCTTCCGACGAGTGCTCCACCCATTCGCGGATATGCATCGATCGCGGGTCTGAAGTAGCGCTGGAACATCTCGCCGAAAAAGTCGTACAGTTGCTCACTCATCGCACTTCTCCAGGTTTCAGACGGACACCTCAATTGTGCGCCCGTACCGTCAGCTGAGCAACGCTGATCAACCACGTCCAAAGCAGACGCGTGGCTGCCGGTTTCGACCGGGCCCTGGCTTTGTTTGAAGCCATTCCTTTATTGGCTCTGGCCTCGCCCGCTTTGCTGCCCAGGCCCGGTCAACCACAAATTATCATCGAGCCCTATGAAAGCGACTCGATCTAGTACCACCGCGGAACAGATGGCGCTATCACGGGCGATCGAGACACGCAAGCCTGCCGCCGAGCGGATCTGCTGCGATCCATTGGCGGAACGATTTCTCGGCGCGAAATACCGAATGCTGCTGTGGGGTCGGCCGTTTCGGGATGTGGTCGAGGGACTGATCGAACGGCGCTTCGCCGGGCATCATTACTATGTCATCGCTCGTACCCGTTATTTCGACGATCTCTTGCAGCAACGGCTGACGGGAGGGGCTGAGCAGCTGGTGATACTGGGAGCCGGCTACGACTCGCGGCCCTACCGGTTTGCCGATCGGCTGGGTGGTGTGCAGGTATTCGAGGTGGATCATCCCGCGACGTCCACGGCGAAGCAGGCCAAGGTCGGCGCCCTCATCGGTGAGATCCCGGCCAATGTGGCCTACGTTCCGGTGGACTTCACGGTGGACACCCTTGCCGACAAGCTGCTGGGGTGCGGCTACCGCACCACGCGCCCGACGGTGTTTCTGTGGGAAGGTGTGACGCCCTACCTCGACCTGGAGGCGGTGGATGGCGTTCTGGGCTTTGTGATGACCAGCGCGGCGGGCAGCGCGATCGTGTTCGACTACATACTGCGCTCGGTGGTGGAGGGTACCTGCACGCTGCGTGGAGCGGCGAACGAATTCGCCAAAATGAGCCACACCAGCGAGCCACTCACTTTCGGGATCGACGAGGGCCAAGCGCCCGCATTCCTTGCCTCGCGGGGCTTCCAAAACGTGGTCGACGTGGGGGCACAAGAGCTGACAAGCCGCTACTTCGATCCGCACGGCAAACACTGCTACATCAAACCGTGGTGGAGGATGATCTCCGGGGAAGTTGGCGCCGCCGTCGGCGGCCTCGGCGAAGCGCATCCCCGCCATAACGTGTGAACCGATCTTTTGACGTCACCGAAGGGGTCCGCGTGGCAAATGTGAAAGCCTGGGCAATTTTCGCTGCCGTCTTCGGTCTGGCTGCGTGTTCGTCGTCCTCACCATCGCCGCCCCAAGCCGCCACAGCAAGCTCAACAACCCCACAGCCAGATGTCACTACGACTCGTGCCGCCCCCAACGCCACAACGGCGCCCAACGCGACTGTCGCTCCCAGCACGACCCCATCCTGCGTCGGGTTGGCGATCTGCCCCCCGCCGCCCCCGGACGCTGAGGGCAACCCAGCCTGCTACTACCGTGATGGTTGGGCTGCTGACACGTCAGGCTCTGGGATTAATGTCTACTACTTCCGCGAAACGTCCAATGCAGTTAACGGCGAGCAGGTGACCGCCGACGTTCGCCTGAAGGACGGCACGACGGCCTCCCAGATCGCCGCAATCGATCCGGGTCAATTGAATGATCAGATTCAGTTCCCCGGCGTCGACAAATCAGCAGTGCGGGAGGTCTTGCTGACGACTAGCGCTGGGCGGTGCTTCGTCATCGGCCCGAACAGTTAGCCTTCCGGATGTATTCGGTTAAGCTTCTTCGGGCAGACCGACCATGTAGGCGCTTTCCACCCACAGTCCCTTCATCGCCGTGTCGCTTTGCGCAAGCTCCGAAGGATCCGGCCACGTTAGCTTGCCCTTCACCAGTGAGGCGTATATGCGGCCGGTCGGAGGAACACTCATTCCGAGGCCAAGATCGGCGATCGCATTTCCTGCCTGCTCGATCGTGTTTATGCCCGCGAGAGGGCGAACCGCAGAGGCCGACGCCATCATCAACTTTGCCCACCATGGCCACGCGCGATACAACGACGTGTCGGGTGTGAGCCCCGGGTTGTAGGCGACGACTCGGATGCCATTCGTCTGCGCCTCAGTTGAAGCCTCGAAGGCGCGCGCCGTTAAGAGGTCGCAGAGTTTTGAGCCTGAGTAGGCCCTGAATCCCGGGATGAATCCTTTGCCCTTCGCATTCGGGTGGGCCAGTGTTTCAGGCTCGAGCTCCTCTGGTCCCAGAGGATTCATCTTGGGATCATGGACATCGCTGGTGGTGATCACGACGGTCGCGTTCTTTGCAAGATTGGGCGTGAGCAGCCTGAGCAGAAGATAGTGGGCCAGGTGATTGATCGCGAACGTTGATTCGAATCCGTCCTCGGTCCGGTGCTTGGTATTTCCGAACTGTGCCCCGGCATTCAGGATAAGGACATCGATCTTCGTGCCGTCCAACTTCTTCGTGAGCGCTTGAACGAACGACCGAACGTCGGCAAGACGTGCCAGATCTAACGGCAGCGCGTCGATCGACGAATTCTTGGTGTCGCGCGCCCCAAGAATCAGTTTCGTATTGGGCGTGTCGGAGATCCTCTTTGCGGCAATTGCCCCGAAACCGGCGGTGCCGCCTGTCATTACGACTGTTTTCATGTGAATCAAGCCTCTCTGTGGAACTAATAGGTTGCTGGTGTTATGCGGCGAAGGCGACCCGGTGCTCCACACCGGCGCACCAGACCCGCCGAATCTGTCGTGTGGCTCGGATGTCGGCGATGGGATCGCCATCGACCAGCACGAGGTCGGCCCGTCGGCCGGGCTCGATCACGCCTCTGTCGTGTAACCCGAAGTATTGGGCTGGCAGTACTGTCGCCGCGCGCAGCGCCTCGACGGTCGACAGGCCCGCTTCGATGAGCAATTCGAGCTCTTCATGCAGGCTTTCGCCGTGGCGGGGTGAGAAGGGAATGCCGGGGCCGGCGTTGGCGTCGGTACCCGCGAGGATCGGCACACCGGCTCGGTGCAATTCGGCGACGCTGCCGCGAGCAGATTCATAGCTCAGCGCAGCAGCCGGTACACCCCCGGGCCGTGAAGCGGTCGCGGCGGCGAACCGGTCGACGATGCCCTTCATCATCGTCAACGTCGGAATGCTGACGCACTGCTGCGCGAGTATGAGGGCCGCTGTGGACTCGGTGAGCCGGCGGTCGAGCGGGACATG
>Ga0302177_10002075_pt1 | contig 14183 bp, 9 predicted proteins | sample I_Palsa_E1_2_FD_198780 | JGI IMG/M metagenome (GOLD analysis project Ga0302177, IMG submission 198780) | Peat permafrost microbial communities from Stordalen Mire near Abisko, Sweden - I_Palsa_E1_2 | ecosystem: Environmental > Terrestrial > Soil > Palsa > Peat permafrost | place: Sweden: Abisko... | reverse complement strand
GCCGACAGCTTCATGGAGATGCTAAATCTGACGCAGAACTTTCCCGCGCCGATACTTGTTACAAGATTTCCCTGAACTGGTGGCTTCCTCTTGCGCAGTCGAGTGACCCAGATTCTCAGTGGGAAATCGGCCAGTTGTATGTTGATGGAAACGGCGTACCGAAAAGTCCGCTTAATGCGATCGAATGGTATTACAAGGCTGCTCGTGGGTTCCAGAAACTCAACAATAGAGAGCGGGCTCTCATGGTTCTTGAAGATATGCGTGAAGCTGGCCGAAAACACCCGTTGACCAGAAAGCTGTCGAAGCAGTTGCTTGGCTCATATGAACAGTAAGTTGATTTTGATCATTACCGGGATCGCGCTTATGGCAAGCTGCGTCACATCGTCTGACATTGTCCCGGTCGGCAAAGATAGCTACCTGATTACTGGCCGCGCCAGTGGCGGACTGAATGCCGGTAAGGGGCTCATTCAAGCGACACAAAGAGCCAACACTTTTTGCTGGTGTGCAATTCCGAGGGGTATCCGTCGGTCCGTTTATTCGTAAGTCATTGTTTTAAATGGTGGGCCGTGTAGGGATCGAACCTACGACAAAGAGATTAAGAGTCTCCTGCTCTACCAACTGAGCTAACGGCCCGTGCTTGCATTTACCACCACCCAAAGGTGGGGTGGACGATGGGGATCGAACCCACGACAACCGGGACCACAACCCGGGGCTCTACCAACTGAGCTACGTCCACCATCGTCTACATCGCGCGACTGGCGCGCCCGGCAGGACTCGAACCTGCGACCCTCGGCTTAGAAGGCCGATGCTCTATCCGCCTGAGCTACGGGCGCCCTTTAAAAATCAAATACTTACCGCTCCGCGGCTGATTAGCGCCCCGCATCGAAATGATACTGCAAATCGAGGCCGGAACTTGCACACTTTAGCGGCTGCCGCCCTGCGGTCGCAATCAACGCGAAGTTTGCGCGGCGGCAATTGGGCTACCGGCGGCCCAGGAATTGCGGTGCAACAATGCCGCCGCGCCGCATTATGACGCTTGGCGGATCGCTAGTTTCACAGCGGGCGATAGGCTTTCAGCAACTTTTGATATGCAGAGTTCCGACGGATATGCTAGGCGAATGAGAACCATCGTCCGGCTTGACGATCGTCTATTGCAGCGAGCCGCGCACGAGGCCAAACGCCGCGGTGTCACGTTTGCGTCTTTAGTTGAGCAGGGCCTGCAGCTGGTGCTTCGCCAGCGCACTATTGATCGCTCAGGGTGCCGTACCGGCACCGTCGTTCCCCCCGGCGTCGATATGAATAGCGGCGCCAGAGTGTTTGATCAATCAACTCACGGCGATTGATTCCGGGAAGACGTCGAGCTGACCGTCGACATTCGAGTGCTCGCAGCACTGAAGACGCGGGCAACAGGTCGCGGCGCCGTAGTACGTGGAAACCTCGGTAGCCGCTGCTCGGGTCCGGTGCAGCACATTAACGGTGCGCTAACGCAGCGAAGGCGCCCAATTCTCAAATTAACACTGACCGCACAGTTGGGGCCGCGCGATTGTGCCCTGCTTCCGTTCGCGCTGTGGATGCACCGATGGCTGAATTCGGCGCTCATGTTCACAATGGGGTCATCTGCTGGCTTCGCTGATGGCTTCATCCCTGCTTCGGCAAGTCATCAGCAAGGCCGCAAACAAGATCCAACCACCGAGCAGTCGCGGGTAGCTCAGCAGGAACGCCCACTCAGGGTGCGGTGATTTGTATGGGATCGGCCATCCGATTAGAAACGTCGCCACAGCAGCCGCCCCGAGGGCAAATCTGCAGCGATGTAGCCATGCGTCACGCCACAGGATTGCGAGCGGTAACAGCAGGACCGTGTAGTGATACTGCTCGGCAGCCGGACTCAATAGTTCTATTAGAGCCACAGCTGCGGCAAAACTCGCGTAACTCGCGCACTTTCGCACCACGAGCGCGACACATGCGATGCCGGTCGTCGCCAGCGTCAGCACGGTTGCGAGCCACGGGGCATTGATGATGGGACTCGGATTTAGCTCCGCGTCATAGCGGAACCAGTGCTGCCAAAATCCAGTGGTATCCTGATACGCCGTAAGCGTCGCGGCTGACGATCCCAGCACTTTGGGAATTCCGGATAGAAATTCTGCTCGCCATGCATCAATGCCCACCCATGGCAGCGTGATGATTGCGACCCCCAGAGCGGTGATGACTGCCCATCCCACCGCGGTCCAGCGGCGTCGCGCAATCATCAGCAGTCCAATGGGCCAACCGGAAACCTTTAGCACCATGGCCAAACCCAGTGCAGTTCCGGCCAGAGCGTCGCGACGTCCGATGTAGGCTCGCCACCCGATCACGTGCAGCAGCAGTAGCAGGGCATACAGTTGGCCCAGGAAAAACTGATCTCGCGTAGGCGCTGCTAACGTGAATAGTGCCGTCAGCAGAGTGATCGTCAACAGTTGCGGTGGTCTTGAGAACTGAGCGGCGATCAAAGCGATCGCCAAACCCAGAAACAGCACATTCAGCCATATCCACACATGTCGGGCGTCCAACAGTTGCAGATATGCCAAGGGCAGGCATGCAACCGCGAGGGGTGGCGGGTCGGGTGAGTAGACGTCGCGAGCTTGACCGCCACTCACCTGTAGGGACCGTTCCAAGAATAGCTTCTCATCGTAGAGATGATCGCCAGGCTCGTGGTTCTTGACGATCTGGCCACCCACGTAGCATGCAAGATACCCACCGGTGACCACGCTGCTGGCTGGAATCACAGTTCGCACCAGAAACAGCGCAATGACCGCGACGAGCAGCGCCCATGTCAGTGGCGGCCATGACATCAAATTTCGCTTGCTGAATGTCAATCGACTCACGACGGCGTCCTGTGCGCTGGCGTCGCAGTGCCGTGGCGGCGCAGCCTTGCGACACACGTCTTAAGACTCTTGAGGATTGTCCGATGCCTACCCGAATGTGCGCGGCAGTCAATATCCGTCATCGTAGTCCTAGACTAAGGTGACATTCTTGCTCACTTCTCGACCCATGAGTAGAGAGCCATGACCAAGAACGAACAGAACCCAGCTTGACGGCTGAAGCAGCTGCATGAAGCCAGCGTGATGCCGAGGAATATGACCCAGGCTTGCCGCCATTTCGGCTTGTCTCGGAAAACCTACCCCTATTCAGCTTTTGGGCAGCGCACCACAATGCAATCGAGACCGGATTACGCTCCAATCCAGATGGCACCGAGTTCGATTCGTTATGGGGAGCCGGCCCCGATGCGAGAGGAAGACGCCGGAAACGAGGTCAGTGCGCGATTGCGCGAGCGCAATGGCTCAGCCAGTCATCAATGACTAAAACGCGCGTTCGCAACTCAACCGGTGAGCCTGATGCGCCGCGGCCACGGCCTTTGACTGTGGAATTGTCGAACTTGTACAACGCCGAGTTTAAACGGGCTTCAGGACTCTGGTAACAGGCAGCCAGCGCGGTTGCTTCATTGGCGCGACAGGGCCAAGATTCCCTTGGGGTCGTAGCGATTACGAATCCCGTAAAGACGTGTGCGCTGTGAAGCACTGAAGTGTTCTGCCACATCGCCGTCATCCTCGTTGGTGAAATTGGGCAACAGGCTTGGAAGCGCCTGGCCGGCAAGCTGATCGTAGAGGGACCGAACTCTTGCACGCAATACGGGGAACTCACTTTTTGATTCAGTAAATCCCACTAAGTTGATGAAGAACTGTGCGCTGCGCAGGGAAAACGCAGTATCTGCGTCGGGCACGCGCGAGATCGCACCCCCCAGGTGTTGGACGTGAAGCTCGGTCAAAGGAGTAGGCAGATCGTAGACGGCCTGGGCAAGGAGATTGATGGTTGTATCAGTTAGACCAGCGTAGCTTGCGGTCTTCCAGTAGACCTGGCGTCCCGCCGGAACAGATGCATCTAACGCCTGCTGCCACTTTGCGTACGGCATCGTCCCGATATGGTCCGCCAATACTGTTCCCGAGCGTCGTACGGCCTCGATCGCTTGCTGCCCCGCAACCGGATCGCCGCTCCAGCACATGGCGTGTATAACAACAGGACGGCCATGCCAAGATGGATCTAGGAATGGAAAGGGAGGCGCGTTTGTCAGTACCACCATTCCGCAGTATTCGTCAGGCGCATCCTGCGCAAACGCCCGGAACTGGCGCAAGACAGTAGCGGCTTCGGCGCCGGGGCGCACCACAAGCCCAGCGAGAACCTCTTGCAATGGATAAAGCTTAAAATCTACGGCTGTGACGACCCCAAGGCCGCCGCCGCCGCCCCGCAAAGCGTAGAAAAGGTCTGCGTTTTCGTTGATAGTCGCGCTGACGGCTCGACCGTCTGCGAGGACAACGCGCGCGCGTAGGAGATTATCGATTGCGAGTCCATACTTCCGCATAAGCCAGCCTGTGCCACCACCGAGGGTCAGCCCAACGACTCCGGTATTGGAAATCATGCCGCCAGTCGTCGCCAGCGCATGTTGGGCGGTCGCCACATCGATGTCGCGCCACAATGCCCCGCCTTGTGCAGTCGCGACCTGCGCACGAGCGTCAACCTTGACGTGTCGCATTCGAGATAGGTCTAGCAGCAGCGCTCCATCTGCGAGTGCGCGTCCCGCCGCATTGTGTCCGCCACCGCGCACCGTTGTACGCACGCCATGCTCGAAGGCTGCTCGGAGCGCGACAGAAACGTCGTTGTCGTCGGCGCACACCAAAACGGCAGCGGGTTGGCGGTCGATGGATGCATTCCATACCCGCCGGGCCGGCTCAAAATCAGAATTTTCGGGCGTTAATACCGCCCCGTGTACTCGCCCCGAGAGATCACGAAGCAGATTCGCGACCTCAGGTTTTTCTTCACGCATCAAGCTCTCCCCGGCTCCTCATCAGATGAGCCTGCGCGCGGCGCTCTTTCCGATAGCTTTCAGATGCCGCGGTCATAAACGACGCGGCGTACTTGGTTTGCGCATTCTTTCGTCATCGTTAGTTTCCGGAGTTGAGCCGTTCCTCGCACGCGAGCTAGCGGCGCAGAGTCCTTTCTTCCTTAGAATTGCAACCTAATTTGTGCAGGCCTTTGAACGCCCCTTAGGCGCACTGCCGGCGCGCGCAATATAATTTTCGAACTGCTCAAGCGCAAACCGCGCTTGGTCTATTTTTCCCTGCTCAAGCAAGCCGCGAATCAACGTACGGTGAAGCGGCTCTGCAAATGGCTCTACTTCCAGTGCTCTGACACAAAAGGAAGAAAATAGACTCCACCTTTGAGTCGCAGCGAGCCGCTCGGCTAGAGTCGTGACCGTACGAACGAACCGGTCGCGCATGCGCTCGCGGGCGGCGATAATCGGTGGGAGATCCTGCTCCGAACACAGAAGTGGCGCACGGTATAAGCCTAGGAGCTCTTCGACCACCTCGGCCAGCTCCTCTGTAGGACGGGATTCATATCTCATGCGATCGAGGACGCCGGCATCCGTCCATACAACATCGGCATTGAGTCGCAAATAGTTGTCTTTCCAAATTACAGAATCCTTTGCGACTAGGATTCGGCGCAGACGATGTAGGGCGAGGTCTAGCGCATTCCGCGCCGCATCCCCATCGAGTTCGGGCCATAGCCAGTCCATAATGCGTGCCGCTTCAAAGCCGCCGATACTAGTAGCCAATATCTTCAACAGGTCAAGCGGTTTACGCTGCGTCTTGCGAGCGAATGCGAGCGGCACGTCTCGAATCGCAATCTCGAGATTGCCCATCACTCGCACTCTGACTGCCCAAGGCCAACTGACCAACATGCTGGACGGCGGCTTGAACTCTCGTTTTGCGATAACCCACCGGCAATACGTTCCTTCAATGCCGAGCGCCAACGCTAATGGAATCAGAGTACGCAACAGCTGACTACCGGTGTGAAATCCATTCGCGTAGCCTTGCTCGCGACCAACTCGCAACGCCCGTGAGAGCTCTTCTGCAAATTCGTTCGCCCCGCGAGTGTGTCGAGCGATTTCAGCTTGCAGCAGTCGCGTATTAAATTCCACCAATGGTGCCTGTATGCCCGCCATGGCCGCGCGGCAGCCATCGGCGCAGGTGGTTGCATCGTCGAATCGTCCAAGCGAGCAGTAGATCTCCCCAAGGCCTGAAAGACAAAGCGCTTCGCCAATCTTCCAATGAGTCGCGCGCATTATTGGCACTGCTTCTTCCGCGTACACGAGTGCGGCCGCCAACTCGCCCGAAGCCATTTCAAATATTGACCGAACATATAGAAAGTGAGCCACAGCCATGGGTGGCAAAGTGCGTACCCACGGCTCAAGCTCGCAAAAAGCCGCCAAGGCAGCTGCCGGCTCGCGCTCTACGTCCTGCGCCTGTAGTTCGCACACACGCATTCTCGTGTCTTCAAACGTCAAGCCTTCATGTCGCGCCAGCGCACGCGCCTCAGCTAAGATTGCGAGCACGCGGTTTGTGTCTCCAGCGTGATGAAGTTGATAGGCATGCAGCCACAACAGATGGAGTCGATCGACGCACTTCAACGCGTTCTCGCCCAGGACACGAGCGACCTGGACGTCGAGTTCGCCGTACTCCGCGGTACGGCCAAAACGGCAGAAAAAATGTAGTAACGCAGAGATGCCGGCCGCCCGATCTGCAAGATCGTCGGCCAAGTCTACAAGCTGAGATACACGTGCGACACTCGGCAGGAGCCGCGGGTGCTCGGGCACACCTTGCGAAAGCGCCAACATAAAACTGCTTTGAATCTGCAGTTCGACATGTACCGTCGGGAATGAGGGCGCGCAGGTCAACAGGCGTTCGAGCGTTTCGATCCAGGGGATCATCGGTCGGTAGTCAGCATAGCAATACGTTATATGTCGCAGGATAGCGGAGCATGCAAGCATCTGGCCGAGGCAATCATCTGCAGCAACAAATAACTTATGAGCCGTTTCGAGACTAACACGAGCGGTTTGGAAGGAGGTGGTGAGCTCACAAATGCCACGCCAATAGTTGAGCCAGCTATTTGATCCTACAATCTCCGATGGCAGGCTATCTAGCCAGCCGAGTAATGTCTTGAAGCGAGATTGCGATACCAATAGGGCCGCCACCGAAGATATCAGCAATGCTGCATCAGTCCACGCGCGCGCTTGCAACAGCAAGGTGATCGCACCTTCAGAATCACCGTCGGCCGAGAGCGCATGACTGGCAAGCAGGAGGGATTGATTTCGCTCGTTCGGTGTGGTGCTTTCAGTCAAACGAGCGCGCAGGAATGCGCCGAAAAGGGGATGGTAATAATAGGTGTTCGACGCCGGCCGATACATCGTGAACGCATTCTGGCGCGTAAGTCGATCGAGAATCTTTGCAGCGTTCTTTCGGTTTGTTACTTGGTTCGCGACGGCTACCGAGAAGTGGTCAAACCAACATGTATTAAGTAGGAAATGCTGTAGCGACTGGTCCAGTCGGTTGAATACCTCTGCGGCAAGGTAGTCGAAGACTGTTTGAGAATCTCCGCGCAAATGAGCATTGCTTGTGGCGTCAAAGGAAGGCTGCTGACTCAGCATAAGAGTAAAGGCCGCCGGCCATCCTTCGGTCGCCGCGTAGATCTTGTCAACGTATGCCCGACTAAACAGCCGCCGCCGCCGCTGACGAAGCTTTGCGATGGCGCCAGCTTCCGCGCGAGAAAGTCGAAAGCGGTCCCACAGGATGCATTTCATTGCTTCGTTTGCTCGAAGGCGCGCGAGCTCCGGTCTCGGCTCGTTGCGGCTAATGACCACAAGCTTCACGTGATCCGGTATTTGCTCCATGATAATCGGCAGCAAACTTGTCGCCGCGCCGTCGGATCCTATGTCTTGCCAGTTGTCGAAGACGAACACCGCTCCTCGCGGAAGCCCTGCGAAGAAAGCGCGAAAAAAGTTCCTAGTAAACGTCGGAATTGCGCTCAGATGCTCAGATTGGAAGGATGGCAGGACCGAGTGCTCAGACACGGCACGCTGACGTCTTGCAAGACTCAGGTAATAAAAGAACGAGGCAATATCAGCGTCACCCTCGTCGCATTGATACCAAATTGCTGGCTTGCGTCGAGCACGCAGATAGCCAGACACGACGGTCGTCTTGCCATACCCCGCAGGCGCCGATACCCACAGCACGCGCGCGACGTCGAGTCGATCAAGGTGCGCATAGAGACGCTGGCGTGGATAGCTGCCGGCGACTCTTGGCATTGTGAATTTTGCCAAGCCGCGTGTCGGTCGGCGGCGAGTCGAGCCTCTGACGCGAGTTGGTCTGCTGACGGTATCCGCATTCATGACTAGTCCGTCGATCCTTTTCGAGCAGTATACGTGCGACATGTAAAAAGAGCCCATACGTTTGATGCAGGGCAACATGAAAGTACCGGCGGTCCCTCCGTGACACCGTTTGGGCTCCCATATCGCTTGAGAGCGAGCCTTGGGCTTATGCGCTGAGCCGCGCTAACGGCTCATAGCTCAAACTGGTTAACGGATCCGGGAACTTGTTAGACCTGAGGTCTTGCCGCCGGTGCAGCGAAGCTCGCGGATGTGCAGCGTGGCTGGTTGAACTGATGAGCTGATTGCCAAGGATCTTAATGATCCAATCCTTCGCGGCTTAGCGGGATTGACCCGCGGCTGGATACATATCGCGGAAAGAAGCTAAGAGAGAACGTTAGCTAATAAGACTCTAGCCCTCAACAGCGGAGCCATTAAAAGCTGCGGGTAAGCATTACAGCGAGGGCGTAGGTGAGTCGGGAATCGGAGCGTCCCCAAACGGAACGGGCGGCCGTAAAGCTGAGCATGTTGCGGCCAAATACGTAATCACAGGCGGCCCCTATGTCGGCGTGTTCTTCCAGGCGGAACTTGTCGTGCAATTCCCAGATGGGATTGATGCCGCCGGTTGGGGTTCCCGGCCCGTATGGAATGATCTGCGAATCAGCATACCCATTTCCAAGTTTGATATCGCTGATAGCGCGTACGCTCAGATTTTGCTTCAAGAAATAGCCCAGATCCGCCCCAAAGGAGTTGTAGTTATTGTTGATCCCAAGCACGTGTTGGTTAAAAACATACTGGTAATGACCCAGATAGAATATGTTTGAGAAATCGAACTGGTGGGAAACGTCAACACCGACCCCAATGCGGCGCGTGCGCTGGCCGATGCCAGCTGAACCGTAGAATGGATAGTTATTGCTGGGAACGTACACATCAACCGATGGCGCTACTTCGTATCCGTCAAGATCGGCGTGGTAGCGCACACCAGCGTCCCAGTCCTGCCAATAACCGTGATAATGACCATTGTCGACTTCAGTCGGAGCGCAGTTCGGTGGGCATGGAAGCTGCGGATGCGCGAATTGCCCCGTATATTGGGAGGAAATGTATGGAATACCTAGGTGAATATCCCATTGACTCGCAACGAAATAGGCCGCGTTAAGCTGCAAGGAGTAAAAGCGAACATTGCCGGAATTAGATCCTGCCGGACCATCGTAGTCCCCGTGAGAGTACAGGTCCTGTCCCTGAATGCTTACCCAGCCATGTCCTTGAGGGGCATCCAGGTTGCTGGGTGAAGGCGTCTGAGCCTCATACTCACTATCCGCAGCAATGGCGCCCGAAATCATCGCGCAAACTAAAAGGAGAGCCAGCGTAACGCGGCGCACTGTCATGCTAGTTCCTCTGGATAATTAGGATTTTCGCTCCCGCATAGTCCGCTCTATTGACTTAAGATACTTGTCAACGCCGTCGCTCTGGTACACATACTGCGGAAAGCGTGCGGCGTCGGATTTGTCACCACCGTCAATGACGGCGATCAAAGTCGGCACCTGCGTGGAAGCGGCCAAGTGCGCGGTTAGCGACTCCATTTCCTTTGGACTAGCGATAATCAAGTCGAAATGCCGTGAGGTCAGCGCATCGACTGCGGCCGGCTCTTCCGCGACCACTGTTAGGTGGTGCCCCGCATGTTCCAAACCCGCGGAGATCTGTTTGCTTGAGTCTGCTTCCGAGCTAAAGAGCAGTATGTCAGCGGGACGGCGTGTGGAAAAATCATGATAGCGCATGCCCGTTTTTGACTGGATCATGCTCTCACCGCATGCAAAGGTAACTGACGCGCTCGAAATTAGAGCGATCGTCAAGAAGATTTTACGAGTCTTATACATGGCGCGTCCTTATGTAAGAGTCAAGTCAGAGCACATTGCTATTGAGCAAGCACAACATCAGTTGCGCTGCAGCGATGGTAAACGAAACGCTCGCCTTAAAGAATATCCACGTGCTCAATTCGGCAAACAGGTCTCGACACCCAGGCAGTCCGGAGCGGGATTGTGCCGCGCAGCGTCTTTCCGATGACTTTCTGATTTGCGGCTCGCGTTGGAGCGTCGTCTTGCAGTGGTTGAAACTTCCCGCCGCGAACCACAAATCGAGCATCAAGAGCGTGCGGCGTCTTCGGCGCCTGGTACAAGTCTCACGGTGATGCGGGGCTGTGCGACCGCCCTCGTATACCGCTGCGTAGCCCTCGAGCTACGTCCCGTGAGGTGATTTCCAAGATCATTTACCTTCGGCAGCGCTACCACTTTGGACCGGGACGGATCGCCGCTTATCTGCGGCGCTTTCACCAGGTGGCAATTGCGACCTCCACCGTGCACCGCATTCTGATCCGCCACGGGATGAACCGCCTGCCGGCTAACCAGAAGCGTAGGCCCATTGGGCGAGCCTGGAAGCGATACGAGAAGCCCCAGCCCGGGCATCGATTGCAGCTGGACGTGAAGTTCCTGGAGCGGATCGCAGGCACCGCAAAGCGTCTCTACCAGTTCACTGCCATCGATGATTGCACGCGTATCCGAGTGCTCAAGATCTACGACGCCTGCAACCAGAGTTCGGCCATTCGCTTTGTGAATGAGGTCCTCCGCCGGCTTCCCTTCCGCGTGCTCGTCATCCAGACCGACAATGGCGGCGAGTTCCAGTCCCGTTTTCACTGGCATCTCGAAGCGCAGGACATTCGCCATGTCTATATCCGACCCAGGACGCCGCACTTGAATGGAAAGGTCGAGCGCTCACATCGCGTCGATCAACAGGAGTTTTACCAGCTCCTAGACAAAGACGGCATTGCCGACGACATCCACCTGTTCAACGACAAGCTTCGCGAGTGGGAGAACTATTACAATTACCATCGACCCCATGGAGCCCTCGACGGGCAAACGCCTTACGAGCGGCTTCTGGCAAAATCCACTGCCAGTGTGTCACCGAAGTCTTGAGACCTTACACCCGGCAAGGACCTCGGGGCAGCAGGATTTGAACCTGCGACCCTCTGCTCCCAAAGCAGATGCGCTACCAGACTGCGCCATGCCCCGATCTGGTCACATCCTAACACCTCGAAGACGGCGCGCAACGGCACACAGCGCTATGTTCCGTAGCGAACGGCGCGAATGATGAAAACCGTACCCAGGATCAGAAACAGGGCACTGGCGACGTAGTGAAGAGCTTTGAGCGGCAGACGCTGCGCGAAGGCCTGCCCGAGAAATACGACAGGGGCATTGGCGAGCAACATGCCTGTGGTTGTCCCGGCGACTACGGCGGTCAGATTGGAATATGCCGCGGCGAGCGCGACAGTCGCGATCTGCGTCTTGTCGCCGATCTCGGCAATGAAGAACGCGATGGTGGTCGCGGCAAAGGCGCTCGTGCGACGCACCCCGGGCGAGTCCTCCTCCAAGGTGTCTGGCTTGAGCGTCCAAAGAGCCATGCCAATCATGCTCACCCCGACCACGCCGTCCAAAAGCGCTGGGGTCAGATAGTGCCCCAGACGGACGCCGATGAGCCCGGCGACCGCGTGATTCGCGAGCGTCGCGCAGAGTACACCCGCGAGAATCGGCCACGGCTTGCGAAACCGTGCGGCCAGCATCAACGCGAGTAACTGCGTTCGGTCGCCCATCTCGGCAAGCGCCACGGTCGAAATCGACACGAGGAAGGATTCCATCGGGGGTCTCCAGTGCGAGCGGGGCATAGACCACGGCCGGTACCTGGGCCGCTCGCCGCCCGAGGTCCTGCCGTTGGTCTTGCCATGCCCGAAGGCCCCGAACGCCACAGGCCGCAGCCCAAGTGTGTTGACGTACGGCCCGGTTACGCCGGGCGGCTACTCCCGAAGGAGAAAGCGCTTTGTACCTCATGACGGTAAGCCTGGCAACGGCTCGGGCGCCGTGGCTTTGACGGAGCGCGCGATCGCGACTTTCTTCGAATCCGTCGGTGCAGCGCGCGCGCCGGCTTTGAACCTTTAGCGCGCGGCCGGGAACCCATCGATCAAGGTACCGGAGTCGGATCCACGCGCATGTCCGCGTGCCGTCGACACTGCTTCTACATCAGGACAACAACGGGCGCGCCTCGCCAGACGACGATTTCGCGGGCAGCGACGCTATGACGGCGAGCGACACTAAATTGGCCGAACTTTGCGTGAAATCGTATAGAAATCCCTCGCCCTGCGTTCGAAAGCAGCGGCGCTGCGACTGGCCACCCCGTACCGTGAGCTCGCCTGGATTCAACAGGTGAGTTTCCCGCCTGCAACGCCCGCGCACTTCGATTCGCGGATCGATCGTCTGCCACTTGCTACCCTGTACCTCACGGAACGTTGCAATTCACGTTGCGTCACCTGCGACTACTGGCGCCACGGCAGCGCTGACACGAACCTGGCATCGGTCGAGCGACTGCTGCCGAGCCTTGAGCGCTTGCAAACCCGTGTCGTGCTGTTATCAGGCGGTGAACCGCTGCTGAACCGCGAATGGCAGGCCATTGCCGAGATCCTGAGGACAAGCGGCATAAGGACCTGGCTTCTGACCTCCGGGCTCTCGCTCCTCAAGCATGCGCGACGCGCGGGCCAACTCTTCGACGCCATCACCGTATCGCTCGACGGGACGAATCGCGAAACGTATAGCGCCATTCGGGGCCTGGACGCCTTTGACAAGGTTTGCGCGGGAATCGCTGCGGCCGCGAGCACCGGTGCGCCGGTCAGCGTGCGCGTGACGGTGCAGCGCGCCAACTATCGACAGCTTCCCGCATTTGTGGACATCGCGCGCCAGGCCGGCGCGCGTCAGGTCTCCTTTCTCGCAGTCGACGTCGCAAGCCCGCACGCATTTGGACGCACTGATGACTTCGGCGCGGACGTCGCTCTCAAGCCTGAGGACCTGCCCGTGCTCGAGCAGATTCTGTGCACCCTGGAGAACGACTATGCCGACGCCTTGCGCTCAGGATTCATCGCGGAGAGTCCCAGAAAGCTGCGAAACATTCATCAATACTTTAGCGCCGTCTGCGGGACTGCGGCGTTTCCGCCGGTGCGCTGCAACGCGCCTGAGTTCTCTTGCGTCATTGACGCGCAGGGCCGAGTCAGCCCCTGCTTCTTCATTCCCGGCCCCGCCGGGACCGTGGGGCAGGAGGATCTCGAAAGCCTCCTGAACAGTGACTCGATGATTGCGCTGCGCCAGAGCATTCGCACTGGAGCTCGTCCCGAATGCGAAAAATGTGTGTGCTCACTGTGGCGCGAGCCTGGCAGTCGTGTCTCCAACTTTCTCTTACAGCGGCAAGTCAATGCTTGATCGAGCGCAGAAACCTTGTGTGTCCACCCTTTCGGCTTTGGATGAGCCTGCACGCTTGCCATTGATCGGCGGACTCATCGGCAAGGCAATGACCTTTGCCTACAGGCTCGCCGGGAAGGATCGCTACGACGATTATCGCATCGAGTGGGTGCTCGGTATGCCCTTCGTCGTCGTGCCGAGCGTGTTCAATCCGAAGGTGCCGCGCACCGGTGAGTTCCTCGCGTCGCAGATCAATCTGCCGCTCGTGAATCGCAATACGGTCGTGCTCGACATGGGCACGGGTTGCGGAGTCGGCGCGGTGTTCGCCGCTCGATACGCGCGCCGTGTCGTCGCTGTGGACATCAACGTCGCCGCAGTTCGCTGTGCCGCAATCAACGCGCAGCTTAATCATCTGGAGCACAAGATCGACGTACGGCACGGCGATCTATTCGCGCCCGTGTCGGCAGAGCGCTTCGATCTCGTTCTGTTCAATCCGCCGTTCCTGCGCGGCTCGCCGCGCGATGACCGCGATCGCGCCTGGCGCTCGAGCGACGTCGCGGAGCGATTTGCGGCTGACCTCGGCGCTCACCTGAAGCCCGGCGGATCCGCGCTCGTACTCCTGTCGAGCTTTGGTGATGCAGGCCGCTTTCTCGAGGAGTTCTGCAGGCATGACTTCACCA
>Ga0302177_10002065_pt1 | contig 14216 bp, 14 predicted proteins | sample I_Palsa_E1_2_FD_198780 | JGI IMG/M metagenome (GOLD analysis project Ga0302177, IMG submission 198780) | Peat permafrost microbial communities from Stordalen Mire near Abisko, Sweden - I_Palsa_E1_2 | ecosystem: Environmental > Terrestrial > Soil > Palsa > Peat permafrost | place: Sweden... | reverse complement strand
GACCACCGTTGCACGATCGCTATAGCGCACGTCGCGGTACCTACCGCGTGCTCTACAGAATCGACGACGAGCAGCAGCAAGTCACTGTAGTCGGCGTGTTCAGCCGCGCGGATGCATACCGTCCATCGCCCTGACGAACGGCAGCGTCCACGCTTGTGCGTCGCCCTCTGCGGCCAATGCCACGGCTCTTGGCGCCGTCAAGACTCGAAAACGAAACCGCAGGTAACGAGCGGTACTGAACGGGAACCAGACGGAACGAAACCTCAGGTAAGACGGTGAATTGCCTGGTCAGAGCACGGGTTCGAATCCCCTTAGCTCAGCCAATACGGCGGCGGCGCGTGAGCTGGGTGTCTGATCGCCCGGCCAGTCATCACTTTGGCGCAGGCGCCCCAGCGCGCAAGTCGGTCCGTTGCGCAGTCGGGCTTTTCGTCGCATTCATGCGGCTATGCCCGGCATCGACTCGAGACTTAACGTCTCGGGTCAAACACGACCTTGAACACCTGATCTCTTCTGTGAGAGAAGATCTCGTACCCTTGGATCGCTTGATGGAGGGGGAGACGGTGGGTGAAGACGTCGTTACCGAGATCGAGTTTGCCTTGTTCCAGCAGTGGGAAAAGCCGGTCCCACATGAGGGGAACGTCCGTCGTGCCGAAACGAAGCGTGAGGTTGCGGATCCCGAGTTCGATCGGGTTGATGGGCACTGCGATATCAGTGATCAAGCCTATGACTGACACGGTGCCACCGATGCGAGCGCTTCGCATGGATTCGACCAGGGTTTCGGCGCTTCCTACGGCTTCGATGACGCAGTCGGCGCCTCGTCCGCCGGTCAATTCGGCGACCTGAGCCGATGGCAGAGCGACGGTTGGGTCGAATACTTCTGCTCCCAGTTCCTTGGCGCGGTCGCGGCGGTCCGCCAGTTTGTCGAATGCCATCACTCGCGTGGGAGAGTAGGTTAGCGCGTTGGCCATGGCGCTGAGTCCTATTGGCCCTAAGCCGATCACGGCGACAGTGGCGCCGGGTGCTATTGAGGCGTTGCGTGCTGCGAATGCCCCGGTTGGTAGCACATCGGTCATGAGGACGGCCTGGTCGTCGCTGATCCAGTTTGGCAATTTACGCAACACGCGATCCGCGTGCGGGATTGCCACCAGTTGAGCTTGGCCGCCTGGGATTTCGCGCAGTGTCCCGAAGTTGACCCAACCGCGCATGCATCCTGTGGGCCGGAGCTCATGGCAAGGCCCGCAGTGGCCGCAGCCGTACAACGCCATGTTGATAACGCGATCACCGACGCGCAATCTGGTGACGTCTTTGCCCACCTCGACTACAGTCCCAAGGAATTCGTGACCGGGTCGGACTCCGCTGAAATCGCCGAAGTCGCCCCAATAGAAGTGGAGATCAGACCCGCAGATCGAGGTTTGGTCAACCTCGACGATCGCGGACTGCTCGTCGAAGAGAACGGGATCAGGGAAATCGCGGACAGCGACCTTGCGCTCGCCCTCGAACACGACCGCCTTCACCGCTCCTGTATCCCCTCGGTGTTGAGCGCCGTGAGATCGGGAATCGCGAATTCGGTTGTTACATCGTGTCCGTAGGCCGTTTCGGCGATGGCTACCATGCTCGGCATCACCGGGATGTTCAGTCCGCCGTCGGCGCCGAACACTTGGCCGGTGATCCATGCAGCTTCGTCGCTGGCGAGGAAGGTCACAACATGGCCGATATCTTGGGGCGTGCCGGCCCGTCCCAGCGGAGTAGCGCGCCGCAGCGTGCGGTCAAGGTTCTCCGGGGTAACGAGGGACATGATTTCGGTCGGTATGTAGCCAGGTTGCACGCTGTTGACGCGGATATTGTGCGGCGCGAGTTCGACTGCTGCAGAGCGAGTCAGCATGTCCACGGCGGCCTTGGAAGTCACATAGGCCGCCAGCCAGGGCTGCACCTTGGTCGCCGACGTCGAGGAGATCGTGGTGATGGAACCTCCGCCTTGACCGCGCATGATGAGTCCGGCGTGCTTGATGCAGAGGGCCGTTCCGATGACATTCAAGCGGAGAACGTAGTCCCAAGCCTCGGTCCCCAACTGCATGATTGCACCGGGAAAGCCGCTGCCGGCGTTGGCGACTAACACATCGAGGGTTTGTCCATCGGCGGCGAACGCCACCGCTCTCTCGACCTGCTTTTCGTCGGTCACGTCACATACGACCAAGGTGGCCCTGCCCGCGGGAGCATCGAGCCGTTTGAGGGCATCTTCGAGGACGTCTTCTCGTCGGCCAGCAATCGTGACGTGTGCGCCCGCCGCGAGCAGGGCTTCAGCGCAGCCGAATCCGATGCCAGTACCGCCGCCGGTCACCAGAGCTCGTCGTCCGTCGAGATTGGTCATGGCAAGGGGCTCCTCAGCCTCGTCGTTCTATTGCGACATTGAAGGTTTCGCGATAGCCAGCGAATCGCTCGTCTAACGCGGTTCGATTCAGCCTGAAGTCCACGGCGGTGTATCGGTGGACGCCGTAATGATGTTGCGGCCTTGCTGAGATAAGTTCCTTCATCGCCGCCTCGATCGCCGGGAGCAAAGGACGATCCAGTTGCTCGTAGACGGAACGCACCGTTGCCAGCGGGTCGCGGACCAAGTCCGGATAAGCCACATGGATCATGGACGAAGGCCCTCGCCCCTGGTGATACGCCGTCAGGCCGTCGGCGCACCGGGAGACGAATTCGGTTGTGACCTCGCCGATCACGGCGCGGTCGGTCCCGTCGCTCGTTTTCTCATTGAGGAAGGCGGTGAGGCTGGCCGTCGAGGCAGTACACACGGCCGGGTCCCGATGCGTGACGATGAACGTTGCGTCAGGATACGTCTTTTTGAACTCTTCCAATGCGTAGCCGTGTTGTGGTCCTTTGAGATTCCAGCGACCGGGTGCCCTGGACTGCAGCAGCTGCAGCGCCCGCCGATGGTAGGCATACGCCGGACATGGGTCTGCAGACAAGATCCAACGGAAATAGCTGGGTACGAAATAGACGGTAGTAAACACGGTGCTGTTAAACGCATGCGCGAGCAGCGTGTTGCACTCCACGGGGGCGTCGGGCGGATCGTGGTGGATGGCCTTGAATCCGGGTAGCACCAAGTCGCTCACAGCGTCCATGTCGATGGCTGTTCGATAGCGCGGATCGGTCCCGTAGGTCGCTGATTCGGGAGGCGGCACCGACTCGAGAGCTTCCCATCGCAATAGGGACCGCAGACCATCGTCCTTGCCGAGAAGATGGCTGAGCAGGGTGGTCCCTGACCGCGACATGCCGACGACCACGATCGGTGCTTCGACCCGCTCGGCGGCCACCTCGGGGTGAGCGGCTCGCCAAGCCTCGACCTGTAGGCGGTTGGTCAGTGTCGATATCAAAAATGACTCGGCCATCACCGACCCCAGCTCCGACAAGCGAGCTTCGTGGTTGAGGCTCTCGACCAACTGGGCGAGCCCGTCCTGAAACGAGGGGTCGCCGTAATCGTCGGTTTCCGCTGCATCGGCGGCACGCTCGAGCAGTGCGTCGACTTCGAACATCCGTGAGGCCTCCTCGCCTCTAATTCTCAGATTGATTATTAAAATTCTTATGGTTAAAGTCAATCCGTGATGGCAGTAGCCCCGCACCGTGCAGCACGGGCCCTCGGTCGGAGTCGAAGAGGACGCCCGGCACGGGTCGATGCCGATGCGATCGCGGACGCGGTTCTGCAGATCGGTGTTGACGAGGCGACCATGGATCGCGTTGCTGAGCGACTCGGCTTGAGCGTTCCCGGTCTGTACCACCACGTGCGAGGGCGAGATGACTTGCTACGCCTCGCCGCGCAGCGGGCCATGAGCCGCAGCGAGCCACCCGTGTACGCCGGTGAGCATTGGAGCGACTGGCTTGCCGTCAACGCTCGCTATGTCCGTGGGGCCTTCGCCTCGCAGCCGGCGCTGCTGGAACAGTTCGTCGCCGGCGCGATCGATGACGACACGCAACTCGCGTTAGTCGATGAGGCGCTGAACGTGCTTTGCCAGCAAGGCTTCACACCCGAACAAGCACTCAGTGCCTGGGCGGCCGCGACCGACATGGCCTTGGGGAGCGGCATTGAGCAGGTTCGTGAACGACGCAAGACCGCCGACGGGCGTGCCTGGCCGGCGCTCATCCTGGCCGCTTCTGGTCGGCGTGCCACGTCGAAGTTCGCGGTACTTCCCGCGGTTGCCCTACTCGATCCCTACAGCGATGACGCTTTTGAGGAACGGCTGAAGCTCTTGGTATCGGGAATCGCCGCTCGCTACGGGTTTGATCTCCGCGAGTGATGGGGGCGCCGTGACGGATTGGAACAGCCGACTCGAAGAGGCGTCGACTGCTTGGAGTGCCTGGTGCCGCGCTGTCGAATCCGCCGGAATCGATGCTCTCGCCAAGACCATCACTCACGATGAGATTGACCTGGCTGAGGGGGTTCGTCACCTGGCCCGGATGGCGCGACTGACGCTGTTCAGCGCTACCGAGAACCGGAGCACCGCAAACCCTTACTTCTGGCCTGCGCTTGACCCGCACCTGAAGATGGGCGGTGACAATCCCCAAGGCCTCTATCTTTCTGCGCCCATCAATGGAACGGACACCTTCCGGATCAGTGGGACCTGCGGTTCGGCCCGCTGGGTTTCCTGCATCCTCGGACGCTCACCCGCCGCCGTGCAGGCAGGACTGGCCCCTTTCGGCAACGCCATCTTTCTGCCCGACGTGGTCGCCCGCTCGGATGGCACCTTCGAAATCTTCGTCGCCCCACAGCGGCCCGACGGTGCAGCGAACTGGATCGAAAGCGACGAGTGGGCGGTGTCGGTATTGCTGCGGCAGTTCTTCGGAACGCTCGACGATGTCGACCCGATGGAGCAGCTGCAGATCGAGAACCTCAGCTCCGGCGACCAGACGACAGCGCCGCTGGGCGTCGATGAGATCGTCGAGCAAATGGCCAGGGCCGCAGCACTGTTCTCCATTCTCGTGCCGCTGATGCAGTCCGAGATGGTCGGAAAAGGCTCGGCGAAGAACGATTTCGTGACCGACATCGGCGATCCCACCTCAATCAGCGGGGGAGTGCCCGGAGGCAACGCCGTTACCGCAAGGTGGGCGCTGGAACCCGATGAGGCGCTCGTCGTCGAGGTGACACCCCCAACGCCGTGCGGTTACTGGGACGTGCAGGTCGGCAACGGCTGGTACGAGTCGTTCGACTATCGCAACATCTTCAGCGGGTTCACTTGCGAGAACGCCCATGTGAACCAGGATGGCTCGGTCACCATCGTCGTGGCCCAAGAAGACCCGGGCACCGTCAACTGGCTCGAGACCGCCCACCACCGAGAGGGTCATATCGCGATCCGCTGGCAGCTATCCGACGGCCACCTGCCCATCCCTCGCTGCACCGTCGTGAAAGTCACCGAAGTGGCCAAGGGCGCGGACCTGCCGACCGTGTCGCCGGCGCAGCGAACGCAGGAAAGGCGAAAGCTTTCGCAGTCCTTCGATATTCGCTTTGGACAATGACGTGTCAGCCAAGGAGAACCTGGTGAACCCCGCTTACAACATCGACCTCACTGTCGGTCCCCTTTCGTTTCCCGCCCGCAGCGCGGGACCGTCAGACGGGCAACTCGTTCTATTGCTGCATGGCTTCCCGGAATCCTCGTGGGAATGGCACAACCAGATAGACGCGCTGGCGTCAGTCGGATATCGCGCCGTCGCACCCGAACAGCGCGGCTATTCACCTGCAGCGCGCCCGGAGAAGATCGAGGACTACTCCATCGACCTGCTTGTCGGTGATGTCATCGGCATGGCGGATGCTTTGGGTGCCAGCACCTTTCACCTGGTCGGTCACGATTGGGGCGCGATCGTCGCGTGGCATGTAGCGGCGACTCACCCGGAACGGCTCGAGACTCTGACCATTGTCTCGGTGCCCCATCCGACCGCATGGGCTGCGGCCTTCGCGGACCCCACGAGCGATCAGCCCCAGCGCTCGGCATACCTGCCGGAAATGAAAAGGGTGGGCTCCGAAGACAATATGGGCGAAGAATTCCTACGATTCGCTTTCGATAACAGCGGCCTCGCCGGGTTCGACACCAAGCCGCATATCGCCGTGTTGGGCGACCGCGCGGCAATGCGGGCCGCTCTGAACTGGTATCGGGCCTACGATTTCACAGCCATGGAGCTTCCCGACATCACCGTCCCGACGCTGTTCGTATGGTCGCCGGAGGACGTGGCCATCGCCCGCGAAGGCGCCGAACTCACCGGCCGCCATGTCGACGCACCGTACCGGTTCGAAGTCATCGAAGATATCGGTCATTGGATCCCTGAGTTGGCCGCCGCGGATTTCTCCGCCATGCTCCTTGAGCACCTCGCAGCCCACACGACCGAGTCAGCAGTTCCGCTGACATGACGACGCCTGCAGTCGACACGGTCGAGCAGATCGACGCGCAGTGGTTGACCGCGGGGCTTCGCGACGGCGGGATCGACGCGACTGTGCGCAGCGTGGCGTCGGAACCGGTTGGCACCGGGCAGATGGGCTCGTGCTTTCGGTTGCGGATCGACTACGCCGCCGGCGACGGACCCCAACGGCTCATCGTCAAGCTCCCGGCTGCGGATCTCAACAGCAGGGCGGCCGGATCCTTGAGTTATCGCTGCGAAACCAGTTTCTACCGGGAGTTCGCCCATCTCATCACAGCGCGTATCCCGCAATGCTTCCTCAGCGTCACAGACGAAGCCAACAACGGCTTCACCTTGCTGCTGGAGGACGTCGCCCCCGCGGAAGCGGGAGATCAAATCGCCGGCTGCTCGATCGAGGCGGCGCGTGCTGCCGCCATAAACATCGCCGGATTGCACGCACCGACGTGGAACTCGCCGTCCGTGCGCGAGCTCGACTGGGCGATTCCGGACCTGACCGCTATGCCGGAATTCACCGGCGAGCTACTGGCCAATGCCACCAAGCAATTTCTCGAGCGCTACACCGTTGACCGGGCGACGGCCTCGGTGTTGCAGCGGTATTCCGATGAGTTCGTTGCGTGGGCGACCGGCCGACGTGAGCCGTACTCAATGCTGCACGGCGACTACCGACTAGACAATCTGCTCTTCCCCAAGCCCGACACGCCTGATCGAGTGATTGCGGTGGACTGGCAGGTCGTCTCGTTCGGACTGCCTTTGCGTGACGTCACGCTGCTCGTTGCCACTGGCCTTTCAACCTCGGATCGCCGCGCAGGTGAACGTAGCATCGTCGATGCGTACCATCGTCGACTTGTCGAACTCGGAGTCACCGACTACGACGGCGAAACCTGCTGGGAAGACTACCGATATGCGCTTTTTCAAGCCCCGTTCATCACCGTCTTGGGTGCCCTTGTCGCTCAGCCCACGGAGCGCGGCGATCGGATGTTCACCGTCATGGCGGAGCGATCCGCGACCGCAATCGCCGACCTCGACGCGTTCTCGCTGTTCGCGACGTGACCACGACAGCGGCACCCTGATGCGTGCCGGACGACTCACAGATGACCACGTCTCCAAGGTCGTCAAGAGTGCTGACCGGCGAAGTCGCCAAACTCTGAACCCAAGGAGAAACGGTGCTCAGTCCATTCGACGACTACCCGATCCACCCGTCGGCCGATCCGATCGCCACCCCGGCGAGTGGTGACCCGAACCACTACGACCGGTACTGGTTCAACGGTCACCAGCGTGATGGCGACTTCTACTTCGGCGCCGCCATGGGCCACTACCCGGTTCGCGGCATCATCGACGCGGCCTTCAGTCTGGTCAAAGACGGAATCGAGCACTCCCTCTTCGCCTCCGGCGCGATGCCACTGGACCGCGCGACCAACGTCGGCCCGATCCGTATCGAGGTGCGTGAACCGATGCGCGCCATCCGCTTCGTCGTCGAGCCCAACGAACACGGCATCAGCTGCGACTTGACCTTTCGAGCGACCACCGTCGCCATCGAAGAACCCCGGCAACAGCGTCGAAGCGCGGAAGGAATCCTCCTCACCGACCACAGCCGTCTCACTCAGTGGGGCGCCTGGGAGGGAACGGTCATCGTGGACGGTAACGAGCTACGCATCGACCCGGCCGATGTCTCAGGCACCCGCGACCGGTCTTGGGGGCTACGACCCGTCGGTGAGCAGGTGCAGGTGCTCCGTCAGCCGATGCCGTTTCAAGTCTTCTGGCTCTGGGCGCCAATGCATTTCGGAGACCGATTCACTCACCTGGCTCTTCATGAGCACGAAGACGGCCGCCGATGGCTCGAGACCGCACTTGTCCTCGACCGCATCCCGCCAGGCGCATCGCCCTACGGCAACGCCGGTGTGCGGGAGTGCAGCGACATCGATTACGAACTCGATTGGGAACCCGGGCGGAGAGAAATCAAACGAGCGCGGCTCTCGTTCCATGATCCGATCGAGGGCAAGATGCAAGTAGAAGTCGAGAAGGTGTTCACCTTCCGCATGCGTGGCATCGGCTACTGGCATCCGTCCTGGAGTCACGGTTCTTTCCATGGGCAGCTCGAAACCGGCCGCGAATCAATACGTCTCGACGACTTCGATCCGACCGACTTCGCCTCCATCCACTTGCAGAACCTCGTTATTGCCAAGATGGGTGACCGCCGCGGCGTCGGTGTTGTTGAGCAGATCGCCCTCGGTCCTCACCAACCCACACGGCTGACGGGGTTTCTCGACGGCCACCCCGGTGGTTCGGCTTCTTGACGCCGTCAAGACCCGAGAACGAAGCCGCAGGTAACGAGCAGGACTGAACCGGAATGAGACGCAGGGAAACTCCAGGCCGAGCAGTATTTCCGCAGGTCAAGGCAGGGGTTCGAGTCCCCTTAGCTCCACTATGTGATGAGTCGGGTCATCGGTTACACATGAGTCGCGTCATCGGCTTAGCTCACCCAGGCAGAGAACACCGAGGCGTACGCCATCGGGAGGCTACCGCGCCGCGCAATCTCGTCGCCGCGGTTGCGGGCTCAGCTCGTCGAGCAACTCAAGGCGGACGCCGGCTTCTTGCGCCGCAATGACCACGGCCTCCGGGCCTCGGTTGTTGGTCACCGAGTGCCTACCGTGACCCGACGTTCGAGGCCCCGACCCTTGCAGTTATCCAATTGACCAGTGCTGACCCGGTATTCGCGGTGGGTGAACATGGCAAGAAGCCGGTCTTGATTGCGCCCAACAGATGGAGCGTTCCTATCGACGGTACCGGTGATCGACGCTTGGCTGAGACCGCAAAAAGCTACAGGGCGTTCTGTCCGGTTTGTTAGACGAGCTGTCCGGCCTAGTATATGCTTTCGTGATTCCGTGATCTGCTCCGCTCTGAACGGCGTCAACGCCGCAATTAGGCAAGACCACGACGACTAGGCAACGAGAGCCGAACTGCCCTAATACAATAACGCCATAATTACACCACCAGAAGCGACGGCCCGCGTGGCCACGCACCGAGCTCCAGGGGGCACTGTGCCGGACAGCCTGGCTCTCGTCAGTTCGGTCGCCAGCCAACTGCTGGAAGCAACCGCAACAACCGCTGCTCAGGTGAGCGGACAGGTGCTGGCGAGGCTCGTCGAGCACTTCGATTTGGATTACAGCTTCTTACGCCACAACGACCACGACATCGGGGCCTCCGTGTTGGTCGCGGAGTGGCCACCGCGGTCCAACGTTCCCGACCCGGATCCCCTGGCCGTTATCCACTTCAGCAGCGCCGACCCCGTACTCGCGCAAGGCGAGCGAGCCAAGAAATCAATCGTGATCAAGCCCGATCAGATGGAGGGTGCTTACCAGCATTGGATCGCGGAACGCCGCCACGCCGCGTCGCCCACGGTGGCTGTCGCACCACTGGTTGCAAGGCAAGTGACAACCGGGGCGCTGGGCATCGTCAAATTCGGTGGCAGGAAGTGGAACTGGAAGCCGGAAGTGATCAGTACGCTCGAGGCCGTCGCGTGCATGTTTGCAGGGGTACAGGCCCGCACCGCCGCTGAACAAAAGCTTCGCTATCTCGCCGATCATGATGATCTGACCGGTTTGCGCAATCGTCGAGCGCTTGTTGCGCACCTTGCCGACAGACTCGCAGCGGGACAGCCCGGACCTGTCCCCATGTTGTATTTCGACCTCGACCGGCTGAAGGCGATCAACGATTGCTTCGGCCATACCGTCGGCGATTGGTTCATCCAGATATTTGCCGAGCGGCTTCGTACGTCCGCCGGAAACCCGAGCATGATCGCTCGGCTGGGCGGGGACGAGTTCGTCGTCGTTCCGGATCGGCCGATGCCAATCGATACCGCGGAATTGTTTGCTGATCAGCTGCTTACGACGGTGCGGGAACGCCTGTCGATAGGCGGTCATACGATCACCCGCACTGTCAGTATCGGGGTGGCAGTCGGGGTGCCGGGACGTGACGACGGCACCGATTTACTTCAACGCGCCGATGAAGCCGTCATGGCGGCCAAGCGCGCGGGCGGTAACCAGGTCACGGTGGCCCATGATGACATTTCCCTCAAGAGGCTTTTCCGCAACGACATTGAACTCCACCTTCAGGGCGACATCGAGAGCCAAGCGCTGCTGCTCCACTATCTGCCCGAGGTCGACTTGCGGAGCGGCGCCATCGTCGCGGCCGAGGCGCTCGTCCGTTTGCGGCACCCGACGCGAGGGCTGCTGCTACCGGATTCGTTCATCGGTATAGCCGAATCAATGGACCTCGCCGGGGAACTGGGCCGGTGGGTCCTGCGACGCGCCTGCGCCGAATTCAGCCAATGGCGATCACGGGGCGTGGGACAGATCGCGGTATTGCGCATCAATGTGTCGCCTCTGGAACTGGTCACCCGCGGTTTCGTCCGCAATGTTGCCGACACCATCGAGGAGTTTGGCATCGACGCCGGCTCACTGTGCCTGGAGATCACCGAGCGCGCAATGGTTCATGACATCGAAAGCACTCAGCGAACCCTCGCGGAGTTGAAGGAAGTCGGGGTCCAGATCGCTATCGACGACTTCGGCACCGGCTACGCTGTCTTGTCGCACCTGAAATCACTTCCAATCGATATGCTCAAGATCGACAGAGGATTCGTGCGTGACATAGGCACCAACGCCAATGATCTGGCGATCGTCCGCGCGATCATCGGGCTTGCTGAGGCGTTCGATCTCCAATTAGTTGCCGAGGGGGTCGAAACCCCGGCTGCCGCACGGACCTTGGTGCACCATGGATGCCACCGGGCGCAGGGTTTTCTGCTGTCGCGACCGATCCCGAGCAGCGCGATGGAGTCGTTGCTGACCGCGCATTATCTGCCCATGCCTTTCCTCGCGGACAGGGAGGCTTTGGCGGAGTTGTCTGGCGCGAGGAACGATGTTGCGTAGTGCCCGGGAAATTCACCCGATTGGCTGTCGTGTGCGCGATGCTCGTCGCCGTGAGCGGCTGTGGCGGACAACGCGATAGCGGACCGTTGCGTGCCATTGAGCCTGCCACGCGGCGGTGTGACGGCTCATCAGCATTGCAGTCATGGTCTCTCGCATCCGGCGATAGCGTCGAAGAACTGCAGTTCGAGTTCCATCGCCTGGTGATACAGGACGGCCAGGCGGTCGTGATCACCGCCGTAGCGGTCAAGCAGGCCCTCTACACGTCGGGCTAGGGCCTCGAACTGCGGGCTGGAGTAGGTCATCACCCACTCGCGATAAGGACTGTCGTGTTTTGTCTGAGCGGCCAGCTGCTGGCCGAGGTAGGCGTAGAGCCGCATGCACGGCGTCATCGCCGCCGCGATGTGGCCAACCGGCTCCAGTGCAGCGACCGCCAACAAGAAGTTGGTATACGCCGCGGTGGCCGGGTCGGCAGCTTGGTGAAGGTCGACGTCCCAGCGCGCGGCGTAGCCGCGGTGAAGGCGAAGCTCGTCGGCGGCGGCGTCGAGTAGCTCACTGAACGCAATCAGGCTGTCTTGGTCCGGGCTCTTTGCCAAAGCCAAGGCGTAGGCGCGAGAGAATGCGTCGAGGAAGGCAGCGTCCTGTCCTACGTAGTAGGCGAACGTAGCTCGGGCCAACTCTCCCGACGCGATGCCCTGGACGAATGTGTGCTCCAGCGCCGCCTGAGCCAGGACCCGGTTCCGGTGCCATAACGAGTCGGCAAGCGAGGCCACGAACTAAGCCTAAGGCTCGGCATGGCCTCGACCACCGAGGGCGTCGACGACCCGAATCGCGGCCGCGCTGGGACCCATGGATTGAGCCGGATCGTCAATCCGTGGACCGAGGCGCTGATCTTCTGGTCTGCCATCCCAATACCGTGCGGCACCGGCTGCGCCGAAGTGAACGGCGCACCGGCCGGCCACTCTCGCGTCCAAGAAGTGTCGCCGAACTCGGCCTGGCGTTCGAGGTGCATCGCATGCTCATGTAGGTCATGCCGGGCAGACGGCTTGTCTTACCTCACGTGTTCAGCTGAGTGATGAATGCGGTGATTTGGCGCGCCACCTGGCCGGGCACTTCTAGGGGCGACAGATGGCCCGTGTCCTCGAGGACGGTCGGGATGAGGGGCAGCAGGTGCTCAGCCAGGACGGCAGGCGGCTCGACGCGGTCGTGGTCGCCCGCGAGGACTAGGACCGGGACAGTGACGTTGGAAAGACCTCCGAGACATCTTGGGCCAGGCCGTATCTCGGCCACGCTAGTCGGGCCACCCGGCCGTCCATTAGCGAAGCCAGGGCTCGCGCCAGGCGGGGTGGCCGGTCAGCAGTTTGTCGGCGCCGGGCGGGCCCCAGGTGCCGGGCTGGTAGGACTCCACCGGTGGCGGCGCGTCCAGCAGGGGCTGGACGATGCGCCAGGTCTCGAGCACATCGTCTTGCCGGGTGAATTGGCTGGAGTCGCCTTTCATCGCGTCAGAGAGCAGTCGCTCGTAGGGTTCGGGGGCTTCGCCGAGTTCGTCGGCGAAGATCAAGGACAGGTCGACGGTGCGGGTGCGGTTGGCGCCGGGCGTTTTTGCCTGAATTACTAGGTCGGTGCCGGGTTTGGGGTCGATGCGCAAAATGAGCTCGTTGGCGTCAGGTATATGTGCGGTGATAGGCAGTCGGGGTGGCCTCTTGAAGATGACCCGAATCTCGGTGGCGCGCACCGGTAATCCCTTGCCTGCCCGGATGAAGAACGGAACCCCGGCCCAGCGCCAGTTGTCGATCTCCAGTCGTAGCGCCGCGAACGTCTCGGTCTGCGAGCCCTCTTGCACGCCTTTGATCGCTGCGTAGCCGTCGTATTGGCCGCGTACGTAGTGCTGGGGGTTGACAGCGGGGATGGCCCGGAACACCTCGACGCGTTTATCGCGCAGCCCATCGGCATCGGCCACGCCGGGCGGTTCAGCGGCGAACAACCCGATGAGCTGCAGCAGGTGGTTTTGCACAACGTCGCGCAGCGCCCCGACCGCGTCGTAGAAGCTGCCGCGGTCCTCGACCCCGAAGTTCTCTGCCATGGTGATCTGCACGCTGGCGATCCGGTCGCGATTCCACAGTGGCTCAAAGATCGTGTTGGCGAACCGCAGGAACATGATGTCCATGGCGGGTTCTTTGCCGAGGAAGTGGTCGATGCGAAAGATCTGCCACTCGTCCAAATGCTTTCGCAGTTCGTCATTCAGGGCGCGGGCCGAGTCCAGGTCGTGGCCGAAGGGCTTCTCGACCACCACCCGGGCGCCGGAGGTCAGGTTGGCGCCGGCCAGCCCATCGACCACTGGGCCGAACAGCGACGGCGGGATCTCCAGGTAGAACACCGGGGTGTGCTTGCCGTCGATCGCTTTGCCAAGGTGCTCATAGGTTTTCGCGTCGTCATAGTTGCCCGACACCATCGACAGCCGCTTGGCGAAGCGGGCAAAGACAGCTTCCTCGAGGGTCTCGCCGCTGTCTTGGATAGCCCCGCGCGCATGAGCCCGCAGGTCTTCATCTGACCAGGTGCGGCGGCCAACACCGACGATCGGACAGTCCAGCAGTCGACGACGTTCTAACCGGTACAGCGACCGGAACGTCATCTTTCTCGCCAGATCTCCGGTGATGCCGAAGATCACCAGCACATCAGCCGGGGTTGTCGCCGGGTTGGTCATGGCATGCCTTTCTCGGCGCTAGATCTCAATCCGCGAACCCATGACCACCGTGCGGTCGGGAGGCAGACCGAAGTAATTGGCGGCGTCGGCGGTGATGTGGGACGTCGCGATGAACAGGTGCTTGCGCCATTGCGCCATGTTCTTTGCCGCACCCATGGCCAGTTCGAGGTCGGACAGAAAGTAGGAAG
>Ga0302177_10002064_pt1 | contig 14217 bp, 14 predicted proteins | sample I_Palsa_E1_2_FD_198780 | JGI IMG/M metagenome (GOLD analysis project Ga0302177, IMG submission 198780) | Peat permafrost microbial communities from Stordalen Mire near Abisko, Sweden - I_Palsa_E1_2 | ecosystem: Environmental > Terrestrial > Soil > Palsa > Peat permafrost | place: Sweden... | reverse complement strand
GAAGGCCGAACGCTAGGACCGCCACCGGGGGAGCCATGTGCGGTCACAATTCTCTCTGGCTGCCTCAACGATCGTCCAGAGTGAGCCGGGAATCCAAAACGCGGGTTGGAGAACGTGCTGGGTCATCCGGTTGAGAGGGTGCGCCGATCGATCAGCTCTTCGCGTCATCAGCCGACCTCGGACTTCACGGATCGGCGAGGCAAAGGGTCGGTCGTCGGCGGTACGGTTTGTTCGATGGGTCGAAGGCGAGGCAGGAGAAATGGCTGAAACGCCGCCAACCGAACCCCAAGTCTGGTTCGGGAAGAAGGAGGGTGGGCTGGGTTTCGGTCCTGTGTCGAAGCAGGGTCGCGTGATCACGGTCCTCTACGTTCTCCTCGTAGTCGTGGCGATTTTCACCTACTCCCAGCTCGCTCTGACCGGCTTCGTGGTGGCCTTCTATACGGTCGCCTTCGGATCCATTGTCATCGTCAAGTCCGACCTCATCAAGGACCATCAGTCGCGCTGAGCAGTCACGCTTCCGGATTGTCGCGTTTGGGCCCGTCACCACCCGAAGCGTCGGGTGTCGGAGGTCGTGGGCTCTGTCCCGACCCACCATGGAGGGGCTCGGGACTCCCTAGCGGTGTCCCCAGATGTTCGGCTGTATCCTGGTTGCCGCCGCTCTCGCGTGAGGACTTGCGCTCGGCCCGCTCGAACTGGCGCTGGACATCGGCCCACACCAGACGATCGTCCAGGCTGGGGTCCTCTTCTGACGTTGGAGACGAGACCAGGCCGAACCCGCCCACCGCCAGGAGGACGATCAACATGGTCAACTTCGAGACGAAGCCGGCGATCTGCTGGTCATTGAGTGGCCGCAGGCCGATGGCGGCTTTTGACCCGGCAAACACCGCATAGAGGGGGTGCGGCGACAGGATGAGGACGAAAGAGAGGAAGGCTGGCACGACCGCCTGCGCCGCGAGGTAGCCGAAACGCGCCATCGGACGCAGTCTCGGGATTCCCGGCACGCGCCCCAGAACGGGTATCCATAGTACGAATCCCGCCACCACCGTAGCGACAGCGAGAACGCCGCGTACAGCTGTTGAAGATGCTTGCGCCTGCACGACCGGCGGAATCGCCGACGCGACAATCACGAAGGTGACGATGGCAATCGCCGTCGCTGGTCTGCGGCAACGAACGAGGGCGGCATCGACGAGGGCGGGGCGGGTGATCCATTCGAGGACGTCGTACGGGAGTCCCAAAAGGAGCATCGGCGAGACAGCCAGGAGCAAAATCAGGCGTTGGATCACGAGGGCGGTGAGGGACCAGTGGGCGGCCAAGTCGGCCAAAGGCCAAGTCAGCGCGACCAGGGCAGCCCCACATGCTCCCGCGAAGATCGCGATGTCGTGACGAGTCCATCGGATCGGATGGTTGCTCTCGCGCAGGAGTCGGCGATGGCCGAGGATGACGAGGATCACCCCTAGAGCCATTACCAACCAGGTGGCCAGGTGGAAATCCCACTCATAGGGTGTGCCCATAGTCCCCGCGATCGGAAACATACGTCGGCGGCGTTGTAGGTGACGTGCCCTTCAGAGAATGCGCTCGCCCCCTTGCTCCAAGACTAAGACTGGGCTTCTTCGACTTCAAGAGCCGGCGCTGGCGCGTCACGCTCTCCCGGCCAGCCATCCCAGACTCACGGGGCCTTCTCGTCTCACTGACCAGCGCAAAAGAACGGCGGCGACCTTGGGACTGCCGAGTCAGGGACCTTCTACGTTCTTGTGGAGCGATCGCGTTCCTGGGTAGGGAGTTCGTCGGACGGCACCGCCTCTCGGGGTCGACGAAGGCCGTCTCTTCCGGGTCGGGCCGCGACCGAAGTCCGCCGGTGAGGTGCTGTGATCCAAGGCTCGACCGGCGGTAGCGTCGCAGCCGTGGGGGTTACCGCAAATTTAGGGGAGGCCCACGGCTGATGCCCGGAATGGGGAGTGCGCCGGGTGCGGGGAATTCCGCCATCATCCACGACTTCCATGCGGCGCTCGGGCGTCAGGCTCTCCTGATTTTGCTGCTCGTCCTTTTCCTCTTCATTGCATGGAACGGCTTGCGGTCGATGCAATATCGGCGGGCACTGGCGAGCGGAGGCCAGTTCCCGCCACCGCGCAGGTTTGTCCCTCCCGAACCTCCGGCGCGTCGACTCTTGCGGATCGGATTCGGGGCGCTGTGGGTCATCGACGGACTGTTGCAACTGCAGCAGTCCATGCCCCTCGGCATGCCTTCGAACGTCCTGCAGCCGGCTGCGTCGAGCTCCCCGGATTGGGTGCAGCGCCTGGTTGGCTTCGGTGTCGAGGCATGGACCCGTCACCCGACGGCTGCGGCGACCTCCGCCGTGTGGATCCAGCTGGGGATAGGGGTGTTCCTGCTCGTGGCTCCTCGCGGTCGATGGTCACGCCTGGCCGGACTGGGGAGCGTTGGCTGGGGGTTGGTCGTTTGGGTCTTCGGTGAGGCGTTTGGAGGTCTCTTCGCGCCCGGCCTCACGGTGCTCTTCGGTGCCCCGGGTGGGGTCCTGCTCTACGTGGTGGCGGGAGTCCTCTTGGCCTTGCCCGACCGCGCCTGGTTCGGCCAACGACTGGGCAGGGTGATCGTTGCCGCGGCCGGCGTGTTTCTCCTCGTCCTGGCCGTTCTCCAGGCTTGGCCCGGTCGCGGCTTCTGGCAGGGGGGAACCGCGGCAAATCCGGGCACGCTGGCCGGGATGGTCCAACAGATGGCTGCGACGCCACAACCCCATTTCCTTTCGTCGGCCGTCTCCTCCTTCGCGTCCTTCGATGAGGCACACGGCTGGGCGGTCAACCTCTTCGTAGTGGTGGCCCTCTCAGCCGCCGGTCTAGCCCTGCTCTCGGGTCGCCGTCGGTTTCTCTACCCGACGGTGATCTGCCTCCTCGTGCTCGGATTGGCTGACTGGGTCCTCATCGAGGACTTCGGAGTGTGGGGAGGCACGGGGACTGATCCGAACTCCATGCTGCCTCTCCTTCTTCTCCTTTGGAGCGGCTATCTCGGCGTTGCCCGGGCGCCAGCAGCGGTCGAGGACGCCGTTCCCGCGCCGGCGGTTTCCACTGACGGCTCGGGAATGAGGAGGAAGTGGTGGGAGCTCATCGACTCTGGTTACGCCGCCCGCCTGGCCGCGGCCGTTGGTGCCATAGCCGTGATTGCGTTCGGAAGTGCCCCGATGGCGGCGGCCTCGGTCAATAGCCGCACTGACACGGACCTTGTCGAGGCGATCAACGGCACGCCGCAACCTGCGTCCAATCCGGCGCCTCAATTCCATCTCGTCGATCAACGCGGACAACCGGTATCAATGACCAGTCTGCGCGGGTACACGGTGGCGATGACATTCCTCGATCCCGTCTGCACGACGGATTGCCCCGTGATCGCGCAGGAGTTTAAAGCGGCCAGCGAGCTACTTGGCTCCTCGGCGGACAAGGTGCGCTTCGTGGCCATCGCCGCGAATCCCCAGTACCACTCGGTCACCGCCATCGACGATTTCGACCATGAGGAGGGACTCGACTCCCAATCGAACTGGTTGTATCTCACTGGGTCGGCGTCGAATCTGGCAGCCATACTCCATTCCTATGGCGTTGCGGTGGTCAATGGCGTCGCCGGGTCGATGACGGTTCATGCCGACCTGGCTTATGTCATCGACTCCCATGGCGTGACTCGCTGGATCATCAACGCGGATCCAGGATCGAGTGCCGCCGACCTCTCGTCGTTTTCGAACCTGCTCGTCTCGCAGATCGATCAGGTCATGCATCCATGAGGAAGTGGTTGGTGTGTCTGGCAGCGGCCACCGCGACCGTGATCGTTCTGGGGACCGCAGGGAGTTCAGGGGGCGTACCACCCCGTGCGAGCGGCCCCCTGGTCCCGATCAGCGCGTCGATGACGAACTCGTCCGGATCATCGCTCTTGATCCCCATGGGCCGCATCGATGATCCGAGCAATACATTCTGGGAGGTCTTCCTGAGGCCGGCTGGCAGCAAGTCTTGGGTTCTCCGCACGCCACCTGGTGTGGCCAGCAACGGGGGACTGGTGCTGTCGGGGGCGCCTTCGGGTTCGCTAACGGTCGGGTTCTTGATCTCGGCGGACCTGAAATTCTCGCCTATCGCCCAAAGTGCCGACGGAGGCGACAAGTGGTCACCGGGCGAAATCCCGCTCCCGTTGGCGTCCACTCCCGACGCGCTTGCGGTCGGCCCATCGGGCGACGTGCTGGCAATTGTCGCATCGGCACAGCAGAGCGTCTTGCAGACGTCAGGTGACCTTTCCAGCTGGGGCACGTTGACGTCCACGAAGGCGCTCACGGGCGCGGCTGACTCGTGCGGCGTACGGGACGTGACCGCTGTGGCCTACAACGATGTTGCAGAGCCGTTGTTAGGGCTCAGATGTGATCAGAAAGGCGAAATCGGAATGCTCGCCGAGACGACCTCGTCGATGACCGGGCACCCCGCATGGCGCGACATCGCCCTCCCACTCGGCCCGGGAATCGGCACTGCAGTGGTGACTCGACTCGTGAGCACGTCCAGCGGAGTCACCGGCTTGGGACAGGTCGCCGATGGGAAGCGGACGTCGATCGTGGCCTTCTGGGGCGGCGGGTCGACGGACCAATGGTCGGGACCGACCGCATTCTCGGTTCCGGGCAGCTGGTCGGTGAAGGCGACCGCCACCGGGGGTGGCTCCGGCCAAGGTGTCGCAGTGCTCCTCGGATCGGGTGCGCAGCGCCGCGTGGAGGTGGTCACCGGACCGGGCGGCTCATGGGTGTCGCTGCCTCCGGCGCCGCAAGCGGCCAGTGGAGTGTCCGCGGTCGGCTCAGAAATTGAAGCCTTCGTGGTGACCGGCTCCCGCCTCGCCGTGTGGGCATGGACGCCGGGTGCCACCGGCTGGACCCAGACGGCGTCCATATCCGTCCCGGTTCCGTACGGCTCGTCGAGCTGACCGGAGGTACGATCCAACCAGCGAGGGAAGGACGGGCACGTGCAGCTGCCGCCGCTGTGGCAAGTCACACCCTTGGGTTGCGTCGCCGTGTTCGTCGGCATCACGCACGAAATGGGGTTGCGGTGGTTGGCGCACCGCCAGACCCCGGAGCATCGGCGCCAGACTCGCAGGCGGAGCTGGGCCTTCTATGCCGGTCTCGTCGGTCTGACATTGGTTGTCTCTGGGCCGCTTGAGCGGTGGGGCATGCAGTGGCTGAGCGTCCACATGATCATCCATATTCTCGAGATGTTCTACCTTCCACCGCTGCTCATCATCGGGGCGCCGTGGGTTCCGCTGGTTTTCGCTATCCCCGTCGACACCCGTCGGCGCCTTCTGAGGACCTTCTACCAATCGAAGTCCACCGCGTGGTTGCGCAGCGTGGCGTCGTTCCTGGTGAATCCAGTCGTGGCAGTGGTGCTCTTCAACACGGTCATGGTGCTCTGGCACATCCCCGTCGTCTTCGATTGGGCCTCGTGGCACGGATGGGTCATGAACTGGCTCATGGCGCCCAGCTTCGTCATCGTGGGATTGCTGTTCTGGCGTGTCATCCTCCCCTCCCACCCCTGGCCGGCGCGCGGATCGACCCGCATTCAAATTGGGGCGATCGTCGTGACCGCCTTCGAGATGCTGGTGCTTGCAATGGCCATGTCGATTTTCACCAAGGCGCCCTGGTACTCCATGAACGTGGCGATGGACGGAGCAGCCGCGGCCTTGCGGGATCAACGTTGGGCGGCGGGCATCTTGTGGGTCTGCGGCGACTTCTGGGCCGTGCCGGCACTGGTGCTCATCGTCATGCGGGCCTCAGCACCGGCGGGCGGCGTGTCCGCATCGTTCGAGCGTGTCCTCGGTCGGGCCTAAGAGATCCGGCCTAAGAGATCCAGACTGCCGTTAGGTCGGTCGAGCAGGGTCGTCCCCCTCTGCCGCCTCCATGACCTGAAGGTAGAGGTTCCACGCGTCGAGCCCTTGGTCAGGGGTGTCCCCAGTCGACCGAGCCGGCTCGCTTGATGAGGTCCGGTGCACACGGTCGTGTCCGTGCAAAAGATTCCACCACATGTACACGGCGAACCCGGCGAAGAGAGGCCATTCAAATACGTACATCCAGCTGAACGAATGACCGCCGAGCGCCCGCAGGAACTCGACAACGAACCCAACGACGCAGAGAGCCAACCCACCCGCCAACGTCAAGTGGAGGCGGAGTGCATCGGACCCTCTCAGTCGGGTCGGTCCTACTGCCGAGCGGAACTCCCTCCCGGGTTCCGACGATGCCACCGCGTCCACCTTAGTGACGAGTCCGGTATCGGTGCCGGAAGGGCGCGCCAAAAAAACTCATGAGGATCCCAAGACAGCGTCGCGGAATTTGGTTACCATGCGCGTAGGGGATGGGGCACCCCGTGATCCACTTGGGGAGAGCAAGGGGGGTTGTGGTGGCTGAAGAAGCGAGAGTGCCCGCAGCGCCGGCTGGCTCCGTCGGTGCGACGCCTCGGGCCAGGAAGAGGCCTCTCGGCTTCGTCATCGTTCTCGCCATTGCACTTGCAGTGTTCGCGGGCGTCGCACTGTTGTTTCACGCCCAGACCTATTCGTCGCCCGTGGGCACCGAGGTAGCCACAAACGTCGGGACGAGCAGCGTGGGCGGGGTCACCATGCAGCACGTGACCCTCCGTTTCAACACCTATCCCGACGCCTCAGGCAGCGTCAACGGCGTTCCGATCCACCCTGGCGGCAACCCGAGCTGGCCGTCGTACGGGCCGACTAATCAGTATCAGGTTCCCGCTCACTCGCTTGTCACCGTCACCATCCGCCAGTACGACTCCGGGGGTGCGCTCAATAACCCGTGGTTCGACACCGTGCGCGGCACGGTGGGGGGCACCGCAACCATCAACGGCAAGGTGGTGAGGTCTATCAATCCGAACAACGTCGGTCACACGTTCACCGTCCGGGGCACCCCCGGGACCGATCCCGGTTTCTTTCTCAACGTCCCGCTGCCGCTTGTCCCGGGAGATAGCCAGACCGACAATGGAAAGTACGAGACGGTCGTCTTCAGCTTCGTTTCGGGGGACAAGGGCCTCTACGCCTGGAACTGCGAGTTTCCCTGCGGGACGTCCATTGCCGGATTCGGAGGCCCGATGAACGCCTACGGGTACATGTCGGGATTTGTCCATGTCGTCTGACCCAGCTCGAACTGAGGAACCACCCGTCGTGCAGCAGGGCGACTCCATCGTTGCCGGAAGACCGTTCTTCTCAGGTCCGGCAGGGAAGATTTTCATCATCTGGTTCCTGATGACGACCGTGGGAGTCCTGATCGGGATCTTCGCGCCGCATCACTTAATGCCAACGCTGCTTTCTCACGAGGCGACGGATGTGTGGCGGACGATGGTGCTCTTCACCATTCTCGCCGCGCCGGTCGCAGCCATCGTGTACGCGGTGGCCGCCTACAGCCTCATCGCGTGGCGGCATCGTGGGAATCAGGACGAGCCGCCCGAGGACGGGCCGCCCCTGCGAGGAAACAGCACAGTGACGGCGATCTGGCTCGGCACGTCGACGCTCCTCGTCCTTGTGCTGCTGGCCTGGGGTCTTGCCGTCTACTCCTCCGAGGCGGTCGCTGAGCCGCACTCCCTGCAGATCGACGTGACCGGCCAGCAATGGCTCTGGACGTTCAGCTACCCGGGCACTGGCGTGGAGACCCGTACGCTTGTGCTTCCAATAAATCGTCCGGTCCAGTTCAACGTCACCTCGGTCGACGTCACCCACGGCTTTTGGCCGGTGGACTTGGGGGTCCAAGTCGACGCCAATCCGGGCGTGGTGACGGTGATTCGAGCCACGCCGGACAAGCTGGGCAGCTTCACCGTTCGCTGCAGCCAGCTGTGCGGTCTCTATCACTCCTTCATGTACGCGCCGGGCTCTGTCGTGACCTCGGCGCAGTTCGCCCGATGGCTCCAGGCGCACGGGGCTTCGACGACGACGGCGCAAGCAGCAGCATTCGTGAAGAAGTGACGAAGGAAAGGGCGTCAGGGTGACCACAGATTTGACTCGACCGCTTCTCCTCGAAGACACCCCGCTCGGCCCGACCGCAGGCGGCTTCTACCGAAGGCAGAATGCGTACACCGGGCTGGCCGCAGGCGTCTTGTTCGGGTTCGTCGGATGGCTGATCTCACACGCCTTGCTCCAAGGCTCGAACTGGGGCACCGACATGGTGGTGACAGTCACCATGGTGGGCTGGGTTATCGGGTTCAATCTCGGTGTCGGGACGTTCAATGCCCCCCTGCGGTGGATGTTGGGGCACGATCAAACCTACGAGGACGAGCTCTATGCCGCCGGGGTGGGGCAGGGGAAGAAGCGTTACTACAAGTTCTGCACAGATCACAAGGTGGTAGGAACCCAGTACCTGGTGCTGGTTGTCATCCTCTTCTTCATCGGCGGCACGCTGGCCATGATGATGCGTACGCAGCTGATCACGCCGCACACCGACTTTCTTTCGGCCAACGCATACAACGCCATCGTGTCGATTCACGGCATGTGCATGATCATCGCCACCATCATCATGGTGACCGGCCCGTTCACCAACTTCGTCATGCCGATCATGATCGGTGCCAAGGACATGGCTTTCCCGAGGCTCAACGCCATGAGCTTCTGGGTCGTCGTCTCGGCCATCCCGCCCCTCCTGGCCACGTTCGTGCTCGGTGGGGTGGATGCCGGGTGGACCACCTACGCACCCTTGTCAGTACAGGCGCCGCCGGCCATGGACGCCTTCAGCATCACCATGATCGTTTTCGTGATCTCGGTGACGGTGTCTGGCGTGAACACCATCGTGACGGTCCTGACGATGCGGACGAAGGGGATGACCCTGGGTCGGCTGCCCATCTTCGTGTGGGCGTCCATCGTCGGCGCTGCGCTCAGCATCTATGCCATGCCGGCCCTCTTGATCGCCTTTACGTCCATGATCACCGACCGGGTCGTCGGTACCTCGTTCTTCGTCGCTGGCCAGGGCGGCACGGGATGGCTCTGGGAGAACGCCTTCTGGATCTTCGGCCATCCCGAGGTGTACATCATCTTGATCCCGCCGGTCGGGGCCATGCTCGAGGTAGCGAGTACCTTCGCCCGCAAACCGCTGTTCGGCTACAAGGTGACGGTTGCCGGATTCGTAGCGATCTCGGCGCTTTCCATCATGGTCTGGGCGCACCATATGTTCACGACGGGCTGGGCCCCAGAACTGGCCGGCCCCTTCATGGTCACGACCGAGATCATCTCCATACCCACTGGCATCATCTTCTTGTGCCTGATCGGGACCTTGTGGAAGGGCAGAATATGGACCCGATTGCCGATGTACTTCGTCTATCTGTTCCTGTGGAACTTCATCATCGGCGGCGTCACGGGGATCTATCTCTCTGACACTCCAGCCGACGAGTTCTTCCACGGTGACATGTTCGTCACGGCGCACTTCCACTACACATTGCTGGGCGGAGCCATGATTGCTGCTACCGCGGGCCTGTGCTACTGGTTCCCCAAGATCACCGGCAAGATGCTGAACGAACGAATTGGCAAAACAGCGTTTTGGATGATTGCCATCGGCATCCAGGTCACCTATTTCGGGATGTTCTGGGAGGGATTCGAGGGAATGCCTCGCCGTGTCGCGTTCTATGATCCGATCTTCCAGCATGCGAACGACATGGCGACGGGCGGCGCGTACCTCCTGATGCTCGGGTGGATCGTTCTCCTTTATGCCGGAATCGACTCGTTGCGGCACGGTCCGAATGCGCCAGCCAACCCGTGGCATTCGAAGACGCTTGAGTGGAAAGTGCCGACGCCCGTGCCCCTCGTCAATTTCCTCGTCGATCCCGTGGTCACCTCGGATCCGTATGGCTACGGTGAGCCCGAGCCGGTCGGACCTGTCGTCATTCCTCCGCCCCACCCAGATCGGGAGCTTGTACCGAATCTCTCGGGCGACAATCCACTCGCAAAGGATGATGGCTAGTGGCAATCACAACCGATCCGCACGATCAAGGCCGAGTTGTCGAGGCGGTCACCGGCCACCACGAAACGCGTGACCAACGTCATTTCAAAGAGCGCATTGCCGTCTGGTTGTTCATCAGTGGCGATGCTGTCTTCCTACTCATGGAGCTCTTCTACTGGTTCTACCTGCGAGCACTGAACACCGATGGGATGTGGCGCGGCGCCGCCTGCTCCAAGGCAAACCCCTGTACCGACGGCCTCGGAAATCCGATCACACAAGAGATCGCCAAGGCCAATCCTTGGTACACGGTGAGTATCGCCGTCTTGGTGGTCGTTGCCGCGGCTCTCGTATGGGGAGTGGAGCGATCGGCCCAGCGCCAATTGAAGAGGAGCGTGATCAGCGGGGGTGCCGCGATCGGACTTGTCGTTTTGGTCGCTGCGATCGTGATTCAGTGTTACCAGTTCGGGGTCCTGCCGTTCACCACCATTGACGGAGCCTATGCATCCACATTTCAGTTCTTCATGGGTTCGACGCTGGCCCACCTGCTTTTGCTCGGGTTCATCGTCGCGGGTCTGTGGACCAGGGCGCGGCGCGGCCGCTATGACGGCGGCCTCTGGTATCAGGTACGGATCATTCGGATCTTTTCCGTCTGGTTAGCAGTTTCGACCTGCATCCTGGCGATCGTCATGATCGCCTTTTCCTGAGTTGAGGTTGAGCTGATGGCGATCACTTCGGTGGAGCTGACTCGTCGACCCTCCCTGGTGAGTCACGTCGCCGCCTATGTGGCGCTGACCAAGCCGCGCATCATCGAGCTGTTGCTGATCACCACCTTGCCAACCATGATCGTGGCCCGACGTGGCGTTCCCCCCATCTCGTTGATGGTCGCCACACTTCTCGGTGGCGCCCTTGCGGCGGGCGGTGCCAACGCCATCAACATGTTCGTTGACCGGGATATCGACAAGGTGATGCGTCGCACCCGCAACCGGCCGCTGGTCACGGGAGCAATGCCCGCGCGCAACGCGTTGATCTTTGCCGTTTCCCTGGAGGTCATCGCCTTCGTGGAGCTCTGGGCGTGGGTCAACCCGCTGTCTGCCGTTCTGGCGGTTTCGGCCACGCTCTTCTATGTCTTTGTATACACCCTGTGGCTCAAGCGGCGCAGCAGCCAGAACATCGTCATCGGCGGAGCCGCCGGTGCGGTGCCTGTGCTCGTCGGATGGACTGCTGTGACGGATCACCTAGCGTGGACCCCAATAGTGATGTTCGCCATCATCTTCGTGTGGACCCCTCCACACTTCTGGGCGTTGGCCTTTAAGTACAAAGAGGACTATCAAGCTGCCGACGTTCCGATGTTGCCGGCGGTGGCGACCTTCGCCCGCACAGCGCGGGAGATCATCATGTACAGCGTGCTCTTGGTCGGCGTCACTCTCCTGCTGGTGCCCGTGGCGTCCCTTGGGGTGATTTATATTGTCTCCGCCTCATCGCTGGGACTGGTTTTCATCGGGCTGGCAGTGCGCTTGCGCTGGCGCGCCACGCCCAAAGCAGCCATGCAACTGTTCAGTTACTCGATCACGTACCTGACCTTGCTCTTCGTGCTGATGGCTGTCGACATCCTCACCAAGCATTGAACGACGCTGCACCTCCAACGCAGATGACGGCCCGGCTGCGGCGGCGGAGGGCGATCGTCGGGATCCTGGCCGGTGGTGCGGCGGTCGCGCTGGCCGTCGGTCTCCTGACGAGTGTGGGAACTTCGAGCGCAAGCGGTCCTCCTCAAGCTGGCGGAATGGCACCCAGGTTCTCATTGCCCGGTCTGAACGTAGCTGGGAGCGTCGGGACTCCCGAGAGCGGCGGGGGAGGCGGCAAACCGGTGGTCGTACTCTTCATGGGTGATTGGTGCACGATCTGCCATAGCGAGATCCCGCCGCTGGCTGCAAAGATCACTGCGTTGCGGTCGGAGCGCGGTGCGCTCCGCCGTCTGACCGTGATTGGGGTGGACAGCGCGGACACACTGTCGGACGCCCAGTCCTTCATGAAGTCAAGTGGGATCACCTTTCCAGTCGGCGATGACGCGACGGCTCAGGTGATGAACGGGCTCTACGGGTTCAAGGGTGACCCCTATGCCGTGTTTATCGAGGGAAGCGGCCGGATCATGACGATCCACCCCGGACCTCTGAGCCCGTCCCAGTTCGTCGCTCTAGAGAGCGAGTTGCTGACCAGCTGAACGCGCGGATCGACGACGGTCAGCGAAAGGGGCTCAGACCGTTACCGTTCTGGGGAACCGCAGTTGAGACGGGTTGAGGACGTTGGCGCAAGGCGCTCCGGTCGTGTGCGTCACCACATCGGCCGCAAAGACGCCCAGCGCGCTCCGTACCATGCTGACCGCGCCGTCGGGATGGTGACAGCCACCACGTCCGTCCACCTGGTCCAGGCGCCGGGTGAGGCGCCCGAGGAGTTCTGGGTCTGGACGGCCGCTCGAGAGTGAGGAGAGATCATCAGCGATGGCCGATAGCCCGTAGATGCAGGGGCCGCATTGCCCCGAGCTCTCTTCGGCCAGGAACCGAGCGATGCGGGCCGATTCGGCCAACCCGCACGACGTGGGGGCAAGAACGAACATCACGCCCACCCCGACGTCGGCACCGATAGTACCGAGCGCCAAGGGAGAGTAGGGAGTGGAAAAGTCTGCGGGCCTGATCCAGCTGCCACCGTAACCTCCGATGAGGAGCGCCGAGGGTGTCTCGAAGGGATCGGCCCGCCGCGCGATGTCCAACAAGGGCGTGCCCCACTCGACCTCGACCACGCCGGGGTGCGAGACCGCTCCCGAGATCGTGACGAGGACTGTCCCGGGTTGTTCGGCGGTTCCCCGGGCGCGGAAGGATTCTGACCCGTAGCGGGCAATCAAGGCGATGTGGGCCAGCGTCTCGACGTTGTGGACGAGCGTGGGAAGCCGGCCAATACGCAGGGGTGTGCCTTTGTCCGGCCGGAACACCGGACGCGATTTCCCTCTGTCGATCCATTGGGCCAGGGCGGACTCCTCACCCGCTATGTATCGAGAGGGCGGCTGTACGAGGTACTCGGTTACGACCGAGTACCGGTCCCGGGCTCGCTCGTAGAGTGCGCGGTTCACGGCGTCGGCGAGGGCGCTGCTCGTCTCAGGGACGCTCACGAGTATTTCGTTCGCTCTGCACGCGGCAGCCAGCAGTTGGGCCCCGTCGAGGACGAGGTGGGGGGCTCTTGTGAGCAAGACCTTGTCCTTGTCGCTGGCAGGCTCGCTCTCCATGCCGTTGACGACGAGAATTCCCCCTCCCCCCTCGGTGTAGGCCATCACGAGCTTGGCCCAGGTCGGAAAGGCCCCGCCGCCCCGGCCAGTCAGCCCAGAAATTTCGAGGTTCTCGATGAGCGCCTTTTGCCAGGCCCCGTTGGGGCCAGAGGGCGCCCGGATGGGGCCGTGGGCCGCCAGGTGTCCTGCCAGGTCGATCGGGTGGCCGAGCAGACGATGCCGGGAAGTGTTGACGGGGTCGTTGCGCGTCGGCGGCTCCCGATTCTGACCCATTAGTTGTCGCTCTGCGCAGCCCCGAAGCCAGCGACACAGCCCTGTTGCCATTGCTCCGGGTTGTCGCCCGGGGGGAGTCCACCCTGGTGCGACCCTCGGAGTTCGGCCCCCTTGCATGCCTGCTGGGCGTCGAGTTCGGCGACGGCATCAGCGGCGTAGACAGCGCCGCCCACCGAATAGCCGTCTTTATAGGACTGGGATTCGCTGGACATCGAGGAGAAGATCGCGAGACCGATCACGAATATGACGACGACCCCGACGACGCCCACTACGAGCAGCAACGCGTTTCGGCCCCGTTTCGTCGCAGAGACTCTTCGCAGGCCAGTGAAGAGGCCCGGACCGATGGGGTCCCCCTCGTACGGGGCATCCGACTGCCGTTCACTTATCATCTTCGGCCCACTCCCAGGCAAAACTACAACGATTCTCCTTGTGATGGGGAAGCGGTTCGTGTCGGTCGCCCGATGGCGGACGGCGCGAGCGAATTGGCCAACTACCTGGTCAGTGGCGCGATGTCCGGTTGCTCGAAGGCAGGAGCAATCAATTCCAAGAGAGCAGGTCGTTGCCGCACCGATTTCGCTCCGGGAGCAACCGCTCCCGGAGCGCCCCGCTTTCCGGTACGGGGCAGAAGTCAGGACCCTCGATTCGCGGGACGACAAGGAGGACACTCAACCGGTCAATCGGCCACAACAGTGGTGGCCCGCACGCGTGAAGAGAGCGGCCGACCAGGATCGAACTG